>Ga0068862_100000150_pt1 | contig 79040 bp, 52 predicted proteins | sample KBSSwiS52_FD_66598 | JGI IMG/M metagenome (GOLD analysis project Ga0068862, IMG submission 66598) | Switchgrass rhizosphere microbial communities from Kellogg Biological Station, Michigan, USA - KBS Switchgrass S5-2 | ecosystem: Host-associated > Plants > Roots > Rhizosphere > Soil ...
GAACCGGAACCCCGCGAACTCCGAGGCCGGAGCCGGCGGACGAACACGACGACGACGCATCACTCGATCATGCCCGATCGGCCACCCCTGCCACCGCGCTCCGGCCAACGCAACAGTGCCTCCCATTCCCGCCGAACCTGGCCGGCCCCGTTCGGCGTCCTCCCCACGCCAGTGGGGGTGATCCGTTGAGGAAAAGAGACTTCGCCCTCCTGTTGATGTCCTCCCCACGCCCGTGGGGGTGATCCGCGCCAACCTCGGTCGCTGCGACCTCGGTTCCGGTCCTCCCCACGCCCCTGGGGGTGATCCGACCACCGTCCAGATCACCATGCCCGAGGCCGAGTCCTCCCCACGCCCGTGGGGGTGATCCGGGTGAGACCGTCGTGCTCGGCGCGGCGAGCGACGTGCTCCCCACGCCCGTGGGGATGATCCCATCCCTCGACCCGCGCGACTACGGACATGAAACGCTTGGCGACCTGATCAGCGCGGTCGACCTGTTCGAGACCGAACGTCGCCCCACCCCCTCCGGGAAGGCAACCGCGATCTACCTGCAGGACAAGCGACGACAAAGCGACGAGAAATGAAGCGGATCCATCGCGGGCCGCACGTCGGCCCGGCGCGACGAACCTCCCCCAGGGCACCCCAACCGCGCCCAGCCGACCCAGGGGTAGCACGGGCACCCCGTCCCCAACCCAGCCCCCAGCCCCCAGCGAACCGCTACACCGCGAGCCAGACCGCGAGCAGGAAGCCGACCAAGGCCGGCCACCCGGTCCGTCCACCGGCCAGCGGTACGTCGATTTCCTTGCACCCCGACCACCAGCCAGCAACGACTACCCTGCGCTACGACAGAGGGAGGCCCTCAACGACAGGAACGATCATGATCCGTGGCACGGTCGTGCGAAATGAGCACACAATGAGCACACATCGACGATCATCGATGCGAAAAGACTAGATCAAATTCGCAAAGCCACAGGTCAGCGGGATGTTGATCGAACCGACGAGGAGACTCGAACCCCTAACCGCCCGACTACCCATCGGATCATCCTTACAGATGCCTTCCGACCAGATAGATGAGCGGTGCCGCAATGGTCAGCGGAGCGACCGCCGCCAGCAGCGCGGTGGCCACCGGCCTGGCTACGAGCGGACCGACCCGCACGCCGCCCGCCAGCAACGGCACGCCTGACGAGCCCAGGCTCCCGAGCGCCCCGGTACCAGGCCACCAGCTGGGTTGCCGGGTGCGCACGCCGACCTCGTGCGACGTCCCGGTCTCCTGCGACGTCCCGGTCTCCTGCGAGGTCGCCGCCGCCGGCGATGTTGCCGCCGGCTGAGATGTTGCCGCCGGCTGCGCCCCTGGCTGTGACACTGGCGACGTCTGCAGTGTCGCGGCCGCCTGCGGCGGCTCGCCGGAACGGGGCGCGGCCGTCGACGGCTGGCCCCCGACGACCGACCACGGGGCGCCGGCTCGAGCGACCAGCACGCCCATCACCGCCGCGGCGAGCGCGCCGGCCGCGGCGAGCAGCGCACCGGAACCCGCCGCCAGCTGATCCGCGTACGCACCGTAGCCGGCGCCCAGACCCGTACCGGCGACGAAACCAAGCCCACCGGCCACCAGGGTCCCGGCGCCCAGCAGCCCGGTGAGCCACGCGATCAGCACGGCTCCGCCGGCGCCGGCCAGCCCCACGGCGACGAGAAGCTCACCCGGCGCCGGCGCACCGGGCTGCGCCCGCAGCGCGAGCAGGCCGGCAAGGAACGACACGAGGGTGCCGCCGCCCAGCGCGGCCGCGAGCTCGGCCGTCACGCGGGCGCGCGCCGGCGCGTCGGCCGCCCGCGCCAGGGGCATGTCCGACGCCGTGACCACCGGGGTCTCCGGTGCCGGGGATGGGGCCTCGGGCGCCAATGCTTCGGGCGCCAATGCTTCGGGCGCCAGGGCCTCGGGTGCCGACAGGGTCTCGGGCGCTGCCTGGGAGGCTTCCGGCGCCGGCAGGGCCGCTGCCGCCGACGCCGGCGGCGACGCCGGCTTCTCCGCCGAAGCGGACGGCTGCGTCGCGGGAGGTGCGGCGCCGATCCGGTGCCGCCGGAACAGCTGGTAAACGATCACCACGGCGAGCCCGGCGCCGACGACGCCGGCGAGGCTGCCGAGGTCATGGCGGGTCGCACCGAGCACCGAGCCGTCGGCGGTCAGCGCCGCCGCGGCGAGCAGGAGCACCGTCGGCCGGGAGGCGCGCAGCACGGCGACCCAGGCCCAGCCGAAGGCCAGCTGTTCGACGAGCAGCACCGCGGCCAGCGCCGAGGTACCGGCCATCGCGGCCGCGGCCGGCAGGCCGGCGGCCAGCGCGGCACCCAGCAGCGCTCCCGTCACCCACCATCCGCGGGCGCGGGCCGGCGGCTCCGCAGGCCCGGCCGACGACACCGACGAGGCGGACGAGGCGGACGGGTCATGGGATGGCGGGTCGAGTGAGGGCGCACGGTCCGCCGATCCGGCAGGCGCGCAGGTCCGAGGATCGCGGGGACGCACTCCTTCATGCTGTCACGTCACCCGCTGGCCGCCTGCTCGACATCCTAAAACGATCACGACAAGGCCGGGCTGGCCCGGGATTGCCGGTTTGGAGGACGGATTGGGCGGGATCTGGGCATGGTCACCGACGAGCCACGCTCCCGACCGTCCACCAAGTCCACGTTCGCGCCGATGTCAGCGGCGACCTGGACCGATGTTCGGGCGTGGTCGGCGTCCGAGCGTGGTCGGCGGCTCAGGCTCTCAGCCGCCGGCGAAGGGCGGCAGCGCCTCAACGACGCTGCCAGGGCGCAGGGCGACCGTCCCCGGGTCGCGCCGGCCCACCGGCTCCTCGTCGACAAGGAACGAGCACAACGCGAGCACCTCGGCGAGCCGCTGGCCGTGCTGGTCGACGGCCGTGGCGATCATCGCGGCGAGCGTGTCGGCTACCAACGACTCCTCGGCGACCCCGGCCGCGTCTCGCGCCGCAGCCCAGTACCGGACAGTAACTTCCACCACACCCGACACGGTAGCCATCTCCTTCCTTGCCATCCTTCCATGACGAGAGAACCTCTTCCATTTCTACGAAGAGAGCTCCGCGCCGCCAAGCATCACTCACCACCTACTGAGACCGCGCCACTGAGACCGTGACCCACCACACGCCGCCGTTCACCACCGCCGCGGATGGCAGGAGCGTCGGGTCGCACCGGTCGCATGCCGCGTGACGTTTACCTCAATTACCTCAATCGGGATCGGCCCGGACCGGCCCGCGCTCACCTGGCGCGACAGCGAGTTGCGCCCCACTCTCACGGCGATCCCGACTACCGGCCAATATGTTTCACTGACGTTTCCCAGACGTTCTCTACATCGAACACGGAGTCAGGTCGGTGGCCATCCAGGAGGATGGGGAGATACCTCCCGATCTGGTCGACGAGTCCGGGCACGACGCCCGCCTCCGCGTGCCCGAACCCGGGCACGATCCACAGCCGGGCGGATGGCCCGGCGGCCTCGGCCAGCGCCCGTGGATGGTCAAGCGTGAAGTAGCCGTCCAGGTCGCCATGCACGATCAGCATCGGCGTCGGCGCCACCTGGGCGACCAGGTCGATCGGCGCGGCTGGCTGCTCGGCGGCGGCGGGCGGCCAGGGCGGCGACGGGATGCGCACCCCGAAGACGGTTCTCGCCACTACGCGCCCCACCCGCGTCTCGGCCATCCAGAGAATGCGCCGCAGCGGTGCGGTTTCGCGGACGAACCACCGGCTGGTGGCGCTGACCGCGACCACCGCGTCCGGCGGATTACGCAGCCGACGCCGACCTACGGGAACCTCGCCACGCGCGAGCGCCGCATGCCGGATCACCGCGGCGCCGCCCATCGACCAGCCGACGGTGACGACCCGCTCGTACCCGAGTCGTCTGGCTTCGCCTACGGCTGCGTCGACGTCGAAGACCTCCCGGTCGCCAAACGTGCACGCGCCGGTCGACCTACCGTGACCACGCATCTCGATCATTATCACTCCGGCGTGCCACCGCAGGCCCTCCGCGACGGATCGAACCGCCGGCTGGCGGATCTTCGCGGAGAAGCCGGGAACGAGCACGACCGCCGGTGGCCTGCCCGCAAGCCCCACCAAAGAGCCGTGATCAAGAAACGCAGTGGCCAGGATCTCAGCATCAGCAGTGGGGAGAAGCCGGTAGACGGTGGGAGCGCGGTCGGGCACTCCGCTATCCTCCTCACGTACCGGTGTGCGTTTCATGCCCATGACGGTCGTGAGACGCCCGAGTTCGACTTGTGTCTACGAAGACCAAGTACGGACCGTTCGGCAACAAATGGGTCGACGCTGCCCCACCACCATCCGCCACGCTTGGAGGAGTCGTCTTGAGCGTCGTCCTTTTGCTCACCAATGCCCCAGGTCCGTCCGCCGAGTCGTTCCCGTCTCTCGGGCTGCTCACACACACCGTGCGCGTCGCCCCGCTGGAGGCCAGCGCCCTGCTCGACGCCCCGCCGGTCGACGTCATCGCCGTGGACGGTCGTCGCGAGCTCGTCATCGCCCGTGGCCTGTGCCGCCTGCTGCGCACCACCGGCCTGACCACCCCGCTGCTCGCCCTGGTCACCGAAGGCGGCCTCGCGGCCGTGTCCGCCGACTGGGGTGTCGACGACGTGGTCCTCGACACCGCCGGCCCCGCCGAGGTGGAGGCCAGGCTGCGGCTCGCCATCGGCCGGGTCGCCGCCGCCGGCGGCACCGCCGAGGCCGGCGTCATCCGCTCGGGCGACCTGTCCGTGGACGAGACGACCTACTCGGCGAAGCTGCGCGGCCGACCGCTCGAGCTCACCTTCAAGGAGTTCGAGCTGCTCAAGTACCTCGCCCAGCACCCGGGCCGGGTCTTCACCCGCGCCCAGCTGCTGCAGGAGGTCTGGGGCTACGACTACTACGGCGGCACCCGGACGGTGGACGTCCACGTCCGCCGGCTGCGCGCCAAGCTGGGCGCCGAGCACGAGTCGATGATCGGCACGGTGCGCCACGTCGGTTACAAGTTCGTCGCTCCGCCGATCACCCCGCTGCCCGACTCGAACGGCGCCGGCCGCCTCGAGCGTGACGAGGCCCGTACCCCCTCCCGCGTCTAGGACGTTCCAAGAACGGACGCTCTGAACGGATGTTCTGAGCAGCGTGCTCGTGGATGTTTTTCAGGGGTCGTGGAGCGTTCCACGGCCCCTGAAAAGCGTCTGCTGCGGGTTGCGGAGGGCTGGTGCGCCCGGCGTCCTGGTAGCTACGGTCTGGCTGTGACCTTTTTGCGCTGGTCGGACAGTCTGACGGCGGTCGACGCCGGCGGGGTGAGCGTGCTCGTCACGGCCGCGTCCGCCGCCGACGGGGTCAAACCGGTATCGGACGACGTCGCGCTCACGATCCGGCCGGAGGCGGGCCCGACGCCGGGCCGATCGCACCTGCTCGCCGCCGGCTCGGCCGAGGGCACCGAGGGCACCGAGGGCACCGAGGCGGGCGACGTGGCCGGATACGCGCACCTCGCCCGAGTCGGCGACGGCGGGTGGGAGGCAGAGCTGGTCGTCCACCCCCGGCGGCGCCGGCGGGGAGCCGGATCCGCGCTCGTCGAGGCACTCGCCGCGCGGGTCGCCAGCGAGTCGGCCGGCGCCGCCGAGTCGGCCGGCGGGGCGGCGGACGCGGCAAGGCCGGTCACGCTGGACATCTGGGCGCACGGGGACTCCGTCGCCGCGGCGGCGCTCGCGACGCGCGCGGGGTTCGAGCGTGGCCGGGTGCTGCTGCAGCTACGCCGCCCGCTCGTGGACGGCGCCGGATCGGCTGCCGGCGGCGAGCTTGCGGAACCGGCCTGGCCGGCGGGAGTGACCGTGCGGCCGTTCGAGCCGGGCCGTGACGAGGAGGCGTGGCTCGCGCTCAACGCCCGCGCGTTCGCCCACCACCCGGAACAGGGTCGCTGGACCGAGCGGGACCTGCTGCCGCGCGAGGCGGAGCCGTGGTTCGACCCCGCGGGCTTCTTCCTGGCCGAGCAGGGCGGCGAGCTGATCGGGTTTCACTGGACGAAGGTGCATCCCGAAGACCCGACGCCGCCCGGCGAGCAGCGCGGGGCGGACAAGGCGGGCGGGGCGGGCCCGATCGGCGAGGTCTATGTCGTCGGCGTCGATCCCGCACGGGCCGGCGGCGGGCTTGGCCGCGCGCTGACCCTGGCCGGCCTGCGGCACCTGCGCGACCGCGGCCTGACCGCGGTGATGCTGTACACCGACGAGGACAACGTCCGCGCGACGCGGATGTATGAACGCCTCGGCTTCACCCGCTACGCGGTCGACGCGCAGTACCGCCTACGCGTCCCTGCCCGCTGACGCGATCGGGCCGCCGACGCGACCGGGCCGGGTCCGGCAATCAGGTCAGATCAGGTACGGCGATAGGCCGAACGGGACGAGCTGGCGGCCGCTGACGCGGTCGGCGGCTCGCCCGCACCACCCTCGACATCGAGGACGTTGGTCAGGTTCGTCACGTGCAGCAGGCGTCGCGCCATGTCGTTGAGGTTTCGGAGGATGAGCCGGCCACCGGTCGAGCGCTGCCGCCGGTGGGCGTAAAGGATGACGGCGAGGCCCTGCGAATCCAGGAACCCCACGTCGGCGAAGTCGACGACGATCTCCCGGACTCCCGCCATCCGGGCGTCCATGAGCGCTTCCCGCAGCGGATCGAGGGAAGAGTAGTCGACGTCTCCCTCGGGCCGGATCACGATGGCATGCGGACCCGTAACTTCGACGCTTACTCTCAGGATCATTGCTCCCGCCTCGCGTCCGGCCGGGGGCGTCCCAGACCGGACATTGCGGCCTCGTCCGGCGGCACCGCGGGAAGAGCCGAACTGGCCGCACGTCCCGCACGTCCCGCACGCCCGGACGGGGCGTCTCCAGCTACCGCATCACCGTCGTCACGAGGTGATCAGGCTCAGGGCACTGCACTTGGTGACGAAGCGGGGTACAGGGCCCGTCAGCCTTGCTGCTCGTACCCCCTCCCAAGGACCCTCACACCCAGTCAGCGGAGTTCGCCCACCGTTTTGACGCTGTGCACACGACGGCGGACCACCGGTGGAAACTCCACGCCCCGCGGATTCGGGCGGCCGCGCGGGCCGGCCGCGCGAAAAGCTCCCCGTCCCGCGGGATGGGATGGGGCGGTCGCGGGTGCGATCTTTGGGCCATGCGTAATGAACAGGCCACTATCCCCCGGCCGGGCATGCCAGCTGAGCCGCACACGATCGTGAGCGAGCTCGACGGGAGCACCGTCACGGTCGGCGTCCAGCCGGGCGGCAGCGACGACACCCAAGTCGTCGTCATGCGACTGCAGTCACCGTTGCTGGACGTCCTGAACGCCGTGTACCTGCTCTCGGCGGAGGCTCGGCAGCTCGCGGACACGTTGTCTTCCGCCGCTGTACTGGTTACCGGGCTGGCAACCGGCGCCACGGCCGCGCACGCCGACGACCCACCAGCCGGGAAAGGTGCCCGCTCCACGGACGAGGACAGCGCCGGCCATGAGCAGACAGACAGCGCCGACTTTGCGCAGATGCACAGCGCCGACCTTGCGCAGATGCACACAGTCACGGTGAGCGAGGGGGCGAGCGCGGGCGAACTCCGCGACGCGCTCGACACGGTCCCGCCTCATGCGGAGCTGGTCGACTTCGGTGCCGACGCCGACGTCTCCCTGATCTTCGCGACGGCACCCGCCTGCCGCTAGGCTGACGGTCCCGGCTGGCTCGCGGCGAGCCGGGCCTCGAGTTCCGCGCGGTCGGCGACCCAGTAGGGACCCTCGTCCTCCACGACGTCCGCGATGAGGACATGGTGACGGCCTGTGTGCCCGGCGGCGAGCAGGCATGTCAGCCCGTCCTCCCGGCAACTCGGGCTCACGATGGTTTTCGGCATCGTCCAGAGCAGCCACACCTCGTCGTCGCCCCAGCCCTGCAACACCGCCGTGTGGCTGCCGTCGTGGCCAGCCTCCAGCGCGCAGGTCACCTCGTCTGGCACCTCATAGGCCGCACCAGGCACATCGCCCAGCCGCTGCACGATCTCCTCAGGTACCCGCTGCCACTCGCCGCAGGCACCGTCGTCCACGGTCTCACCCATGTCCCGGCTCCCTCGCCCTTTTCTGGCGGACTCCGTCAGCCCGGCCACGCGGCCCCCGCAATTCGACGCCAGCAGCGTCGACCCGCTTGACGCACAGATATAAGCACGCAGGATCGCGGGGCTCAGCACCGGGTCGAAACGTTCCGTATAGATAAAGTCACCCATCGCACACGAAGGGGGAGTTTCCGGCCGCCCTGTTCCATGCCGGCCGCCCATACGGATCCGCATAGATCAGCACGGATCCGCACGCATCCGCATGGATCCGCACGGATTACGGCTGCCGCGCCGGCGAGTTGGCGACGATGGCGATACCGATGGCCGCGGCAAGCGACGGAGCCAGGCTGATGAGGTCGCCGGCGCCGACCTCGGCGCCGGCGAGACCACCCGCTCCGGCCAACCGGTCGAACCGGCAGTCGTTGAAGCGAGCCGCGGCGACGGTCACGCCGGTGAAGTCGGCGCCGGTCAGGTCGCAGCGGACGAACTCGACGTGGTCGAGCCGGGCACGGGTCAGATCCATGCGACCAGCATTGCGGAAAGCATTCCCGCGCCCGCTTGGCCTCCGAACCTAGCCGCGGATGACGTCGACGAGGCTCAGGATCGCCAGGACGACGAAGGCGACCGCCGCGACCCTGGTGATGACCTTGACTGGCACGACGCGCAGCAGGCCCCGGCCGCCGGCGATCGCGATCGCCGCGACCGACCACAGCGCGAGCAGGGCGCCCAGCCAGACCGTCAGCGGCGAGCTGAACCGAGCCGCCAGGTTCGCGGTGGAGATCTGGGTCAGGTCGCCCATCTCGGCGACGAAGATGACCGTGAACGAGGTCGCCGCCACTCGCCAGAACCCACGCGACGCGGCCTGCCCACGCGCCTCCCACGCGGCGGCGCCGGCGCCGCCAGTATGTCGACGGCCAGACCGCTCGGCACCCTGACGTACTGACGGACGTACTAGCGGACGTACCGACAGACGTACCGACGGTGCCGGGCAGCAGGACTACTCCCCTTCGGCGCCGACCCTACCGGACGAAAAGGAGCCAAGCCTCCGCATCCGGCCTGCAAGACGTCGCCGATGGGACCAGGATCGCCGGGCCGGCAAGAAGCCGTACCAGCGACACCAGGCCCGAGATAAGATCTTGAAACTGACATTCGGTGCCGGTTTGCCAAGAGCCGCCCGAACTACCTGTCCCGTTCCTGTGACATCATCGCTCGGCCGAGTCTGCGCCAACGTCGCACCAAGGCGCGATGGAGGCGTCCCACCCGTCGTCGAGGAGAGACGCATGGCTTCCAAGAAGCAAGTCAAGGCGTACGCGGACCAGGCGAAGTCGACCCTGCGCAAGGCGGTACAGCAGACCGGCTTCGACGTCATCCGCCGTCGCCCCGGCTTCGAGGCCGTCGGCATGGACGCCTTGGCGGTCGCGACCATTCGCGAGACCTCGCCCTACACGATGACCGACCCGTCGAAGGTCTTCGGCCTCATCCAGGCCGTCCGCTACCTGGTGACGAACAAGATCCCCGGCGACATCGTCGAGTGTGGCGTCTGGGCTGGCGGTTCGGCGATGGCGGCCGCGCGCACGCTGCTGCAGCTGGGCGACACCTCGCGCCACCTCTACCTGTTCGACACCTTCGAGGGCATGTCGCCGCCCACCGGCGCCGACATCGCGCCCGACGGGCAGACCGCCGAGCATCTGCTCGCCAACTCCGACCCGAAAGACCCCGAGTCGGCCTGGTCGATCGTGCCGCTGGAGAAGGTCAAGGAGAACGTGGCGCAGATCGACTACCCCGCCGACAAGATTCATTTCGTCAAGGGCATGGTCGAGGACACGGTGCCGGCGGCCGCCCCGGAACGGATCGCACTACTGCGCCTCGACACCGACTGGTACGAGTCGACCCGGCACGAGATGGAGCACCTTTTCCCGCGGATCAGCCCGAGCGGGGTGCTGATCGTGGACGACTACGGCTGGTGGAAAGGCTCCCAGCAGGCCGTCGACGCCTACATCGCAACCCACCGGATCCCGCTGCTGCTCACCCGACTAGGCCCGGAGGGCGGCGCCATCGGCGTGGTCCCGGCCGTCAGCCCGGTCCCCACCCCGACAAGACCGACAGCCGCGCCACTCGGCGCCAAGACCTTTTGAACTGACCGCGTAGTGACCCCATGAGCGTTGGCCCAACTCGTAACGTTCAGTGGCACGCCACCGCGCTGGCCCGGAGGCACGCCTCCGCGGAGGAGGACGGCACGCGGAGGTCCCGTGGGAGCGACAGGGTCCCTGCGGAATCGGCGGAGCTTGCGGAGCCGATTTCGGAGGTCGGGAGTACGGGGCCGGAGCGGGCCGCCCGGACGGAGCGAACCATTAAAACAGCGCGCTGGCCCAGTGGTCGCCGGCGGCTTTGGCGCCGGGTGGGATGGCGAAGACCGCGCTGCTGGTGTGCTTGATGTACTCGTTGAGGGCGTCGGTTGCTGCTAGTCGGCGCTGGATCGGGATGAATCCGGTGCGTGGGTCGCGCTGGAACGCGATGAAGAACAGGCCGGCGTCGAGCTGGCCGGTCTCCTGGTCGACGCCGTCCGTGTATGAGTAGCCGCGCCGCAGGATCGAGACGCCGCTGTTGGTCGACGGCGCGGCGAGCCGGATGTGCGCGTCCTCGGGGATGACGAGGTCGCCGTCCTCGTTCTTCGCCGTCAACGGGACGGCGTCGAACTCGCCGGCCGCGCCCAGCGGCGCGCCTTCGATCTTGTCGCGGCCTATGACGGCCTCCTGGTCGGCGAGGAAGTCCCGGTCCCAGGCCTCGAGCAGCATCCGGATCCGGCGGGTCACGACGTATGTCCCGCCGCGCATCCAGGCCTGGTCGGTGTCCGCGCCAGCCCAGACGAACGAGTCGAGGGCTTTCGCGTCCTCACGTTTGATGTTGTTCGTGCCGTCTTTGAAGCCCATCAGGTTGCGCGGCGTCTGCTGGGCGTCGCTGGTGGTGCTGGTCCGGCCGAACCCGAGCTGGAACCAGCGCAGCACGGCGGTGCCCTGGGCGAGGCGGCGCAGGTTGCGCACCGCGTGGAAGGCAACCTGCGGATCGTCGGCGCAGGCTTGAATGCAGAGGTCGCCGCCGCTGCGGTTCTTCTCGAGGGCGTCGCCGGGCATGGACGGGATGTCGACGAGAGCGGCCGGTCGGCGGGTGCTCAACCCGAACCGGTCGTCGAACAGCGACGGGCCGACCCCGAAGGTTATGGTCAGGTTGGCCGCGGACAGGCCGATTGCCTCGCCCGTGTCCTTCGGCGGCGACTGCGGCGCCGTCTCGACGTCGCTCACGGGCTGCCCGTCGGCCATCCGGCCGGCCGCGTCCGTCCATGTCCGCAGCAGGTCACGCAGGCCGTCGCGGCTCACCCCGGCCGACACGTCGAAGGCCGCGAAGGCGAGCCGGTCCTGGGCGACCGTGGTGATCCCGGCCTGCTGACGGCCGTAGAACGGGACGACGGCGCGCGCCGGGGCGGGCGCATCGGGTGAGTCGTCCGAACAGCCGGCCACCGCGGTGGCCGCTCCCGCCCCGGCCAGCCCGGCGGCGCCCAGTAGCGCCCGCCGCCGCGACAGTCCTCGATGGTCGACCATCGCCATCCGCCTTTCCGTCCCATTTTGATCAGGATTCCGCGCCCGTTTCCCGAGGCACGCCCTCGACAGTCCGGTGGCCGCCCGGGCGAACGACCCGGGCGGCAACCGGCAGCCGGCAACCGGCACCAGCAACCGCTGTGCCGTTACTCCACGACGGTTCCGGCCACCTGCGACAACGGCTCCGCGAGGGCGTCGACCGCCTGGGTGAGCCCGCGCCGCTGGTCCTCGGTGACCTTGTCGTAGGAGACGTAGCCGGTGCCCTCCTTGTAGGGCTCGATCGCCTTGTACATGGCGGTGAAGCCAGCCCGGACCGACGTGGCCAGCGTCGGGTTCAGCTTCTGGACGGCGGGCTCCAGCAGGGTGAACGCCTTGTCCGCGCCCTCGATGTTGCCCTGCATGTCGAGGAGGTCGAGCTTGCTGTACCGCTCCTCCTCACCGGTCACCTTCGTCAGGCCCACCTCGTCGAGCAGCTCCGTCGCGCCGTTGGCGACCTGCGCCGGCTGGAAGGTGGCCGTCGCGACGAGGGTCTGGAGCCGGCCGACGTCGGTCGCGAGCTGGTCAGCGATCGGTCCCATCCCGTCGAGCTTCTTGTCGGCGAAGATCGCCTTCTCCAGGCGGTGGAAACCGGTCCAGGACGCCTCGTCGGGGGTGTCGTCGATCCGGGCGTCGATGGCGGGGTCGAGGTCGCCGAACGACTCCGCGACCGGTTCGATCCGCTCGTAGTTCAGGCGCGGCGCGCCGTAAAGCTCCGCGGCCTTGGCGAGGTCGCCGGCCTTGACCGCCGCGACGAACGGCGCCGTGTTGGTCACCAGCTCCGCGACCTGGGCCTTCACGTACACGGCGTAGTCGGTGGCTGCCGAGCCCAGCTGCGCGGTCACCTCCGGCGAGAACGTCGCCCCGGCCGTGGCACCGGCCTTGGCCTCGGTGACGACGAAGTCGGTCTTCTCCTTGTCCTCGCCGCCCGCGGCGCCCGGGCAGTAGAGCTGGTAGGTGCCTTTCTTGACGTTCAGCGAGAAAGTGCCCGACAGGCCGGGCGTCAAATTCTCCTTCTCTCCGAGGATCGTGTCGCCGCTCAGCAGCTCGACCTCGGTGATGGCGTCGGCGCCCTTGTTGACGAGCTTGAATGCCGTCGGGCCGGCCGGGATGGTCGCCGGGTCGGCCGTACAGCCCGCGGCTGTCATCGTCACGGTGACGGTCTGCTTGCCGCCGCCCGACGAGTCGGAGTCGGCGGAGCCACTACAGGCGGCGGCGCTCACGGCGACAACGGCTGCTACCGCGCTGAACGCGACTGGGCCCAAGGGCATGCGAAAATGATCTTCTTTCGCATGCCCGGCGGCCATCACCCTCCGGGCTAGTGGTGCGCGGCGCACGAAAGTACCCCCAGATCGGTATGAGAATTGCTTTGGAAAGGGCGCTTGGAATCGCTCGAAATCTCGCGTCCGGGCTGCCCGGTGGCTACGGTGTCGCCGCCGAGGTGTCGTGTGGGACGGACCGCGTCCCGTTCTGGCTCTCGGCCACCGGCCCGAAATCTTCTGGCGTTTCGACGGGCGCCGACGCCCCGGCAGACACCGTGGTCTCGGCAGGCGCCGTGCTTCCGGTGAGTGCCGTGGTTCCGGTGAGTGCCGTGCTTCCGGTGGGTGCCGTGGCCGCCGGTCGCGGCGGGCGTCGACGAGCGGGCCAGGCGACGAACAGCGCGAGCGGGACCAGGTAGACGACCCAGGCGATGAACTCTGCGACCACCGGCCTCGGCTGCAGGCCCAGCACGCCGGTCAGCACGCTCGCCAGCGGCGTGCCCGGCCGTACCAGCCAGGTCAGGTCGAACATCCTCTTCTGGCCGGCGTCGAGCCAGCCGGCCTCGTGCGCGGTGTGGGCGGCGGTCGCCAGCAGCCCGGCGGCGACCAGGACGAGGACCAGGCCGGTCACGCGGAAGAACCGGGAAAGGTTGATGTGCACGCCACCCCGGTAGATGCCGACGCCGACCACGACCGCGACCAGCACCCCGAGCAACGCCCCACCGCCGGCGGTCGCCGGCGAAGTGCTGGCGTTGAAGGCGGCGATCAGGAACACCGCCGTCTCGAAGCCCTCCCGCAGCACGGCGAGGAACGCCATCGCCACCAACGCGCTGGTCGACCCCGTCTCCAGGGCGGATGCGGTAGCGGTCTCGAGCGAGCGCCTGAGGTCTCGCGAGTGCCGCCGCATCCAGACGACCATGTAGGTGACCATCGCCACGGCGATCAGCCCGATGACGGTCTCCAGCGCCTCCTGCTGCCGCTGCGGCAGCTCCCGGTCCAGCAGCTGCAGGGCGATCCCGATGCCCAGGCAGAGCAGGACGGCCAGCGACACACCGATCCACACCTGCCGCAGGGCGTCACGACGGCCGCTCTGGCGGAGGAATGCCGCCACGATGCCGACGATCAGAGAGGCTTCCAGCCCCTCGCGCAGGCCGATCACAAATGTGGGAAGCACCGGCGGCCCTCCCTTACCTATCCGTCTGATATCCGCCTGAAATCCACCCGCCGCCGAACTACTACAATCATGTAGAAGTCGGGCAACTATGGTTAACCTCGCCAAAGTTAGGCCCACCTAAGGGTTTCGCGCAAGAACCCAAGAGCCTGGAAAACCGGGGTCACATCGCCGCGCGATCGGCATGATCGGCTCTGGCGCAACCCGGCGCTATACACAGCGCCACGCTCGCGCCACGGCGGGTGGCCGCATGCGAGCGCGCCGCGCGCCACGGCGGACACCCACAACGTTGCTCTGATCGAACACATGTGCGAACGTGGAGCGCGTGGACGTGCGGATCGTGATCGACGGCGAGACCTTCGAACTGCCGGCCGACACCGACCCGAACGAGCTTCGCAGGCGTGTCGCCCAGGCGGTCTTCCGCTGCGAGGTCGAGCAGCTCTACCTGGCCGACGGCGAGACCATGCTCGTCAACTGGCGCTCGGTCCGCACCATCCGGATCCACACCGGCCGGCCCGCTCCCCGCCCGCCTGCCCCAGGCCACCTTGGTGCCAATGCCGACACCGCCACCACACCCGCGTCACCCCCGCCGACGCCAGCCGACGACCCCCCGGCTCCCTAGACGGATCACGGCCGCGCGGTGGCCCCGGGCGGGAACCTACAGGCCACCTTCCCCCTCGCGGCCGTGATCCCTGATCTTCACCGCTGGCCCGGCCAGCGAAGCCCGTTCAGGTGGCACGAGCCTCAGGTGGCAGTGGCCTCAGGTGGCACGGGCTTCGCCCCAACCGCCGCCGCCAGGGGTGTGGACGGTGACGACGGCGCCGGCGGGGAGCGAACGACTCGCCTTGGGCGGCAGCGGATCGCCGTCGACGTCGGCGCTGCCGACGGCGCCTGGCCCGCCACCGGCCGCACCCGCAGGCGCGTGCCGGCGCCGGTCGGCGAGCACCGACAGGGTCGCGGGGGCCAGCACGCGGATCGCGCGGACCAGCCCGGCACCGCCGGGATGCACGCCGGCTCCGGCCGTCGTCTCGTCAAGCTCGTAGCGCTCGACCCGCAGCGGGTACTCAAGCTCAAGCGCCTCGATCGGGGTGTTGAGAGTGTTCGTCATCCCCACGTGCACCCCGGACGCGCCCGGCCCGCGGGCCGAGCCGCCGGCGCCACCCGCGAGGGTCTCGTAGTACGTCCACCCTTCGCCGCCGATCACCAGGTTGTTCATCGTCCCCTGCCCCTGAGCCGGCAAGACCGGCAGCGCCAGCGAGTCGGCCGCCTCGACCGCGATGGTCGCGTCTCCCGTGGCAACCGAGGCCAGCGAGCCACCCGCGGCGGCCGAGCCACCCACGGCGGCCGCGGCGGAAGAGGCATCCGCGGCGGCGACCGCCTCGCCGAGGGCGGCCAGCACCGTGTCGGCGATCCGTTGCGACGTCTCGACGTTGCCGGCGACGACCGCCGACGGCCGGCGGGCGTCCACCAGCGAGCCCGGCTCGGTGACGACGGTCAGCGGCGCGTACGTGCCGTCGTTCGCCGGCACGTCCTCGGGCAGCAGCACCCGCAGCGCGAAGCAGCAGGCCGAGCGGGTCACGGCACGCGGGCAGTTGACGTTGCCGCGCACGGCCGGCGACGTGCCGGCGAAGTCCACCGTGAGGCTGTCGCCGGAGATCGTCACCGCGACCCGCAGCGGGATGTCGACGTCGTCCGCGCCGTCGCCCTCCAGCTCGCTGGCCGCCTCGTACCGGCCGTCCGGCAGCAGCCCGACCAGCGCCCGGGCACGTCGCTCGCCGTAGCGCAGCACCTCGGCGAAGGCGGTGAGCACCGTGGCCCGGCCGTGCCGCGCGGCCAGCTGTGCCAGCCGGGTACCGGCGAGCCGGTTCGCGGCCGCCTGCGCGCGCAGGTCGCCGCGGCGCTGGTCGGGGGTGCGCGAGTTCGCGCAGATGAGGTCGAGGATGTCGTCCTGCCACTCGCCCGCCCGGACCAGCCGGACCGGCGGGATGATCAGACCCTCGGCATAGATCTCGCGTGAGTCGGCGGGCATCGAGCCGGGCCGCATGCCGCCCATGTCGGAGTGGTGCGCCCTCGTGGCGGCATAGCCGATGATCTCCCCGCCGGGCTCCCCGTCGCCGGGTCCCTCCTGCGCACCGGCCAAGCCGCCCATCGGAATGGTCAGCGGGCTGACGAGGGTGACATCGGGCAGGTGGTTGCCGCCGGCGAACGGGTCGTTGAGCACCCACACCTCACCAGGCCCGCTCTTGGCCCCAGATGTCGCAGCCGCGCCGCGTTCGGCGACCACCCGGACCGACTCGTAGAGCGCCCCCAGGTGCACCGGCACGTGTGCCGCCTGCGCGACCATCCGGCCGTCCGCGTCGAACAGCGCCGCCGAGCAGTCCCGACGCTCCTTGATGTTCGACGAGTACGCGCTGCGGACCAGCAGCGTCCCCATCTCCTCGGCGATCCCGGCGAGCCCGCTCGCGAGCACTGACAAGGTCACCGGGTCCAGCCCGGCCGGCACCGCCTCCACCCCTCCAGCGTGGCACCTCTCTGCCCGGCACGGGCCACGGGTCTTGGCCGCCCCACGAAACCGGCAACCCAGCTCCGCGCCGGGTACTGCGCGGTGCCATTCTTTGGGGTCGTGACTACTCCGACGGCTGAAGCCGCCGGCCTCTCAGGCCGCTTGCGCGACCTGACGGGCCAGCCCAGCCCGAAGGATGTTGACCGCCGCGTTGACGTCGGCGTGCGCCGTGTGCCCGCAGGCGACACAGGCGAACGCGGCCTGGGTCGTGCGGTTCTCGGCGGCACAGTGACCGCATTCGGCGCAGGTGCGGGACGTGTGGGGGGCGGGAACTGGGATCACCGTCCGCCCGGCGCTTTCAGCCTTGGCGTGCAGGATTCCCAGGAACACCCCCCATCCCGCGTTGTGGATCGACCGGTTCAGCCCGGACTTGGCGGCCTGCCCGTTGGGCAGGAACGCCCCCGGGCTGTCGGGGTCGGGCTTGGCGTTGGCCCGGCGGGCCATGCCCTTGATGTTGAGGGTCTCGTGGGCGATCAGGTCGTGGTCGCGAACCAGCCCGAGCGCGGTCTTGTGCGCGAGGTCGGCGCGCTGGCGAGCGACCTTGCGGTGCAGTCCGGCGACCCGGGCGACGGCCTTGCGGCGCCGTTTCGAGCCACGTTTCTTCCGCGACAGGTCGCGTTGCGCGGCAGCCAGCCGGCCGGCGGCGCGTTCCAGGAGTCTGGGGTTGCCGTAGTGCCGGCCGTCGCTGGTCGTGGCAAGCGAGGCAATCCCAACATCGACGCCGACCACGGCGCCGGTCGTCGGCAGCGGCTCGGCGGGCACGCCGTCGCAGGACAGCAGCACGTACCAGCGGCGGCCCTCGCGTTTGACGGAGACCGTCTTGACGGTGCCGCGCACCCGACGGTGCTGGTTGACCTTGACGTGGCCGACACCCTGCAACCGGACGAACGTCTGCGTCGGATGCTCGGGCTGGGAGTCCCACGTGCAGCCGTCGTTGTCGACGGGCCACGTCACCGTGTCGAAACGCCCGGCGCCCTTGAAACGCGGGTAGCCGGGGGTCTCACCAGACGTGACCCGGCGGAAGAACGCCTGGAAAGCGAGGTTGAGGCGGCGCAGGGTGGCCTGCTGCGAGGAGAACGACCAGCGGGCCTGATCCGGGTCATACGCCCGGATCTCCTTCAACTGGGCCGACTGGTCCCCGTAGGTGATCCGGGTCCTCGACGGGTGCGCGTAGGCGTCCCGCCGCTCCTGCAACGCCGCGTTGTACAAGTCCCGGTGGTCTTTCAGCATGGCGACCAGCGAACCGGCCTGCCGCGACGTGGGACGCAGCTGGAACTTGAAGGTCCGTCTCACCGGGCCGCGCCCGCGCGCCACGGGCGTTCGTTCTGCGTGTCGATGTACCGCCGCACCGTGTCAGCGGACACCGTGCCGACGGTGGCGACGAAGTACGACCGCGACCACAGGGTCGGTAGCCGGGACCGCAGGTGGCCGAACTCGCCGCGCAGCTCGTGGGACGTGAAGCCCTTCACCTGGTTGGCGATGTACGACGGCGGGTGCTTCGGGTGAGCCTTCACGAACAGGTGCACGTGGTCGGGCTCGATCTCCAGCGCGACAACCTGCCAGTCGTGCTCGGCGCACTTGGCACGCAGCAGTTCTGCCAGCCGGTCGCGGACCAGGCCGGTGAGCACGGGGCGGCGGTATTTCGGGCACCACCCGACGTGGTAGCCGAGGTCGTAGACCCCGCCTGCCCCCGTGGTCACCAGCCGACCCATGCCGGCGGTTATACCAGCATGGCTGGTCTAACAGTTGCGGTCCGTTCCGGATACCCCTGTCGCCTGAAGGCGACAGTCCCCTCCGGAGGTCATTGATGGGACCGCCGGGGGAGGAAGCCGAGTCGGCCGCGCCACCACAGCCTGCCAGCACGGGCCCCATGTCCACCCAGCAGACGTCCACCCAGCCCGCATCCCCCGCGCTCGCGCCCGCTACCTCCTTCGAACTCCCAGTGACGCAGACCCCGACACCCGAGCCTCAGCCTGACCCGCCGGCACCGGCATCCGAGACCGCGCCATCGCCATCGCCATCGCCATCGCCGGTGGTGACGCCGCCTGCCCGCCCGCGGGCTCCCAGGCGGACGCCGACCAAGGCGGAGTCGCCGCCCGCTGCCCCGGCGAAGCCGAAGACCACCCGCGCCCGGCCCACCACCCGTGCCAGGGCCACCTCCACCGAGGCGCCCAGCGAGCCGCCGATCGCGCAGCCCACCGAAGGTTCCGCCTCGGCCGGCGAACCAGCGAAGCCGCGGCCCACCCGCGCCCGCTCCACCCGCGCCAAAGCCGCCTCAGCGGAGGTGCCTGCCGAGGCGGCGCCCCCCACCGAGCTCACCGACGTCAGCGCCGAAGCACCGCCCGGCGAACCGGCGAGACCGAAGAGCACACGGGCACGGACCGCCCGTTCGGGGGCGACACGCCAGCCCTCGTCCACCCCCTCAGCCCCCGACGTGACGGGCTCCGACACGCCAACGACCGAGGCGGCGCCGGCGAAGGTCGGCCGTGCCCGGTCACCCCGTGGCCGAGCCAGGACCGCGCCCGTCGCGGCGCCGGAGTCGTCGCCGCTGCCCGAGCCCGCGCCCGGCCCGGAACCGGCCAGGTCAACCGGTCAGAGCGGTCAGAGCGGTCAGAGTGACGTGGGAACGGCACGGTTCGTGAACGCGGCGCCCGAGCCCGCCGAGACGCGGAGCTCCCCTGAGCTGCGCCCGACGAGCAGTGGGGATCTCGGCGAGCTGATCCGGCTGCTCATCCCGGACGACCCGACGACCGGCCCGGTTCCCATCCCGGTGCCGTCTCCGGATACCGGCCCCATGATCCTTCCCCCGCTCGACGGCCCGTTCCTGAGCGTGGCGCCCGACGAGACGGGCCCACACACCGTTCCGCTCGCCTACCGGGAGCCGAATGGCCACCACGCACGCAATGACGCCTCGGACGGCACCGCCACGGCGCTGGGCTCCAGAAACGCCGACCTGGCCGACCGAGAGACCTCGCCGGTCGGCGGGAACGTCACCGCCGGACCCACCGCCGCAGCGGCCGCCACCATGACCGCCGCGACCACGGCCGCCGCGGCTACCGCCCCGACGACCGCACCGACGACCGCCGACATGCTGGCCGACGCGGACGACGTCGCACGCCCGGCCGGCGTCGAGCCCAGCATGGAGGGGTTCACGCTCGTCGGGTTACTCGAGCGTCAGCGGCGCGGACGCGCCTGGGCACGCTGGCTGTGGACGCGGTTGCCGCTGCCCGCCCGCCCCTCGTCGGCGGCGGCCGGGCGGACGCCGTCCGCGCGGCGTTGGCCGCGGGCACTGCGCTGGTCGCTGGACATGAGCTGGGAACGGGCACTGCGCCGTCCGGGGCGGTGGCGCTGGCTGCCAGCCGTGGACTGGGAGCGGACGGTCAGCAGGCCGCCCGGCCGGTATCTGCTGCCCGCTCTGGACTGGCCGCCGGCGCCGCGCCAGTCGCCGGTGCGACGCTGGCCGACGGTTGGTCGCTCGCCCGCCAGGCCGGCGTGGGCAAGGGTCGACCTGGACCGGCGATTCGCCCCGGTATACGCGGTGGCCTTCTCCCCGGATGGGCGGCGGCTCGCGACGGCGAGCGGCGACGGCATGGTCCGGCTGTGGAACGTCGCCAACCCCAGCGCGCCCATACGGCTGTGGGAGGCCTCGACGAGGTTCGCGGCCGGGCCGGTGGTCGCCTTCTCCCCTGACGGTGCGTGGCTGGCCACCGGCCACGACACCGCCAGCGCCGTGCTCTGGGAGATCGACGAACGGGCCGGGCCGGTGCCGCGGGCGTTGCTCGCCCACCCCGGAGGGCTCACTGGGCTGCACTTCTCGGCGGACGGAAGGCGCTTGGCTGGCACGTTCGCCGCCCAGGCCGCCCGGATCTGGGACATCTCCGACCCCGCTCAGCCCCGTCCGCTGGGACGGGCGGGCGACTCGCGCCTGGTGCGCGCCGCCGCGATCTTCCCGGACGGCCGCTGGCTCGCGACCGCGGGCGAACGGGTCGAGCTCTGGGAGGTCTCGGCTACGCCGGTGCGGCGGATGCACCTGGCGGCCGGCGAGGGTCCGCTGTTCGACGTGGCCGTGGCGCCGGACGGCCGGACGATCGCCGTGGGACGCCTCGACGGCACCGTCGATCTCTGGCACACGATCGATCCCGCCGCGCCGGCGCCACGGACGTCGATCGACGCGCACGCCGGCTGGATCACCTCGGTCACCTTCGGCGCGGACAGCCGGTGGCTGGCCACCGTGAGCGCCGAGCAGGTAGCGCTGTGGGACCTGCGTGACCCGACCGTCGCGGTGGGCCGCATGCAGGCACGGCTTCCGGCAACCGCCGTCGCGTTCGCCCCCGAACGCAGCCTGCTCGCCGTCGCCAGCCTCGACGGGTCCGTGGCTCTGCTCCACCCGACGGCACCGCTGGCACCGTCCGAGCAGGACGCGCCAGCGGCGACCCGACGACCGGCCGACCTGAACGGCCGGCCCATGACGGACACCGGCGGAGAGCCGATGGCGGACGCCACCGCGGAACTGATGGCGGACGCCGACACGCGGCCGGAGGCAGACGCCGACACAGCGCCGGAGGCAGACGCCGACACAGCGCCGATCATGCGCACGGGGGTGAAGCTCCCAGCCTGGAAGGTGGACACCGGCCGGCCGGGAGCCGTCATCGGCCAAACTCGCGACGACGAGACCGCCGCGGCGTTCGAGCCGCTGGCGTCCCTCGGGCGGCCAGCGGCCGCGCCGGCCGACGCCGGCATCGACCTGCCGGGCAGGAGCCGTCGCCGACGGCGGACGGACAGCAGGGCGTTGGCCATCGGGCTCCTCACTGTCGGCATGAGTTACCTGCTGGCCTTCGGCCACCAGTTGGGAATGCCGCCGGCGTTGTTGCTGGTCGCCGGGCTGCTGGTCACGTTCGCGCTGGTCGTGGGATTGGGAGCGGCGCTGGCGGCCGCCGTCCGGGTGCCGCCCGTCGGCGGGCTGGCGCAGGATCGGCCGGCTGGCGCGGATGACGGCGTCACTCGGCCGTCTGGACGGCGGTCCCAGGGCGCCCACACGCGCCCGTCGGGCCGGTCACGATCAGCTGGATCTCGGGCAGTGTTCGGCCCTGAGGCGCGCACGCGCGGGACGGAACCGGCGGATGACCGGGATGTTGGTGCAGGTTCGCTGACCGCCACGCTCCCGCTCGATCTCGCCAGCCTCGCCGGCCTCGCCGACGTGGACGACGTCGCTGGCCTCGACGGAGACTTCGGCCCAGACTCGGCCGATGTGTCGGAGCCGCGTCGGCTGCCGTAAAGTCACCGGCGAGGACCACCGGTCTTCAGCATTCGGATACTCGACAGTGAGGTGGGGGGCAGTCTTTGTTCACCGCCCGACGGGATCCGGACGCGTCCGCGACGGAGACGGCCGCAGCGGCCCAGAACACTGTTCTCCAGATCGGGGACGTCGCCCGGCAGGTAGGCCTGTCTCTGCGCACGGTCCGCTTCTACGAGGAAGCCGGGCTGCTCACCCCGGTCGGACGTACCCAGGGTGGCTTCCGCCTCTACGACGAGGATGCTCTTGACCGGCTGCGTCTGATCAAGCGGATGAAGCCACTGGGCTTCACGCTGGAGGAGATGCGCTCCCTGCTCGCGGTACGTGACGAACTTCGCCTGCCGGATGCGACGGCGGACCATCAGCACGAACTGCGGGAGCGGCTGAAGACCTGGGCGGTGCTCGCCGAGGAGAAGCTCGCCGACCTGCGGGCCCGCGCCGGGATCGCCGCGGACTTCGTCGCCGGCCTGCACGACGACGTGTCTCGCCGGCCCGACGCGCCAGATGATCCCGGGGATGCCGCCACACCCGCCGACTACCTCGCCGCCAGGACGACCCCTGACAGCGGCGGCAGGAGCATGACCTGCGACGATGGCAGCGATGGCGACGTGCCACGCGCCGTCACAGCACGCGCCGTCACAGCACGCGCCGTCACAGCACGCGCCGTCACAGCACGCGCCGTCACAGCCCACCGCCCGAACAGCCCCGAGCACGACGCGCCTTCGACCGAGACGAGCCCCGACCGGACCTGACCGTCCGCGCCATCGGCGCCGCCACGCACGTGGCCGCCGAGCGACGCGAAACGGACGCCGGGCGCTCACCCACCCGGCCCACGGCATCCGCCGAGCCCACCCGTCCCGCTTCCAGCATCGAGTAAGGGTTCAGTTGTCCAGCACGCACAGCATCCCGTCCGCCCCCAGCGCCGGACGCGACGTCTACCAGATCGGCGACGTGGCGGACAAGGTCACCCTGTCGTTGCGCACGACGCGGTTCTACGCCGAGGCCGGCCTGCTCGCCGCCGTCGCCGAGGACGGAACCGGGTCGCCGCTGTACGACGACGCGGCGATCGACCGCCTTCTCCTGGTCAAGAAGATGAAGCCGCTCGGCTTTGCCCTCGAGGAGATGCGCGCGCTCATCGCCCTGCGCGACGAGGCGACGAGCGAGGCCACCCCGCCCGAGCTGCGCGCCGAGCTGCTCGACCGGCTGCAGACGTGGGTCACTCTCGGCGAGGAGAAGCTGCGCTCGCTCGAGGAGCAGGTCCGCATCGCCGAGTCGTTCCTGCACGGCCTGCACGACGACGCGCATCGCGCCCGCCGCGTAGCCGGCGAATAGTCCCGGCTGTCCGTTCATCCTTCCGGATGGACGGCCGGAACCGGGAAGAAGAACGGCTCGTTCCGTCTGCCGTCGGCAGATCTGCCCCGGGCAGAGCCGGGCCGCCGCGGGGGGCGCGGGCGGGCAGGCTGGGCTCACCGGACGGGTCTCGATCTCACGCGGGCAGCGAGGCGCCGTGTGACCCGCCGGGTTCAGCCACCGGAGGGACACATGGCCGAGCAGTCGAACCGGTTCGGACTCGACGACCAGGTCTTCCAGCGACTGTTGCGCGAGCGCATCGTCTTCCTCGGCTCGGCCGTCGACGACGACGTGGCCAACGCGATCTGCGGCCAGCTGTTGTTGCTGGGCGCCGAGGACCCGCGCCGCGACATCTTCCTGTACATCAACTCGCCAGGCGGCGTCGTGTCCGCCGGAATGGCGATCTACGACACCATGCAGTACCTGGAGAACGACGTCGCTACCGTCGGGCTTGGGCTATCCGCTTCCATGGGGCAGTTCCTGCTGTGCGCCGGCGCCCCGGGCAAGCGCTACGCGCTGCCACACGCGCGGATCATGATGCACCAGCCGACCGGCGGCATCGGCGGCACCGCGTCCGACATCGCGATCCAGGCCGAGCAGGCGCTCTACACCAAGCGGATGATGCAGGAGCGGATCGCGTTCCACACCGGCCAGTCGGTCGAGCAGATCGAGCGTGACTCCGACCGCGACCGCTGGTTCACCGCCGACGAGGCCCGCGACTACGGCCTCATCGACCAGGTCGTCGACAACGCCCGGGCGGTGCCCACCATGTCCACCGGCAGAGCCTTCGGCCGCACCGGCTTCGCAGGCGGATCCGGCAGCGACAACCGGCCCGAGGACCAACCGTCGCCGGGCTCTCCGGTGGCCTCCCTGGGTCGCTGGTTCGGCGACGGCAGCTCCCCCCTGGGCCTCTGGCTTCGCTAGCCCACCGGGGCCGCCCGCGTCCACCAGTTTCACTGGCTTCACCGGCTCACAGGGCTCGCGGCCGTCCGGCGGTGACGGCAGAGGCCGGCTCGGACGGGCGCCGACCGAGGCCGGGGATGATAGTCAGCATGCCTACCTTCATCCAGAAGCCGACCATCATCGAAGCCGCCGGCAACCTGCCGAAGATCATCCGCGAGTACGTGGGCAAGGTGAACACCGGCTCGTCCGGTGTGAGCATCGCGCACATGACCAGCCCCGGCGGCTGGGAGGAGCCGGGGCAGCGCCCCGAGTTCGACGAGTACACGCTGGTGCTGCGCGGGGTCGTCACCGTCGAGCACGAGGGCGGCACGCTCGAGGTCGGCGCCGGCGAGGCCGTCCACACCGCCGCAGGTGAGTGGGTCCGGTACAGCACCCGCGGCACCGACGGCGCCGACTACATCTCGGTCTGCCTCCCCGCCTTCACCCCCGACACCGTCCACCGCGACGCCTAGCACGCCGGCTGGGAGTTTCGTGTCCGGGCCGTGGTCGGCTGGCCACCGACTACGATCAGAGAGAAGCGTCGCGGGGTCGTGCCGGCTGGGGCTGGTCAGCTGGACTGGTGTCAGCTGGACTGGTCGATGGACTGGGCCGGTTGGATGGACTGGCCGCTCGGTGAGGCCCCGGTGGTGCGGAACGGGCACAGTGGACTGCGCCAGCGGCTGGAGGCTACGGATGACGGAGTCGGGCGAGGCGCCGCCGCTACTGCTGCGCCGGCTGGTGGGAGACGCGCTGCGCGGCTACCGCGTGCGCCAGGGCCGGACGCTGCGCGACGTGGCTGGCGCGGCGCGGGTGTCGGTTCCCTACCTGTCCGAGGTCGAGCGGGGCCGCAAGGAGGCCTCGTCGGAGGTGCTCGCCGCGGTGTGCCGCGGGCTGGACCTCCGGCTCAGCGACCTGCTCGAACAGGTACGCCGCGAGCTGCTCGCTCAGGAGACTCGGCCGCGGCAGCCTGTGCGGCCGGCGGCCCGGCCGGTCGCCGGCCCGGCTGCGCCCGGCCGCCTGGTGTCTGGTCCGACGCCGCCCGTGACCGGGCCGAGCGCGGCCGTACGGCCGGCGGCAGGTACCCGGCCGGCGTCGCCCGCGGTCCCGGTTCGTACCGTGCGCGCCGCCGAGCACACCATCCCGGCCCACCAGGCGGCCAGCCCGGCTCAGCAGGGCCCGACCTGCCAGCTCGGCGCCACGCACCTCCCGTCGCACGTCCCACCGGCTGGGCTGATGCGCGCGCTGCGCCGGCGCCGCGGCCATGGGCGGCCGGACGGCCTCGGCCCGCACCGCGGCCTCGCGCCGATCGTGCCCACGGCACCGGGCCGGCCGCCCGCCAGGCCGGCCGGCTCACGGCGGCCGGCGGGCCAGCGCCCACCGGCGCACCGCCGCACGGCCGCCGGGTGCCCCGGCACCGCATCGCTCCTCGTCGGCAGCCCAGCGGCCCGGGCGAGGGTCGTTCTCTAGCGGGACGTACCGGGTTGCCGGCGGGCAGGCGGGCTCGGCGCCGGTAGCCGCTGGCAGGTGAGTACTCGGGTTCCGGCCCGCCGCCGGCCGGTCAGGTAGCGATCGTCGGACTGGTCTCGCCCGGCGGGCTAGAGGATGCTGCCCTTGTCCGAGCCATCGGCGGTCACAGGGGGCTCGGCGTCCGACGCTTCTTCGTCCAACGATTCTTCCTTTGGTGGGGCCTCCGCCGATCTTCTGATCGCCAGCGGGATGACGGCCCAGAGCAGGACGAGCACCAGAAATGTCAGCGCCCCGGCGATGATCCCGGCGGTCGGGCTGACGACCACGTCGAAGATCAGAGTGACGACGCCGGCGACGGCGAGCGCGAGCAGCGCGAGCCCCGCCTGCGCGAGCGCGTTCGCCGCCTGGATGAGCAGTTCTTTCTGGTGACGGCGAAACACCGCCCGGTGCAGGCTGACCGGCATCAGCAGAAGGCCCGTCGCGGCGACCGCGAGCAGCACGACGACGAGGTAGAGCACCCGCTGGACTGAGTCGATGTCCGAGAACCTCGCTTGGAACGGCAGTGCCAGGAGGAAAGCAGTCAGCAGTTGCACGCCCGTCTGCGCGACCCGGAGCTCCTGGAGCAGCTCGGTCCAGTTCCGGTCTCGCCGTTCCTGCGGGCTCTCCTTGGCAGGCGAGGCGATCCGGCCGCCCGCCGCCGGGCCGACGGATTGGTCGGTGGCCCGTGTGGACTGGCCTGCTGGCCGCTCGTTCATGCCGTGCCCTCCTTCCTTCGTCGCCGATGACGACACTGCCCGCGAGGCTGGATCGACGCGGACCGGGCGGTTCGCGGCCCCCTGTCTTTTGTGCGCCTAATCCACCGCGCCGAACCGTCTCGGTTGCCCGGCTTGCGAGCATGGGTGCGTGACGAACACCCCGGACACCCCGGACGCGGACGGCGGGACCTCACCGCGGCACAACGGCAGGAACCACCCGAAGGTCGTCAACGAGCGAACGCTGCTCGCGCTGGGGCGGACCGGCCAGCAGCGGTTCGCCGACGCGGTCACCGGCTTCGCTGGCTCGATGTCGTTCGTCTATCTCCATGTCGCCTGGTTCATCGTCTGGATCCTGCTCAACCAGGGCGTCTTCGGTGACGAAGCAATCTTCGATCCGTTTCCGTACGGCCTCTTGACGATGGTCGTCAGCCTGGAAGCAATCTTCCTGTCGACGTTCGTGATGATCAGCCAGAACCGGGACACCCGCCGGCAGAACGTCCGCGCCGACCTCGACTACGAGACGACCGTCCGGTCCGAGGTCTGGTCGGCGCACATCGGCCGGCAGCTGGGCATCGACCCGGCGGCAGTCGAGGCCCGTGTCCAGGAGATCCTTCGCCGCACCGACGCCCCGGCACCGTGATACCCAGCCATCTGATGCCTTGACATCCAACGCCTTGACGTCTGATGCCCAGGCATCTGATGCCCTGTCTGCCAGCCAGCGGCGCATCACCGGTCGGCTGGCTGCTCCAGGCTCTGGGCAGCAGGTGGTTCGTCTGAGGTCAGGGCTGTCACGACGGCGTCGACGACCTCGCGACGGCGAACGTCACCGACGACCGGCGCGCCGTCCGGCTCCTGGATGTAGAAGGCGTCCACCACGTCGAGACCGATCGTCGCGACGATGGCCGTGTGCACGTCGACGCCGACCTCGGCGAGCGCCCGCACGATCCGGAACAGCACGCCGGCCCGGTCCGGGGCGCGCACCTCCAGCACCGTCCTCGACCCGGTGTCGTCGAACGTCGCCCGCGGCGCGCCGGGGGTGTGCCAGGGCCGGCGGGTGGCGTAGGCCTCCTCGCGGGCGGTGAGCTGCGCGCCGATGTCGAGCCGGCCGTCGAGCCCACGGCGCAGGTCCGCGAGCAGCCGGCTCGGGTCCGGCTCGCGGCCGTGCCGCGCGGCCACGACCGCCTGCAGCAGCGCACGGCCGTGCGCGCCCCGGGCCGAGGCCCGTCGGACGTCGAGGCGGCTGAGCGCGAGCACGCCGGCCGTGGTGGCGAGCAGGCCCACGTGGTCCGGCGCGAGCACGACGATCTCGTACCCGCCCTCGTCGACCAGCTTGTTGACCTGGACGAGATGCTCGTCGGGTAGCTCGAGCAGGGCACGCTGCCGGTCGGTCAGGTCGCCGGGGCTCGGCGCCGGCCCGCCACCGAGGACGGCCAGCGCGCGGTCGACCAGCTCGCCGATGAGCCGGGCCTTCCAGGAGCTCCACGCCGTCGCGCCGGTCGCCTTGGAGTCGGCCTCGGTCAGCTTGTGCAGCAGGGTGAGCACCTGGGCGCTGCCGGCCGCCGCCGCGACCGCCTCGATCGTCGCCACGTCGTCGATGTCGCGGTGCGTCGCCGCGTCCGGCAGCAGCAGGTGGTGGCGGATCATCGCGATCAGCACGTCCACGTCCGCCGGCGGCAGGCCGAGACGTGGGCCCAGCTTCTCGACGACGACGACGCCGGCGTCGGTGTGGTCGCCGGGGTAGCCCTTGCCGATGTCGTGCAGCAGCGCGCCGAGCAGCAGCAGGTCGGGACGGTCGACGTCGCGGGTGTGGGCGGCCGCGCGGGCCGCCGCCTCCATCAGGTGCCGGTCGACGGTGTAGCGGTGGTAGGGGTTGCGCTGGGGCCGGCTGCGCACCGCCGCCCACTCCGGCAGGATGCGGGTCAACAGGCCGACCTGGTCGAGCGACTCGAGCACCGGCACGGCCTTGTCGCCGGCCGCGAGCAGCGCGACGAACGCGTCCCGCGCGGCGTCCGGCCACGGGTCGGGCAGTGGGGGCGCCTCGCGGGCGAACCGGTCGATCGCGAACCTGCCCAGCGGGAGGCCGGCGCGGGCGGCGGCGGCCGCGGCCCGCAGCACCAGCGCCGGGTCGGCGGCGGGGTCCGCGTCCCTGGCGAGCAGGACCTCGCCGTCCTGCTCGACGACGCCGGCGTCGAGCGGGCGGCGGATCGGCTTGCGCGGGCGCCACCGTGACCGGGAACGCAGCGCCGCGGCCACGCGGTACCAGGTGCTGTCCCAGGTCCACGAGACCGTCCGGCCGGCGTCGGCGATGGCGTGCGAGAGGGCGAACGAGTCGGGCTCGCCGAGCGCGCCCGGCCTGCCGAGCTCGGCCAGCTCTCCGGGCCGAGCCGGGTCGCCCAGCTGGGCCGGGTCTGCGTCCCCAGCCGGGTCGACCCCGGCGGCGGGCTGGGTGGGATCGACCCGGTAGCCGAGCACGGCGGCGACCGAGGTGGCGTCCTGCAGCAGCAGCCGGTCCTGGTCGCGACCGCCGGCAAGCCTGCGGACCTCGCCACGGACGTCGAGCAGCACCCGCTGGGCCGCGAGCACCCGCTCTCCCGGAACCTCGGCGACCCAGGCCGCGGCGAGCGCGCGCAGGGCCTGGACGTCGCGCAGGCCGCCGCGGGACTCCTTGAGGTCGGGTTCCAACAGGAAGGCGACCTCGCCGGCCCGTTGGGCGCGTTCCGCGTGCAGCTCGGCGAGCTCGGGCAGCCGGCGGCTGGCCCGGGCTCGCCAACGGGTCCGCACGGCCTCGGCGAGCTGCGCGGCGAGTAGCTCGTCACCCGCGACCAGGCGGGCGTCGAGCAGGCCGAGGGCCGCCTTCAGGTCGCCGTCGGCGACCGTGACGGCCTGCTCGACCGTGCGGACGCTGTGGTCGAGCCCGACACCGGCATCCCAGATCGGATACCAGATCTTGTCGGCGAACTCGGCGACGGCGCGCTCGCCGCGCCGGCCGTCGTGCAGCAGCACGAGGTCGAGGTCGGTGCCGAACGCCGGCTCGCCGCGGCCGTAGCCGCCGACGGCGAGCAGCGCGAGGCCGGGGCCCGGGTCACCGAACAGCGCACGGAGCGCGACGTCGGCACACTCGGTGAGCGCCGCTCGCAACGGCGCGCCGGCCAGGTCGGCGAACGCACCGTCACGCCCGCGCAGCGCAGCGAACCGGGCCACGGCATCCACGTTACAGAGCGTCGGAGCCACGCTCGCCGGTCCGTACACGAACCACCGTCTCGACGGGAACCACCCAGACTTTGCCGTCACCAATCTTTCCGGTTTGGGCGGCACCGGTGATCGCGGTGAGGAGGTCCTCGACGGCCTCGTCGTCGACAACGACCTCGATCTTGATCTTCGGAACGAAGTCGACCTTGTACTCAGCGCCGCGGTAAACCTCCGTGTGTCCCTTCTGCCGGCCGTAGCCCTGAACCTCGGAGATGGTCAGTCCGTGCACACCCAGGGTCTCGAGCGCCGCCTTGACGTCGTCAACCTTGAACGGCTTGATCACCGCAGTGACGAGCTTGGTCATAACCTGTTCCTCCTCATTGGTCAGGCCTGGGTCCCCTCACTCAGGCCTGCGTCTTCTCGGGCGCCTTGGCTGAGTCGACGGCGGCGACCCTACCGTCATCACCAGACAAAGTGAACCAGCGGGCAGCCTCTTTGGGGCGCCGCCGGCCCGGCCGGCCACCCATGCTCCGGGCCGCCACCCCGCCACCCGGCGAGGGCCAAACGATCATCCCGAACCGCGGGATGAGAACGCGTTCCAACGGCCGCGGCAGCGCGGTGCCAGCGGTGCCAGCGGTGCCAGCGGTGCCGAACCGGCCGGCCCGCCCGTGCGGCCGCATTCCCACGGCCCCCGTCGTTGCCAGCCCGCCCGTCGTTGCCAGCCCGCCCGCCGTTCAGGGCCGAGCAAGCAGGATCAGCAGCGGGACCGGGTCAGCAGGACCGGGTCACAGGGCCGGGCACGGATGCGGACACGGATACGGACACGGCGGCGCCCAGCGCCCGGCGGAGCGACGGCGGCACCGGTCGGGTTGGGGCGGGTGGAAGAGGCCAGCAACGAGAGCAAACCGACGACGAAGCCAAAAAGGTGGGGGCGTGCCGGTTGGTACCGGCACGCCCCCACCTTTGCTGTGCGCGGCCTGCCGAGGCGGAGAAGCTGACTTCCCGCCCCGGCCTGGCTCGCTGCTTCGACCCGGGCCGCGTGGGCTCAGGCCTGTGCGTCTTCCGGCACCTTGACCGGAGTGACGGTCGGCGTGACGGTGCCCGCGCCACTGATCGAGCTGTAGCGGTAGGCGGTCTCGCCGTGCTGCGCCTCGTCGAGGCCGATCTCCTCGTGCTCCTCGCTGATACGGCCCTTCAGGACGTACTTGATGAAGAGCGCGAGGATCAAGGTGCCGACGGCCGAGTAGCCGACGGTCGCGCCGACCGCGATGGCCTGCTCGCCGAGCACGCTCCACGGGCCGCCGTAGAACAGGCCGTCCTTGCCGGCCGAGTTCACGTCGACGGTGCCGAAGAAGCCGATCAGCAGGGCGCCGAGGACACCGCCGACGAGGTGGACGGCACCGACGTCGAGCGCGTCGTCGATCCCGACCTTGCCCTTGATGGCGGTGGCCAGGGCGCAGAGGGCACCGGCGATGGCGCCGACCGCGATAGCGCCCATCGGCGAGACGAAACCACAGGCCGGGGTGATGGCGACCAGACCCGCGACGGCACCAGACGCGGCACCGAGCGTGGTCGGCTTGCCGTCACGCAGCCACTCGACGGTGATCCAGCCGAGAACGGCCACACCGGTCGCGATCTGGGTGTTCAGGAAAGCCCACGCGGCCAGCGAGCCGGAGCCCAGCGCCGAACCGGCGTTGAACCCGAACCAGCCGAACCACAGGATGCTCGCGCCGAGAATGACGTACGGCACGTTGTGCGGACGGAAGTCCCCACCCGGCCAGCCCTTGCGGCGGCCGAGGACGAGTGCCAGCACAACACCCGCGATACCAGCGTTCGCGTGGACGACGGTGCCACCCGCGAAGTCGAGCGCGCCCCGCTTGAACAGCCAGCCGTTCGCGTTCCAGACCCAGTACGCGATCGGCGAGTAGACCAGGATCGACCACGCCGAGACGAAGACGACGAACGCGCTGAACTTCAGACGGTCCGCGCTCGCACCAGTGATCAGCGCCGGCGTGATGATGGCGAACATCATCTGGAAGGCGATGAAGACGACGGTGTGTACGCCGCCGCCCTCGGGGTTGTAGACGGCCGTGACGTGGTCGCCGATGCTCTGCAGCGCCGCGAAATCAAAGCCGCCGAAGAACCCGTTCGTCGCAGGTCCGAAGGCGATGCTGTAGCCGATCAGCGTCCACAGCAGCGTGATGATGCCCATGCAGAAGAAGTTCTGCATCAGCATGCCCAGGACGTGCTTGGTACGGACCATGCCACCGTAGAAAAACGCGAGGCCCGGCGTCATGAACAGCACCAGCGCCGAGCTGGCGAGCAGCCAGGCGTCGTTGGCGGACAGCCCCGCGTTGGTGACAGCGTCCGTTAGTTCCTGTTGGGACATATCTCTCCCGTCGTTCTCCCCCCGCGCGGCCGCCGCGCGGACTGCGCTCCACCGGTTCGCTGCCGCGGCACTCGTCCCGGATCCTCCGGTGTCGAAGGTTCTTCAGGGTCTGTTCCAAATCAGTGACCACCTCGTTTCTTGTGTGTGAATTCGCCAAATTGGGCCGCTCATGGCCGACCCGGGTGTGCCAACGGTGGGCATCCCAAGACCCTCCGTGTCCCCCGGCGCGGATGCGTGACTGTACAACTTCGGACAGTTAGCGTGACGCGCCGTGTGTACCACGCCGTCGGAGGGCTCCCATAGCGACAGTGGTCTGTCCCGGAGCTCGCTGGAGACGGAAAGTTGGGCCGAACGGGCCGTACTGCCGCCCGGGCGGCACGGCCCACCATCCGCCGTCCGGGCCTCGCTGGGTTTGCTGTTCTCCGGATGGCTGATCCTCGCGTCCGGGGTGGCACCGGCGTGGGCGGATCCCGGTGCCGGGTCGTCCGGCGGTAGCGCCTCGGCCGGGAACGGTGACAGCGGCTCCGCCGACACGATCGAGGGGTTGACCGCGCAGATCGCCGCCGCCGAGGACGAGCTCGCCGGCCTCGACGCCAAGCTGGGCCAGGCCACCGAAGACTTCAACGCCGGCCGGATCCGGCTCGGAAAGGCTCAGGCCGCCGTCGACGACGCCGAGGCTCGCGTCGAGGCCGCCGACGACGCCGTGCAGGACGCCGTTCGGGACAGGAATGCGCTCACGGCCTCCGCCTACCGCGCCGGCGGCCTGGACACGTTGTCGGCGCTGCTCACCGGCGACCCCGGCGGCGCGCTGGACCGCGCCGGCGCACTGAACGCGCTGGCACGTCGAGCCCGCTCGGCCGAGACCCGGGAACGACTGGCCCGCGTCGACCTGACCGAGGCCAAGAATGCCGCCGGGCGGACACTCGCCGACGCCCAACACGCCCTCGACGCCGTCAGCGACCAGAAACGGATCATCGAGACGTCGGCGGGCGAGCAGCGCGACCTGCTCGACGGCCTGATCGCCAAGCAGGCCGAGCTGGAGCGGCAGGCCCGGGAACGCGAGGCCGCCGCGCGGCGGGCCCAGCAACAGGCCGAGGCCGCCGAGGCCGCGCGCGTCGCCCAGGCCGCCGCCCTGGCCCAGGCGCAGCTGCAGCAACAGGCTGGTCTGGTCCAGCAGGCGACCGACACCTTCGCCGCCACCCCCGTGACACCGGCTGCCCCCGCGGCGCCCGCGGTGCCCGCGGTGCCCGCGGCGGGCGCAGCCGCGGCGCCCCCGCCAGCTGGAGGCGGTGGCGCGACGGCCGCGGTCGCCGAGGCGTACCTCCAGATCGGCAAGCCGTACGTGTGGGGAGCGGAAGGGCCGGACGCATTCGACTGCTCAGGTCTGACGCAATGGGTGTGGGCGAAGGCAGGTATTCATCTACCGCATTACACCGGCGACCAGTGGAACGCGGGCCGGCACGTCTCCCGGGCGGAGCTCATCCCCGGCGACCTGGTCTTCTTCAATTCCAGCCTGGACCACGTCGGCATCTACATCGGCAACGACCAGATGATTCACGCCCCGCACACCGGAGCGGTCGTCCGTGTCGAGAACGTCTGGTGGTCCAGCTTCCAGGGGGCCATCCGTCCCGCGGGTTGAGCCCAGCTTTCCCAGTTGCTCACCAGCTGAGTCGCGGTACGCACGTCCCGGAGGCGGTACGCACGTCCGGAGACCCTGCCGGCGCACCCGACGCGACTGGCGCACCCGACGCGACTGGCATACCCGACGCGGCTGGCATACCTGGCGCGGCTGGAACAGCGATCAACACCGCTTGATCGGCGGATCTGTACGCGTATCCGAGCTGACGGGCCGTCCAGACTCGGATCCGCGTACAGTCCTGGCGATCTTTCCCGGTGAGGCTGCGTGGACAGCGCCGGTCACGGCGGCACCAAGCGGGAGTCCCTCACCAACGCGGCATCGGTCGACGCCGACGCCGACGACGCCGACCACGACGCCATGTAGCCGTGTATCGGCGGCAACATGGAACGCGCGGCCAGCCACGAGGACTGGGGCCGCGGTGGAACGGAACCCGGGCGGGCTACCCGAACTGCTCGGCCATGTCGACGAGCTCCTTGCAGCGCGGGCACACCGGGAAGCGCTGCGGGTCGCGAACCGGTTCGAACTTGTACCCGCAGAGCGCCGTCACCCGGCCACCCTCGATGGACGCGCGGACGATGTCCTCGCGGCGGGCGAAGTGGGCGTAGTCGTCGCCCTCGCCGGTACGCGTGTCGGACGTCTCTGGCCGGATCTGCGTCGTGCTCACCCGCCAAGTGTAGGTCGCGGCGGCACGTTGGCCACTCTCCGGTCGTCTCTCCGGTCGTCGAACGAAGGGGGTCACCGGCCGACGTGGCGCCACCGGTCGGAGTGGCGCCACCAGCCGCACCGACGAGACAGGCGGGTCCTGACCGGCCGGCATCACCGACGCGGTCCACTCGGCTCTTGCCACAGCCCGTGGCGGCGTATCCTGTAGCTGGACGAAGGAGACCGGTGACTGGACTGATCGACAGTACCGAGATGTACCTCCGTACCCTGTACGAGCTACGGGAAGAGGGCATCCCACCGCTACGCGCGCGCCTGGTGGAGCGGCTGCACGTCAGCGCTCCCGCCGCCAGCGAGTCCACCGCCCGGCTGGCACATGAGGGTCTTGTGTCCCTCGCCGAGGACCGGACGGTCCAATTCACGGAGAAGGGGCTCCTACGAGCCACCGCGGTGATGCGCAAGCACCGCCTCGCCGAACTACTACTCACGAAGATCATCGGCCTGGACTGGGCACTGGTCCACAACGAGGCCTGCCGCTGGGAGCACGTGATCTCCGACGAGGTCGAGGCCCGGCTCACGGTCATCCTTGGCGACCCGAAGCGCTGCCCGTTCGGCAACGAGATCCCGCCGCCCCCCGAGCAGATCCCGGCCGGCAACGGCACCCCGACGAGCCTCCTGACCAGCGCCGACCTCGCCGGCGGCAAGGGCAGGCCGGTCACCGTCGGCTGGATCTCCGAACGGCTCCAGAGCCACGAGGACACGATGCGTCGACTCCAGGAGAGCGGCATCATCCCGGGCGCACCGGTCGTCGTCGAGTCCCACGGCGACCTCGTCAGCATCCGCCAGGAACGCGACCAGCCGTCGGAAATCGACCGCCGCACCGCCGCCCTGGTCTACGTGGAAGCCTGAGACCGAAGACCCGCCGTGCCCCCTCCAGGCCCGGCCCACACGAGGACTCGCGGCGACGGTGGCACGCCCCGAGTCCGGCGTGCGAAGCCCGCGCCCGCAACTCGCCACCCGAGAAGGCATACTCTTGCTTGGTCACTACGGACCTGCAGCCCCACCCATCCCAGGGCGGCAGCGGGTCCACGGCGACCGTCCCGCCCTCGTAGCTCAGTGGATAGAGCGACCGCCTCCTAAGCGGTAGGCCGCAGGTCCGATTCCTGCCGGGGGCACACTCTGCGCGACAATCCGATACTGATCGTAATGATTCAAGTGATTGTTGGCGGCGATATACGGTCTTCTGTCACCGCGTCACGACTTACAGACACCAGATCCGGCATTAGCGGCCCAACTGGCGGCGCCTGCGGCTCAGCACCTTCCGCAGGTATGTGCCCTCCCGGGGTTGTCGACCCGTCAGTCCTACTCAGCCACCCCACAGCAGCCCACCTCACGGCCGAAGATGGCACCTAGCCAGCAACAATGGCACCAGGCAGCTTGAGGGTGTCGACCAACGACACGATCACGGGTCGTTGAGACTTCGTTGTGCTGATGGTCCTCGGTGACACCCACCTGCAGGATGTCGCCGCGGCAAGCAGCGTCCCGGCGCGGATCAGATCGGCGTCTGCGGACTGGTCCAGTCGCGGGTTCGACCAGCCCGAATCCCCAAAATCACGAGCCGGTGATGGTTACCCGCTGTAGGGATGGCGCTGGCTCGTTTTCGCCGGCTCGCGGACCTTGATCCCGCGAGGAGGACTGGCGAAGATCACCATATGGCGAAGTCCTCGATAGCTGCCTGGCTGCCCGCCATCCTGGCCGACTTCGCCGGCACACCCGTGGCGGACTTCGATGTACGGCTGATCGACTTCGACCCGGCGCAGCCCGGCGACCTCGCGGGGCTCATGCCGACCGTCGAGGACCAAGTCCGCGCCACCGGAGTCGCCCCAGCCGATCCTGACGCCCACCAACTGCTGTTGCGGGTGACCGACACCGCGACGAACAGCCTCGACAACATGAAGGGCCTCGGCTGGCTTGCAGACGACCCGGGGGGTCTCGCCGTCGAGGTCGCCTCGACGCTCCAGGACCTCGTGATGGACCATCTGAACACCACCTGGCCCGAGCTGACCGTCGACGGGCGGCCCGTCGTCCTCGAGCCCCGGCTCGGGCCCGACAGAACGCCGCAATGGGAGGGCCGCGGCGTCGAGCCCTGCCCATTCGGGCAGCTCGCCGACCGTCTCGCATAGGCGGCACCACGCCGCCGGCAGGCCGACACGATGCAGGCACCGGCCAGATGCCGGCCGACCCTCAGCCCGATGGTCGCGGCACTGATCGACTTTAGGCCCGTCCGGATAGGGTGGAGCCGGCATGATCGCAGATGCCGACGGCGGGCCCATGGCCCGGACGCGGCAGGCACGTCCGCGGGGGCCCGATCCGGTGAGCATGTTCTTCCTCAGCTATGCCCATGACGACGACGGCAGGGGCGGCTACGTCCGCGACTTCCTCGATGACCTCCGGGACGAGATGCACCGCATGACCGGCCGGGCGCAGGAGGACCTGGGCTTCATCGACGTGGAGATCCGCACCGGAGACCAGTGGGACGCAGTCATTGCCCGGGAGATCGCCGAGTGCCGGGTCCTGCTGGCGCTCTGCTCACCGCTCTACTTCGGCAGCGAGTTCTGCGGAAAGGAGTGGCAGGCGTTCGCCGACCGACTCGCCGCCGAGCCGCCCGTCGACAACCGGCCGCCGCCGTTGATCGTCCCGCTGCGGTGGGAGGCCATGGCCTGGGACACGATGCCGGCAGCGGCGCGTGCGGTCCAGCACGCGAAGTTCGGCCACGCCGACTACGACAGCCTCGGCCTGCGGCAGATGGTGAAACGCAAGCTCGCCTACGGCCTGGCCTACGACCTCCTACTCAAGGAGATCGTCGGAAAGATCGAGGAGGCCGTCGCCCAGTTCCCTCTCCGGCGGGCCGGCGTCCGGCCCGCGTTCGACACCGTGGCGAACGCTTTCAAGCCAACCCCGGCGGGCGGGCCTGCTTCGGCCCAGCCGGCCCCAGTCGCAGGTGCCATTCCGGCGCCGGCTGACGCCGCCCGATCCGGGGGCCCCAAGCACGTGCATCTCGTCCTCGCCGCCCCGACCGCGGGAGACCAGGCCGACCGGCCGCTGGCCGCGCCGTACTACGGGCCCCGGCCCGAAGACTGGACGCCGTTCCATCCCGATGAGCGCGCCCCGCTGATCCGCCGGGCTCTGGCCGTGGTCGTGGAGAAGGACATGACCCCGTACCCCGAACGGCTGGACGGGCAGATCCTCGCCCGGCTGGACAAGGCGAAGCAGGACAATGAGCTGGTGGTCCTGCTGATCGATCCGTGGGCGGCGCTCGAGCCTCACCACGCCAGTCTCACGGCGTACGACGGGCGCCTGGACCGCCACAGCGGGGCCGTCCTGATCTGGAACCCGGCTGACCCGGCGAACGCGGGGCAGCCCGACCGGCCCGACACGGTCCGGTCCCGCTTCTTCCCCACGAAGAACGCCTATCAGCTGGCCACGCTCCCGGCCGCGGCCCGGTCGGCGGCGGCGTTCGGGGACACCCTCCTGCTCCTGCTCGCCCGCCTCCAGACGATGCTGTTCGACGCGCCCATCGAGCCTCCTCGGCCGGCCGGCACCGCCGGTCCGACGAGCCAGCCCCGGATCGCCGGCCCCGGAGCGTCGTCGTGATCGTCCAGCCCGGCAAGATCATTACTTTCTATTCCTACAAGGGTGGGACCGGGCGCACGATGGCGCTGGCCAACCTCGCCTGGATACTGGCCAGCGCGGGACGGCGGGTCCTTGCCGTCGACTGGGATCTCGAGGCACCCGGCCTGCACCGCTTTTTCCACCCGTATCTGGTCGACCCGGAGCTGGCCGGGACCACGGGCGTCATGGACATGATCTGGGAGTTCGGTCTGGCCACACTGGACCCGAGCGGCGACGCGGCTCCGGGCTGGCACGAGAGCTACGCCGACGCCACCCGGTACGCGGTCTCGCTACGTCACCGGTTCCCGGACGGGGGGCTGCTCGACCTGCTCCCGGCGGGACAGCAGGACGCCGCCTACGCGGAAAAGGTGAACGGCTTCAACTGGGGCAACTTCTACCGCCGTATGGGTGGTGCCGGTTTCATCGCGGCGCTGCGGCGCGGCATGGTCGATTCCTACGACTACGCGTTGATCGACAGCCGGACCGGGGTGAGCGACACCGCCGGGATCTGCACGGTCGCCCTGCCGGACGTCCTCGTGAACTGTTTCACCTTCAGCACCCAGTCCATCACCGGGGCGGCGGCCGTCGCCGAATCCGTCCGCGGGCAGCGCCTGGACGACCCCGTCAGAATCTGGCCGGTCCCCATGCGGGTCGAGAACGGCGAGACGGCCAAGCTCGAGTTCAGCCGGGACCTGGCCCGCAACAGTCTCGGTCAGTTCCTGGACGGAGTCGACCCGGCCGAGTACTGGGGCCGGGTGGAGGTGCCCTACCGCACGCTGTACGCCTACGAGGAGATACTCGCGACCATCGGCGACCGGCCACGCACGGCCGGCACGATCCTGGCTGCCTGCGAGCATCTCTGCGAATACGTGACGGACGGCGAGATCACCGAGCTTACGCCCCTGTCCGAGGACGACCGTCGGCGTGAGCTGCGCCGCTTCGAACGCGCCCAGCCGGCGGACGGGCAGGAGGTGCGTCCAACCGGGATCCCAGCGACCAGCGGCGTCGGCACGCCAAGAGTGACGCAGCCGGAGGCCAACGCTGCGCGGATCTTCGTCAGCTACTCGGCCGCGGACGACAGCCGGGGCGAGATACGGGCGTTCCTGACCGATCTCGAGCGGTCCCTGGTCCAGGTCTCCGGCCATTCGACGGCCGGGATGATCTTCTTTGCGGGTTCGGCGGAGCATTCCGCCGGGACCGCCTGGAACGAGACCCTCGTCCGCGAACTGGAGCGGTGCGACGTCTTCCTGCCGCTACTCAGCCCAAGCTTCTTCCGCAGCGCCTGGGCGTCCCGGGAGTGGGGCTACTTCGAGAGCCGCCTCCTGCGCGGCCAGCCCGACGACCGTCAGCCGGCCCGGCTGATAGTGCCGGTCTCGTGGCGGCCGGTCGAGAGCGGGGCGATCCCTGCGATTGTCGCCGGCCATCAGGTCATACCCGCGCGAGGAAACCTTCGGCGGCTGCGGCTGTCCGACCCGCCCGCGTACGACGAGGCGCTGGAAACCCTCGCGGCCGCCCTCTCCCCTGTCCTCGTCCAGCCGCGCGCGCGCCCCGAGCCCGGCCCCGAGCCGCCAGGAAACCTGTCCGCAGCACCGGACGTCTTCGGGCTGACCGACTCGGCCCCCGAAGCGCCCGCCGCCTCCGAACCCGCCGAAGAATAATCGACCCCGCCCTGCAGGAGATCGTCTCGGCGGACCCCGCAATACTGTCCAAGCTTCCAGGCCCAGTCCTGGTGGACGAGTGGGCAGAGGCTGCCCGAGGTCTGGGATCACGTGCGGCGCGCGGTCGACGCCGGTTCGCCGGCCGGCCATTTCATCATCGCGGGCAGCTCGGCGCCCTGGGGCGCCGTGGTCCACTCGGGCGCCGGACGGATCGTCCCGATGCGGATGCGTCCGCTAAGCCTCGCGGAGCGCCGCCGACCGCGACACCAATGCCGCCGCCCTCCGCCTCGGTGAAGGAACCGTTCTGGACAGGCAGCCGTGCCTGGGGACCGCGGACCGTCGCAGGAACCCTGAAAGGACGGGAGGAGACGCTCGACCTCTACGGCACCTACGAGACGTGCTGGACGGACTACTCCACCCTCCCGGGCGGCAGACCCGCTTCCAAACTGCGGCTCCTCGTCATCGAAGTGGCCTCCCGCGCACAGCCGAACCTGACCGACAACGCTCCACTCTGAACCGCCCCGGCGTGTCTGGAGCGTTGATCTCGTGAGGAGACGGAGTCATGCCAGCGGTTCACTCAGTGCGGGTTTCGGCTGTTGGGTATTGGGACCTGGGTCGCGAGGTCGGCCGTTCGGCACCCTACAGATCGTCTTCCGAGTCGATCACCCTTCGGCTAGGTGTCAGGGAGGCTGGCGGACGAGACGCGCCTCCGCGCGAGCGGCCATCGCGGGGTCGCGGAAGCTCGAGGACCCGCAGTTCTCGGCGCCACAGGCGGCCACCGCCGGCGACCTCCGCCATCGACCGTTCGAACTGCGCCCGGATCCAGGGCAGCGCGAAACGTCGCGCCTGACGGGCGGTCTCGCGGATTCGACGCTCCGCGGTCGCGCCCTCCACCTCGACCCGCACCTGGTTGCGGTGGCGGGCCACGGCCAAGTTCGCGACCGTCCGCGCCTTGCTCGCGGCGATTCTCTCCTGGGACCGTTCGCGGACCTCTGCGTCGCGGGCGGCCATCGCCCAGGCATAGCCACGTCGCGGCAGCAGGGCATTGATGAACTTGAAGATCACGGGCGCCATCTCAAGCGCCAGCAGCCACAGGCGCAGCTTCTCCTGCAGCGCGGCCGCGCGCTTCGAGTAAAGCGAGACGCAGGCTGGGTTGTTCGCCAAGTCCTGCGTGCTGGGGTTGAGCGGGCAGACTCCCTTGGGCTTCGTCGAAAGCAGGTCCAATGCCCGCATCCGCGCCATCAGCCCGTCTTCCCGCCTCGACTCGATGATTTTCTTAGCCACGCTGGGCGCGTCCCTGACCGTCTTCTGCAGGTCCGCTACATCGTATTTCGTGTCGACCGCAAGCTTCTTGAGGTCGACCGTCGCCTGGGTATCGGGGTACTGCGTCCTGGCGCTGTTCAGGGTGTTCAGGGCTGCCTGGGTCGCAGGCGGACAGCTGTACGAATACGTGGTCACCCAGTGTCTGAGCTTCGTCTGCGAATCGGTGGCGTAGTAGCCCGACGGGACCGTGGTACATGGCCCGGTCGCCTCGGCCGCCTGCACGGCCGCGTTGGCAGTCCCGATGGCGCGTGTGCCCGTGTCGAAGTCGTCCTGGAGCGCCTTCTTCTCTGCCGTGGCCTTGTCCAGCTGCGCCTGTGCCTCGGAGGCCAGCTGGATGGCCAGCCGGGATTCTTCCTGGACCTGGAGCCGGTCAAGCTGCTGGCCGACCTCGGTCGCGAAGACGGACAGCAACAGGAAGGACGCGAACAGCCAGGACGAGAGCAGGGCGATCAGCACCCGGGGGGAGATCCGGACCAGTTCCTCGAAGAAGTGGCCGACCCACGCGAGCGCCGTACCGGTCGCGGTGCCGCGCTCCTTGGCGAAGCCGGTGGTCTGGTCGGCTCCCACCATCCAGCGGTCGAATCCGAGAATCAGTACGAAGTAGACGGCACCCAGCAGGAAGAGCGCGGGCGACCGTGCCGGCACGTGGAAGGCGATTGCGGAGGCGGTCGTGAGCCCCAGCGTCGAGATCGTTGCGGTGAGCAGCACCGCCATGCCGAGGCCAACGAAATACGTCCGGTCCACCCGGCCGGTTGTCAGCTCGCGCGGATCGGCGCCAGCGAGGATGATCGCGGCGTCGCCGGCGCGGCGGATGTAGAACGGCGTCGAGGCGAGCAGAAGGCCTACCGCCACCACGAGTAGCCAGTATGTGACCGTCACCGCCGGCCCCCCTCACCCGGCAGTCCGCGGTGGACCAGCAACTGGCCGTCCTCGGTCTGCACGAGGACGTCGCCACGGTTGTAGGAGATGCCCGGGCGGTGTTTCAGGTTCACGCCACGAACCCGGAATCCGTCGTCGATTTCCGAGGCGCCGAGCATCGGCTTCAAGTAGACGATCACACCGCTGTCCTTCATCTTGCCGGGCAGGCCCTCGCGTGCCCACTGCGGGCCGACGGCCGCCACGACGTGCACCTGTGACTGCCGGAACAGTTCCTCGAGCTTGGCATTGATGCTGCCGCCCTCCTGCAGCCCCGCGATGAGATGGCAGTCGTCGACCAGCAGCACCGGGCGGCCATCCGGGAGACATGCCACGCCTCTTTCCCGGAAGAACTTCTGAATGTCATCGCCGTCTCGGGTGGGCAGCTGACGGATCTCGTCCGCACTGATCGGGAGAAGGTCGGGGTTTCCGCCACGGCCGCCACGCGGCCGGAAGACCGCGACCGGTGGCCCACTGCGCGCGAGTTGGTGGGCGAGATCGAGGAGCAGATGTGTCTTTCCCGTCCCGGATCCACCGACGGCCAGTACATGCGTCTCCGCGAGGTTGACCCGCAGTGGCAGCCGGCTGATCTCTTGCGTCCCGAGGTCCACTTCGCCCGGTGCCGGAACACGCGCGGTGGGAATCCCGTCCCGCCAGTTCTCCTGCGCGAGGAATCTGGCGATGTCAGGCTCCAGCTGGATCGTCGCGTGTTCCTCGTCGACAATCTGCGCGAGGTAGAGCTGCACCAGGTTGTCCTCCGCATCCAGACCGAAGCCCGGCAGCCGGTCGTCCTGGCCGACCTCGCTCGCCTCGTACTGGGCGTGCAGCCGGACCCAGGTACCCAGGCTGTTGCGCACCGTCCGATCGATGTCGGACTCGGCCTGGCTGGCCAACGCCGTGTAGAGGCCATACCTGCGGCCCAGCGTCAGCAAATCGGCCAGCTTGGGGATCCAAGGACTGAGCGCGCCCGCGTTGAACTCCCTGGCCAGCACGTCGTAGCCGTCGATGAGCAGCAGGATGGGGGTACTCGCCGAAGCGTCGGCGCCATCCCGCATCCGCACCCGCAGCACTTGCCAGAGCTGGTCGACGCAGCGCGTGACGTAATCCAGCCGGCTAAGCGGGATGGTGACCGCGTAATGGAAGCAGTCGTTCAGGCGGGTGCCCAGCGTGTCGCTGGCGTCGAACGCCACGACGCTCGCCGTCACGGCCGCGGGCATTCCCGGGTCGGCGACATGGTCGATGAACGCCTGAGCGATCAGGATCAGGCTTTCGGTTCGGCCGGATCCGTTCGGACCGACGACGCCGACGCCGCCGCGCCGCAGATCGACCGACAGCGGCACCTGGCACTGCAGGCGCGGCATGTCCCGCAGCCCGATAGCGAAGGCCATCGAACGCTCGCCCGTCACGAGTGGGTCGACCGGGTCGAGGCCGGTCGGCCGCGGGCGGGAGCGCCGCGGTGTCTCTTCCAGCCCGGCCGGAAGGGCGACTGCGCCGGGCGCCCGCGAGATGCCGCCGTCCACGATCGCTCTAACCAGGTGGTCCAGTTCCTTCTGCGGCTTGTGCCGGCTCGCGGTGCCGTCGGGTCCGGTGCGCGTGTCCGGCTCCCCCGCAGCCTCGGGCTCGGCCTCGCTGGTGAGCGCATCGGTGACTGTGCCGTCGAACTCGCGTAGCACCACCGGTGTGTGCTCGGCCGCTGGCCGGTAGCGCGCCCCGCTGAACGCCGTCTGGAACTCCACGAGGGTGTTGCCCTCGAACCGGGCCAGCGCCCGCCCCGGCAGCGAACGGGGGACCCGGCCCGCGTCCGGCCGCTCGATGATGGTCTGGGAGTCGTCGCCGGTGAGGGTGCGCAGCGCGATCCGCAGGGTCACGTTCGCGCGGACCTTCGGCACGACGACGTCGCGGGTCGGTTGCTGCGTCGCCAGCACCAGGTGTAGGCCGACGGACCGGCCCCGCTGGGCGATGTCGATCACGGCCGGCATCGCGGACTTCTCGAACTCCTGGACGATGGTGGCGAACTCGTCGAAGACGACGACCAGCCGCGGCAGGATGTCCTCCCGGCCGCGCTCCAGTGCCCGGCTCAGGTAGTCCGCGTATTCCTTGGCGTTGTCGAGCTCGGCGAACAGCCGCTCGCGGCGGCGCATCTCGGCGCGTAGGAAGGCGAGCGCGCGGTTGACGTTGCGCTGGTCCAGGTCGCTGACGTACCCGACGACGTGGGGCAGCTCCTGGAACGGCGCGAAGGTCGCGCCACCCTTGAAGTCGACGAGGAAGAGACTGACCTCCATCGGGCTGTACTCGCCGACCAGCGCGTTCACCAGCGTCTGGAGCAGTTCGCTCTTGCCCGAGCCGGTGGTTCCGCCGACCAAGGTGTGTGGCCCGTCGCGAACGAGGTCAATGCGCAGCGGGCCCGCCTCGCCCACCCCGACGACGACAGGCAGGCTCGCGCCGATCATCGGCCGAGGCCGCGCGGGATAGTCCGGTGTCTCGACGGGCACGATCGCCGAGAGCGGCACGCTCGCCGGGACGCCGACGCTCGCGCCGGAAGCCCGCGGATCGTAGAGCGCCGCCAACGCCCGAGCCGTGCGGATCGGCGGATTCCGGAACAGATTCAGCTGAAAGTCCTGAGCCTCGTCGTCGAACGTCGCCGGCAGGCCCGAGAGAAACTCACCGGTCGACTCGAGCTCGTTCTGCTGGTCCCGGTTGGTGCGCACGAGGCTGGTCACCAGCTGCGGCGCGTTGTCCTTGGAGGTACCGAGCCACAACACCCGGACCATGCCGCCGCCCAGCTCACAGACCTCAGAAAGCAGCGCGATGTCGACCTCCGCGGCCTCGTGCACGACCAGAAGCGCGTAGCTGTCCGCTGGGTCGTCTCGATGGTCCTGCCCGCCACGCTTTGGTTTGAGGTCCAGTAGCAGCGGGCGCATCGCGCGCAGAAAGCTGTTGCAGTCGGCCCGGCCGATCAGGACCCGGCCGCGTGGCATCAGCGTCGAACCGGCCTGGATATGCGGCAGCCACTTGAGCCATTCGTAGCCGACGCGGGCCTGCCGCGAGGCTGGCAGCAGGGCGGCGAGGCCGACGGAGCCCGGTGGGTGCGCGCACCCGACCTGCACGAGCAGGTCTGTGGCCAGCTGGTCGACGAGGTCGTCCGGGCCTACCAGACCCACGTGATGGTCCCGCAGGTCTGCCCGGATGGGAACGTCGAACAGCCGCGGCCGGATGCGCCCCCGGCCGATGTCCCTCCCCTCGGGAGTGACGATCTCCTGAAAGTCCTTGTCGGTCAGGTCGAAGTCGTTCGCGAGGGCGACCTCATACCGGCTGGGGAGGGTGCCGGTCCCGACAGACACCACGAGGAAGTCAGACCTGGTGGGGTCGCGTCGCCAGAGCTCAGCGAGACGCCGGATCGCCCGCCGCGCCCACTCCTCCGTTGGCGGGGCCTCGACCCGCAAATTTCCTTCTTCCTCCCCCGCCAGCCTAGATAGTTCGACGTCGGCGTCCCGCAGCCGCTGTACCCACTGATCCCGGTCCTTGTCGTAGCGCCGGCGAGCACGCCGACGCTGCCGGATATGGCTCATCGCGGGAAGCAGCACCGACGCGGGCAGGCCAATGAGGGACAGCATGTTGTGCGAGACGACGAAAAGCGTGAGCACCATGAACGCGGGGATGATGGCCTGCTCGACCGGGAAGGGGACTTCTTCGGGCTCTGCCGGGGCCTTGGCAAGTGACGAGAGGTTCCCGGGGAGCTCCCGGTAGACCGGATCGTCCACCCTGGCCGCGACGTCAAACTGCACCTTCCCGATCGGCGACCTGCCAATCAGCCCTGCCGCCGTCGTCACGACGAATCCGGCCACGTCAACGCTGTCGGGCCGGTCGAGATCGTCGGCCTTGAATGAGATGCTGGAGCCCGGCAGCAAGGAAGTGACGCCATCGGCCGCCGGCGCGCCCTTCAGGAAGAGACCACGCGGGTCGTGCACCTCGCACTCGACGAAGTCGGACGTGCTGACGTTGCGGACGGTGAGGGCGACGTCCGGCACCGACCTGTCATCGACGATGATCACCCGGCCCGCGCCAGGGTTCGCCCCGATGGTGACGGGGATACCGAGAGGCAGCCGCGTCACCCGGCCTCGGTGAGTGCCGCGCTCATCGATGAGAAAGAGGTCTTCCGCCGAGTGATCGGTATCGATCTCAAGATCGGGCGCAGGGTCGCGTCCCGAGTTGCGAAGGTACAGCGTGATGCCGTCACGGAGACCACAGTCCGCGAGCCGCGCCCCGGGCGGGAGGTAGCCCGCGCCAACGTTCTCGTGGCCCGGGGAGCCCGGACCCACGAGGCGTAGAAAAATTCGGTAGTCATGCTCGGCCGGCAGGTCGAAGGCCTGGATCAGTTCGGCCGTCAGGTCACCAACGGTGGCTCCGGAACGCACTTCGACCGAAAGATCGTACGGCGGAAGGCGCTCCCACCCCGGCAAGTCGACCTTCACCGCGACCAGAATATTGAGCAGGCTGGACCGCTGGTCGCGACCAATCATCAATTCCCTCTCCACGCCCACAGGCACATCTTTTCCCATGCCCGTGGGCGCAATTTCTCACGCGCCAGGGACCACCGCCGGCCGCTCGCCGAAGATCCACGCCGAAAGATGACCACCGAGCAGGAACCACGAGTCCGCCCCCCATGTAGGATCCCGTGTTCTCCGACCTCTACGCCTGCCGCTGAAGATTCAGCGCCGGGCAGCCAGGAAGGCCTCGTAGTCATCGAGCACGCGGTCGAAGTCGGCGTCGCTCAGGGTTACGTCGTCCCACTGTTCGTACAGCGATTCCAGCACTACCCCCGTCGCGCCACGGGTCTGTGCGGTTCCATTGCCACTGACCCCTTCCAGACCAGCAGTACGCGCCTCGTTCCAGTGCGACCGGTAGCGTGCGACCGCAGCCGGCGAGCGACCGATGTCCGTGAGCAGCCAGTCGAGTACGGCATCGCGGACGAGTGGCCGCAGCGATGGACCTATGTGATCCGGCGGAACCACGTCGATCCGGCCTCCGGCCGCGTCGAAGAACCTCCATCCGGCATTCCCCATGCCCTCTTTTCTCCCTACTTCTGGTCGGCCGCTGGAAAGTATGTAATCGGATTTCCCGACCCGTCGACATAGAACTGAATAGAAACTGGGTGACATGTCGCGGGGGCCAGTGACCCTGGTCGGGCGGGGTCGTGAGGTTGAGGCGATTGAAGAGGCGTTGCGGGCCGCCGAGTCCGGGCCGGCCCGAGCGCTGCTGCTGGCGGGAGAGCCCGGAATCGGGAAAACCCGGCTACTGGGTGAGCTGCGCGACCGGGCCCGGCGACGGGGCACGCTGACCCTGACCGGCCGGGCGACCGAGTTTGAACGCGAGCTGCCGTTCGGCCTGTTCGTCGACGCCCTCGACGATCACCTGGCCGCGGCCGACCGGGCCACGCAGCGGTCGCTCGACCCGCGGATGCTGGCGGATCTGGCGGGGATACTCCCATCCTCGGCGGTTCGGCGTCGCAACCGCGACGCATCTCTGAGAGAGGAGCGGTACCGCTCGCACCGAGCCCTCCGCTCGCTGCTGCGGGCCTTGTGTGGGTCCGGGCCTCTCGTGCTGGTGCTCGATGACGTGCACTGGGCTGACCCCGCGTCGGCGGAGGCCGTGTCGTACCTGCTGCGGCACCCCGTGGACGCCCCGTTGCTGTTGGCCATGGCGTTCCGCGAAGCGTCCTGCTCCCCGGCGCTCGCGGCGGCGTTAGTAGTCGCTGTCAAGGACGGGCACGTCGTGCGGCTCGACGTCGCTCCGCTGGGTTTGGACGATGCACACACGTTGCTCGGCCCGGACCTGGACCCCCAGGTCCGGGCGCGGCTACATCGGGACTGCGGTGGGAACCCCTTCTACCTCCTGGAAATGTCCCGGGCGACGCCAGCCAGGCCAGGGCGGCGCGCAGGTGCGGACGGCGGCGACCGCGCCGATCCGGTGCCGCCGTCGGTCCGGTCAGCGGTGGGCGCCGAGCTCGACGCCCTCACGTCGTCGACGCGACAGCTGCTCGACGGCGCCGCCGTCGTCGGTGACCCGTTCCGCCTCGATCTGGCTGCCGTGGCGGCCGGCCTGAGCTGGGAAGACGCACTGGGCGCGGTCGACGACCTTCAGTCTCGGGACCTCGTCCGGCCCACCACCGACGACGCCGGGCAGTTCCGTTTCCGCCACCCGATCGTGCGCCGCGCCGCCTACCAGGCATCCGGTGCCGGCTGGCGGCTCGGCGCGCACACGCGCGTGGCGGCCACGCTGGCCGAGTGGGGCAGCCCACCGGCCGCCCTCGCGCACCACGTCGAGCCGTCCGCACGGCCGGGCGACGAGGACGCGATCCGGCTCCTGACGAACGCGGGCAGGGACGTGGCGGCCGACGCTCCCGCCACCGCGGCGCGGTGGTTCCGCGCGGCCCTGCGGCTGGTGCCGCAGAGCACGGCGGAGGTTCCCCGCCGCCGCGAGCTCCTACTGTCCATGGCCGACGCCCTGCGGACCGCCGGACGGCTCGACGAAAGCCGAGACCGCTTCCGCGACGCCCTCCAGCTGGTGGCGCCCGACGACGTGCCGACCCGTGTGCCGGTTGTGGTGGCGTGCGCGGGACTGGAATTTCTGCTCCGCCGCCACGCCGAAGCGCTGGACCTGCTGCGTCGTACTCTCGCCGGGCTGCCAGATCAGCACTCGCCGCAGGCCGCCTCCCTTCGGCTCGCCATGGGCGGGACCCTCGTCTGGGGCGTCGACAAGGCGGCCCCGGGAGGCTGGGCGCGCCGAGCACTCGACGACGCCCAGCGCCTCGCCGACCCGCCCCTTCAGGCCGCGGCACTGGGACTGCTGGCCACCGGCGAGTGGCGTCTCGGCGACACGGACGCGACACGCGAGGCCATCCGGACGGCCCGGACGGTGCTGGACGGCCTGACCGACGACGCGCTCGCCAGCCGAATCGAGGCACTCACCTGGCTTGGGTGGGCCGAAGGATTGAGCGAACGCGCCGAGGACGCGATCCACGACTGCGAGCGCGGTCTCGCAATCGCCCGGTCGACCGGGCAGGGCCACCTGCTCACCCCCCTGCTGACCGGCCTGGGATACGCGCTGCAATGGCGGGGCCAGCTGTCCGCCGCCCTCGAGTGCTACGACGACGCGGCCGAGATCGCGCTGCTGACCGCGACGAAGGAGACCCATGCCTTGGCGGTCGGGCTGCGCGGCGCCGCCGCGACCGTCCGCGGCGACCTGGCGGGCGCGCTTCGCCACGGCCGGCAGGCCCTGGAGATCGCCGGCGACGGGGACGACCTCCCGGTCCTGGTCGGTGGTCTCTTCCTCGCCGAGACCCTGCTGGAGGCGGGCGATCCCCGCGGCTGCATCGAGCAGCTACTCGCCGCGGGCGGTGGAGCCAGCCTTGCCCGCGGCGAGCGGCCCTACCTACCGTTCTGGTACGAGATCCTCACCCGCGCCGAGCTGGCCCTCCGGCACGTCGATGCGGCCGAGACGTGGGCGCGGCGCGCCGAGGAGCACGCGGCCGACCTGGGCCTGCCCGGCCGGGCAGGCTGGGCGCAACGCGCCCGCGCCGCCGTGCTCCTCGCCCAAGGCGACGCCACGGCCGCCGTCACCCTCGCCCGGTCCTCAGCCGGGCTGCTGGATCAGGCCGGCAACCCGATCGAGCAGGCCAGGTCCCGGATCCTCACCGGACGCGCCCTCGCGGCCACCGGCGAGACACCCGAGGCGATCGCCGAGCTGACGGCCGCCGAAGCCGAGCTGGCGCGGTGCGGCGCCGACGGCTACCGCCAGCAGGCGGCCCGGGAGCTGCGCCGGCTCGGGCGGCGAGCACCCCGCCCACCCGCCGGGCGACCGGCCGGCGGCGGCCTGCCCGCGCTCAGCGCACGCGAGCGGGAGATCGCCGACCACGTGCGGGACGGACGGACGAACCGCGAGATCGCCGCCACGCTCTACCTGAGCGAAAAGACGATCGAACGCCACCTCACCAACATCTTCACGAAAATCGGCGTCCCGTCCAGAGCCGCCCTCGCCAGCGCGGTGACCCGCGAGGCCGAAAGACTGAGACGCAAACCGGAACAGGAAGTCGAGTAGCCAGCAGCGACAGTTGACAAAGCCTTCGGCAAACCGGCCTCGACCGCGCGGCCACCGCCATATGCCCCCGCGGACAGACCGGACGGACACGGCTGCCTCGCTCGGGCCCCGGTCAACCCCTGGATCCGCGCCACGCTCACCGGTCCGACGACATGCTCGTTGTCCTGTATCCGCCAGGACGGAACCGCCTGTGGCCGAGATGACCACCCGCACCTACCTGGTGCCGAGGCGGGTCATGTGGGAGGCGCCGGTGCGACCGAGTAGGTGAGGACGAGAAGAATGTCCCGCGCCGTGGTTCGGATCTCCTCGGGAACCTGGATCCGCCAGCCGGCCATAGCCGAGTCCACCCTGACGGCGAGGTCCGCGGTCCCGGTCTCGCCGCGCACTCGGGTCTTGCTCGCGCTCTCCCGGTGAATCGGGCCGACGGCAGGTGCCCCCTCGAGCTTCAGGTCGACCGCTGCCTTGTCGCCCTCGACGGCCGGGATAGTCAGTCTCGGTCCGGCCGCTGGCTTCTCGCCGTCCTTCGGGACCACGAAGACGTCCACGCCGATGATCGTGATCGACCGGCTGGCGAACAGCACTGGGAACCTGTCCTTGGCGAGCACAATGACCTCGCCGAGCGGGTCGACGCCGTGATCGGCGACCATGCGTGCCCACTGGGTGGGGAATTCGTGGTGGATGTCTACCAGGAGCGCCTGTGGCTCGTCGGCGGCCTCCTTGACGGCCTCGTCGAGGGCAGTGGCGGCGGCGGTGCGAAGGTCCGCGCCGCCATCACGCGCCGAGTACCGCAGGGTGAGCACGAGGTCAGTGATGCTGTCGTAGTCGAACTGGCGGTATTCGGCGGGCATCTCCACCCGCCAGGTCGAGATCGCGCCGCGCCCCTCGAACGGGAGGCGCCGCTCGTCGCGCAGCGACGGCTCCCACACCCCGGTGGCGTCGACCGCGCCGCTGGTGACGATGGACTCGGCCAAGCCGTAGTCGTCGGTGAGGTACCTGTCGTCGGGGCCCTTGTAGCCCTCGCTGTCGGCGCGATGGCGGATCCTGCTGCGCAGGAGAGTCAGCTTCGCGTGGACCGGTGCGTAGTGCCCGGTGACGCACGGCAGGGTCAGCGCGACCGACTTGAGCCGCCGCAGGAAATGCCCGGGGCAGTCGATGTCGAACAGCCGCTCGGGGACGGAGAACTCGCAGGTCCCGGTAGCCCGGAGCTGGACGAGCGCGACCGGGTCGAGCTGGCGCAGCGAGACGTGCCGCGTCATCTCGTGCTCCCGGCGATTGCCCTCCAGATAGGCGGCGTCCATCCGGCTGAGGTCCTGGGCGAGACGCTCACCAGCCAGTAGGCCCTGGCGCAGGCTGTCCCAGCCGTTCGCACGCACGAAGCTTGCGTCAGGCTGGTAGAGCTCGTGGCGGAACGCCCGCTCGGCCTTGCGGGCGAGGTCGAGCGCCAGCTGGTAGGCGGCGAAGTAGGAGCCGGGCAGCTCGCCGGTCATCCAGGTGTAGAGCGCCTCGTTGGTGTACTTGTCACGCAGGAAGTCGTTCACCTCGCGGGCGTTGTCGATCTGCTTGCGATGGTTTTCCAGCTCCTTGGTGGCGATCGCGAGCCGCAGGCGCGCCGCGGCGAGCTGCTTGTCGATCTGGGTGAGCTCCCGCAGCGCGGCGTTGCTCTGGGCGATCCAGTCGTCCTGCCGCCGCTGGTGGCGCGCGATGACCTCGTCGCGGGCCGAGGTGTCCTTCGCCTCGGCGGACAAGAGGTTCAGGAAACCGGCGACGGCGTTGAACGCATGTCCCATTCCCTGGACCGACTGTGTAAGCGTGAAGGACCCAACGGCGAAATACACTGCCGCGATGAGGTTCAGCATGCCCGCACCCTGCGCGAGCTGGCTGGCCGTTGCGGCCTGGGTGAGCTGGTCGCTTTCCGTCTGGATGAGCCCGAGGCCCTGACCCTCCGGCACCAGCCCGGCCGCGGCCTGCGCGAGCTGCAGCTTCGGCGGTTCCTCCGACGTGACGGTCCCTTCGGCCGGCTCCCGCGCCTGCGTCCCCGTCAGCAGGTACTGGACGTGCCGGTAGCGGCTGGCGACGGACTCGCGCGACGCGAGCAGCGCGTCGATACCCGCCGACGCCTCGTCGACTTGGCTCGACCGCACGTCCTCGACCAGCCGCAGTACGGCCAGTTCCTGGTCGGAGCGGATGCGGGCGAGCTTCTCCGCGTCCTTCTTCTCGAGCGCGGACAGGATCGCCGCCCCCAGCGACCTGACCTCGCCGCACACCTGGGCGGCGCGCTGCGCGAGCACGCCGTAGCGGTACTGCGAAAGCGGCGCCGTCGCGCCGGCCACCGCGGCGTCGAGGTCGAGGCCGGCGGCAGTTGCGCGGACCAGCAGGTCGGGGTCTATCGGCGGCGGGTAGAGCGGCAGCTCGCGCTCCACCCCGTCGATGTTCTGGCTGTGCCGGATCTTGAAGAGGCGGTCCTCGACGAGATTCCAGTAGTCGAGCAGCTTCTCGTTGACCGGGACGCAGAAATAGGTGATGCCGGTCCCGGCGAGCGTGGCGATCGCGTCGTCGTGACCCAGCCCGGACTTGCCCGTGACTCCGTGCTCGGCCAGCCAGCGCATCAGGGCCACCAGCGCGGCGACGAGTGCATTGTCGGCGAGTTGGTACCACACGTTGCCGAACTCATCCCAGCGGCCGTACATGGACCGGTACGACAGCGCGGGCGGCGAGAACTGCGGCTGGACCACCTGCGGCCGGGGGCCGAGGATCCGCGCCAGCCGCACGTACAGCGTGGTCGCCTCGACGATCGACTCCCGTGTCTCCCGGCGGAAGTGGTAGTCGCCCCAGGCCAACAGGTTGTCGCAGAAGGCGAACAGCACGTCCCACTGATAGGCGCCCTGACGAAGACGGGCGATCTCGTGAGGGCGGAAGGGGCTGTCCCGCCACAGCTCGATCGTGTTCGCGAACGCCTGTCGGTCGGCATCGGTCGTGTTGACGGTCTTCGCGAGCCACGCCAGCAGGTCCTCGACCCGGTCCGGGCGCCGCCCGGCGCGGAACGGGAGGAACCGCCAGTACCGCGCCGGATCGGTGGGGTCGGCGAGGCCCGCCGGGTCGCCGGTCGGGTCGAAGACGAGGCGAAGCCACGCCTCGGCGTCGGCGAACCGCTGCTGGCGGAACAGGTGCTCGGCGATGAGCACCGGCAGGTGCAGGAAGATCTCCCAGCGGTAGAAGCCGAAGGGTGACCGCTCGTCGAACACGACTTGGTTGCTCACGAGCGAACCGGGCGTGTCCTGCGGGTTGCGGGTCGTCGCCGGCAGGCCGCTGCTATCCGCCGCCCACTGAACCGCGGGCGTGAACAGCCTCGTCAGGTCGCCCGTCGCCGCGGCCCGGAGCCTCGTGGCGGCGGGCAGGCCGTCTGGCAACGCCTGCCCGCCCTTGCCGAGCAGGCGTAGGAACATCCGGCCGACGGCGTCGCGGTAGTGCCACAGATCCGCGCCGCTAGGGCGCGCCGCGAGCGCCGCGAACTCGCCGACCGGTGCCTTGAACACGACCGACCCGCCCGGGCGTTCCAGCGCGAAGGCGCGCTGCCCATAGAAGACGGCGCCGACATAGCCGTTCTCGGCGGTGACGGCCAGCTGCGGGGGCTCCTCGAGGTCAGGGCCGGACTGTTCGCCCCAGCGCATCGGCTGACCGGACGCAAGCGAGAAGGCGCCCAGCGGCCGGTATTTCAGCGCGCGGCCAGCCCCGGCCAGCCATTGCGGTGCCTTGGTGGTGAACGTGAACTCCGGATACCAGTCCGCGACGGGCTTCTTGTCATTGCTGAGGTCGTCCGCGCTCAGGTGGAAGAACCGGTACTGGACCTCACCCCAGGGGGCCAGCGCCCGGACGACCCACTCCACCTTCGCGAGGTCGGAGAAGAAACTGATGTCGAAAGATCGCGCGCTGAAGCCGTTGGCGTTGGTGTCCGCCATGCGGACGTTCATCCACGGGAGAAGTTCGAAGTTTGGCGGCTCCGGGTCCCCGCGATTCTGGATGCGATAGGTGAGCTGGACGCCGGCCGCCGGCCAGTAGAAATCTCCAGGCGCGGAATTGGCATCTTTCAGCGCCTTGTAGAGAACCCGGCAGCCGACGTTCAGCGTGGACTTCTCGCCGGCTCGGACCGCCGGAGCACGCCCGGCGGGAGTGACCGGGACGTCGTCCTCCTCGGCGCCGTAGCAGCGGATGGTCACCTGCTCCACAGTGGATCCATCGGTCAGCGCCGGGTCCGCGACCTGGTTGACGTCCAGCCGGAAGGTGAAGTGGCGCGATTCGCCGATGTTGTAGAGCGCTTCCATGGTCGGGCCGCCCTGGCCGACGTGCTTCTGGCTCCAGCCCCGGTCGTCCCGGCGGGCCCAGACAAGCTGCACCGTCCAGGTTGTCTTTCCGGCTACCTGGTCGCGACGGAAGACCGGCCAGGCGAGGTGGAGATCGCCGTTCAGGACGAACGGCATGGCGTGGGTGTCCGCCACGTCGAGGTCAATCCGTTCCCAGGGGCGCCAGCGCATCGCGGAGCCGCCAAAGTCCTCGCAGACCCGCCAGAAGTGGCGATATGGGGCGTTCGGGGTCCGTCCCACCACGTGCAGGTCGACGGTGTCAACGGCCTTGCCGGTCGCCCGGCGATGCTCGTACATGCCGACGACCGACAGCTGGGAGAGCTCCAGCAGGGCGTCGAGGTAGCCGCGCAGCGCGTCCCGGCCCGCCTCGAACGACGGCTGGCTCTCGCCGAGCACCGACGTGACACCGCGGAACGCGTCGCTCGCGTCGTCGCGCAGCTCGGGGTGCAGCCAGTTCTGCGGCCACAGGAAGACCTTGCGGTTCGCCTCCCACACCCGGTACGACTTCATCCACTCCCAGCGGCGCTGGTTGACCGACGCCGCCGGGACGGCCGGCTCCTCCAGGCCGAGCAGGCAGCGGTGGACGAACAGCTGCACCGCCTCGGTCGCGTGCAGCATCCGGGTCGTCGTGACGCCGGGGGCGACGAGCACGTCGACGAGGTAGAACGCGTAGAGGTCGTCGGCGCCGGCCAGGCCGTGCCGCGCGACCAGGTAGTCGACGAGGGCATCGCGGCCGCGGGCGCGCAGCTCGTCGGAGACGGGCCGGACGGTCTCGTTCCACGGGGCGTCGCCGTACCGGGAGCGCAGCAGCGCATGCGCGATCGCCGCTGCCCGTTCCTCCCGTTCCTCTCCTTCCGGTTCCTCGCCTGGCTGCCCTGCGGGTGCCTGGTCCTGCCCGGTCAGGGTGCGCGCCTGGTCCACGGTTACCCCGAGCCGGCCCAGGGCCGTCAGCAGGTCGAGCAGCGCGGCCAGGCCCTCCGGGTCGTTGTAGGACAGCCCGGAGGCGAACACCTGAGCCGCCGCCTCGGTGACCGTGCCGAGCGGGATGCCGAGGCCGTCGGCCAGCACCCCCAGCGCTGCCGCCCGGCGCTGGTCCGGCGTCTGGCCCTCGGCCGAGACAGCGTCGCCGTAGCGGCCGAGCAGCGGCACCAGCTCGCGCCGGCGCCGCAGTCGGGCGAGCGCCACCGTCCGCCGCCAGGCCGGGAAGCCGACCGGCGCGTCGGACGCTGGCAGCCCCGCCGGGAGCGCGTTCAAGTCCACGGCGAGCAGCCCGGCTCCACGCCGCCCCGGCAGCGGCCCGGTACCTGCCAGGGAACGGGTCAGCGTTCGGCCGAGGCCCAGCCTGGTGGCTACCACGCCGGCCTTGTGCAACCGCCGGACCAGGGCGAACAGCTCGGGAAACCCATCGGCGAGCAGTGCCGCCCGTGGATCGGCATCCACGAACTCCGGCTTGAGCAGCATCTCGACCGCTGACCCGGTTCCCGCCGGCCCGGTTCCCGCCGGCGCGGTGAGCAGGTCGAGGAGAAGGTCCTCGGCGAGATCGTCGGCGATGGACAGCGACTGGCCCAGCTGGCGGGTGGCCGCGCCGATCCGCAGATGGCGGGCGACGCCGGCCAGCACCGACCGGTACCGGTCGGCTGTGCCGGGGCCCTGGGCGAGCAGCTTGTCGATCTGGTCGGGGGTGAGCAGGCGTCGCCGCGGGTCGCCTTCGGCGTAGCCGTCCGACGCCGCGCGCAGGGCGTTGACGACCGGCTGGCGTTCGGGATGGTGCTCGATGTCCAGCGCCTCGGCGAGCGCCGGGCCGTCCGCCTCGTCGAACCAGCCGGCCACCACGACGCGGGTACCTGCCGGCGTCCCGGCCACCCGTTCCAGATGGAGGCGGGCGGGCAGCGGTTCCGGCGGCGCGAAGCCGGCCGGGAGCAGGCCGGCCGAGGTGGCGAGCTCCGGTAGCCGCGCGCTGCGCAGCCGGCGGATGAGCCGGGCTCGCAGCCCAGTGGCCAGCTCCTCCAGGGCGGCGAGCGCGGCGTCGAACGCGGAACGTGCCGCCGCCGGCGCGCCGGCCGGCAGCGCGGCGTACACGCCGGCGGGATTGCCCGGCACCCAGGCGGCGGCGGGCAGGAAGTCGTCCGCGACGAGCCGGCCGCCGTCGATGCGCAGGCTGCCGCCCAGCTCGTCCGGCGGCGCGAACGCGTCGGAGATCGTCGTGAGCAGGGCTCCGTTGCCGGGAGCGAGTGCTACGCCGACCGAGCCCGCCAGGTCAGCGAGGACGCCGTCGACCAGTGACGGGTACCAGCCGAGCGTGGTCAGGGCGGCGCGCAGCACGACGGCCGGCTCGGCGGCGGTCGCCGGGCCGCTGACCTGGTCGGTGGCGGCCAGCATCGCCGCGCGCACCTCGGCCAGCATCGCCGCCACCCGGTCGTCGCCGGGCGCGATCGTGAGGCCGGGCGCCGCCTCGTGCCGCAGCAGATAGGCGAGTTCGGTGAGGCCGACGCCGCTGTCGCGGACCAGCGCGACCGCTCGGGCGAACTGGTCGGCGAACCGCGGCTCCCGCTCGTCGGCTGCGGTGACCGGGAACGGCTCGATGCCGATCACCCGGACCGCGAGTACGTACTCGTCCGCCGACAGCCGCAGCGCCCGCGCCAGCCGGGCCGCCCGGTACAGCCGCGAGAGCGTGTCCAGCGTCAGCGGCAGCGGGTGCGCCTCAGCGGGGCGCGTGCCGGTCGCCGGCCTCGTCGGCAGCGCGGCCAGCAGGGTGGCGAGCACAGCCGGCCGCGCACCGAACGCGGGCGCGACCGCATCGAGGCAGTCGGCCAGCGCAGGAGGGCCGCCCGGGTTCGCGACGGGGTCCTCGACGGCCAGGGCAGTGCGGGCCCCGTTCAGCGCGAGCCGCGAGTCCGGGGCCCGCCCGGCGCCCCCATCGGCGAAGAGCACGTCGAACAGCGGGCGGATCTGGTGCGTGCCGCCCTCGTCGTGGGCGTGGTAGGTGGCGGTCCCGATGCCGCCGTACCATCCGGCGAGCTCGTCGAGGCCGGTTGGGCTTCCTGCCCCATTGGTCCCGCTCGCGCGCAGGGTGCCGCGCAGTCGGACGAGCTGGGAGAGCCGGCGCAGGGTGGCGGTGGTGATGTCGGCCTGCGCGCCGCCCGCGCCCGGCCCGGCGGCCCCGAGCGCCCGCAGCACCAGGTCGAGCTCGGCGGCGCTCCAGGCTGGCCCGAGCGCGCGGCGCAGCCGGACGAACCGGTGCAGGCGGTCGAAGAACTGCTGGTTGACCGGCTCCAGCCGGGTCTCGGTGGGGCGGCACTCGGTCGTCGGCATCACCGCGGGCGCGACCCCGCTGGCCTGGACGTACCGGCTTTCGAGGAGGCTCAGCAGCTCCGGGTGCGTCAGCTGGGCCTGTTGCAGCAGGACCGACACGCGTGCCAGCAGCGTCAGCGGCGGCTCCGTGCGCCGGATCCCGGCGGCGGCGTCCAGGACCGTGGACATCCCGTTCGTCGGCGCCGCCCCCCACAGCGCCCAGAGGGCGGCATCGGCCGCCGGCTTGGTGATCAGGTCGGCTTCCACGCCGGACAGGCCGAGGTGCTCCAGTGCCAGGTGTTCGTCGCCGGGCGCGCCGGCGGCCAGCAGCAGCTCGGCCAGCCGCGGGCGGGGAACACCCGCCCGGTCGAGCAGCGCCCTGGTCTCCTGCAGGGGCAGGTTGTAGGGCAGCGTCCAGGGGAAGGACGCCGAGCGCAGCCGCCGGTACGCCGCGGGATTGCGGTTCTGCGGCGCGGCGCGCAGGTCGGCGTCGGTCCGCGAGCTCTGGTAGGCCAGCGCCTGCACGGTCAGCCTGGCCGGCGAGTAGCGGACCTCCACCCAGTACGGCTTGCGTACCAGCGTGAAGGTCTCGGCTTCGGGACCGGGCTCGACCGCGTACAGCTTCGGCTCGCGCAGGATCGCCGTGAGCATGCCGCCGGCCCGGTGCGCGGCCAGGGCATCGATGGTGGCGGCCACGGCCGGTGCCGAGTAGGACCGGGTGGTGATCTGCGCGTCGTTGACCGTCGTCAGCGTGATGGTCGCGTTGGCGGCTTTGGCGATCACCTTCGCCTGGACCAGGTAGGCGACGCGCCAGCGGCGGCCCGGCTCGGCCACGGTCACGGACAGCACGTCCGCCCCCGCGCGGGCCACCGGGTCGGTGAAGACCTGGTCCCGGATCCGGCCGTCGAGGCCGGACGGCAGGGTGCCCTGGTCCAGGGCCGTCACGAGCTCGGCGTGGTCGAGGCCGGCCGTCGGCAGATCGTTGCCGATGGCGAAGTGCGGCAACGGCGAGAGCACCAGGCGGAACGCGTCCGCGGTCTGGCGCAGCGTCCAGCGCCGCCAGCGGTCCGCGACCGTCCAGTCGGTGAACCCCTCGGAGAGCAACTGGCGCGCCTCGCTGGCCGCCCGGGCGCTGTCGTCGACGTCGGCGGCGGTCAGCCGTAGGGCGGCGAGCACCCCGCCGGGCAGGCTGGCTCCCGACAGCGCCTCGGTGATGTCCATCCCGGGCGGCAGGTCCACGGTGAGCGGCAGGGCGACGGCGTTCTCCAGCACCTCCGTCGCCATGTCGATCGCCGGCAGCACGGTCTCCGAGTTGACGCAGGACAGCTCCAGATCGGCCAGGTCCGGGCGGCGGGCCAGCAGCGCCGAGAACGCCGCCGGCGCTCCTCGGCGCAGGAACTCCAGCATGTCGACCAGGTAGGCGGCCGGGCTCAGCACCGAGCGGCACTGCCCGCAGGCACAGCTGTCGAGCGGGCCGAACAGGGCACGCAGCGTCGGGCTCTCTTCCAGCTGTTCCGGGGTCGGCGTGCTGGCCGGGATCGCCGGGACGGCCGCCGGGTTCGACCGGGGCAGCATGCCAACCAGGGCGACGGTGGCGCTCACGAGCGCCTTCGCCCGGCCCTGGATCGCCGCGACCTCCTCGGCCGGCACCCGCCCGTCGAGCAGCAGCTCCAGCTGGGCGGTGTCGACGTCGACCACTTCGAGCGCCGAGGTCACGCCGGCCTCGGCGAGCACGCCGACGTGTTCCCATCCGGTCGTCAGCGTCCGCAGCCGGCGGACTGTGAGGAGGGTGGAGGTGAGGCTCGCGCGATCGTCGGCTGGCGTGGCCTCGCCGAGGCGCTCGTCGACGAACTCCTTGACCGGGGTCGTGACGACGTCGAAGTCGGGATGGGCGTCGAGAAACGCGCCGACGCGGTCACCGGCGGGCAGTGCCAGCGTGAGCGAACCGTCGGCGAGGCGCGCCGCCAGCGTCGCCGTCGGATGCGCCCCCTCGATCGAGCCACGCAGGCCGGCGGCGAAAGCCGGGCCGCCGTCGCCGCCGGGCCCGAGGCCGGGGCCGGGGCCGGTGAGAGCGAGCGCCGCGGTGGCCGGGACGCCGTGCTCGTACGCGAGATCGAGCCAGGTGTCCGGGCCCAGCGCGGCCAGCGGCAGCAGGCGGTGCCCGTCGTTGACGCGGTCCGGCCGCTGGGCATCGTGCGCGGCGAGCCGTTGCTGAAGCGCCTCGACGAGTGGCACGTGCCCACCGGTCAGCTGGGCGAGCCGCAGCGTGCGGACCACCTGGCCCCTCTGGCCGGCCGACAGCCCTTCCGTCTGCAGGGCACCGTCCAACTCGCTGGCGGCGGGCCGGCTGTCGAGCAACACGGCTGCGACACCCCGCTGGGCGTTCGGGTCGAGCGGCTCCGGCATCGTGGCGAGCAGCCCCCGCAGCGTCCCCTCGCCGGACGCAGGAGCGGCCGGGATCGGACCGGCCGCGGTGACGCCGGGCAGCTGAGGGCCATGACTGATCCCCAGCTGGACACGGGCGATCAGTGGGGCGGCGGGGGCGTCCAGATGGTGTTCCAGCCGGTGGGCTTGGAGCTGGGCCCTGAGGCTGTCGGGATCGGCGGTCACCGACGCCGGGATGAGCCGTTGGTCGACGGCCGCCCGCAGCGCGGCAACCAGATCCTCGGCCGGGCGTGCCCACAGCGCCTGCGGCGCCAGGTCCACGCCGACCCGCTGCCAGCCGTACCACGCTTCCTGGGGCAGCGGCGCGAGCCCTTCGGGCACCGCCGCCCCGCGCCTCGCCGCCTCGGCCAGCGCGGTCAGCCGGGGAAGTGGAAAAGCGGTGTCGGCGGCAAGGAACACCGCGTCCGCCTCGCCGACGTCCCGCAGCGCCAGGCCTGACAGCGCCGGCTCCAGGTCGGCCACGTGCCGCTCGAACTCGGACCGCTCCGCGGCCGTGGTCGGCAGGACGACGTCGACGGTCTCCGCCTCGCCGGCCCGGAACCGCACCGCCGACGACGTCAGTTCGACGCCCGCCTCGTCCACGAGGCCGACCCGCACGTTGACGTGGGCCGCCCCGCCGGGCGTTGTGTCGGGAACCCGGTAGGAGATCGTGTAGCGCCCGCCGGCGTCGGTGATCGTCGGGGCGCCGATCGGTTGCTCGTCGCGCACCCGGCGCGCGAACGCCCGCACGCCGAGCCCAGCCACCGGTCGCCCATCCCCATCGACGACCTGCCCGGCCACCGTCCGCGTGCCGGGTTCAGGACCCTCGGGGCCCTCGTCGAGCAGCCCGAGCGCGTGCAGCCGCCCGTTGATGCCGTCGGCGGTCGCCTCATCCATCTCACCGGTCTCAGGCAGGCCGAGCCGCCGCTGGACAAGGCCGACGAGCCGAGCGGTCGCCGGCCCAAACCGCCGGTCCATCGCCTCGCGCACGAGCTGCGGCTGCAGATCCGGCCACTCGCTCCCGGGAACGACGACATCCCCGCGCTCGACCAGCGCCCTCAGCGCCTTGATCAGCGCCGCGACGCCGTCCCCGGAATCATCGGTCCGCAACGGCCACTCGACAGACCTCACCTGCTCGGCCCTCCCTTCCGAAATTGCCAGGGTTCCTATGCGAATCTAATCTCGGACTGCTGTCGCCGATTCCCTGTGCCCGGGCTTCCGCCTAAAGGAAACCTGGTCTGGGAAGCCCGTCGTGACCGGGAAATGCGCACGCCCCGCCTGTCGATTCGATCGGCAAGACGTTGGTTTTTCTCCTAGTGGATCCCTGCCCTTTTCCGGGCGCAAGAAATGATGAATTTACCCGAGCCCGTTCGCCCAAGTTTATTACCTGTCGGGCGACCTCGACCCGGGCGGACTTTGAAGAGAGTGCGGTTTTTACGTCAATCACACTCACTCCCTTCCCGACAAAGTCTTTCGCATTGTTAGTCAGAATGATTGAATTGTCGCGGAGTGCCATCTCGATAATGGCCTCGTCCTTGAGATTGCGAGCCACGGGAATTGCGTCGATCCCTTGTTTGCGGAGCAAATCTGCTAGAGTGGGGCTGAGGTTCTCGTCGACCATGACGGTGCGACCGCCGAATGGCAGGTCGCGGATGGCGACCGAAAAATTCTCTGCCTGGCGCGCCGCAAGCCTGGGGAGTGAGGCTGTTCTGGCGAGTGAATGCTCAGCTCCTAGGGCTATCACCTCGAGCGACAGGCTCGCCCATAGATTCTCCAGTATCCTTAGCCCTGTGCCGTAGTGCTCCTCCTGCCCGGCATTGTATGGGAGGGGGCGAAGTGAATCCAATTCTTCCAGTCCGCTCCTTGAGCCAAGCAGCTGCGGCTGGAGTATCGCGGCCAGCCCAATAACGAAACCATTTAGCGCCACCTGTTCCATCGGAGGTTGTGGGGGAGGGGTTTGGCCCACAACCTGTCGTGCCAGGATGGCGGAGAGTTCCGCCGATCTTGATTCGAAATCGGAGGACTCCAGGAGGAGATCGCTCGCTGTTTGTTGATCGGCTCGCAAAACCAGAGGCGGCGCCGCCTGGACGGCGTCGCGGGTTGCCGGCGGAAGGTCGGGTAGTAACGGGCTGTCGACATCCACATTCGGGACCGTGACCTCTTTGGTCTGATCAGGGTTCTCTGGATCGGTCGCCGCCCGTTCACCGCCAAGATCCTCCATTGTGATCGGGCGGTCGCAGCAATAGACGTAGAGATTGCGTCCGCCCGACAGGCCCGCCGGGTCGGTGCTGATCCAGCGGACCAGCCAAGGGGCATAGAAACGGGCCGAGTGATAGGCGAGGCCGGTTTCTTCGTCGCGTTCCTTGGTGGTGTAGCGGTAGCGTTTGGGGAGGGCGCCGGTGCGGGTGAAGGAGAGGGCTGTGCAGCCGTAGGGGTAGTACTCCTCGTAGGAGATCAGATCGCCGGAGTGGTCGAGCTCAACGGTGGCGGAGCCGAGGTGGTTGGCGTGCTGGTAGCGGATGACGAGGGGGTCGACGGCGGCGGAGTCCTCGCCGGTGAGGCGGCGTTCGATGAGGGCGACGCGCTGCTCGCCGTCAAGGACGTGGACGGTCGATCGCAGGAGCTTCTGCTTTCCGTCGGTGTCGAAGGTGCGGTACAGCTCGAAATCGCCTAGGTAGACGCGTTCGGCGGCGGGCCGCAGGGCCTTGTCATCGTCGGTGTAGTCGTCGGTGACCTTGCGGACGCGTTCGCCGGTGGGGTCGTAGACGTAGTAAGTGGTCCGCGGCCTCGCGTCGGCCCTGGTCGCACGCTGGGTGGAGGACCAGGCGAGCTGGTCCCGGTAATCCCAGCCGAATCCGGTGAGCCAGGGAAGGCTCATGTTTCCGCGCTCGTCGAAGTCGAACGTCTCGGCGGTGCCGGAGGCGCCGACCTCGGTGGCGGTCAGCCGGTTGCTGTGGACCTGGTCGGGTTTCGCGGGTGTCGGGTTCGGTTCGAGCTGGCTTGGCGCGTGGTGGGTGAAGGCGCGGCGCCAGCCGGAGTGGGCCGGGTCGGTGCCACGATGGTCGAGCTCGGTCATATTGCCGGCGACGTCGTAGACATAGCGCTCGCGGTAGTTTCCGAGCGCCTGCCGGTCCGACTCGGCGGGCAGGTTCACCCGGGGGGCGTCGTTCCAGCTGGTCGACGGCTGGGGGCCGGCCGCCGCCGACGCCATGCCGAGGTGTTCGCGGCCGGTCGCCTCGACGAGCCGGTAGGCGGCGTCGTAGACGTAGCCGGCGGCCGCCTTGATCCGGGTGTTCAGCCGGAAGACGGTCGGCTGGGCGTCGTCGGCGATGTGCGTGATGTTGCCGGCCGGGTCGTAGACGTACGACAGGTTCTGGACCTCCGCGCGCCGGTCCGGCGGGGTGTCGGGCGGCGCGTTCGGGTCGGGGGGCGTCGGGCCGTCGGCGGCGTATTTCGGCCGGGGGCGGATCGTCTTCAGCGTGCGCAGCCGGAACGTGTCGGGATCGTAGGTGTAGTCGGTGCGGACCCCGTTGCCGTGGACGATCCGGGTCCGCTGTCCGCGCGCGTTGTAGGCGATGGTGGAGACCAGGTCGGTCTCCGTGCCGACGCCGGCTGGCTCGTCGGGTATGTGTGCGCGGACGCGGGTGAGCAGGCCGGCCTCGTTGTAGGCGAGGCCGAGGACGGTCCCGTCGGGGTGGATGCGCCGGGTCGGGCGGTTCAGCGCGTCGAACCGCGTGGTCGCCGTCCACGTCTGCGTTTCGAGCGCGGGCTGCGGGTCGGCGGCCCAGTCGAGTACCGCGCGGTACTCGACGGCGAGGATGCGTGCGGCCGAGACCGGATTTCCCTGCACGTCGTAGGCGTGCTCGGTGCGGCCGGCGCCGTCGTATGCCTGCCACACCTGGCCGCGCAGGTTCGCCGATTCGGGGCCCGGCGCGTCCTCGCCGTAGACGGTCCGGGCGACGGTGACAGTGTCCGGATCGGTTTCCGGAGCGGTGGCTGGGGTGGTGAGCCGGACGGCCGTCGGCCGGCGCAGCGGGTCGTAATCGGTGACCAGCAGCCGTTGCGCGCCGCCGCCCAGGGACTCCCAGACGGCCACCGGCCCGCCTGCTACATCGGTGAGCCGCCAGCGCGCGCCGGCCTCCATGCTGTGCTCGGCCAGCCGGTTGCCGACGAGGTCGTAGGCATACCGGACCACGATGCGGTCCCGCTTCTCGTCGATCCGGCTGGCGCCGCCGTCGGTGCAGTCGTCGACCCGCAGCTGGCTGCCGCGGATGTCGAGCTCGACGTGGGTGCGCTGGAAGCTGTCGACCCAGCCGAGCTCGTCCCAGTCCAGATCCCGCCAGTTCGGGGTCGACGTGTCGGGCGTCCGATTGTGGACGACCGTCAGCACCGGCCGGCCGAGCGCGTCGAGATGGTCGGCCGGCGGCGTGGCCGCGTAGGGGATCGCCTTCGGGGCCATGCTCTGCTCTAGGTCGGCCAGGTCGCCGAAGTCGGCCTGCCGTTGCGCGGCCGACGCGGTGGTCCGCCGCTGGTACCAGGTCGGCGGGTGCTCGCCCAACCCCAGCCTGGCGACAAAACCCTGTACGTCGAGATCCGCGGCCGGGTTGCCGCGCGTGGCGGCATCCGGGTCCGTCGCCGGCACGGGGCCGGGATCGGGGAAGACCTGGCTCGGCCGCAGGGCCGCCGTGTCGCCGGCGTCCCAGGTGTGCTGGGACCAGGCGTCGAAGGTGACCTTCTCGTAGGTGTGGTCCGGGTGCAGGGTGGCGACGGCCCGGCCGAGCGGGTCGTAGCAGACGATCGAGCTCACGCCGTCGCGGATGCCGAACTGGAACCGGTGGGTGGTGCGGAAGGCCGGCTCGTACTGGCGGACCGGCAGGCCCTTGTTGTTGACCACCACCCAGCCGGAGGAGACCCAGCGATCCGGCCGCGGCGGCGTCAGCTCGGGGTCGGGCTCGGCCGGCAGTTTCTTCTGGATTTCCCGACCGAAGCCGTCCGAGTAGCTGAACGAGACCTGCAATGGGCTCGTCTCCCCGGCAGCCAGGCCGGGATCAGCGACGTGGCGCTCCCGGACGATCGTCGCGACTCCCGCGGGTTGGACGTCGTCGGCGTCGTCGCTGTCCCTGGTCCGCAGGTACGCCCCCGGGTCGTAGACGAACCTGGTGGTCGCGTCGCCGAGCAGTGCGTGGGCGGATGTCGGGTGGGTGCCTGTGCCGGCGCGGCCGAGCGGGTCGGCCCAGAACGCCTCGACCGTCGCAGCGGCGAGGTCGGGCGCCGTCGCCATCGCGCCGAGGTCGTCGCCAGTGGCGTCGGGGCCGGTCTGCTTGCCGAGAACGGCGGTGGCGGCGACCCGGCCGAGTGCGTCGAGGGTCGCCGCTGTCCGGTTGCGGTTCGGGTCGGTGAGCAGCGTCGGCGCGAGCGCCCGGTAGTCCACGAGCGGACGACCGTCGATCGCACCGGCCGCGGTGCGTTCGCCGGCCGTGACGATGTTGCCGACCGGGTCGACGACCTGGACCGGGAGCAGGTCGTAGTCGTCGTAGGTGACCTCGGTCGCGTACAGCGCCGCTGGTCCGTGCAAGGCCGCCGCCGCGGCGGCGGCGGCGAACGGGTCGACGAACCGGCGCGGGACGAAGAAGTGCCTGCGGGCGTATCCGCGCGCCAGGTCCGGGTCGTCGCCCGGGGAACCAGGTGCGTAGCGGACGGTTCCCGACGGCGCCCACCAGGCGTCCGGCATCGCGGCGAGCCGCGCGCGAGCCGGGGCGTCGGCCAGTTGGATGTAGCCAGCCGGGCGGAGCAGCGTCGGCCCGGCCCGCCCGCCCAGCGTGTCGGCGAGGTGGTCCTTGGTTAGGGCCAGCTGGTAGGTCTCGTGGGTAAGGCCCCGCGGCTGGGCGGTTCCCCAGGGCAGCGGCCCGGTGAGGTCGTCGGCGGCGAACCTGGTGAGTGAACGGCTGACCAGCGTCCGCGCGGAGTCGGAGGCGGTGGCGACCGCGGCGGCCAGTGACGCCCGGGGGACCCTCGGTTTGGCGTCGTCGAACCCGGGGCCGGTGAGCTGCCAGGTGACCACGTCGTAGGGCACCGGGACGCGATGGGTGTCCGGTTCGCCGGGTGTGCCGTCATCGTGATCGTCGTTCTCGGCGCTGAGCAGGGTGGTGACGGCGGTCCGGGTCTCGGTGACCAGGGTGGCCGCCTGCGCCTTGCGGGTGCGGCCGGGCAGGCTCGGGTCCTCGGACGTCCGGCCGTAGGCGAGCGACACGGCGTGGGTGACGGTACCGAACGGGTCGACGTCGAGGATGACCTCGTGGGCGATGCGTGGGTCGGATGGGTCGCGTTCACAGGTGACGGTCACCGTCTCGCGCGGATGGACGGCGAACACCCCGTGCCGGCCACCGTCCGTTGGGTTGGCCAGCACCTCGACGGTGTAGTTGTGCTCGGCGACCGTGTACGGGTGGCGTGCACGGTCGGAGCCGTCGAGGGCGTACACCTCCTGCCTCAATGGGCGGCCCTTCAGCGCGCGGCAGCCCTCCCGTTCGGCCGCCGGCGACAGCCGCGGCGACACCGGCTCCAGCCGGTCACCCGGCGCGGCGCGGCGCTCCGGCGGCGGTGTGTCCTCGAGCAGCCAGGCCGCTGGCTCGACGCCCGCGCCTGTGCCGTAGTACTCGTCGGCGAACAGCGCGGAGATCCGGTCGGCGCCGGCGAAGGCGCCGGTGTGGAACCAGCTGACCGTCTTCACCGGCGGCAGGCTGGCGGCCGGGTCCTCGTTCTCTCCGGCGGGGAAGCCGGCCCGCTCGCCGCCCCCGCCCGTCTTCCTGCCGTCGCCGAGCGCCTCGATGTGCTCGGTGTCGAACTGCTCGACGCGGCCGAAGCCGCGGAACTCGCGTTCGACGCCGTCAAAGTAGCCGTGATGGTAGGCGTAGCGGGTGACGAACCGGTTCCGGCTAACCCGGTCGAACGTCTCCACCCTGTCGACGACGTGCACCGGGAACGGCAGCCGGGTCACCCACGGTGTGCCGGCCGCCTTGTCAGCCAGGTAGAACTCGGTGGACGACGCGTAGCTCACCACCGTCTCGGCGCCCAGGTTGTTGCGGACGCCGACGAGCAGATTGGGCTTGCGGCCCATCAGGTCGACGTAGCGGATCTGGCGCCTGGCGGCCCACGGCAGCGGCGACGACCAGACCAGGCAGGCCGTTCCCCGGCCGAGCAGGTCCACCACCGATGCCGACGCGACGTCGTCGACCGGCGGGAAGGCCGGCAGCCGGCGCGGCGCGGACCAGCTGTTGCCCATCTCGTTGCGGTAGAGGTCGACGCCGTCCGCGCCCAGGTAGACCAGGTCGGTGGGGCCGGTGCCGTCCAGGTCGGCCAGCCGCAGCCGTGCCGGGTCGAACAGGTCGTAGCGGTCGAAGACCGGGGAGCCATCCATCACCACGGCCGGGCCGAACCGGCCGTAGCCGAGGTTCGGCCAGTAGCAGACCTCGCCGTTGCGGATGCGTACCAGGTCGGCGAGGCCGTCGCCGGACATGTCCGCCAGATGGATGGCGACGCGCTGGTCGGCGACGACGAGCCGTGGGCCGGCGGCCTCGTCGTGCGCCACTGGTAGCCGGATGCCCGGCCCGAACCCGTCCTCCCCGAGCGACGGATACCAGACCCACGTGTCGTCGCCGGTGAGGAGCACGTCGGCGTGGCCGTCGCCGTTCAGGTCGACGAACCGCAGGTGCGGGTCGTCCCAGTCCAGGGCCGGCAGCGAGCGGAAGGGGCGGTGTGGCAGCCATCCCACGTCTTGGCCCACGCCACCGGCGAAGCCGGCCAGATCGGCGTCTGCCGAGTCGGTGAGGGGGTCGGTGAGCGGGTCGGCGCGTTCGAAGAAGCCCGGCAGCGGCCCGGCGAACGCGACCACGTCGAGCTGGCCGTCTCCGGCCAGGTCGAGCAGCTGGGTGCCGGGGGCGCCCGCCGTCGACGGCGCCGACGGCAGCGCTCGCACCGGCCCGAACCGGCCGTCGCCGAGGTTGGGCTTGTAGAACCACGCGCCGGCCTGCTCGGTGAGCACCCCGGAGATCGACTCTCCGTCCAGGTCAACCCACCGGTACGGCGGCGTGTCCAGGCCGACGGGCAGGTTGGCGAGGCTTTCCGGGTCGAGCTCGCGTACCTGCGAGCCGATCTCGGCCGTGCTGTAGGTCAGCTCCACCGGTGGCATCGACGCCGAGACGTAGCTCGTCACACCGCCGCCGCCGGTCCGGCGGTGGCCGGTCAGCGTCACCGACTCCAGGAAGGCGCCGGCCGGGCCGCCGCGCCACCGATCGTCGTCGAGGCCACGGTCCTTGCGGTAGTTCAGCGTCAGCGAGCGGACCAGGCATTCCGCACCGACCGCTGGCTCCTTCGGGAAGTGGTGGAACATCAGGATCCGCTGGCACAGCCGGTAGCTGCGCACCTCGAAGCCGGCCCGGTAGCTGGAGAACGGGTCGTTGCGGCAGTACCAGGTCCGTCCGTCCGCCGCGCTGGGCGTGGGCCATTCGTGACCGGGCTCGGGGTCCTTCCCGGGTTCGGGGAGCGGTGCGTGCTCGCCGTAGTCGAAGACCAGCTCGAAATGCCAGCCGTCGTCGGCGTCCCGCGGCCCTGGCTCGTCGGCGAGCCGGCTGACCTTGTTGCCGTATCGGACGGACCTCAGGTACCGGTTCGTGGTCCGGGCCGCCGCGGGCCTGCCGAGTTCGTGTGCCGCGGCCAGGTCGACTCCGGCGTCGTTCTCGCACGCGTATCGGTAGACGACCGCGTTACCCAGTGCGTCGTACGACTCGCAGATCAGCCAGCTGAACACCCGCCGCTCGGGGTCCGGATCGTCCGGTCGGTCGGGCCGGTCAGCGATCTGGGACTCGCCGTCCATCCCGTAGATGGTGGTGATGTTGTCCCGGCTGATCGAGCGCCAGTGCGTCCGGCCGGAGTCGAGTTCGGTCCACCGCTCGATCCGGGCATACAGCCCTTCAATCCGCGGCCGGTACCGGGTCACCTGGTACTTCGTCCCACCGACGGTCCGTGGGCGGCGCTCAGGTCTGCCGTCGGCACCCAGCACCGGGACGAGATCCTCGGCGCCCGAGAGGATGAACACGTCGGACTCGGCGGTGTCGTCGTAGGTGGGCAGCCCCTTGTCCGTCTTCCGGGTGATCGATGGCAGGCCGATGCTCCACCCGAGCCCGAACGGACCGTGCGCCGCGCCCGAGTCGTAGGCCAGGGTCAGCGACGGGCCGAAACCGGACCGTCCCGGGCTCGCCGGCAGCGGAATCGTGAACGAGCCGGTGCCGGTCACCGGGTTGGCCGCGAACTTCTCCCCGATGCCGCGTACCGCTCCCCCACCCTTCGGCAACGACACCGTGGCCGCGGTGACCAGCGACGCTGACCGCCCGCCGGCGCCATCCGAGGCGCCCTGCCCGCCGGATGAGGTGGCCGTCTCCCGGCTGGCTGACGGCGCGGCTCGCCCCTCCGGCGATGAGGCGGGCCCACCCAGGCGGTGGGGGAACGCGGCGCCTCGGGGTTCGTTCACGCCTACCATGAGGTGCCGCCTGTTCCCGAGGACCCGCGGCAGCCGTCCCGGCACGGCCACTCGGCTGGCGAGCGGACCCGCGTGACCGCGCCCGCCGCCAGCGGAAGATCATCCTGCTCCTGGCATCCGCTGCGCCGCCGTTCGCTCACGCGCGTAGACCCCCAACCGGCACCAACGTTCGTCGAGATTCACGCAACCTCAGACCGCGGCCAGCCGACATCGGGGAACTCCCTCATCCTCCCCTCAGCAGCGGGTTCGCTGGTGCGCGGATCAGCCGATCCCGGTCCCGGTCTCGTGCTCGCGGCGCGATTTCTCGATTCTGCGGGTCAGCGTGCTGGCGAGGGCGGTTCTGGACGAGACGCCGAGCTTGACGAAGATGTGGGTCAGGTGACGTTCGACTGTCTTCTCGCTCAGGTAGAGGGTTGCGGCGATCTCCCGGTTGGTTTTTCCGGTTTGGACCAGCTGGGCGATATCCAGCTCGCGGGCAGTGAGTTCCGCGACCTCGCCGGCCGCGGGTTTCCTGCTGGCGCGTCGAGGTGTCCGCTGTCCAAGGCGGCGCAGTTCCCGGGCGGCCTGTTGCCGGTAGCCTTCCGCTCCCCAGGCCGCAAGCTCAGCTTCGGTGGCGCGCAGCGTGGCCACGGCCCGTTGGCTGTCACCGGCCGCGGCGAGGGCCTGCCCGGTGAGTATGTGGGACCTGGCCTGCTCGATCGGGTTGCCCGCCGCTCCCAGTAGCTGCGCCGACGAGCGAGCCAGGTCGACGGCACGGCGGGGATCGCCCGTGGCAAGGAGTACCGCGGCCCGGGCACGTTCCGCCCAGCCCGTTCGGCCAGACAGACCCAGACCTTTGGCGTTGTCCTCCGCGCGCTCGGCCCACGATTGGGCTGCGTCGATGTGTCCGAGGGCGAGTTCGGCGCGCGTGAGGATCTCGTACCAGAAGGGCCGGTATGGCCGTTCGTCTCTCAGCAGGTCGGCGCCGCCGCCGGAGCGCAGCATCTGCTTGATACAGCCACGCGGATCTCCTGCTTCCAGCATTGCCTCGGCGAGGAAGAGGCCGGCGGCGACGGCGGGTAGGTCGGCTGCCTCGCCAGCAACTTCCATGGCTTGTTGTCCGTACCGCAGCGCTCCCCGCAGATCACCCGAGATGGTGGCAACGGAGGCGCGCAGGCCGGCTGCCAGGGCATGGGTTTCTTTCGTCGCGGTGAGCAGGGCGATTTCGATCGCGTCGTCGTAGCACTCGATGGCGTCGGACAGCCGGCCCTGCCACTGCATCGCGTATCCCAGCCCGGCGAGCAGGGGTGTGAGCAGGTGGCCCTGCCCGCTTGACCGGACGATGGCGAGGCCACGCTCGCAGTGGCGAATGGCCTCGTCGGCGCGTTCGCTCAGCGCCTCGGCCCAGCCGAGCCAGATGAACGCGTCGACCCGACGGGCCAACTCGGCGTCCGTAAGATCATCCAGTGCACCCCGCGCCGCTTGGATGGCCTCGGTCACACTGTTCAGGTCGCCGACGCGCCATGCACCCATCGCCAGCAGGCCCAGCGCCGAGGCCTGCATCGGCAGGTCGACGAGGTGTTCGGCATCCCTGAGGGCGCGTCGCGCCCACGTCCCGGGAGCGGTCTGGTCGACACTCCAGACGAGATCGCCGCCGATGGCGACCTTGAGGAGAGCGGCCTGGAGCGAACCCTGGTCTGGCAGCTCGGCCAGGGTGTGGTGCAGCAGTTCCAAGGTTTCGGTATGCCGGCGCAGCAGGTACTCCAGACCGGCGCAGGCCACCACCACCTCGACGCGCATCGACACGTCGGCTGGGTCTACAAGGCGCAGGGCGTCCCGTAGCCGGTCGCGGCTTTCGTCGAGCCGCCCGGCCGTTCGCAGCGTGTCGGCCATCGACAGCAGGAGCTCACGGCGGCGAGAGACGGTCCGGCTGGTTTCTGGGATCAGCCGCAGTGCCGCTCGGAACCAGCGAGCCGCGGTGGCGGGACTGTGCGCGGATACCACCCGGCCGGCCTCCGTGAGAATCGCGATCGCGTCCTCGTCGCCTGGTTGCGCGCACGCCTCGACGTGGTGTGCCAAGGCGGCGGGTGGGCCTCCCCACTCCGCGAGCTTCGTCGCCACGCGTGCGTGGGCGCCGAGACGCCAGCCCGCTCCTGCCGCCTGGTAGGCCGCACGGCGCACGATCGGGTGGCGGAACCGGAACTGAGCAGCGACCTCGGTGGGCCGCACGAGATCCCGGGACTGCAGCTCGTCGAGCGCGGCCAGCGCGTCGTCCCAGCTCAGAGCGCCCGCCGCGGCGGCGAGGTCAAGACGAAAGGGATCTCCGGCCACGGCAGCTCCATCGAGCAGCCGCCGTTCCTGGGCCCCGAGGGCGCCGAGTTCCGCGGCAATGGCTGAGCGGACCAATGGCGGCACCGCGTCGGCATCCTCGGCGAACTCGTCCACGCCGTGGCTTGACCCGGAAGCGGTGGCGCGGGACAGCTCCAGCAGATAGAAGGGATTTCCTCCGCTGTCCTGATAGAGCTGTGCGCGTACACCGGCCGCCAGATCTGGGCGGAGCAGCGCGTCGGCCTCGTTTCTGCTCAGCGGAGCGACCTCCAGCTGCGTGGCGAGCCCTTCCTTGGTAGCCGTCGCCAATGCGGCTTCCAACGGAGGCGGCACCCGTCCCGCGCGGAACGCCATAGCCAGCAGCAGGGGAGCATCCATGGGATGCCGCAGCAGGTACGCCAGGCTCTCCGCCGACGCGGGGTCAGCCCAGTGGACGTCATCCAAGATCAAAACCAAGGGTCTGGAACCGCAGAGCGCCCGGAGCAGAGATCGGACGGCCTGGTAGGTGCGGTACCGCTCCTCGCGCAGGTGGCCGCCGGGACGCCGGCCTGCCCACGACGGGAATATGCCCGCCAGCTCGTCGAGAACTGCCTGGTCAAGTTGCTGGAGTGACTGCCGGCCGTCAGCGGCTAGATGATCGTCAAGGGCACCGACGAACACCCCGAACGGCATCTCGCGCTCAAACTCCGTCGACCGCCCAACCAAAGTGAGAACACCACGGTCACGGGTCCGGGCACCCAGTTCACCCAGCAGACGGGTCTTCCCGATCCCGGGTTCTCCCGCCAGCAGCAACACGCGGCAGGAACCCGCCTCGACGGCCGCCAAGGCCCGGCCCATCTCCTCGACTTCACGGCCACGCCCGACAAGCGCCGCACGCCCCCCCGACATGGCATAAGTATCGCGAAGACACAGAGCGGCATCCGCGGGTCAGCGACAAACGGCGGGGATCCGGTAGAGGGAATTCCCGGATGGCGTCCGAGACCGCTCGGCGGAGGATGGCACGGCAGCGCTGCCTGACGCCACTCGCGGGCCATCAACCCGGCCGTCGCCGAATGGCGATCGGCCGCTGGCCCCGGCATCCGGCACGTCGCACCGGCCGGCTTGCCACCCGCTACCGGAGGAGGGGCCGCATGAAGGCCGTTGTCCAGGACCGGTTCGGACCACCGGATGTCCTGCGGCGATCCCGCGTCGCTGGTCGGTGTCAGCGGCCGAGGCCGACGTCGCGGGCCTTGATGATGGCGGCGGTCCGGTCGGGGACCGCCAGCTTGTCCAGGATCCGCGAGACGTGGTTCCGCACGGTCTTTTCCTCGATGAACAGCTTGCCGGCGATCTGGCGGTTGCCGTCGCCCGCCGCGACGAGCGCCAGTACGTCACGTTCGCGGCCGGTCAGCTGCGGGAAGGGAAAGGGGTCCTGCTGGTCGCGACCAGCGGCCCCCCGCAGCCCGAGCCTGCGGGATATCCCATCGCCGAAGAAAGCGTTGCCACGCGCCACCGACTTCACGGCCTGCACGATGTCGTCGCGGTCGGCGCTCTTGAGCAGGTAACCGAGCGCGCCGGCGTCGAGCGCGTCCCCAAGGGCGTCGTCGTCCGCATGCATGGTCAGGATCAGGACCGCGACAGACGGAAAGCGCTCGCCGATGTGTCGAGCGGCTTCGGTGCCGTCCATCCCGGGCATCGCGAGGTCGGTGAGGACGACGTCCGGGGTGTGCCGGGCGACGGCTTCCAGCAGCTCCCGCCCGTCGGCGGCGTCGCCGACGACCTCGATCTCGTCGCTGGCGCCCAGCGCCGCGGCGAGTCCGAACCGGTACATCGGGTGGTCGTCGGCGATGACGACCCGGATCGGCCGTTCGGCCCGTGGTGTGGTCATGCCGTCCTCCGTGGCTGGCCCGTCAGCGGAAGCGTGGCCGTCATGATCGTCCCAGGCTGGGCATCGGTGAAGGTCAGCGTTCCCCGAACGGTGGTGGCGCGCTGCGTCATGCTCTCGATCCCGACGCCGCCCGGCCGCGGCGCGCCTGTCATTCCCCGGCCGTCGTCCTGGACCGCGAGAACAAGCGTCCCGGCGCCGGCGTCGACCGTGAGCCGGACCGTCGCGGCGCTGGCACCAGCATGGCGGACCACGTTGGTCAACGCCTCGACCGCGATCAGGTAGGCGGCGTTCTCCACCTCTGCGGGCAGCCGGGGCAGCTCCTCGACCACCTCGACAGTGACCGGCAGTCGCGCGGTCAGAGTGGCCGCGTGCCGGCGCAGCGCCTCGACGAGGCCGGCCTCGTCGAGCGCGCCGGGCCGCAGGTCGTCGATGATGCGCCGGATCTCGGTGACCAACCGGGCCGCCTCGTCGCGGACGGCGTCAAGCATCCGCGCGACCGTGGCCTGGTCGCCAGCCGCCAGCGCGCCGGCGGCGACCTGCAGGCTCAGCCGGATTCCGGCCAACGACGGCCCAAGACCGTCGTGCAGGTCGTGCCGGTAGCGCCCACGCTCCTGGCGGGCCGCGTCGATGATGCGCAACCGCGCGGCCGCGAGGTCGTCGGCCAGGGTCAGCGTGCGCACGACAACGGCCACCTGGGACGCGAGCGCCGCGAGCAGGTCCAGGTCCGTGCCACGGTAATCCTCCCGGGGCGTTCGGTACGCCACGACCAGCGCGCCCACCTCGCCGCCGCCCACCCGCAGCGGCAATCGGACCGATGAGCCCGCGCCGGGCACGGCGAGCGCCGCCGAACCGGCCAGCAGCTGGCCAGACCCGTCGAGGACCGCGGCGGCCGGCGCCCGGACCGCCGACCGGACGCCCTCCACGACCGCGCGCAGCAGCTCCGGCTCGTCGGTCGCCGCGACGCTGTCGCCCAACCGAGTGACGGCCTGCATCGGGTCGCGACGATCACCGTAGACGAAACGGTCGACGACGTGCTGCAGCCAGTTGCGGGCCGGAGTGAGCCCGACAGCCACCAGCCCCGCCGCGAGCACGCCCGGCAGCCCGCCGCCACCGAGTCCCGCACCGGCGGCGGCGGTCACCGCCAGATAGGTCCCGCTGACCGCGGCCGTCAGCACGGCATAGACCAGAGCACGGCGCAGCACGACCTGGATGCCGAACAGGTTGTGCCGGAAGACCCCGACCGCGAGCGCCACCGGCAGCAGACAGCTGAGCAACGCGATCCCGGGCCGGCTCAGGAAGAACGTCCCACCAAACACCGGCACGACCGCGGCGACCAGCCAGGCGAGCTGCGCCCGCTCCGCGCCGACGGCCCGGGCCAGCCGCACGGCGGTGTGCACCCAGATCGCCACCAGCGACACCACGAAAACGGCCCCTGCGGCGACGAGCGGTGGCAGGTACAGCCAGCTTGGAAGCCGCAGCGGCGGCTCGCCGCCGGGGATGACGTCCTCGTAGGCGCTGGGCATCAGGTTCGTCGCCAGGACCAGGAGTGCCAGCGAGCCTGCGGAGGCCACGGCCAGCCGGCGCCGCCACGGTGACCGGATCCGCCCGTTCGGGTAGAGCAACGGCACCAGCGTCACCGGCAGCGCGCTGGACGGCATCCACAGCGCGGACAGCAGGCCGCCGAAGCGCGCCGCTGGCCAGTCGGGGCTCGCGACGAGCACGCCGTACCCGGCGTACGCCTCCGCCAGCGTGCCCGCGTTGAGCAGGACCGCGCCGGTCATCAGCAGCCAGCCCACCGCGTGGCGGGGACGCAGCCAGACCACCACCACCGCGGTAAGCGCCTGCACGACGCCGTAGCCGCCCACGCTGAGCATGTAACCGGTGGGGTCCTCGAAACCGTACGACTCCGCCAGCCCGGCCGGCCGAGGAAGGAGGCTGATCACCACGGCGCCCACCACCGCGGCGACCGTCGCCGCCGCGAGCCCGACCGCGACCCAGGCCAGCCATCGAGGCCCGGCGGCACGCTCCGGCGCGTCAGGCACCTCCGCCGCCTCGATTGATCCCGCGGTCTCCGCGGAAACGGGGGTCACCTCATCGAGGCCTGGCAGGGTCTGGCGGTCGGTCGCGGTCTGCATGGAAACGGGAGTCGCAGCCGGGCTGCCGGACGGCGCCGGCTCGCGGACCGCGACCGCCTCCAGTGAGCTGGCTTCCGCGGCAGTGTCGGCACCCGTCGTCGTTCTTGGCGGTTCTGCTCGTGTCATCGCTCGCCCCCGTGGCACCGGGCAGCCCGTGTGGCGCCGGTCAGCCGCATTGTCGGGTTCGGGCTCTGACCGTGTGCAGTGGTCCGGGTCCTCAGCGCACCGGGAGGTCATCCCGGACGGGACGGGACGTTGTCCCGGCGCCCAGACGAACGGGACCGGGAGAGTCTCCCGGCTCGTTCAGGGCCGTTGCCTCAGGCCTGGCTCCCGCCGGGACCGCCACCGTGGTCGCTGTCAGCCGCTCGGACATCGCCACCCAGAACCGGCCCGGCTGACACAACAGCTGATCGAGACCACGAAGGCGGTTCACATGACCACAAGCACGACCGCGGCGTCGCCGGCGGCGAGCGCGGACAACGACCACAAGCCCGCACCGGCGAGGAACCGGCGCCCGCGGCGGCGCTACCTCGCCGCCGGCACCGGAGCGCTCGCCCTGGCGCTGACCGCGACGTTCGCAGCCGGCTGCGGCGGCAGCCTCGACACCGCGGCTGCGGGCACGACGACCGAGACCTCCGCGCCGGGCGCTGGGACCAGCGGCGAAGAGATCACGTTCGTCGACACCAACCCGCGCAACACCGACCTCGACCTCGGCGCCCCGGGCCTCAGCGTCGGCGACATGCAGATCTTCAACGACGACCTGACCAAGGACGGGCAACCATTCGGCACCTCCATCGGCCAGTGCGTCCTCACTCTGTCCGAGCCGACCCGGCTGATCAACCAGTGCACGGCCACCTACCTCATGGCCGACGGCACGCTCGCCGTGCGGTTCATCAACGACCAGGACCCGGCGGCGGCGCCGACCAAGATCGCCGGCCCGGTGGTCGGCGGCACCGGACGCTACAGGGGGGCGTCCGGTGACCTGACCGCCACCTTCCAGCCGAACACCGACACGATGGACGTCATCATCCGGCTGGGCTGACCGGCACCTACCACCCGGTCGGCCCGCCGACCGTCAGCGGCGGCGTCAGCCGACCCACGGCGTCTCGCGGCACCCGGACCGATGCCGCGAGACGCCGGCACACGCCGTGTCGGCCCCAGGCGGTCGTGGCGACCGTCCCTTCGCCGCGGAACAGGCGGAAACCGACCGCGAGTCGTATGACAGCGGGCTACGGGAGCGGCGACGACGAGAACAACAAAAATCCGACAGATCAGCGCCGGCAGCCCATCACCACGGACAACGCCCCAACGATGGCCTTCACCGAGAATTGCGAGTCAGGGGGACGGTATGAGCACGCCGGGGGGTGCGGGCGCACCCATGGGTCAGGGCGCCGGCTGGTGGACGCGCAACCACACAATAACGGCCGCGGTCGCCGGCGCCGTCATCACTGGTATTTTCACGGTAGCGGCCGCCACTATTCGTCCAGACAGCGTCCGACCCATACCTCCATCACCGGTATTCACGACCGTTCCCGGCACGCCAAACTCACGCGGTGGCCCGGTGCCCGAGGATTCGGCGACGGCCAGCACAGACGGCGGGGTCACGGTTCCGTCCGGATACGAGGGCCTCTGGCAGGGCGTTCTCGTGCCACAAAACGGCTCCTCCCAAACCCCGGTCAACATGACACTCCATGGCGGCCAGCTGGGGACAGTAATCGGCATCACGGATTATCCGGCCGTGTCGAACTGCACCGAAAACCTGATTCTCATATCCCTCGAAGGCGGCCTCCTGGTCGTAGAGGAGCGGCCTCAGTCCGGATCCGACTGGAATTGCGGACCGGCCGCGGTCGTGATGAATCTTTCCGGCACAAAAATTTCCGCCAAATGGTATGACGGACCCTCCTCCGTGGGCGCCGGCGCACCCTACGCCACCATGACCCTTCAAAAGGTACTGTCATTCTCCTAATGGTAATCAAGAGAGGCTTGTCACGGCAGGGTCCCGAGTCGTACCACGCTTCGCCCTGCGGGCAAGCCGGTGGGACGCGCCGAGCCGGCGTCGGGTTGAGTGCCTCGAAGCGATGACGAACGCGCGGAGATCATCCCGCTTCTTGGCGTCTTGAACTCATGAGCCGTGTCTGCCCCGCACACGCTGGGATCACCGGTGGTTTAAGCGATCGCCTGCAGGAGCAAAGTTGGGTGAGCCCGAAGCGCGCGAAGGCCGCGCGTCTCCTGCGGGATTCTCTTGCGTTCGTGGAGTAGTCGGCCGATTGGCAGACAGCATCCCGGACGTGGCCGAGGCGCTCGTCCTTGACGTTGTGTGCGTTGGCCGTGAGCTACTCGTCTGGTCCGTGTCAGAGTCGTCGGTCGGGCGGCGTCTGTCGGTCCTGATCCTCCTCGTCGCGCGTCGCTGCGGCTCCGGAGGAGCTGGCGGTCCGTCTCTGCGCGACCCACGCGCAGATATCCCTGATCACGTCGGCCTGCGCCCGGGCCAGGTGATCGCCCAGCTCCCCGCTCACGAACTCGACCTCGAAGACCATCTCGAGGGGCTCACGAGGACGACGACCGCCTTCCTTCCCACCAGCCATCGGTCCCACCTCACCGCCGTCGCGGGGCGCCCCGGGAACGCCGCCTATGCGATCAAGATTGCCGTGACCCTGGCTCCGCACAAGACCGCGCCGCCGCCATACACCCGCAGACCACGACGCCCCGACCAGCGGCGTGCAGGTCGCCACGCCCAACTGATCAAAGTGACGTTCAACTAACGCGTCGCGTAGCCGCCGCAGCAAGCCCATCGGGCCGCCCTATCCACAGCAGCGGCGACAAGCATGGCACTCGCCCACGTCGCCGACGCTAGCGATCAGTCGCTGGGGTCTTCGACGGTCGATGCGGCCATCGATGGCTTGCTGGCTTGGCTGCCGAGGATCTGGTTGTCGAGGGTCCCGCGGGTGTCGCTGCGCAGCCGGGTGACGAGTTTCCGGGCCTTGCGGGAGCCGACATGGAGGCGTTTGGCGAGGGTCTCCGCCGAGATGGGCCGGTGGTGCTCCTGCCAGTGCAGGACGTCCTCG
>Ga0068862_100000153_pt1 | contig 78432 bp, 70 predicted proteins | sample KBSSwiS52_FD_66598 | JGI IMG/M metagenome (GOLD analysis project Ga0068862, IMG submission 66598) | Switchgrass rhizosphere microbial communities from Kellogg Biological Station, Michigan, USA - KBS Switchgrass S5-2 | ecosystem: Host-associated > Plants > Roots > Rhizosphere > Soil ...
GTCGTAATGGAGGCCGACGCCGATGACGCCCAGCGCAATGAACCCCAGCATCAGACCCTGAAGGACGCGGACGCTGGCGGCGCGGGGCGCCGCGGCATGCCAGATCAAGACGGGCAGGGCGGCGCCGAGAAACACCAGCGGAATCCATTGCGCCGGCTTGTCGATGTGGCGGAGCAAGATCAGCTCACTGCTTGTGCCGAGCACGCCGATCGCAAGTGCACCGAGAAGCAGTCTTCGAATTGCGGCGAGCGTCTTCGACTCTCGCGTGGCCCCATCAACCATGAACTGAACGAGTACTACGGTTCACACTACCGCAAAGTCGCGCGCCGTGCGAAGCTTGCGAGCGAGTCTCAGTTTCGATTCGAACGGACCGTCACCGGCGTGTCCTCACGAAGCAAACCGCGCGCGACCGACGGGTCGCCGTCGTTGGGCGCCGGTGTGACGTGGAGGATGTTCGCGAGCACGTCGTAGATGCTCACGTTCTCAAAGGGCGCCACTGTAGCACCGCGTTTGAACGCCGGGCCGGCGGCGATGAAGATGGCACGCATCGACATGAGTTGCGGGTCGTAGCCGTGCGTACCCCGCGCCCCGCGGATTGTTCGCGTTGTGATGTTGTCGACCGTTCCGCGGCGCAGCACCTGCCAGCCTTCGTCAGCAACGCCAATGATCGGCGGCACGCGCGGATGATCGCGGTAATGCCACCTCGCCGGCGTCTCCTCGCGCTTGAAGATCTTCAAATGCGGATGCGCCTTGACGAGCTTGCGGTAGACCTCGTCTTCCTTGCCAGCCTTCGGGAATACGGCCAGCGTCGGGTTGATGTCGGCGATAACGACGTCGTTAGCCGACACATAGTCGTCGGCGACAATCACACGCGTATCGTCGACCGCCGCCATGCCGTGATCGGACACGACCACGATATTGACGCGATCGACGAGGCCGCGGCGCGTCAGTCCTTCCACCAGGCGGCCAATGTATGCGTCATCACGGGCAATCGCGGCGCGCACTTCCGGCGAGTCCGGTCCGTTTGCATGACCGGCGCTGTCGGCGTCTTCGAAGTACAGGGTGAGGAGCGTGGGGCGGCGAGGGGCGGGCTGATCGAGCCAGCTGAGAATCTGATCGATTCGAGCATTCGCGGGTCTGTTTTCGTCAAACGGCTGCAAGTATGCGGGCATGACGCCTGCGTGCGGTGCCTCCGAGCCTGGCCAGAAGAGCGGTGCGGACGTACGGCCGGCGCGCTCGACGAGTGTCCAGATGGGTGTTCCTCCCCACCACATCGGATCCCGCACTTCCTGGCGATTCGCCGTTGCGAACATTCTGCCCGTTGGGGGATCGAAGATGTTGTTGGCGACAATCCCGTGATGGCCAGGATAGAGTCCGGTGACGATCGAGTAGTGGTTCGGGAACGTCTTTGAGGGAAAGCTCGGAATCAGGTTTCGGGCGTGAACGCCGCGCTCGATCAACCGGCGCAGATTCGGCGTCGGCACCTTCGACAGATAGTCCCAGCGGAAACCGTCGAACGACACGACGATGACTGTCGGCTGAAGATCGGCAAAGGCATCGCGTTGGGCGAAGCCGTTCGCCGCTGCGAGCGCCAGCGCGACAATGACCGCAAGGAGTGGCGCGCGTCGCATGTCAGTCGAATTCATGGCCGGGCGCCGCCTGCGCGATGCCAACCGTTCCTGCAGCAATCGTTGCCCTCGCGTAGTTCTCTCCGCGAACCGGGGCTCCAGCGAGCCGGCGGAGCATCGTTAGTTGTCCGGTATGCGTCAGGGCGTCGGCGATCGGACCTTGGAATAGCCGTTCCGCGGACCATCCGAGCGAATTGTCTGATGCGAGATAGGCATCGAACGCGGTGAGCGCCGCGAAAAAGCGCGCGACCTCCTGATCCCACGGCAGCGGCATCGAGTCATGCCAGCTGTGTTCACCCCGCGCGAGGTAGAGCGCCCAGTCAAGCAGGTCGCCCATGTGCGCCAGAATCTGACCTGGCGTTCGCGTGCCGGCCGCCACGGCGAAATCGGCAAACGTTGCCGGGGCGCCACGCAGCGCCTTCCCCGCCCGGTACGCAAGTGTCGCGACCGCGTGGCGCAGAAACAGCCGGTCGGAGGTCATGGGGAGATTATAGGAGTCGGAGTCGCGTTGCGCGTCTCGCGCGAGTCATAATCTTCTGGTGCGGCGAGTCCTGCTCGCAGCCCTGATCCTCACCGGCGCCCTGCTGGCGGCGCAAACGCCCGCCCATCGCCCGCTGGCGATCGTCGCCGAACTCGACGGCATCATTCACCCGGTTTCAGCCGAATACCTGACCGGCGTCGTCGACCAGAGCGACGCCGCCGGCGCCGACCTCGTCGTCATCGTGCTGCGGACACCTGGCGGCCTGCTCGACTCCACGCGTGACATCGTCAGCCGGATGATTCGCTCGCGCGCACCCGTTGTGGTCTTTGTCGGACCCGCCGGCGGACGCGCCGCATCCGCCGGATTCATCCTGACGCTGGCCGCCGATGTGGCGGTGATGGCGCCGGGCACGCACATCGGCGCCGCGCACCCGGTATCGGGCACGGGTCAGGCGATGGACACCGTGACATCGCAGAAAGCCGCGTCGGACGCCGCGGCGTACGCGAGGTCGCTCGCCGAAGCCCGTGGCCGGAACGTCATGCTCGCGGCCGAGGCGGTTCAGGAAAGCCGCGCATTCACGGAGATGGAGGCGCTCGAGGCGTCGCCGCCACTCATTGATTTCACTGCCCGCGACGTCGACGAGATCCTGCGAAAACTCGATGGCCGCAGCATCAGGCGCTTCGACGGCCGTTCGACGATCGTGCATACGGTGGGCGCTGAAACACGCCGCGTCGAGATGACCTGGCGTCAGCGCTTCCTGAGCGCGATCGCGAATCCGGAAATCGCATATCTACTGATGACACTCGGCATGATCGGATTGACGGTGGAACTGTGGAATCCCGGCGCGGTGCTGCCGGGTGTCGTGGGCGCACTCAGTCTGCTGCTCGCCTTCTTTGCCTTGCAAGTGCTCCCGATGAACACGACGGGACTGCTGCTTGCGCTTCTTGGCATCGGCCTGCTCGTACTGGAACTGAAAGTGCCGAGCGGCGTCCTCGGCGTCGGAGGAACAATCGCGCTCGTCATCGGCTCGATCATGATGACCGGCAGCGTGCCAGGCGTGTCCGTCGGACTGGGATTCATCATTCCCGCCGCACTCGCCTTCGCCATCATCTTTCTGTTCCTCGGCCGGCTCGCGCTGGCTGCACAGCGCCGTCCGCCCGTCACCGGCAAGGAAGGCCTCGTCGGCATCGCAGGGCAGGCTCGCGAGCCACTGACACCGGACACGATCGGGTACGTTCTCGTCCGCGGCGAGTTGTGGCGAGCGCGCAGCCGTTCGCCAGTTCAGCCGGGAGCGCCGATTCGCGTCCTTCAGGTCAACGGTCTCACGCTCGACGTGGAGCCGCTGCCGGCATCCACGAGTCACGGAGATTCCGCATCATGACGATTTCGCCCGCCCTGGTTCTCGGTGTCGTTCTGATCCTGTACCTGATCTCGTCCATCCAAATCCTCTCGGAGTACGAACGCGGGGTGATTTTCCGTCTCGGCAAACTGCTGCCGCAGCCGAAAGGACCGGGCGTCATCCTGGTATTCCGTCCGATCGATCGGATCGTTCGTCTCAGCCTGCGGACGCTCGTTCACGACGTGCCGCCCCAGGATGTCATCACGCGCGACAACGTCTCAGTCAAGGTGAGCGCTGTCGTGTACTTCCGCGTGATCGATCCGCGCAAGGCCGTCGTCGAAGTCGAGAACTATTTGTACGCGACGTCGCAGCTCTCACAGACGACGCTACGCAGCGTGCTGGGTCAGGCGGAGCTGGACGATCTGCTCTCGCAGCGCGATCGGTTGAATCAACAGCTGCAGCACATCCTCGACAACGAAACGGAGCCGTGGGGCATCAAAGTGTCCTCGGTCGAAGTGAAGAACGTCGATCTGCCGCAGGAGATGCAGCGTGCAATGGCGCGACAGGCGGAAGCGGAACGCGAAAAGCGGGCGAAGATCATTCACGCCGAGGGCGAACTGCAGGCCTCCGAGAAGCTTGCGCAGGCGGCAGCGGTCATCGAACGCGAGCCGGCGGCGATGACGCTGCGATACCTGCAGACGTTGACGGAAATCGCCTCCGAGCAGAATTCGACCATTCTCTTCCCTGTTCCAATCGAGTTGCTGCGGTTTCTTCGGGTCATCGACGAACGGAAGTAGCAGGCGCGCGAAGTCTAATCCGGCGTCACGAGACATCGAACCCCGGACGCGGCAACCGGGTCGAACTCGCAGTTTCTGCATACCGCCTACGCGCGGAAGTGCGCACATCTTGCATACGCTACGGCGTGCCTGAGTTTCACGCCGAACCGTACCTCCACCTCGCCGGCCTGTCGCACAAGTCGGCACTCATCGCCTGGGGTGCGTTCTACTTCAAGACGAGAAAGCGCGGGCAATGGAAGCTCGTGGATGACCACGACCTCCGACACGTTCACCCGCCGCGACGTGAAAGCATCGGCGCCCGGTCCGATCCGTACGGTCCCGCGCGCGTGAACGTGTATCACGAAGCCACAGGGTCGCTTGTCGCCACCAGCTTTACCGAAGCCACAAACCACTGCTGGATTGCCGGTCTCGCCCCCGACACCGATTACCGGTACGAGGTAGTGGTGAAAGGTGAGCAGTGGGGCGCCGACGAGCGGTGGGACTGGGTGCGGGCCGACCAACAGGGACTGGTTCAACGGGGTGGACGGTACATCAACCGGTTCCGCACCCATCCGGATCCGGCGGTCGAACCCGGTTCGTTCAGCTTCATGGTGATCGGCGACTACGGCACCGGCATCCTGCGCTCGACACCGACGCGGCGGCAATACGAGGTCGCGCAGTTGATGCAGCTCGCGTTCGAGCAGCACGACGTGCGCATGATCGTGACGACCGGCGACAACATCTACGCGGGACACCGCATCCTCGGCCTTCCGATCGGCGCGACCGGCGATGAGGATGACGACTGGTTCTTCACGTTGTTTCAGCCGTACCGCTACATGCTGAATCGCATTCCGGTGTACCCCTGCATCGGCAATCACGACACCGCAGAGACAGAAGATCGAGACGACCGCGAGCAGTTACTCGACAACCTCTATCTGCGGGAGCGGATCGCGAGCGACGAAGCATCGGGACGTGCATCGATGGATCCGGGACTCTTTTATCGATTCCGCTACGGACGCGACGTCGAGTTCATCTGCATCGACACCTCCAAGGAGGAGTTCTTCAAAGGCAAGCGCCTGTTTGAATATCCAAAGCACTGGGAATGGGTGGAACAGACGCTGGTGCCCGACGCCGCGGCGCGCTGGAAATTCGTGTTCTGTCACCATCCGCCGTTCTGCGCCGGCCCGAATCATCACAACACCGACCGGATGGACGCGCTGCTGCCGCTCTTCGCGCGTGCCGGCGTACGCGTCGTGCTCACCGGGCATGAGCACAACTTCCAGCATTCGCGTCACGACGGGATCGACTATCTCCTCACTGGCGCCGGCAGCAAGCTGGATCGAGGGCGGCCGGATCGTTTCCTCGAAGCGCACACCCAAAGCTGGTCGAATCACGCGCACTTCATGCTGGTCACAATCGAAGGGTCGACGATGACGGTGCGAATCATCGGCGAGATCGACGCAGGGTCGCACTCGAAGGGCAGCCCCCGCAACGATGGATTGCCAGATGTGCCGCGTTACACGCCGGCCGGCAGCGAAGTCACCGGACCGATAGTGCTGCGGCTCTGAAGAGATCGTCGGCCGCGCTCAGAACCGTCCACCGCAGCCGGTCCGGAAACTGGAGTTCCTCGGCGAGGAAGTCGCGTACCATCGCCGCCGCGCGTGGTGACCTGTGTCCCCAGAGAATGCTGCCGGTCCAGTTGGACGGGAAGAAGATGTCGCCCGTTCGCTGGATTTCGGCCAGCAGCTCGAGGCCGGGACGGATGAACCGGTCCGAATCCTGTTCGCGCAACGGGTGATTCAGGTACGCAAGCGATTCACTCACCCACGGCTCGCGACGTCGGTTCTCGAGCATTCGGAATCGCTCGAATGCGGCGCCGCGCACCTGCGGATCCGCCGAGAGGGCGGGCATTACAAACGCAAAGCGCGCCTTCCGATCTGGATTCTCTGTGCGCTCGAGCTGCGTCTGAAGAATCTGCGGCCATCCGGGCACTTCACGGACAGCCAGCTCCATCGCCATCACGATCTCGTCTGTTTCGACCAACGGCAGCCCCGCAATCTTCTCGTCCCGCCGCCACACGCGCTCGAGCCAGCTCTGCCCCTCGCGCGTCAGCACATCGTCTCGAAACGCACTGAACCAGGCAGACTTCAGGCTCGTCGTACTCGCGCGCGCGATGCCCGCGCGCAACGCTGCCTCGAGCGCGGGCGCGCGCGCGGCGCGCTCTTGCTGCGAGAGATAACGCCAGAATGCACGGCTGACGTACGCGAGCACCCGCTGCGCATTCTGTTCGTCGCTCTCGTCGCCAAGAGCGCGGAGCGCGGCGTCGATAAACGCACCGGCGGGCACGCGCCCTTCGAGCACGTTGTCCCACAGCGTCACCCATGCAGCGCCACGTGTCAGCGCGTCTTCGATGCGCGGCATGTTGCCGAGCAGGTACGCCGAGCTCTGTTCATCGAGCAGGAAGAGACCGTAGGCCAGGCCGCCACCGTTCGGCAGGATGAATAGCGGCTTCGGCAGGTGGGCGGCTTCGCGAACGACGGTCTCGCGTCCGTTTGCGTAGACGCTTACATCCTTCTGATGGTCCGCGTAGCCGAGCGTGATGCGCATCCGCTGCGGCCAGACGAGCCTGCGGCGCAGCGGATCGTTCATCGCGATGGTGAGTCGCCCGATGGTGCCGTCCTTCGTCATCCGCAGCGTGGTTGTAAATTCAGGCCGGCCTCGTTCTTCCACCCAGGCCCGGCTCCACGCCGCCAGATTGTCGGGAGTCTTCGCATCGAGAATGCGAATCAGGTCGAGCCACGTCGCGTTGCCGAATGCGTACGTCTTCAGATATTCGCGCACGCCATCGCGGAACGGCTGCTCGCCAACAATCATCTCCAGCTGCCGCATCACGATCGGCGCCTTCTCGTAGATGATCGGACCGTATAACTGCCCCGCGTCCTTGAGATTGGTGAGCGGCTGCCGAATCGGATTCGATCCTGCCGTGCGATCGACGGAATACGCATCGGGATAGTTCGACAGCAGGAACCGCAATTCGTGGTTCACGTTCGGAAACGACGGGTTCACAATCTTCGCGGCCATGAAGTTGGCGAAAACTTCCTTCATCCACACGTCGTTGAACCACCGCATGGTCACGAGATCGCCAAACCACATGTGTGCGGTCTCGTGTGCGATCGTGCTGGCGCGATTGAGCAGCTGATTCTGCGTCGCGCTTTCGTCGAGCATCATTCCGGATGCGTTGTACAGAACCGCGCCGGCATGCTCCATGCCGCCGAACTGGAACGACGGGATCAGGATGAAGTCGAACTTATCGAACGGGTACGGGAGCGCGGTGTAGTCTTCCAGCCACGTCAAGGCCGAGGCGTGCAGGTCGAACAACGCCTCGCGGTTGCGCGTCACTTTCGCCGCATCGGTTTCGCGGTGAAACATCCGCAGCTCGCGCCCGTTCCGCGTCGCCCGCTCGACGCTGAATCGGCCGGTGACGAACCCGAATAAATACGTCGGTAACGGTTGGGTCTCGGCAAACCGGACGCGCAGACGAGCGCCGTTGGTCTCGCGTGCGGACTCGCTCGCGTTGGCCACCGTTTCCCAGCCTGCGGGCACATCGAGCGTGAGCGTGTAGCGTGCCTTGATATCCGGCTGGTCGAAGCAGGGGAACGTCAGGTGCGCCCGCGCGGGCACAAACAGGCTGTAGAGAAAGTCGTCGTTTCGATTGAGCGCGTCATCACCCGCCGTGAATTCGATGGCAATGCGGTTTTCACCTGCCCGGGTTGCGTCCGCGGGGATAATGAGGTGGTCTTCCGCATAAACTGGAACGACTTCCCGATCCGCGACCCGGACGCTACGGACGCGCTCCTTTGGAGCCGAAAAATCTATGACAATGCGCCGCGGAGCCGCGAGGACGACGGTCAGGCGCAGGGAACCCTCAACCGGCTGCTGCCGGCGCTCTGGCACGATGAACGCCAGATCGTAACGAACCGCGGTAAACGCCGCGGCGCGGTCGCGGGCCAGCGATTCCGAAATACCCCGTTCGACAGCATCGGTGAGGGGACCGGCGGCGAGCGCCATCAGCAACAAGGTGAACATCGTCCTGCTAAGTCCATTTAGAATGCAGCATCCTCATGAGTATCGGCGCGCGTAATTCCGTACTGCTTGCGGCAGCCGTCCTCGGCCTCATGACGACGAGCGGCACGCACCCGATTGCTCAGGAGCGCAGCTCCGTGCGCGGCCGTGTGTCGATCGGCATTCCAGTTACCGCGCGACGTGCGACTTCAACATACTCCCGCAATGTACCAACGGTGGCCCTCGCCTCTGAATCCGAGCTGCGCCATGTCGTCGTGTACCTGAAGGACGCGCCACGAACGCCGGCCCCGACGACGCGTGCCGAAATTCGGCAGCGCAACGAAAACTTCGTCCCCCGTGTCGTCGCCGTCACGGTCGGGTCGACCGTGGACTTCCCGAACGACGATCCCATCTATCACAATGTGTTCTCGCTGTCGCGCACCAAGACGTTCGACCTCGGCCGGTTTCCGAAGGGGAAGAGCCGCGGCGAGCGTTTTGACAAACCGGGCGTTGTCAAAGTGTTCTGCCAGATCCATTCGCACATGTCGGCGACGGTGATGGTGTTCGATCACCCCTGGTTCACCGTTCCCGACGAAGGGGGAACTTTCGAGCTGCCCAATGTCCCGACAGGGATGCATCAGCTTACCGCGTGGCACGAGCGGCTGGGCGATACGACGATGGAGGTTCGCGTGGAACCGGGGCGGACCGAAACGATTGATTTCGTGCTTCCTGTTCCCGCGCAGCAGTGAAGACGCCGCCACGCCTCGTCGCGCGGACGTTGACCGTGACGTTCGCCACCGTGGCGGTCATTCTTACCATCGTCTTCGTCGTGATCACATTGGACGCCCGCGATCGGGTACGTGCCGCGGAAACCGACAAGCTTCGGGTCAGCGAAAACGTCTTCAGCGCGCTCGAGACCAAGCGACAGCAGGATCAGGTCGCCGCGATGACCACCCTTGCGGAGAACCCAACGCTCAAGGCTGCACTCGATACCTACTTCACGGAACGCCGTTTCAGCGGATCGTCAGACGAGCAACTCCGCGCCACGGTGATGGGCGAAACCGTGAAGCTCGCGACGCAGACGCCTGCCGACGTGCTGGCGGTCGTTGAAACCGATGGAAAGATTTTCACCAGCGCTGGTCCCGCTGCGGGGCGATGGCCCGCGGGAACGAAGGTGGACATTCCCGGCGGCACACAACCGGCGTTTCAAAGCGTGGCGGTGCTCCCTGCAGGCGCATTCCGGGTCACCGGCGCGCGGCTGATGTTCGGCGATCGGCCGATCGGCGCACTGGTAGCCGGCACGAGTCTCGACGGAAACTACGCACAGGAGCTCTCCAATCTATCCACGGCCGGTGTGGTCATTACCGTGAACGACTCGATTGTTGCGCGTACGGTCCCGGAGGAAGTCGCGCGGGATCTCGTGGCCTCACGCGCGAGTGCCGGCACCATCACGCTCAACAACGAGGAATACGCGATTCGGCCGATGCTGTTTTCCGGGCCGGCGCGGATTTTCATGCTCACGTCCGTTGATGCCGCCGCACGCGCCGCGACACGCGATGCCCTGTTTGCGCTGGCGACAATCGCGTTTGGCGGCGTTCTGCTCGCCGCGCTCGGCAGCTTCTGGCTCGCGCGCCTCGTCAGCGAACCCGTGAACCAACTATCCGCCGCGATCGCCACGATGACTGCCGCACGCGAGTTCGACAGAACCCTCGAACCCTCGAGAACCAGCCGCGAGCTCGATTCGCTGACGACCGCGTTCAACGATCTGATGCGCGGCCTCGCGGCCGCCGAAGCCGAGACGCAATCGGCGTACGTGGGCGCCATTCGCGCGCTTGCCGCGGCGCTCGACGCGCGAGACCCGTATACTGCAGGGCATTCGGAACGAGTGAGTACCCTGTCGGTGATGATTGGCCGCATCATGAATCTGTCCGCCGCCGAGATCGAAGTGTTGCGTCTGGGCGCGCTTCTGCACGACATCGGCAAGATCGGCGTCAGCGATCAGATTCTGCGCAAAAACGGACCGCTGACGGCCGAGGAGTTCGAGCAGATCAAACGGCATCCCGGGCTCGGCGCGCGAATCCTCCGGCAGGTGCCGTTTCTGGCGCCTCACCTGCCGATCGTCGAGTTGCACCACGAGCGCCCTGACGGCCGCGGGTACCCGTTCGGTCTGCGGGCAGAAGCGATCCCGCTTGCGGCGCGCATCGTCCACGTGGCGGACGCGTTCGACGCCATGACCAGTGCTCGTGCGTACCGCGCCGCACTGCCTGCTTCCGAGGCATTCGCGGAGCTGGAGCGGTTCTCCGGCACGCAGTTCGATTCCGCATGTGTGGAGGCGCTGCTGGCGGCCATGCCCTCGTCGCACGACATCGAAGAACCTGCCCTCGCGCAACTGCTCGGGAGGCAGCTCGTCTAGCCATGTGGAAGGTCGCCGCCGCGGGCATTCTGGCGGCGCTCGCCGCGAACCCTGCCTCGGCGCAGCAGGCGACGCCGTCGGTGTTTGCCGTCGATTCGTCGGCCTCCGTCGATGTCACCGTCGACAATAACGGGAACCAGGTAACCGGCGTCTTCATGGATTCGCTGGCAAGCGTCGCGATTACGCGCGGGCTTCAGGCGATGGTGCGGCCGCAGGTGCAGCGGCTTGGCGCGACGGGAGAATGGAACCGGCAGATCTGGGTTGCCGATTTGCGGTACGAGCGTCCGGGCCGCGTGGCAGTACGCGTCGAGGGCGGCTACATTCCGTCGCCGATCGGCCTCGCGAACCTGACGTTGCGTCCACATCTGAATCCGACCATCGCGCAGCCCGCCGAGCTATTCACCTCCATTCCATCGCTCGAAGCGCGCGGCCCCCGTGTCAATCTGCTCACCGGAATGTATCCGCTCGGTGCGCAGGCCACGGTGTCCGCACTGCACTGGGACGCGCGTGTTGCGGTGATCGACACGTCACCGTTGCGCCTGCGGCGGGTGTTTGCGTCGCCACCACGGCCAAATCCGCCGCGCTTCACCAACGTCGTTGTCGGCGCAGGCGTCACACCATTCGTGGGTTTCAGAGTCGGTGCGTCGGTCACACGGGGCGGATGGATGCGCGGCGGCGAGAGTCCAACGACGACCGAAGATCGTGACGCGACGATCGCGACCATTGAATCGGAGCTGTCGTTTCGACATACCAGCCTCGCCGGCGAGTGGGTGCACGATACGCTCGAAACCAGCCTCGGCAATCGTTCAACGAGCGGATGGTATGTGCAGGGAGCGCAAACGCTTTCGCCCCGCTGGTTCGTCGCCGCTCGCGTCGAACGGATCAGCACACCGCTGCCGCTGGCCGTCGCTGTACAGCAGCACTTCAATGCGTCAGAGCAGACGATCGGCTTCCGCCTGACGCCAGAGCTCACACTTCGCGCCAGCCATCGCCTCATCGAGCGGTTCGGCACGAACGACTTCGGCCACACGGAAGCGGTCTCGATTGTGTGGTACCGCCGCTGGATGTGACCTCCTCGAGCCGCCCGGAACCAGAAGCGCGCTCGGCGCCAGCCCCTCGACAAGACTCGGGGCAAGACGCTGGACAAGATCGGCTCGATCCGCAGGCGCGCCAGGTGATGGAGTACCTCGCGGGCCTCGGTCTTCCTCCCATCGACAAGGTTTCGCCGGCGGACGCGCGTCGCCAGTATCGCGACGTGCGCGCGACTTTGCGACCACCAGCGCCGAGCCTGCCGGACGTTCGCGATCTGAAAGCAGACGGCGGAGGCGGTCCAATCCCGCTGCGCCTCTATCGGCCGGCGGAGGGCGTGCTGCCGGCATTCGTGTTCTTTCATGGCGGCGGCTGGGTGGTTGGAGATCTGGATACGCACGACGTCGTGTGCCGCCAGATCGCGCGCGATGCCGGTGTAGTCGTCATTGCCGTTGACTACCGGCTCGCACCGGAACATCCCTTCCCGGCCGCCTCCGACGACGCGTGGAGCGCGACCACCTGGATCGCGGCGCACGCCGACGAACTCGGGATCGACGCTGCCCGCATGGCCGTTGGCGGCGACAGCGCAGGCGGAGGCCTCGCCGCGGTCGTCGCGCTGATGGCGCGGGACTCCCGCAACCTGCGGCTCGCGTTTCAGATGCTCGTCTATCCGGTCGTGGACCTCCGCGCTGAGAGCGCTTCGTATTCGAAGTACGCGGAAGGATTTCTGCTGACCCGCGCGGCGATGAAGTGGTACATCACCCAGTACGCCCCGACACCGCAAGCCGTCAACGACTGGCACGCGTCGCCACTGCTCGCGCCCTGGGTCCATGGCGTCGCGCCGGCCTTGATCATCACCGCCGAACTGGATCCGCTGATCGACGAAGGCGAGGCGTATGCACGGCGTCTACGAGGCGCGCGCGTTCCGGTGGACTATCAGGTGGTCCCCGGCATGGTGCACGGCTTTCTGACGATGGGCGGCAAAGTTGACGCCGCGAACCATTCGATCGACGTGATTGCCTCCGCTCTCAGACGTATCTAGATTCCTGCGGGAAAAAACACCCGCTCCACAAACCAGTACGTCCCGGCCGCGATGACGACGATTGACCCGGCATAGGCCACACGTGCGCCGACCGTCGCGTTCCAGCGGCGTACAAACGCAAGCGCCGTCGCCACCAGCAGCACGATGAACAGCTGACCGATCTCGACGCCGACGTTGAACGAGAAGAGCGACCACCCGAGCGCTTCACGGGGCAGTCCGAACTCGCGCAGCACGTTGGCAAAGCCGAAGCCGTGCACGAGACCGAATGTGAGCGCGATCAGCGCGCGGACGTCACGGCCCCCGCCTCGTACCAGGTTGTCGGCGCCGACAAACACGATGCTCAACGCGATCGCCGGCTCGATGATGTTCGGAGGCGGCGTGACGAGATTGAGCGCCGCCAGCGACAACGTGATGCTATGGCCGATCGTGAAGGCGGTCACGATTTTGAGCAGCGCCTTCCAGCCGCCGCCGAGCAGCAGCAGGCCGATCAAAAACAGGATGTGGTCGGGCCCAATCAGAATGTGATGAATGCCGGCCGGCACAAACGTCTCGATGACCGCGAGCGCGCCCTGCGTCGTCCCGGTGTAATAGGTGCGGTCGGGATTGTCCACTGCCAGCACGAACTGCTGACGAAGGCGCGCGTCTTCGTAGACGTTGACGAAGGTCTGATGCAGACGGTCGTAGGGAAACATCACCGCATGGATGCCCAGCGTCGCGGGACGCGGGGTGTGAATCCGGAACTGCAACTGAAGTCCCTGGCGCTCTGGAAGCACCTCGACGTCACCCCACTGAATCGTGAGGCTCTGCGCGTCGCCGCGAAGCGACAGCCGCTGATTGATGAGTGCCGTCAGCCGGTCCAGGTTGCCGAACGCGACCGACCGATCCAGTAGTCTCTCCGGCGTCGCGATGTCGAGATCGTGCGCGACGTCAATGATGTGGACGACGAGAGTGCCCTCGATGACGTCGCCGCCAATACGCAAATCGAGATAGCTGAACGGCGCCGGATGCGCAGAGGCGATGGTCGGGCCTGCCAGCACTCCCAGTGCGAGCAGAACCTTCAGAATCTTGTGGCGCAAGCGAACTCATTATCCGTTAAGATTCCGCCTCCCATGTGGCAACACAACTATGCGCCGTTGAGCGGAAGCCTGGGTGGGTCGGCCATCGTGGCCGCGATCCCGATTCTCGTCCTCTTTCTCATGCTAGGGGTCTTCCGGAGACCCGCGTGGATGTCGGCCGTGTCGGCGCTCATCTCGGCGTTCGTCGTCGCGCTCGCGGTGTACGGCATGCCCGCGAAGCTGGCGGTGATCTCCGTCGTCTATGGGGCGGCCTTTGGACTCTTTCCGATTGCCTGGATCGTGTTCGCGGCCATCATGCTGTACCGGCTCGCGGTCGACACCGGCAAGTTCGAGATCATCAAGGACTCGGTCGGCGGCCTCAGTAACGACCGGCGGCTGCAGGCGATGTTCATCGCGTTCTCCTTCGGAGCGTTCATCGAAGGGGCTGCGGGCTTCGGCGCTCCGGTCGCGGTATCGGGTGCGATGCTCGCGGGGCTTGGCTTCAACCCGTTTTACGCGGCAGGCATCTGTCTTCTCGCCAACACGGCGCCGGTCGCGTTTGGCTCGATCGGGATTCCCGTGACGACGCTCGCCAACATTACGGGCCTTCCGGTGATGCCGCTCAGCCAGATGGTGGGGCGGCTGTGCGCGATGATCTCGCTCTTCATCCCGGGGTACCTCATCGTCGTGATGGCCGGCGGACGGCGTGCGCTGGAAGTGATGCCGGCGATCATCGCGTGCGGGTTATCGTTCGCCGCGATGCAGTTCACGGTTTCCAACTTCATCGGACCGGAGCTGACCGACATCGCCAGCTCTTTGACGTGCATCGCGGTAATGGTTCTCGTCATGAAGGTCTGGACACCGCGCAACGTCATGCGTCTCGAGAGCGACACGCCCGCGAGCGTTCCATCGTGGACACCTCAGCAGGGTGTTCGCGTGGAAAGTCATGGCAATGTGGCCGTTGCGGTGCGGAGACATTCCGCCGTCGAGATCTTCTCCGCGTGGCTGCCGTACCTGCTGCTCGTCGCGTTCGTGCTCGTATGGGGCGAGGCGGACATCAAGGCTGCGATCAATCGCTGGACGAACAGTCTGCTGCCAACAGGGATCCCGAGAAGCCCCACGCTGCTGAACGGTCTGCTCGTCCCTGGACTCCACAACATGATTCAGCGTGTACCGCCAGTGGTGGCCCAGCCGTCCCCCTATGCGGCGGTCTTCGAATTCAACTGGCTGAGCGCTTCGGGCACCTCCTGCTTCCTCGCCACGATCGCGGCAGCCATGCTGTTGCGCGTCAGCCCGGCGCGGTTCGGCAGGATCTACCTGGCGACCCTAAAACAGCTGACAATGCCTCGTGAACGTCACGATCGGCCTGTCCGTCCGGGACCGATACCGACAATTGCCTGCATGCTCGCGCTGGCGTACCTGATGAACTATTCAGGCATGACGTCGACGCTGGGACTCGCGTTGGCGGCGACGGGGCCCGCGTTCCCGTTCTTCAGCGCGGTGCTTGGGTGGCTCGGCGTCTTCCTGACCGGCAGCGATACGTCAGCCAACGCGCTGTTCGGCAATCTGCAGGTCGTCACCGCAAATGCGCTTCATCTAAACCCCGTCCTGACGGCCTCTGTCAATTCAGCTGCAGGTGTGATGGGAAAGATGATCTCCGTGCAGAGCATCGCCGTCGCCGTCGCCGCGACCGGCATGACAACCGCTGACGAAGGAAGGCTCTTCCGATTCACCATCAAACACAGCGTCTTCTTGATGGCTATCATGGGCGTGCTGTCGTTGCTATTTGCGTACGTATTCTCTGGTTACGTTCCGACCCTCTGACGAGCTCGTCGCTGCCTGTCTGACGCGACTGAGTGACCCCGTCTCTCACGTCGTTGACTTCCTCAATTCCTGCGTTGATACACGTTGACCAAAGACCCGGCTCTGGTTTTCATCCAGATTGTACGGATCGTCGGTGTAGGTCACCGATCCGTCCGGGTTGACCCAGGCAGTGAAGTACCCGATGTGCACCGGCAGATGCTCCTTTAGCGCTACAGCCTGCTCGTGGCCCGCATTCATCGCGGCGGAGATCTTCTCCGTGGTCCATTGCGGATTGTCGCGCATCACGTACTCAGCGAGCGCCACCGGATTCTCGAGGCGAATGCACCCGTGACTCAGGGCCCGGCGTTCCTTGTTGAAGAGCGCATCCTGAGGTGTGTCGTGCATGTAGACGTCGAACTGGTTCGGGAACTGGAACTTCACGAGGCCGAGCGCGTTCTGCGGCCCAGGCTCCTGCCGGAAATGCAGTCGCGCCAGCGCGGATTCATCGTACCAGTCGACGGCATCCTCATCGATAACTTGGCCTGATGTTCCAACGACCTGAATGTTCTGTCGCTGGAGATAGCCCGGATCGTCAACAAGCTTCGGCAGCATCTCTTTCCGGATGATGCTCTCCGGCACATTCCAGTTGGGGCTCAACACGATCGTTGTCATCTCGTCGTTGAAGAGCGGCGTCTGATGCTTCGGATCGCCGACGATGACGCGCATCGCGAGGACGGGTTTCTCCCCTTCCATCACCTGCATCTGATACGCGGGAACGTTGACGAATACGTAACGGTCCCCCAGGTCGCGTGGCATCCAGCGCCATCGCACGAGGTTCATGCGAATCTGGTCGAGATGTCCCGTTGGGTTCTGCCGTTCACGCGCGAGCGCGGTCTGCAGACCCTTGTACTGCGGATGCGTGGGCGCCAGCTCCTCGAGCGTCTCGCGAACCTGATTCGAGGACACCGCTTTGGCGAGCTGCCCCGCCAGATCGGTCTTGTTGTTCGCGCGGATCCAGTTCGTCTGGATTGCCTTGGGATCCCCCGACCAGCCAAGCAGGTCGGCCGCATACTGAAGGTAGGCGTAAGTTAGGCGCGTCTCGATCTCGGGAACTCTTTCAATCTCGTACCGATTCTTGTTCTGTTCGGCCTGCGCGACCATCTGCTGAAAGCGGTCCACGCCGTATCGCGCTGGATCCAGTCCGTGATCTTCCGAGTGTGTCAGCGCGTCGAGCAGAGCGCCAACCCGCGGCGACGCCTTGTCGTTATCGATCCACGCAGGAAGGTTGTTCCGCGACTCGTAGAACTGTCGTTCGGCCTTCCAGAGCGTCGCACCGAGCCTGTCACGCCCGACCCACGCCGGCGTGGAGCTGACGATTCGCTGAATCGCCGGCGCATGCTGAGAATTGTCGACTTGAGGGCCGCGGTGGCAGGCAGCCGTCGTCAGAGCGACGGCGAATCCAAGGGCGCGCAGGACAGGGGTTTTCATGCCCGCCCCGAGGTTGCAAGTTTCAATCCTTTAGTCGGGTTTTGATGATTTCGTTGTGTAGTAGCGCTCCAGCCATCGACTGAGGCCGTCGAGACCTGGGAAGAGCGTCCGCTCGGTGATGTTTGCCTGATCGAGTTTGTCGCGCACTTCCCACTTCAACTCAGCAGGTACTATCACGCGCCGGCAGAGGTCGGGGTGTTCTTCGAGCCACTCATCAAGACGGGCCGAGGGATCGGGCATGAGCGAGAAGAGCGCGAACTGATTCAGGATGCGGGTGTCGAGCGAGGGTGGTTCCAGAAACAGGACGAATGGCTCGCGCGCCAGCGAGTCGAAAGCCTTGAGCGACTTAAACTCCGACAGCATTTCGATCGTGAAGGTCTCCGACTGCTCGTCCTCCAGGATTGCCTTCAGCCGCCGCGGCAGGAGCTTATTCGCCTCGACGAAGTTTGCGCACCAGACGATGCCGTCCTGGTCGTATTCGTCTGGATGCTCGGTCACGAAGTGGAGTGCGACAAACGGCGAATAGGTCCAGTCGATAAGGCGTGTTGGCAGGCCGTGATGCTGGCCGAGCGCCAGCCAGTGCCAGACGGACTCGACGCCGTGTGCCGGCTGCCAGTGCGCGTACTTCGAGAAATTGCGCAGCAGCGACAGTTCCAGCGTGTTGATGCTCGCCTGGCCGCCAGCCAGCCGCACCAGGCTGTTCGACAGCTCGTGCGTCGTCGAAGCAAGGCCGCGAAACGCGAACGAGGAACGGAAGCGTTGCAGCGCCGGATTCCACGATCCGGCAAACAGCACTTCATTCAATTCGCTCCACGTCTTCGGTCGATCCATTCGGCCCTACTCCTTACGGTACCGGCGACCGATTCGGCGCCCGACACCGATGACGAGACGCTGCGGCAGGATTCGCACCAACGTCGCGATGGCTGCGTTGACGCGGCCGGTCACGACGACCGATTCGCCAGCCATGACCGCGTCGTATCCATGCCTGGCGACGTCCGACGCCGACAGCCACATGAATCGTGGCAGGCTCTTCATTCTGGCGCGTGTGCCGGTCACATCGTGGAATTCGCTGTAAGTGAACCCTGGACACACGGCAGTGACGAATACGCCGTGCCGCCGCACTTCATGACCGAGCGATTCGGAGAACTTGATGAGAAACGCCTTTGACGCCGCATACAGCGTGTGACCCGCCGGCGCCGGCACCAGGCCGGCGAGCGACGCGACGTTGATGATCCGTCCATAACGTCGCTCGATCATCCCCGCCAACAGTCGATGCGTGAGTTCCGCAACGGCGACCACCATGATCTGCAGGAACCGCTCGTGCACGTCCCAGCCGCTTGCGACATACGACCCGGGGACGCCGTAGCCCGCGTTATTCACGAGCACGTCTATCTTCAAACCGCGTGCCTCGAGGTCGGCGCAGATGCGCGCGGGAGCCGTCGGGTCTTCGAGGTCCTCGACCATGACGTCCACGCGTACGCCGTATTTTTCGCTGAGACGCGACTGGACGGCACGAAGACGTGCTTCACGCCTCGCCATAATTACGACATCGAACCCTTCCGCGGCGAACACCTCGGCAAAGGCTTCTCCAATGCCGGATGAGGCGCCGGTGACGAGCGCGACTCCTTGGCGCGTCAAGCCTTCTTGGGGGCGGCCGCCTGCTGCACCTTGAAGATCGATGCGGCAATGGCGGCGCCTACGCAAGGGCCTACGATGTAAAGCCAGACGTGCGTGATCGAGCCACGTCCGATGATGGCGTGAATCAATGCTGGCCCCAGGCCAACGGCGGGATTGAATGCGCCGCCTGAAATCGGGCCGCCCGCGAATGCACCCGCGGCAACGGTGAATCCGATGGCTAGGCCATAGAAGGAATTCCCCGCCGTCGCCGGCGCAGTTGCAACGTTCATGACGACGAGCGCGAGCGCGGTCGTGTAGAGGATTTCCACGAGCAACGCGGCGACGATCGACGCGCCGGCGGCAGGCGCCGGCACGAACGTCCGGCCGGTCACGAGCCAGACGGCAAGGCTGGCGACGACGGCGCCGAGCAACTGCGCGGCGGCGTACGCGCCGTACTCGCTGGCGGCAAACGACCCGCGCAGTACGAGACCGAGGGAAACGGCGGGGTTGTAGTGCGCACCTGAAATATGACCGCCCATGTACACCATCACCATCAGCGATGCGCCGATCGCGAGCGGCGCCATCGGCGTGCCGACGAGCACGCTGCATCCGATGGTGAAAACCAGGAAGAATGTCCCGATGAATTCAGTCAGGTAACGATTCATGTCTCTTCTCCGAGTCGGAGTACACAGGCTATCGTTTGCTCACAGGGATGACGAACTTTTCGGCAGTATGGGTCTCGGAGAAGCGAACGACTTTGACATCGACAAGGCCGACGTCCTTGCCGGCCGCCATCACGTCGTTCTCCGAAATATTCGGGCTACCCTTTGGACGGATTACCCAGATGGCACCGTCACGCTTGAGAAAATTCTGCACCGTGGCGAGGCGCCTGAGATCGGCGCGCTCGTTGGCCGCGACGAAAATGGCGTCGACCGGCTGAATAGGACGGGCAAGCACCATGGCGCCGCGTGTTTCAATCTCCTCGCGCAGCGTGCTATCGCGAATGCCGACAAACAGCACCAGCTGTCCTGGCTTCACATCCAGCTTGTCGATACGAGTCGGTGGGTTGCGGATGCGGTCGGCCCACTTGACGGCGTCGGGACCGAGCTCGAACGACGCGACGCCGCTCAGCCACGCAATGTGCAGCACGCCATCCTTCGCGTCGATGCTGGAGACCGACTTGTACGGGATCTTCAGGCGAACATCTTCACCGCGGAAGATCAATTCGTCGGTCTCGAGCAGCGCTTTGCCGACTGCCTTCTTCCCGCTGATCGTGGCGGTGCACTTCGCCTCGGCACCCATCAGTGAACGGACAGCCAGAACGTGGTCTTCACGGCGAGGACATGATCACCCGGCGCGGTGATCGAGTTCAACATGTCGCCAAGCGAAGCGCGCGTCCCGACAGGCTCCGTCGCGGCGCGATTCTGCTGCCAGACGACGAATAACGTGCTGCCCGGTTTCCATTCCCAGCGCACGACGACATTGCTGCGAAACGAACGCGCATTGAAATCGCGGGTGCCAGGAACGTCGAACGGGCGGAGCTCGTTGGTCCGTGCCGCAATCAGCTCCCCTGTCGGCCCGTACGCTCCGCTGGCGGCGAACGGTTCCGCATACACGTCGACGTTCAGATCCGGCTTGAACGTGTAATTCAGTCGGAATTCCGCGGACAACGTCGAACGGTCGACGCGCGCAAAGATATACCGGCCGCCGTACGTTGCAGCCGTACCGCCGTCACGAGTCGTCACATATTGTCTGCTGTCAACTTCACGTACCACGGTCGGTGAAATCGACATCTGCCAGCGAGGCCTCGGCCGCACGCCCACCTCGCCGTACAAGTAGCGCACAAAACCGCCGTCGCGCCGCGTCATGTAGTAAACGCCGGCCTTCAGGTGTGTTTGCTGCGCAGCCGGACTTGAAATTTCCACTTGTCCTTGTCTCGCGGCTTCGAGCCGCATCAGTGGACCGCCGCGCGTCAGGTTCGCGCTGTCGATTGCCCCGAAGGACCAGAAACGGATGTCCGTGGTCCAGAAATTCAACCAGGTCAGATTCACTTGCGGGGACCACTGGTTCGACTGCGAATCGCCGCCGAAATTCCATTCGCCATATCGGTTCAGATTCAACGCGTAGTTGCGGAGCCATCGATTCGGCTGCGTTTCGCGATACGTAAGGAGCGCGTTCGCCGTGATGCCGTCCGCAGCGGTGAGGCGACCGACATCATTGAGTTCGAATTCCGGCGACTCGATGTTGCTCGACACTGTCCAGACCCAATGCCTTCCGCCCGTGCGAGCGAACTCGACGTAGGCGTGCCCTCCGTCCATCCTCGTCCGCAACGGGTTGAACGTTGCGTACGACTTGTCTGGACGCTGGAAATAATGGGCGCTGTTGCGCTGGACACGGGCGATGGCGGCGGCATCGCCGTCAATATGTGTGATGCCCGCCTGTCCGGACAATTCATACAGCCCGTTCCGAAAGCGCAGAAGCGTGTCACCGTTGAGCGTGAACGCATTGCGTGGCAGAAAGGACGCGAGTGGATCGCCGGGACGAAGTGCGCGATGGACGTCGGTCATCATCAGCGCCGCCGTTGATGCATTGCGGCCGAACTCCTGCTGCACACGTCCGACGACAAAGCTAGTCGTCGGCGAGGCGGGCACACGCGACCGAGTACCTGACGCGAGGTCGAACGTCGTCGCGTGCTCCGCCCCCGTGACGGCGCTCAGGACGCCGATTGATGTTTTCGACGGCAAGCGGCCTGTCAACTTGGCGGCGCCAAGGATTGTGCTCGTGTGCGGGTAGTCGACGAAGTCACCAGTCGCGGAGGCAAGAGGCGCGGCGCCAATGCGTCGCGAATAGAAATAGGTCTCGGCGAAGCGGCTGTTGAGAAGTCCGGCGCCCTCGATGAAGAACGGCCGCTTTTCCGTGAAGAACGTCTCATACGCGGAAAGATTCACTTCGGCGGGATCGGCTTCGACCTGTCCGAAGTCAGGATTGGTCGTAACGTCCAGCGTCAGGTTTGATCCAAAGCCAATCTTCAGATCGGCGCCTGTCCGCCCCGCCAGGTTTTTGCCGTCGTCGAACGGATTCCGCGGATCGCGGTTTCCCGTGAGCGTCGAGGATGCGGCAACGTAGGGGAGCAGTTCGAACCGTCGCGCGGGCCTGATTTCTGTCAGGCCATGCAGCTCGCCAAAGCGAGATGCCCATGCTTTTTCGGTTCTCGGAACAGCAACCCAGTAGTCCGTTTCGTTGTTCGATGGGACGAAACGTTGCACGTTCAGGCCCCACACCTGTTCGTTGCGCGCGTTGAACCGCAGCTGCGACAGGGGGATCCAGAGCTCCGCGGTCCACGCATGTTCCTCGACGCGCGTACGCGCGGCCCACACTGGCTCGACGGTGGCATCGAAGTCCTCTGCGTCGGCTGGGTAGTAGCGGTCCAAGCGAACGCCCGACGCGGTCACTCCGAAGCCGTACGCCGTCCGATGATCGAGATACGTATCGAGCGCAACGATGATGTATTCGGACTGCCCTACGTCGTCGCGACGGCCAAGGGGCGACTGAATGAGCGCACGCTCAGACGACATTCGCGCGCCGACATACAGGGCCGTGTCGTCATAGGCAAAAAACACCTGAATTCGATCGGACGGCGCCGCGCCCTCGTCAGGCTCTTTCTGAACGAAATCGGAGATGAAGGGTGCGCTGCGCCAGACCGGCTCGTCGAGGCGGCCGTCAACAACGATGGCGCCATCCGGCAGACGAATCGCCACGGCCTGCTTGCGTCCAGGCTCGGGCTGTTGCGCGGTCGCCACAACGTCGCACACGAGAACGATCAGCCCCGCACACAATATGCGCCGCATGGCCGCAGCCTACGGATTGGACGCGTGGCGGGGGTCGGCGGTTGGCGTCTTGAGGATCTCGTCGATCAGGAACAGGTCGGTGAGGAGCGCCCTGACGTGAATGGACGCGTTGAGGTTGTCGACCACCTGGGAACTGATAGACCGCTGCGCGAGGACAAGCTCGACTGCCGCGCGGGCATCGGCCGCGTCGCGGCGAATGACGTCGATGAAGGCGGCGTACTTGTCGCGCGGATGCAGTGCTTCACCGTCCACGAGCGCGACGTACTGATCCGCGAGGTCGTCAAGCGCGCCTGCGGCGCGCGAGAGCAGCTGGCGCAACTCGCCACCCGACTGGCTGGCGGCGTCGCCGCTCAGTCCCTGCGCGGCATACGCGAGCATGAACTCGTAGGCGCGTTCGATCGTCTCGCAGCGTTGTGCGAGATCTTCGCGTGGCGTCACTGCTGGGCGGGATCCGGGATCCGAGATCCGGGATCCGCGACGACCCAACGGTCAGGATCGTGATGCTCCAGATATTGGCGGCGCGTGATCCAGCCGAGGATCATGGCTTTCGTGATCCACCATTTCTCCGGGCGGACCGCGAAGTAGACGTGGGCGATGACCAGACCGACCAGGGCGACGCCCGCCATTCCGTGCGTGACGTACACAAAGCCCCACGTCGAATCCGACAGCAGATACGGGTTGCGGGGAAACAGCGGCGTCCTCACCCGCACCATCATCGTCAGACCCGACGCGATGACCGAGAGGCCGACAACCACCAGCGCGAGGTGATAGAGGCGATTGCCGAGCGGATACTTACCTGGTTTGGGACCTGGGACGTCATGCCCAAGCTCGCGCAGAATTTCGGCGCGCAGCTCGGGGATGTCTTTCGGGCCGACCCAGATGGACCAGAAATCGAGCCAGACGCTCGCATGGATGACGTGGAACAGAATCGAGGTGGTGAGCACGAGACCCGCCATCCAGTGCCACTGCACCCAGGCGAACTTCACGCCCGCGATCGGCAGAAACGCCGTGGAGAGCAGCGTCAACATCGACGCCGCCATGACCCAGTGGAAGGCCCTCGCGACGCCGGAGTGCCGCGGAATGCGCGCCGGCAGGTCTGGACGCGCCGCCTCCATCGCATCGGTCTCAGCGGGATGCCGTTTGCGATGCGCGGAGAGCACCATGTAGCTGGCGTGCGCGACCAGAAATGCGACGCCCGCAAACAGCGCCGCCCACAGCAGGTTCCACGAGACGTGCGTGAGAATCTGCTGGCCCCAGGGACTGTGTCCCCACGTCAGGAAGTAGTCCATTCCTCCACCCCACGGATCGCCCGCTTCACCAGGTTGCGCATCAACGGCACTTTGTAGGCATTGAATCGAAGGGGCTGTGCGCCCTCAACGGCCATGTCGCCGGCGGCGGCAGCCGTTGACTCGTTGCGCGGCTTTCCTTTCACGTACTGCTCGACCGTCGCCAGACGCAGCGGCCGTGCGGCCACGCCGTTGATGACCAGCCGGATGTTCTGAATCGTCGTGCCCGACAACGTCATGGCGGACGCCACGCTCACCAACGCGAAGTCCCACACCTGGCGATCGCGCACTTTCTCCCAGTAGAAGTTTGACCCCGCCCAGTCCCCCGGAATGCGAATCGCGGTCAGCAACTCGCCGGGCTGCAGTGCGGTCATGCGGGTGATGTCTGTTCCTGGTCCGACGAAATAATTCTCCGCGGGTATGACACGCTCACCGGAGGAGCCGCGGATGACCATCGACGCGCCAAGGACAATCAGCGCCGGCGCCGTGTCGGACGGATTCACGGCAACACAGCGGTCCGCCTCCAGAATGGCGTGCTCCCGGTTGATCGATTCAGGGGTGTCCGCGTAGCAGATGTTTCCGCCCGCGCGATAACACGACCAGCCGGCGCGGTAATACCAGCAGCGCGTGTCCTGTGAGAGGTTGCCGCCAATGGTCCCTTGATTGCGAATCTGCGGGGATGCCGCCGCTTCGGCGGCCTCGGTGAGGATTGCGTATCGATCGCGAACGATCGGATGGCTCACGACCTCTGTGAGCGTCGTCATGGCGCCGATCTCGAGCCCTCCGTCGCGCGCGCGGATCCCCTTCAGTTCCGCGATGCCACCGAGATCCACGACGTAGCGCGGACGCTTGATGCGATCCTTCAGCCAGTCGAAGCTGTCGAGACCGCCCGCGAAGATCCATGCGTCGGCGCCATAGCGATCGAGCAGGTTCAGCGCGTCCGCCGTGGACGCGGGCTGAAACAATTCGAACGCGGGCATCACATCTCTAATGACCGCCATAACTCTCCTCGAACGATCCGAACGATCCGAACGATTTAGACATGCGCCTGCAGCGGTTCATGCATCCGCTTCTTGTTTTCGAGCGACATCAAGACGATATCCGCGGTGACCGGCGCCCGCCGGAACACTTCGACGCCGACAGCGTCAGCAATCGCGTTCAGCACAGCGCCATAGCCCGCGCCAACCGGCGGCTCGCCCACGCCCCGCGCGCCGACAGGCGTTTCCGGATCCGGCAGGTTGACGGCATCCGCCTGCATGCTCGCCGGAATATCGAGGATGGTGAGCGGCCTCGTGTTGTGGAACCGCCGCGACACCATGAGCCCGTACTTCGGATCGAACACCCACTTCTGCTGAAGCGCATGCGCGATGCCGAGGCAGCTCCCGCCTTTGATCTGCGCGAGCAGGCTCCGCGGGTTGATCACGGTGCCCACGTCGCCGACGCCGAGATAGTCGATGAGCGTCACCTTTCCTGTTTCGACGTCGACTTCAACTTCCGCGAAGCCGGCGACGAACGAATACGTCGTCCCGTTGCGCGGGTAGTTGTCCTTCGCGACCCCCATCAGGCCGAGACCGACATGCATCGCCGCCGCGCGCTTGGTCATCGCGTTGATGTCTTCGGGCACCTCGTGGCCGTCGTACTTGCCGCCAAGCTCGATTGCCCGTTTCGCCGCCTGGGCGTATGTCAGACCGCCGCCCGGATTGCCACGACGATGCACGCGCTCGTTGCTCAATTCATAATCGTCGGGCGAGCCACCGAGATCCTTCGCGGCAATCTCCTGCAGCTTGCGCTTCGCATCGTTGGCACCCGCGAAGTTCGCGCGCGTCATCGCATGCGTCGTCTGGCTGCCGACCGAGAGGCACGACCACGGAACACCTTTTCCGGTGTCGCCCCAGGTGACTTCGACTTTCTCCCACGGCATCGCGAGCACTTCCGCCGCTACACGCGCCAGGTCCATCAGCGAATGTGTGCCGAGGTTGCCGACGCCGGTCTGCACGTACAGCTTGCCGTCAGGGCGAAGCGTCATCAAGCTGTCGAACCCGATGGATCCGGCTCCATGCGGGCCAACGGCGACGCCGACGCCGCGTACCTTCGCTCCGCGGCGCTGGCCCGAGTACGCCTTCCGATCATCCCACCGGAACGTCTGCTTACCTTTGTCGAGCGCCTCGTTGATGAATGCGCTCGTCAGGCGTTGACGCTGCCCGTTGGGCTGCGCTGGTCCAAAAACCGCGCGCCCCACCGGCGAGTTGATCTTCCGGATTTCCACCTGATCCACGCCGAGCTGCTTCGCGGCCTTGGTGATGAGCGGCTCGATCATGCCGTTGGCCTGCATCGGACCCGGCGACCGCTGCTGCGAGCGCGGCGGCGTGTTGGTGAGAACGCTGATCGCGCGCCACCGCATCGCCTGCGGCTGATAGATGATCGACGCGGCGAGCCCGGCGGACCTGTGGTCGCCCATCGGTCCGTACGATCCGTTGTCCTGGACGATGAAGAGGTCGAGCGCGAGGATGCGACCGTCTTTCGCAAACCCGATGCGGGTGCGGCCGGTCATGTTGGTACGCGCGCGGCCGATGTAGCTTTCGTCCTCGCGCGTGATGCGCATCATCACCGGCGCGTTCGCCTTCTTCGAAAGCAGCGGGGGAATCGACATCGTGACGGTTCCGCCACCTTTGCTGCCGAAGCCGCCGCCGGTGTACTCGCTGATCAACACGACCTGCGCCGGCTCGATGCCGCACCACCGCGCGACGTTCGGAAGCGTCTGTGCGACGCTCTGCGTCGAGCAGTGGATATAGAGCTTGCCGTTTTGCCAGTACGCCATCGCCGTGCGTGTTTCCATCGGGTGGTGTCCGGTGGACTGCACGACAAAGGTTTCGTCGAGGACCAGGTCGGCGGTCTTGAACCCCGCATCGAGGTCGCCGTACGACCATTGCTCGGTGGGCTCGCCCATCGGGAGGCGCCCTTCCTCCGCGTCGGCGAACTGCTCGCTCGTCCACCTGATCGTCTTCAACGGCGAGGCGGCATTCGGCCCGACACCGCCAGGCATCGGCGCGCCCCACACATTGCCCGTCGTCCGCGCGCTTGGCCCATCGGGCCGCAGCGCATCGAGCGGATCGACCGTGAACGGCAGCGCCTCGAGGTCTACGTTGATCCGTTCAACCGCTTCCGCCGCGGTGAGTTCGTCAACGGCAGCGACGGCGAGGATCGGCTCACCCGCGTAGAACGGCTCGTTGGTCAGCGCGCGCTCGACGTTGGGACCGAGATCGGGAAGGTCGTCCGCCGTGAGGATGGCTTTCACCCCCGGCATCGCGAGCGCGGCGCTCGCGTCGATGCTTCGCACACGCGCGTGCGGCATCGGGCTGAGAAGAAGCTTCGCAAACAGCATCCCTTCCGCGCGAAAGTCCTCCGCCCATCGTGCCTTGCCCGTGACCTTTGCAACGAGGTCAGGAGGCGTGTAGTTCTGGCCGATGTATTTCGTGTCAGCCATTACGTCGTCCTCCGCATATATTCAGCGCCGCGCTCGAACGCCGTGAGGATCTTGTCGTAGTCCTGACAGCGACACAGATTTCCGGAGATGCCATGCGCGAGCTGCTGACGCGTCGGATTCGGATTCGTTTTCAGGAAACCGACGGCGGCCATCGTGAAGCCTGACATGCAGAACGCACACTGGAAGCCCTGCTCGTCTACGATTGCCTGCTGCACGGGATGCAGCCGGTCGCCGTTGGCGAGGCCTTCGATCGTCTGCACCTTGCGTCCGCGCACGGTGTGCGTCAGCACCGAGCACGAATAGTGCGGCACATCGTCGAGGAGCACCGTGCAGGCGCCGCATTCGGCTCTGTCGCAGCCGATCTTCGTGCCGGTCAGTCCGAGCTTGTAGCGCAGCGTCGTCGCGAGCGTTTCCTGCTTCATCACGTCAACTCGGCGCATCTGGCCATTGACGTTCAGCGTGATGAGGCGCTCGACGGAGCCCGGCGCGGACGTCTGGCCGAAGATCTCACCGCTCGTCCGGAACAGATAGGCAGCGGACGTCGCGACGGCACCGCTGGCGATGACGCCTTTGATGAAAGCGCGCCGAGTGACTCCTGATCGCGGCGCATCTGACGCGGCGGGCAGGTCGGTCGGCTGAGGCGCGTCGGGATTTTCAGGCTGATCCATCACGTCTCCTGTGAAGACTGCTGAACTCTAGACCCGCCTCCAGGCCGTGTCAATGAACCTACCGCAGCGTGGTCCTCAGCTCGAAGTCGGTCGGCGTACCGGCGAGCCTGATTTCGTGAACCGACCCGGCCGTCACGGGAGCCGAGATCACCGGCGACCCTGATCGATAGGGGTAGCCGATGTAGGCGGCAAATGTTCCATCTGGCTTGACGATGTCGACGTCGAACTCATAGAGCGCCGCAGAAATCGTCGCCTCGAGCGTACCGGATCTGGGTATCGCGACGGCAAAGCGCTGACATCGAGGACGGCCCATCCCATCGGTCGTGCCGTTCACGATGCCGCCATATCCGAGTCCCGCACAGAACGCGTCGCCGATTCGCGCGCGCACCGTCGAACCAGGCGAGAGGTGAACCCACGGGTCAAGCCGAAGATTCAGGTCGGCGTCATTGGGGAAATTCAGCCACCACTTGAAGTCGGCGAAGTAGCCCGCGTTAGAAGCTCCCACGAGCAGCCATCCGACTCCTCGATTGAACGCCCGTACATTCGCAACCGAGTAAGTGCCGCTGGCATCGGTCGTCACGGCCGACTGCACAACCCAGTCTCCTAGTAAACCCACTTCCTGCACCGCGACTGAGGCTGCGGCGACAGGCCCACCTCCTGTATCCGTGACGACACCTGTCATACCGCGAGACGCCGCCGGAGGCGCGAGTGGCAGGCAGCCGGTGGTAACAGGGAAACAAGCGGGACTCGCGGTGAGGGTCGGTGTTGGTGTCGTCGGTGAAGAAGGTGCGTACGTACCGCCGCAGCCAGCAAGCACGACAACCGAGCAGATGCGCATGAAGCCCGATTTCACAGGTGCCTCTTTCACGCCCGCAAAATGACTGGTTGACGCCCCGGTGTACGCGAGGGCGGCAGTATATCCCGCGTCAGATCGCGTTGCCGCAGGCTCGTGCAAAACCGTGCCGCATTCAACTGCAAGTTCGTTCTCGCCTGACCAAACCTGCAGAACGCGGCTCGCAGCGACGCGGGAAAAGGCTCGAAATTAGGCCAACGCCGACTGCAGGGGATACGGAACGCGCCTTGCGCCACTAGCCTCCAGAACGTTTCACACGTCTGCGCTCCCCTGCAATGAGCGTAGAAGAGAGGATTGCGATGGAACTCTTCTTACTTACACGTAAGGCGCGTGTGTTTGGTCTTGTCACCTGCGCCATGTTGGCTTGTGGGTGTCAGAGTGGCGCTCACAGCCCGATCGCTCCAAGTCTCACGAGCGCCTCCGCACCGACCGAATCCACTGGCTCGGTCGTGATGTCAGGCGACGAGTTGACGACGCAAGACGCGCCCGTTTCTTACCCAATCAATGAAGTGATCGGGTCATCTTCGGGCTATTCGGGGACGTGCACACTCTCGAACCTCCACTCGGGAGGTCTTCGAGTGAAGGTGGATGGCCGGGGCCTCGCCTACAGCCTTGTCGAGTTCAACGTCGTGGACCTTGCAGACCCATTGCACCTGCGCATTACGGAATATATCGATGTGAACCAGCAAGGCGTGTTCAGGACCAATTGGATTCCGATTGAGCCGTGGTACTTCCCCACTGGGCATGACCTCGAATGCCGGCTGACCAACACCACAACTGGAAATACCCTCGCCAACAGCAGCACGTTCCCAGCTCCGTAGCGAACTGCTGATGTCGTAACTCGACGGCCGGTCGGCGCGCTCCGCGCTGAACCGGCCGCGTTTAGCTTCCTTTCCCAATCGGAACCACTCCGTACAGCAATGCACCACGAATACGCCACGCGACACCGGTGCTACTATTCGCGTCGCTGCACCAAGGAGGTGCGCGGATGCGATACCGGTTTGCCAGCGTTGTGCTCGCGGCGTTCCTCGCGGTTCCGGCAATCCGCGCGGCGGCGCAGGCACCTGCGACGCCGCGGACAGCGGACCGCAAGCCGAATCTGCAGGGCATCTGGCAGGTCCTGAATACCGCCGCCTGGGACATTCAGGATCATGCGGCACGGCTCGGAGTGCCGGCGGGCCAGGGCATCGTGGACGGAAACGAGCTTCCGTACCAGCCGGCGGCGCTCGCGAAGAAGCGCGCGAACTTTGAAAGCCGAGCGACCGCCGATCCCGAGACGAAAGGGTATCTGCCCGGCGTGCCGCGCATCATGTACATGCCGTTCCCCTTTCAGATCTTTCAAACTCCCGATCAAATCGTGATGGTCTTCGAGTACGACCGGGGTGTTCGGAACATCTACACGAATGGGACGCCGCATCCGCGGGGTCCGCTCAACTGGTGGTTAGGCGATTCCCGCGGCCGCTGGGAAGGCAACACGCTGGTCGTCGACGTCGTGTACTTCACGGACCAAACGTGGTTCGATCGCGCGGGAAACTTCCACAGCGATGCGCTGCACCTGGTCGAACGCTTCACGCCCGCCGGGCCCGATCACATCAACTACGAGGTGACCGTGGAAGACCCGAACGTGTTTACCCGACCGTGGACGATGCGTACGGTGTTCTATCGGCGCAAAGAACCAAACGTGCGGGTGCTCGAATACGATCCCGGGCGCCTGATGGACCAGGCACAGGCGGCGTCACGTTAGGAGGGGACGTGAGAATACGTCATTCAGCTCTGGTGCTCGCTGTCGCGATCATCGCGTCCACCCCGCTCGTGGCACAAGATGCCGCGAAGCCAAAGACGGTTGGCGGGTGTCCGGCCGAGCCGGCGGCGTTCCATACGTGTGCACTCCAAAAAGCGAAAACGTTCACGCCGCCGAAAACACCGAGCGGCAAGCCCGACCTCCAGGGCTACTGGCGCGCACAGCTGGCGCAGGCGTTCTCCGTTGAAGGCGTGACAGGAAACGAGCCGCTCGTCGGCAGCCGCGTGATGCCGTGGGAGATTGCGCCGCCGATGATCGTCGACCCGGCCGATCGAAAGATTCCATATCAGCCGTGGGCGATCCCAATCGGGAGAATCGGGGAGAACCACAACAAGTACATCGATCCGCGCACGGCCTGCGGAAGCGGCGGCGTCCCGCGTCTCGCGCTGCAGGATGCCAATCAAATCCTGCAGCCTGCCGGGGACCAGTTCGTTCTATGGCTGTTCGAGGATCACCACGTCCAACGGATGATCGCGATGGATGGGCGGCCGCGGCTGGGCGACAACATCAAAGTGACCAATGGCGATGCGCGTGGCCGCTGGGAGGGGAACACGCTCGTCATCGATGTCAACAATTTCAACGGCTACAACTGGTTCGATGACTCCGGCAACTTCTACACCGACACCGCGCACATCGTCGAGCGCCTGACGATGATCGATCGCGACACAATCCACTACGAAGTGCGGGTCGAAGATCCAAAAGTGTACACACGCCCATGGACGCTGGTCTGGGCGCTGGTGCGTGAGAAGGAAGCGGGGTTCGAGTTGCTGGAGGAAGCGTGCCGCGAAGGGCAGCGCGACCTCGAACGTCTTCAAGAGTTAGGGTTCAAGTATTACTTCGGCGACACCTGGCGCGGCCGCTAACGCCCCTGAGCGCCGGGAGCAGCCTGCGACTGCGAATCGGACGCGCCGAGGAAAAAGTTCCGTCCATCCGCGAAGGTCACCGTCGTCCCACTGGCGGTCGGCGTATCGTTCTTCGCGCGATATCCCTTCACGATAACTTCGCTGCCGATTGGAAAGTCTGTCTTGCGCAAGCCGCGTCGCACGAGCGCATTCGGCGCTCCCGCTTCGACGGCCCAGTTGACGACTTTGCCGTCAGGTTCGGTGACGTCGAGATGCAGCCATCCGTGCGGGTTGAGCCAGTCGAGCTGCGTGAGCTTGCCTTTCAGCGTGACCGGTTTGTTCTCGTCGAATTCCGCCGCGAACGAGTGATGCGCAGCGATCGGTACCACCCAGAGCAGCGCGACGCCGGCGAATGCGAGCAGCTTCGTCATCGGCAACCTCCATCGCAGGTGCGACACCTTACCACGAACCTATCCGATGTGGCGTCCAGATTGCGTGCGCGCCCGCCGTCTTTGAAAAGCGAGGTGCCACGTGAAAAGAACGGCCATGCTTCATCGGGGTGCGATGGTAGTGATGTGCGTCGGAATGTTGGGCTTGATCACAGCGGGTTGTTACGACATGCCGGAACATGCGCCGATGCTCAACGCCGCCGACTTCAGACCGGGCCTTAGTCTCGAACCCAACCCGATCAGGTTTACGCCGATCGTAGGCGCTTTTCCATGCACGGGCGGCGGCTTCGCAGTCGAAACCCCGTTCCACCTCTTCGTCAGCGCGGGCGTCCACGACCTGACGCTCGATAGCGTGACGATCCACATGATCGATGGCAGCAATCTCGGCGGACCGTCGATCACAATTCCGCAACCGGAACTCGCCACGCGGTTCGGATCGACGTTGATCATTGCGGGGTCGACGCGTGATTTTGCCCTGCGGCCCGATTTCGGCTGCGTCGCCAGGGTGCCGACGGCGCTACGCGGCAGCGCGCTCCTCCTCGACCGCCGGGGAGTGCCGCAGACCATCGTCGTGCAGGGCAGAGTGCAGTGAGTTAAGACCGCAGCTTCCGGCGATCGGTGCGCGGGTGCTTTCGGCGATCGGTGACGCCCAGTCGGCGATCCCCCTTCGAGTCATCATCCGCTTTCGCGCGCGGCACGACGCGCACTCCACCTGTCAATCGCGCTTCGTCGAGCGGTTCATCGGTGACGCGCATCACGAGCGCAGGTGCGTGAGACTTCTCTTCTCGCGCGCAGCCCATCGAAATCAGTTGGCGCGCTAACGCGTCATCGAGTTCGTACAGAAGACCAGGGGTCAACTTGCCAAGACTCTGACCGTCGAGAACACCCGCGACCGCTCTGAAGATCCGAACGCGCATTCGTGAGGAAGTCCACACGATATCCGAATTGGTACTGCGAAAAAACCTCAGCAAGAAGCGCCTCGGCCATTTGGAGATGAACGCCAGCCGTCGGCGCGGTTCTCCGAACGAGGTCGTTAGGATGCGCGCCCTATTCGCTCGGTGCGCCCCATCAGCTTGCAGCCACACCAATGCCGCCGCACAATCCGAATCTTCCACCTTCCCCTCCGAAGGAGTTGGATATGGCGAAAGCAAAGAGCGCGGTTCCTGGGGGCTTCCACACGGTGACGCCTCAACTCACTCTCGACAACGCCGCTCAGACGATCGAGTGGTACAAGAAGGCGCTCGGCGCCGAAGAAGTTTCACGCGCCACGGGACCCGACGGAAAGATCATGCACGCTGAAATTCGGGTCGGCGACTCGATCATCATGCTCAACGACGTGATGGGCCCGACCGGAAAAGGTCCTCGCGCGTATAGCGGATCTCCGGCGTCGCTCTGGGTGTACGTGCAGGACAGCGACGCGGTGTTCAACCGAGCTGTCGCCGCAGGCGCGCGCGTGCTGGACGGTCCAATGGGAAAAATGTCGGACCAGTTCTGGGGTGATCGCGCCGGGACCGTCAAGGACCCGGAGGGCTACACGTGGACGATCGCCACGCGCAAAGAGGACTTGACCCCGCAGGAGATGAAGCAGCGCCAGGACGAGTGGATGAAGCAGTTCTCGCCGCAACCGACGCGCTAGTTGGAGGCGGGTCTGAAGACCCGCCTCGACGTCCGGCGCGCACTAATCACCGTAGAGGCGGACCTTCAGGTCCGCCTAATGCACAAGGGGAAGCGTGACGACGAACGTCGCGCCCTTCCCTTCGCCTTCGCTGGAAGCCTGGATGGTGCCGCCGTGCAGCTCGACGAAGTGACGCACCAGCGCAAGGCCCAGGCCGAGGCCCCCGGTGCCGCGATGCGCCGCCGTTTCTCCCTGCCAGAAGCGCTGGAAGATGAACGGAAGCGAATTCGCCGAAATCCCGACGCCTGTGTCGGTCACTGTCACCTTCGCTCGGCCTCCGGAATTTGTCAGCGCGATCGAGATGAGGCCGCTCGGCGTGAACTTCACCGCATTGCTGAGCAGGTTCCAGAACACCTGCTGGATGCGCTCCCCGTCGCAGGTGGCGCGCACTGGAGTCTCCGGAGCGTCGACGCGCAGCTCTATGCCCTTGGCGTCCGCTGACGGTCGTACCACATCGGTCGCCGCGTGGACGAGCGCGTTAAGATCGCACGACGCCATGTTGAGTCGCACCTTGCCTGTGACGATGCTCGATACGTCGAGAACGTCTGCGACGAGCTGTCCGAGCAGGTTCGCGTTGCGCTCGATCGTTTCGATCGCGCGGTCGCGGCGGTCGGGCCCAAGATGGCCGTCACGAAGCATCCGCGTGTACCCGAGGACGGCGTTGAGCGGCGTCCGCAGCTCGTGCGACAGCATCGCGAGGAACTCATCCTTCACGCGATTGGCCTCTTCGGCGTCGCGCGCCAGCTGGCGCTGGGCCGTGATGTCTCGCGCGATTTTCGATGCCCCGATGATCGCACCGGTGCTGGTCTTGATTGGCGACACCGATAGCGAAATCTCGATCAGCGAACCATCCTTGCGCTGACGAACGGTCTCGAAGTGGTCGATGCTTCGGCCCGATCGAATCCGGGCAAGCACTTCGTCTTCCTCGTGCCACCGGTCGCGCGGAATGATGGTGCGAATCGAGTGTCCGGTCATTTCGGCCGCCGAGTAGCCGAACATGCGCTCCGCGGCCTTGTTCCACGTTTGGACGATGCCGTTGATGTCCTTGCTGGCAATGGCATCCTCCGCGGAATCGACGATGGCGGCGAGATGAAAGACATTGCGCTCGAGCGTGCGGCGCTCGGTCAGATCGCGCGCAATACGCGAGATGCCGTAAATCTCCCCCGTCGGCGTGAGCACCGGCGATATCGTGACCGAGACGGGAACACGCCGGCCGTTCTTCCCGACACCTTCGGTCTCGAAATGTTTGACCGGATCACCGCGGCGGATGCGTTCCACCGCACCCTCTTCCTCATCGATCCTCTCCGGTGGTACGAGCATCGAAACCGGTCTGCCAACGGCTTCGCCGGCCGAATAGCCAAACATCCGTTCGGCGGCCCGGTTCCAGGTTTCAATGATTCCGGCAAGAGATTGCGTGATGATGGCGTCGTCTGACGACTCCACCACCGCAGCGAGGACGAGGGGACTGGGATCGACTGTGTTCACATGCCCTATGGATCGTTCAATTCATCAAGAGTCTCCGGTTTGCATGCAAGAACGCAAGCTGTACCGCTCGGTCAAGGCGTGGTGCCGGCGTTAACGGTCGAGCCTTCCTCGATGGCCGCTGTGTCGTAGGTCATGACCGCCTCACTGCTCGGCGGCGGAATTTTGTGAGCGATCGCCGGGATCTGACGCAGATATGTCAGCACTGCCACGCGATCTTCTTCGGTCCAATTCGCCGTCCAGGCCCACGGCATGTCGCGGTACCAGAGCTGGCGGCCACCATCCGCCGACACGCCGCTACGCAGCACGCGCAGGACGTCTTCATCGGTTCGCCTGCCGAGTCCATACTGGCGATCCGCGGTCAGATTCGCGCTGACGAACGTGCCATGGCCCCTGACGGCGGTCTTCAGTCCGCCAGCCATGTATCTCGCGAAGTCTGGGCCGGCCGCGCTGGGAGGCGCATGACAGTCGACGCAGCCGGTCGCCACGACGATGTACTTGCCGCGCTCGGCGAGTGCCCGGGTCTTCGGATCGGTAATCGCATCGATCTTGACGGCGTCTGCCGCCGCGATTTCCGGTCCGCTGAAAGCTTCTGGCGCCATCAGCGTGAATGGCGGTATCAAGTACAGAAATGCCAGGAACCCGACCACGACGAGCACGAGGAGCACGCCGAGCGTCCACTTGACGACGCGACGGACGTTCATACGCCCCCCGCCGAACCGGCGTTGCCGGGATATGCGACGAGCGGCATGTCTTTCTTCAGTATCAGAAGCTGGAACTTGCCCCACAGGTAGGAAACGATGTTCGGCCGAGTCGGAGCGGGAATCCTGTTCGAGATCGGCGGAATCGTCCGGAGGTACGCGACGATGGCCGAGAGATCGGATGCGGTGAGGCTCGCATATGACGGCCAGGGCATCGGGAAGGGGAGCATGCGGCTCCCATCAGGCCGAATCCCCTTCGTCAACACCGCTTTGATCTGATCGTCAGTCCACCCGCCAAGCCCGGTCTCTTTGTCGGATGTCAGGTTGTAGCTGACGAAATCGCCAAATGGCGCGGCCGTCCACTTCTGTCCGCCGGCGAAGACCATGCCGTCCACGAGCGAGCCGTCGGCGCGAACCGGCGTGTGACAGAAAGTACAGCCGATCGTCGAGACGATGTAGCGACCGTGTCGGACGGGATCCCGTTCTGCTTCCGCGGCCTGCGCCTTGTAGAACGCGGTCACGTCCTCGGCCGTCATGTCCCACACAGGTTTGCGCGCGAGCGTCAACACGTAGGCCGCAAGGTTCCGCAGTTCGGTCTCGCTGGCGGCAGTCACGAACGACGGCATCGGCGTGCCGTTCATGCCCGTGCGAAACCGCAGATACACGTCCTGCGGGGTCGCGCCTCCGCGGAATGTCCAGGGCTCTGTCAGATTCGTGGCCGGCAGCGGCCTGCCGGCGTCATCCTTCAGGTCGGTCGCAATCGCTCCGGTTCCTCGCCCGTCGGTTCCGTGGCAGGCCGCGCACCGCAGCTTCTCGTAGACCGCCTTGCCGGCGGCAACCGTCTGCGGTGTTGGTGCGCCCGGAACGGAGGCCGCCACCGTCGGAATGCTTTGCGGACGTTCGGCGGCGAAGCGCGTTGAGAACGACTTGATGTACGTGGCAACGGCCGCAATGTCCGAGGTCGACAGGAACTTCTGCCAGCCGGGCATCGATGTGCCAGGCACGCCGTACGTGATCGCGCGTATCAGATCGTCATCGGTCGGCAGACTGCCGGTTTCGGTCGTCCGCAACTTGAATTGTGCGGCAGCGAAATCGCGAGGACGGGGCATCAGTACCGGTGCAGCGGCACCGTTTCCGCGGCCGTCGACGCCGTGACACTGCGCACAGCGCTCGTCGTAGATCGCTTTGCCTGCCGTTTGTGCCGATGCGACGCCGCAGAGCCCGACGCTGGAGATCAGAAGAACGGAACAAAGGACTCTCATCTACTTTGTCGATGCGGTGAAGCGTAGCAAACTCGCGCGCGCGCATTCCCCGACCATCGTTATGTAACGTGTGACGCTGTCATTGCCGATCACATATGGATTTGGGTCGCCGGTCTTGCGACGTGCCACTGCCGCGAGCTTCGGCTTCGCCCCGTCCTGCTCCGGGTGATTTGCGATCAGCACGTCGGCGCCTGCCTTCTTCACGACGTCCCGGAAGTGATCGGATGAACTCGCGTACGTCTCGTACCAATAACGTCGCGGCTTCTCCGGCGAAACCGTGAAGTTGAAGCCGGTGCCGCCCCATTCGGCCGCGACGTGCGGGCGGCCATTGTCGCGCACGGGAATGATGGTCGAGATCGTGCCCGGCGTATGACCGGGCGTGAGATACATCGTGAGCGTCGTATCGCCGAGCGTGAGGCGCTGGCCGTCGGTCACGACCATATCGCGACGCGGCTTCGGCCACGACTGGGTGTTACGCGCGGTCAGATCCCAGTCGGCCGCCGACATCAGCACGTGCGCGCCGAATCGGTCCTGCAGCAGTCGCGCGCCGCCCGCATGATCGCTATGGGCGTGGCTGATGATGACGTATTTGATGTTCTTTGGATCCAGACCGAGCGTGGTCAGGCCGTTGACGATTTCGTCTTCCACTGAATAGTCGAACAGGGCGTCGATGACGATGATGCCGGCCGATGTATTGACCGCCCAAGCCGAGTACTCGGACTGTCCCAGGTAGTACAGATTGTCGAACACCTTGACCGGCTCGGTATGCCACCTGGCGCGGTCCGGAGGCGGAGCCGGGGTTGCTGCCCTCGCCGGTGCGGGATTGGAGGACGCGCGTTCCTCGGTCGCCATGCACAGGCTATTGAACACGGACGCGTGTTCGGTTCCCGCCGCCGCTTTGGCCGCAGCGATGTGCGCGTCGACAGGATGAGGAACGGTCTGCGCGAGCAGAGTGGCGGCGATGAAGCTGAAGGCAACGCCGGTGGCGATGGTGGTCCTCATGTGCGTCCTCCAAAATCCCATTATTTGAGCGCGGTGAGGTCGAAGATTTCGTTGACGTTGCTGTGCAACGCCTCGGCGCCGTTCCCATTGAACGCGGTGTGGCCGGCCACGGCGTGGATGCGATTGCCAAGCGCCGTCAAGACGACGCCGTGCCGGGCCGTCGGCATCGATGGCAGCCGATACCAATCATTGGCGGCCGGGTCGAAGACCACGAAGTCGCGGAACACCGCATCCAGGTGCGCGTCGCGCAGCTCGCCGCCGGCAACGTAGATCCGGTTCTGAAACGTGATCCACCCCTGTCCACTCGTCTGATACGGCATCTTCGTCATCGAACGCCACTTGTCGGTCGCTGGGTCGTACTCTTCCACGATATCGGTCGCGCTCGACAGCATGTTGGCGACATTTGCGGCGGTCAGGCGGCCGCCGATCACGTACAGCTTGCCGCCAACCGCACCGCCTGCCGGATGATTGCGCGCGGTGGGCATCGACCGATGCGTCTCCCATTTGCCGGTCGCGAGGTCGAACGCTTCGTTCGTGGCGACCGAGAGCCCTGCTTCATCGCTGCCGCCGATCACGTACATCTTTCCGCCGGTCTCAATTGCAACCGATGCCGTTCGTTTACTCGGCATCGGCGGCAGCTCTTTCCACGAATCGGCTGCCGGGTCGTACTCCCACGACTTGAGCGCGTTCGGCTGACTCTCGACGGTCGCGCCCCCAAACACGTAGATCTTCCCGCGATATTCGGCAAGCGCCATGTGATTCGCCGACCACGGTGCCGGCTTCTTGGTCGTCCATTTATCGGCGGCGATGTCGTACTCGAGAACGCGGTCGTTCTTCCCGCCCTGATTGCCGCCCATCATGTACAGCTTTCCGTTCGCGGTCGCGTTCCAGTACTCCTCTTCGGGCGTCGGAACTGGAGCACCCTTCTGCATCAGCCACCGGCCGGGCGATTGGGCGGCGACCGCCGCGACCAGCATCGTGAGAATGACGGCGCACACGGCCGCGCGGTATCGATCGACGCGCACGGGCTACTTCGCTCCTTCGCTCGAAGCCGCGCCAAGCTTCTTGCCGGTCGCAGTCATCACGACAGATCTGGCGTTGGCCAGGTTCGCCTTGTTTCGTCCGAGACTGCCGTCAACGGTGACCTCGTCGCCGGGCTTCAGCAGAGTTCTCGTCCAGCCAAGCCGTGTCAGGCCGTTGGGGCTACCCATTTCGATTTCCCAGTTGGTGACCGCGCCAGTCTGCTTGTCAGCCACATCGATGAACAGGAACGCGTGCGGGTTCGTCCATTCGATTTTCGTGATCTTGCCTGTCAGCGTCACCGACTTGGTGATGTCGAATTCAGCTGCAAACGAATGATGCGCCAGCACACGGCCGCCGCTCGGGACACTGAACGCGACCACGAAACCGACGCTCACTGCGGCCCAGGTCATCTTCACACTCGTTGTTCTCATTGGAAATGCTCTCCAGGAGATCTCTCCGCGGGCAAGCTGCCACGTGACGGGCCGTTCGAGCCCGCGGTCACTTGAACGCGGAATACTCCTGAAACTTGTTGTTCTCCGCGCAGATGGCCTCGTATATCTCTTCACCCGGCGTAAACAGCCACTGCACGTGACGCTCGACAGGCTTGATGAACGTGTCTGGATCCTCAATCACGACGTCGATGTTCAAGTGCGCGAGATCGGGACGCGTGTAGCGCGAGACGATGTGCAGCTTCTCCGTGTGCGGCAGCCAGATCGCCTGCAGCAGCCAGCTCTTGTCGTTGAGACCCACCGTATCGAGCACCAGTGTGTCTTTCTCCCACCGGCCGATCGTATGTCCCATCCACGTCGGATCGAGATCCTTCGGATGCTCGCGGCCGTCGAGAAACGCCTGGCGATAGTGCGGGTCCTGTTCGAACAGATGGACGAGCAGCGTCGGCGTCTGCACGATCTTGTAAAAGAACGGCAGCGTCATCGTGGGATCCAAAGGAAGGCATCTCGACGTCGGCATCCCTTCGAACGCGCGATCACGCCGCCGCTCCCACTCCTGTTGCGCCCATGGACGCATTTGCGCGGGCGTCGGATTGGGATCCACGTTCGCGAGCCAGACGCCCGAAAAATCCGGCCGACCATCGCGTGTACGAGGAGCCGGACCCTTCTGGTTCGCGTATTTATTGTAGATGTGCAGGAACCCGCCATCATCGCCGATGATGCCGAAGTTGTTCGGCATCAGCTTGATGTTGAAGGTGAGTGTCTTGCCCGCCTCGATCGTGACGTTCGGCTGCGCGAACCGAGCCGTCCGGACGCCCATTTGCGGGACGGAGATTTCGTAGATGCCCGCGGGGAGATTGGTCAGCCTGAACTCGCCGTTCTTGTTGGCGACAACCGACGAAGTCTTTCCCGCCATGTCCTTCGCCTGAACGGTGACGCCGGGCGCCGCGTCGTCCTGGTCGGTGGTCACCCTGCCGGCGATCGCACCCCGGCCAGCCTGCGCAAGAAGCGCGGCGGCGAAGACGAACATGACAACAACGAGGGAAATTTGCCTCACGGCCGCAATCCTACTCCACCCGACGCAGGATGAAACACTTCAGGTAATACGTCTCGGGCACGCCGACGAGCACGGGATGATCGCGCCCCTGCATCCTCTTTTCGACGATCGTCATCGGAGTATGGCTGTCGACCGACGCGTCGTGAATGACCGAGCCAAACATCTCCTCGTTTACGTTGTATGAACAGCTGCAGGTCACCAGATACCCCCCGGGATTCAGCAAGTGCATGGCTCGCAGATTGATTTCCTTGTACCCCGCCATGGCATTCGGTATCGCCGCCTTGTTCTTGGCGAACGCAGGCGGGTCGAGGACGATCGTGTCGTAGCGCGCACCGGCGCGTTCCAGGCGGCGAAGTTCGTCGAAGACGTTCACCTCGCGCGCCTGCAGGTGCGGCACCGCATTGCGGATTGCGTTCGCCCGGATTCGCGCCACCGCGTCGGCGGATATGTCGAGCGCTTCGGCCTCGGGGCACGTACGGGCGAGCCTGAGCGCAAAACCGCCGGTGTAGCTGAAACAATCGAGGAGACGGCCTCGCGCATACCGCGCCGCCGCCTCCCGGTTCTCGCGTTGATCAAGAAACAAACCGGTTTTCTGCCCTCTGCGCAAATCGACGTCGTATTCAATATGGCCTTCCTGCACCACGACCGAGTCTGGAACCTCGCCATGCAGCACGTCGATACTCTGAGGCAGCCCCTCGAGTGCGCGGACACGAGGGTCGTTGCGCGCGAGGATGCCCGCCGGCGCGAGCAGCTCTACGAGCATGCCGGTGATCGCCGGCAGGAGACGATCCATTCCCTGAGAGAGGGTCTGCACGACCAGGTATTCGCCATAGCGGTCAACCACCAGCGACGGCAGCAGATCCGCTTCGCCATGGACAAGCCGGTACGCGGTGGCATCGAGGTTCAGCGACTCGCGAAACCGGATCGCGCGTTCAAGGCGCGCAACGAGCAGCGACTGGTCTGCCGCCGTCTCGCCGACCGTCAGCATCCTGATCGAAATCTGCGATCGATCGCTGAACAGCGCGTCGCCGATTCTGCGACGTCGTGGGCCGATCACTTCGACGATGTCGCCGGAGGTGGCAGAAACGTCCACGACATCGGCGCGATAGATCCACGGATGGCCGCTGCGGACACGCTGTTCGCCGCGCGTGGAGATGGTGACGGTTGGTTGGCTCAAGGCTCGAGGCTCACGGCTCATGGAGGCTCGAGGCTTGAGGAGGCTGAAGCCCCGTGAGCCCTGAGTCCTGAGCCATGAGCCACATAGTACAATCGCGCGTCATGCCCGCCTCTGCTCTCTCTTCCATGCAACGTTCTCTCGCCGAAGCCGACGCGGAAATCGCACGCGCAATCAAGAACGAAGTCCGTCGACAGGCCGACGGGCTTGAACTGATTGCCTCGGAGAACTTCGTCAGCGCCGCCGTGCTCGAGGCGGCCGGTTCGGTGATGACGAACAAGTACGCGGAGGGGTATCCGGGCAAGCGCTATTACGGCGGGTGTGAATTCGTCGATGTCGCCGAGTCGCTTGCGATTGCGCGCGCCAAACAACTGTTCCGCGCGGAACACGTCAACGTGCAACCGCATTCGGGTGCACAGGCGAATATGGCCGTCTACTTCACCCTGCTCAAACCCGGCGACACCGTCCTGGGGATGAACCTCGCGCACGGCGGCCATCTGACGCACGGCCATCCGCTCAATTTTTCAGGGAAGCTCTACTCGATCGTCCCCTATGGCGTTCGCAAAGATGACGAACGCATCGACTACGAGGAACTGGAGCGGCTCGCGCACGAGCACAAACCACAGATGATCATGGTCGGCGCCAGTGCGTATCCGCGGGTAATCGACTTTGCGCGCATCGCGAAAGTGTCACAGGACGTTGGCGCACCGATGGTCGTCGACATGGCACACATCGCCGGACTTGTTGCCGCCGGCGTTCATCCCAGCCCGGTCCCGCATGCCGAATTCGTGACGTCGACGACGCACAAGACGCTGCGCGGCCCGCGCGCCGGTCTCGTTCTGTGTCGCGAGCAATACGCGAAAGATCTCGACCGAGCCGTGTTCCCCGGAGTGCAGGGCGGTCCGCTGATGCACATCATCGCGGCCAAGGCGGCCTGTTTCAAGGAAGCGTTGGAGCCTTCTTTTGGCGAGTATCAGCGGCAGATTGTGGCCAACGCGGCACGTCTTGCCTCCTCGCTGAGCAGCCACGGCTTCCGGCTCGTCAGCGGCGGCACCGATAACCATCTGATGCTCGTGGATGTGTTCTCGAAGGGATTGACGGGCAAAGTTGCGGAAGCCGCGCTCGGAAAGGCGGGCATCACGGTCAACAAGAACGCCATTCCGTTCGACCAGAATCCGCCCATGGTCGCCAGCGGCATCCGCGTCGGCACGCCGGCCGTCACCACGCGCGGAATGCGCGAACCGGAGATGGATCAAATAGGGGACTTCATCGCGCGCGTGCTGGCCTCCCCGGAGGATGACCGCGTCCATGGCATGGTCAAGGACGACGTCATGAAACTCTGCAAGAGGTTTCCGCTTTATCCGGAACTGCAGTAGGTTCGCCGTTGCGAACCGCGTCCGCGGCCGTGTTCGCGGACGACGGTCCGCTCGCGCGCACCGTTGACGGGTACGAGCCACGTGAGGGGCAGCGCGCCATGGCGGAGGCGGTCGCCGATGTCATCGAACGTGGCGGGACCCTGATCGCCGAAGCTGGTACCGGCACCGGCAAGACCCTCGCCTATCTGGTGCCCGCGATCCTCAGCGGCCAGCGCATCCTCGTGTCCACCGGCACAAAGAATCTTCAGGAGCAGATTTTCTTCAAAGACATCCCGCTGCTGCGCGACGCGCTCGGCAAGCCGTTCAGCGCCACGCTGATGAAGGGACGATCGAACTATCTCTGTCTCCATCGCTTCGAAACGTACCGCGACGGCGTCGAAGGAAATACGTCAGCCGGTGGACGGCTGATCGAGTCGGGCGACCGCGTGATGCTGCCGATCGTCAACGCCTGGGTGAAGAAAACGGCCACCGGCGATCGCGCCGAGCTCCGTGACTTGCCCGAGGACTTGCCGCTGTGGAAGGACATCGCCGCAGATGCAGAGACCTGTCTCGGCGCCGAATGCCCGCGCTACGGCGATTGCTTTGTGACGTTGATGCGGCAGCGTGCCGCCGAATCCGACGTGGTCATCGTCAACCACCACCTCCTCTGTGCCGATGCGCAGCTGCGAAAGAGCGCGTACGGCGAAGTGATTCCCGCGTGCGCGACGCTCGTCATCGACGAAGCGCATCAGCTCGAGGACGTGGCCACACAGTATTTCGGCATCGCCGTCAGCAACTATCGCGTGGACGACCTGTTGCGTGACGTCGAAATTACTGTTTCGCTGACCCCCGAGATGCTTCAGGCGACCTCACGTGTGACCGATCGAGCGCGCACCTTCTTCAGCGGCGTGGCGTTGGCGCGAATGGACGTTGCGGAGTCGAAAGCTCGTTACAACTCCGACACGTTCGTGGACTACTTCCAGGACGGCGCGCTGCTGGCGGGCGCGCTCGAAGGGCTCGAGGCCACGTTGCAGCTTGCCGCCGGCCCGAAGGGCCCGCGCGGCACGGGTGAAGAGGCGATACAAACCGACGAGATGATCACCAGCCTCGCGAGGCGTGCGCGCGAGCTGCGCGAGGATCTGACGTTTCTGATCCGCGCGAACGACACCGACTTTGTGTACTACGTAGAAACCCGCGGCAAAGGGCTTGTCCTTCGCGCATCACCCATCGACGTGTCGCGCCTGGCGAAGGAAGCGGTGTTCGACCGCATGCGCACGACGGTCCTCACGTCGGCAACGCTGGCCGTTGATGGGTCATTCGAGTACGTCAAGAGTCGGCTCGGTCTACGCGAACCCACGGAACTGCGCGTCGAGTCGGAATTCGACTACGCACGACAGGCGCTGCTCTACTTGCCACGGCGCGTGCCGTCGCCAAAGTCGCCGGCCTTCAGCGCAGCCGCCGCGCGCGAGGTGATTGAGATCCTCAAACGATCCCGCGGGCGCGCGTTCGTCCTTTTCACCAGCTACGCCGTCCTCCGCGCCGTCCAGCAATTTGTCGAGATGGCGGTCCCGTTCCCGATCCTGGTGCAGGGCACGGCGCCGCGCTCGACGCTCATCGAACAGTTCCGCTCGACGCCAAACGCGGTCTTGCTGGCAACCTCCAGTTTCTGGCAGGGGGTGGACGTCGTCGGAGAGGCGCTCAGCTGCGTCATCATCGACAAGCTGCCGTTTGCATCGCCAGGCGATCCCGTCACGGCAGCACGGATCGAAGCAATCAAGGCGAGTGGCGGGGACGCGTTCGCCGTCTATCAGGTGCCGCTCGCGATCCTCGCGCTGCAGCAGGGTCTCGGCCGGCTCATCCGGCACCGGACCGACCGCGGTGTCCTCGCGATTCTCGACCCGCGCTTGCGAACCATGGGTTATGGGCGTAGATTTTTAGATTCGCTCCCTCCCGCGCCCGTCACCCACGACCTGGGGGCGGTCGAGCGTTTCTTCGGTTAAAGTTAAGGGCTGGGCGAGCGCTGCGGAACCAAGCGCGCCCGAGTTTCGTTTACTTGCAAAGAGAGGATTTCAGCATGCGGAGCCATCTGTACCGGGGTGTCCTGGCGCTTGTCGTGGCGCTCGTGTTCGCGGCCCCCGCCTTTGCGCAGGGCATCGTCAAGGGCAAGGTTGTCGACGAAAAAGGTCAGCCTGTGACCGACGCGAAGGTCACCATTGCCGGCCCCGCGCGCAACGCCGAGACAAAGACGAACAACAAGGGCGAATTCGTGCAGGTCGGTCTCCAGTCCGGCAGATACACCGTGACGGTGTCGAAGGACAAGGTCGGCCAGGCTGCGCAGCAGGTGAACGTCACGCAGGGCACGCCTGCGGAGGCGAACTTCACGTTGACGCCGACAAGCGGCATGTCGCCGGAGCAGAAGGCGGTGCAGGAAGCCGCGGCAGCGGCGATTGACGCGCTGCGCGCCGGGCGCGACGACGAGGCGATCACGAAGTTGAACGATGTCGTCACGAAGCTGCCCACCTGCAGCGACTGCTACTACAACCTCGGCATCGCCTACACGCACAAGCAGCAGTGGGCCGAAGCGGAAACGGCGTTGAAGAAATCGATCGAGCTGAAGCCGACCAACCCCGATCCGTACAACGGTCTGGCGAACGTCTATAACGCCCAGAAGAAGTTCGACGATGCGCTGGCGATGAATCAGAAGGCCACGGAACTGGCCGGATCGACTGCGGGCGCGGGCGGCGGCGGCAGTGCCGAGGCGATCTACAACCAAGGCGTGGTGCTCTTCAACGCTGGCAAGTACGCCGAAGCCAAGACGCAATTCGACAACGCCACGAAGGCCGATCCGAACAACGCGAACGCGTTCTATCAGCTCGGGATGACCAACCTGAACCTCGGCCAGATCCCGGAGGCCGTGTCGGCGCTCGAAACGTTCCTCAAGCTGGCGCCAAGCGATGCGAAGGCCGCACAGGTCCAGCAGTCGCTCCCCGCGCTGCAGCAGATGCTGAAGAAGTAGGCTATGGCTCAGGGCTTAAGCGCTCCTTAAGCCTTAAGCCATGGCGAGCACCATCGCCGATCGGCTGGCCGGCATCCGCGCGCGCATCGCCGCCGCGGCACGGTCAGCCGGACGCGATCCTTCCTCGATCCGGCTCGTCGCCGTCTCCAAGACTTTTCCTATCGAAGCGATTCGCGAGGCGTATGCCGCAGGGCAGCGCGAGTTCGGCGAGAACCGCGTTCAGGAGGCGCTGCAAAAAATCGCGTCGGGCGCCGACCTCGATATCAGGTGGCACCTGCTCGGACACCTGCAAACGAACAAGGTCAGGAAGGCAGCCCCGGCCTTTTCAACTATTCATTCCGTCGACGGCGTGGAGCTGCTTCAGAAGATCGACGCGGCTGCGGCGGATGAGGGCCGGACCCCGGAGCTGCTGATTCAGGTCGACCTGGCAGGTGAGGCGACGAAGTTCGGTGTACCGCCTTCCGACGTGCCGCAGTTGTTCGACGCAGCCGCCCGCTGCCGTGCGGCGCGCGTTACCGGACTCATGACGCTGCCGCCCGTTCCCGAATCGCCTGAGGATGCACGGCCATGGTTTCGCCGATTGCGGGAACTGCGGGACGAGTGGCGTGCCGCCGGTGTTGCTCCGTCGATGCTCGCCGAGCTGTCGATCGGGATGAGTGGCGACTTCGAGGTCGGCATTGAGGAAGGGTCGACAATGGTGCGCATCGGCACGGCAATCTTCGGAACTCGGACGTGATCCGGCTCATCGTTCGCGTCGTCCCGCGGGCCAGCAAGCCTGGCATTGCTGGAGTGCGGGGTGGCGCTCTGCTTGTTCGACTTCAATCGGCTCCCGTGGAAGGAGCGGCGAATGCCGAGTTGATCGACGTCATCGCAAAGGCCTTCGGCGCTGCCAAGCGCGACGTCTCGCTGGAATCGGGCGAACGTTCCAAGCTGAAGCGTGTTGCGATCGACACGGTCGATCGCCGTCACTTCGAGCTCGTTCTGGAATCGCTCGAGATCAATCCACAAGACCTCAAATCTTCGTGAGCTTCGTGTCCGCGCCCACGCGCCTTCGTGGTTAACTTGACTCCGGGTGCTTCAAGCGGACTTCGTCATCGAACATGCCGACCTGATTGCCACCTGTGCCGGTCCCGCGCCCCGACGCGGGCTCGCGCAGCGCGACATTTCACCGCTTCCGAACGGCATCATCGCGGCCTTCCAAGGCCGCATCACCTACGTCGGCGACCCGATCGGTTTCGCTGACACCGTCGCGGTCGAGAAAAACGCGACGCGCATCGACGCGCGTGGATGCTGCGTGGTCCCGGGGTTCGTCGATCCGCACACGCATGTCATTTATGCAGGCGACCGCGGCGCCGAGCTGCGACGTCGTCTCGCCGGCGAAACCTACGCCGCGATTGCGGCAGATGGCGGTGGAATCATCCAGACCGTTGCCGCGACTCGCGCAGCCACAGAGGACCAACTCGTCGAGGCCGCGCGCCTGCGTCTCGATGAAATGCTTGCGTGCGGCACGACCACCTGTGAGGCGAAGAGCGGCTATGGACTCGAGCTGCAGTCGGAACTGCGTCAGCTACGTGCCATACGCAGGCTCGACGAGCAGCACGCCGTGGACGTCGTTCCGACGTTCATGGGCGCGCACGAGGTGCCGACCGAGTACCGGACGAGACGCGGGGAATACGTCGCGCTCGTCATCGAGGACATGCTGCCCCGCGTCGCCGAGGAAGGGCTCGCCGAGTACTGCGACGTGTTTTGCGAGACGAATGTGTTCACCCCCGAGGAATCGATTGACATACTCGAGGCGGGCCGGAGGCTCGGCTTGACACCGCGGGTGCACGCAGACGAACTGGCGCCAGGTCACGGGGCGAGTGTGGCCGCCCGTGTGGGTGCGCGATCGGCCGACCATCTCGTGCACGTCGACGAAAACGGCGCGGACGCTCTCGCCGACGCCGGCGTCTGCGCGACGCTGCTGCCGGCAGCCGCGTTCTATCTGAAGTTGGGACGCTACGCGCCTGCCCGGATGCTGATCGATCGCGGCGTCGCCGTAGCGCTGGCAACCGACATCAATCCCGGCGCGGGATTGTCGTCCTCGATGCCGTTTGCGATGACGTTGGCGTGCTTCGCCATGCAGATGACGCTGGAGGAGGCGCTCGTTGCCGCGACGCTGAACGCGGCATGGTCCCTCAACCGCGCCGACGATGCCGGCAGCCTCGAGCCCGGCAAGCTGATGGACGCCGTCGTGCTCAACGGAAGCCTCACCGAACTGATTCGCGTGAACGCACGTGCGATTCGGGTGGTCGTCAAACGCGGCACGGTCGTATTCCAATCATCTTGACAATGAGCGCAGAACCACCAACCACGAACGACGAACGACCAACCAGCTTCGCGGAAATGGCGCTGGCCGACCTGATTGATGCCTTTTCATCCACCGATGCAGTGCCCGGCGGTGGCTCCGCGGCCGCTCTCGCAGGAGCGGTGGGAGTGTCGCTCCTCATCATGGTCGCCGGCATTGCGAAGACAAAGACGGGCGCGCCGGAAGAAACGGCAGACCTTGCGGAGGCGTCATCGCGGCTCCATCCACTTCGCGATGCTCTCGTTGATCTCGTTGATCGCGACAGCGTGGCGTACCGACAGGTGCTGGCCGCATTTCGATTGCCCAGGGTGTCGGAAGCCGACAAGGCCGCGCGAACGGAGGCCATAGACCGAGCGACGCGCGCGGCTATCGACGCGCCGCTCGACGTCATGCGCCTGTGTCAGCAGGCGCTTCGCGGTGCCGTCATCGTCGCGTCCAATGGCAACCGCAAGGCCTCTAGCGATGTCGGCGTCGCGGTCGAACTCCTCGCGGCCGCGCTACGAGGTGCACGCCTCAATGTCGACATCAATCTCACAGGACTGCACGACCAGGCGTACACGGCACAAATCACGGAAGAAGTCGACGAGCTTGTTTCGGATGGAGCTGAAGACGCCGAACGGGCGCGACGCGCTTTGGAGTGATTATTTATTGCGAAGCGGGTTCGCGCCGGGAGTAATCCCCGCGCCCATGTTGACCCCTTCGACCTTGAACTGGAATCTGATCGGATATTTGTAGTTCGGAAACACTTCCACCGAATCCGTGTACGCCGCGCTTGCGGTCGTGCGGAGTCCCTGGCGTGACACGAGGATGTCGTCGAACGCGAGCGGCAGCTGCAGCTCCTCGGCTTTCAACAGAATCTGGTTCTGCAGTTCACCAGGGACGATGTTGCCGCCGAAGGTGACGAGCTCCTGCGATTCGTCCTTGAGCTGGTAGTACCTAGCTGCAGCCATTCCCACGCGCGCCGTCGCATTGATGATCGCGGCGGCGATGAGGATCTTGATAACAGTCTTCATGGACAGCGCGCCGGGTCCAACAGGACCCGGCCTCCACAGTCCTTTTCGGCCTGTACTCTCGGACACCGTAGGGCGGGTCCTTTCGGACCCGCCATTTCAATGGATCTGGTGAAACAGACGATTCCAGCGAATCGTCGTGAAGAATCGTGAGATACCGCCGGCGGGCTGGCCTTCCTCGCCGTCCTCGAACGACCAGTAGATGAACGCCGCCTTTCCTTTTACATAGTCGCGTGGCAGGAAACCCCAGTAGCGGCTGTCCTCCGAGTTGTCGCGGTTGTCCCCCATCATGAAGTAGTGATCGGGTGGCACCGTCACAGGACCGTAATGGACGCGGACGTCGAAGTCCTCCTGCGGTGTATCCCCCGGAGGCGGAAACAGAAAATGGACGTACGGCTCGTCGAGCGCCTTCCCGTTTACGAACACTTTCTTGTTGCGCAGTTCGATCGTGTCGCCCGGTAGCCCAATCGTGCGCTTGATGAAGTCGCGCTCGGGATCCTCCGGAAACTTGAAGACGATGACGTCGCCCCGTTTGATGTCGGTAATCGGCAGGACGGCGTGCTCGATGCGGCTGAGCGTCGGACCGTAGATGAACTTGTTTACCAGCAGGTGGTCGCCGATGAGGAGGTTGTTCTCCATCGAGCCAGTCGGAATCTTGAACGCCTGGACGATGAACGTACGGACGAACAACGCGAGAATCACGGCCACGCAGATCGACTCGAAATACTCGCGAACCGTGGACTTGTGATATGTGGCGGCCGGCTCAACGGCCGGCGACTTCATTGCTGGTCTGGCCATCTCCCTATGATTTTATTCCGTCCCGACCTTCAACACCGCCAGAAACGCCTCCTGCGGGATTTCGACGCGGCCGACCCGTTTCATCCGCTTCTTCCCTTCCTTCTGTTTCTCCAGCAGCTTCCGTTTCCGTGTGATGTCACCACCGTAACACTTGGCGAGGACATTCTTGCGAAGCGCCTTGACCGACTCGCGTGCGATCACACGGTTGCCGATTGACGCCTGAATCGCGATCTCGAACATCTGCCTCGGAATCAGCTCCCGCATCTTCGATGCCAGCGCACGGCCGCGCTCATACGCGGCGTCCTTATGGACGATGATTGACAGCGCATCGACGGGGTCACCGTTGACGAGGATGTCCATTTTGACGAGCGGCGACTCCCAATAGCCCGTCACGTGATAGTCGAGCGAGGCATATCCGCGCGACATCGTCTTGAGCTTGTCGTAGAAGTCCATGACGACCTCGTTGAACGGCAGCTCGTATGTAATCAGCACGCGATCTGACTTCAGGTACTCGAGCTTCTTCTGGATTCCGCGCTTGTCCTGGCAAAGCTGCAGGATGGGACCGACGAATTCCGACGGCGTCAGAATCATCGCCGTAATCACCGGCTCTTCGATCTTCTGAATGCGTCCCGGGTCCGGCAGCTTCGCGGGGCTGTCGATTTCCTGCACTTCGCCGTCAGTCGTCGTCACCCGATACAACACGCCGGGCGCTGTCGTCACCAGGTCCATGTCGTACTCGCGTTCGAGACGTTCCTGGACGATTTCCATGTGCAGCAGCCCGAGGAACCCGCAGCGGAAGCCGAACCCGAGCGCCGCGGAGGTCTCCGGCTCATAGAAGAAGGACGCGTCGTTGAGACGCAGCTTCTCGAGAGCCTCACGCAACTCGGAATACTGATGGCTCTCCACCGGATACAGCCCTGCGAACACCATCGGCTTCAACTCCTTGAAGCCGGGAAACGGTTCCGTGGTTGGACGCGCAACCTCGGTGATGGTGTCGCCGATCTTCGCGTCCGCGACGCGCTTGATATTGGCAACCACGAAGCCGACTTCGCCGACGCCGAGCTCCTCGACGGGCACCGCCTTCGGCGAAAAGACGCCAAGATCGTCGATTTCGTAGTCCTGCTGCGCCGCCATGAGGCGCACCTTCTGTTTCTTCCGCAGCACGCCGTCGATCACGCGCGCCACGATGACGACGCCGCGGTAAGGGTCGAACCAGGAATCGAAGATGAGCGCTTTCAGCGGCGCGTCGGGATCGCCGATTGGCGGCGGCAGCCGCGCGATGATCGCCTCCAGGATGTCCTTGACACCCGTGCCTTCCTTCGCACTCGCCAGAATGCAGGTGGAGCTGTCGAGGCCGATGATGTCCTCAATCTGACGCTTCGCCTCGTCCGGCTGCGCGCTTGGGAGATCGATCTTGTTGATGACCGGGATGATCTCCAGGTTGTTGTCGACGGCGAGGTACGCATTCGCCAGGGTCTGCGCCTCGACCCCTTGTGAAGCATCCACCAGCAGCAGTGCACCTTCGCACGCCGCAAGCGAGCGGGTGACTTCGTAGCTGAAGTCCACGTGACCGGGGGTGTCAATAAGGTTGAGGACGTACTGGTCGCCGCTTTCGGCTGTGTAGTTCAGCCGTACGGGGTGAGCCTTAATCGTGATTCCGCGCTCGCGCTCGAGGTCCATGGCGTCAAGCACCTGGGCTTCCATTTCACGGGCCTGGAGCGCTCCGGTCAGCTCGAGAAAGCGGTCGGCGAGTGTCGACTTGCCGTGGTCGATGTGCGCGATGATCGAAAAGTTGCGGATATACCGTTGATCCATCGATGGATCAAAGGTATCAGGTATCAGGTATCAGGTGTCAGGAGGTATCAGGCTGATCGGTAGACCACGCCCGAAACCTGATACCCGATACCTGTCGGTCTACTTCTTCGCGGTAGGTGTTTTCGCGGCCGTTTCTGCTCGCGCGGTCTTCGCGCCGCCTTCGAACTGAACGGTTTGCGCCGTCTGTTTCCCGTTCTCCTCGCTGTAGCGCACCTTCACTCGCTGACCCGCATGACCGCTAAGATCGGACGGCGTCATGCGCGTGGCGCCCATGCGGATCGACGTCGCCGAGCCGAGCGACAGCGTTTCATCCCCTTTCGCGGTCTTGACAACAATCGAGTTGGCGGATGCGTCATATTTTTCGAGCGTGCCGGTAATCGAATGCGCCGCAGCTTTCTTTGCCCCTTTGGCCGTCTGCGCGGGCGAAGCAGATGCCGTGGTGGCGACCGCCAGCGCCAGAATGCCGGCGCCAAGTAACTGGATCATGCGTGACATGGATCGTCCTCCCCTGCCTGAATGTGGCAGATGTCTGGATTTGACCAAGACAAGTGCCATGCCCGTGTTCGGTGTCGAGATGCAGCAAACATCGTGAACACAAAGCTTTCTGAGGACTCCGCGTCGCCAGCCGCCTCGCCTGAGGCAGCGCAGGAGCGCCCCACTGAGGCAACGTGGCGGCCTGGTCTGCGATCGATTCGCCTGAGACTGGCCCTGGCTGGCGCGCTAATCGTCTGTATCGTGATTGGCGCGCTGACCGCAATTGGTCTCGCGTTCGCCGAACGCCGGCTCGAGGACGACCTCCGGGAGGAGGCGCGGATCACGGCGGTAGCGGTGGCCGATGACCTCGAGCTTCGATCCGACCCCATCGGATCTCCGAGCTCGGTCACGACGCTGCGTGAATTTCTGAACGCGGCGCCGGCGGTCCGCGATATCACGCTCTATTCTGCCGAGAACGGCTCCCTGCGCGCGGTGCTGGCCACGACGGCAAGTTCCACAGAGGAAAACCTCGATCCGCTCGTCATGCGCGCGGTCAACGAAATGCGCACGCTCAACGAAGATCGCGGCCTTTCGCTTGTCGCGGTGGCAACGCCGATCCTGCGCAGCGATCGTGCGGTGGGCGCGGTGCTGGTGACGGTATCGCTGGGGGCCGTGGTGAGACTTCGCAACGACGGCCGCCTTCTGGCGGCGCTGATCGCCGCATTTTCCATAGCGGGCGTTGCCATCGTCATCTTTATCCTGCTCGGAGGTCTCGAACGGCAGCACACTCGCATGCGCGAGGAGTTATGGCGGATCCGGGAGTTGGCGACCATTGGCCAGACGGTGGCAAATGTCGCCCATCAGCTCGGCACGCCGCTGAACCTCGCGTCCGCGCACGTGCAGCTGCTGCAGCAGGAGCTGCCGGCGGATCCGCAGGCGCAGCGGCGCCTCGGTGTGATCGAGGAGCAGCTCGCTCGAGTGGCAGACAGCCTCAGGTCGTTGCTCGATCGGGCCCGCCCAAAGGGTTCGCAACGAACGTTTCAGCTGCGGCCGGTGCTGTCCCGACTCGCCGAAGCCGGTCAGATCCTCGGTTCGCCTCAGCGCGTCCGTGTGACGCTCGACGTCCCGGACACGCTGCCGCTCGTGGCAGGGGACGAAACGCAACTCGAACTGGCGCTGAGCAACCTCGTGAGCAACGCCCTTGACGCGATGCCAGACGGCGGCAATCTCATCGTCACCGCGACGACCGAACCGGGCCACGCGATCGTCGAGATTGCGGACACAGGGGTCGGTATCGCACCGGAGGTGCTGGACCGCATCTTTGAGCCGTGGGTCACAACAAAAGCTGCGGGTCAGGGGACGGGCCTTGGCCTCAGCATTGCGCGCGCCGTGGTCCAGCGCATGGGCGGCGCGATCAGCGCCAACCCACGACCGGCCGGAGGCACCGTGCTGCGCATCACGTTGCCCTCGTCGAATGCGGAGGCTGCATGACCGCCAAGCGGATACTGATTGTTGATGACGATCGCGAGACGTGTCGGCTGATCGCCGAGCTGGTCGGCGGGCCTGGACGGACGCTCGAAGATGCGACTTCTCCCCGGCAGGCGCTCGACCGCATTCGCGATCAGCGTTTCGATCTGGTCATTTCGGATATCAACCTGAATGCCGCGGAGTCGGGTATCGACATTCTCAAGGCCGTCAAAGCGCATCATCCGGCAGCGCAGGTCGTGCTGATCAGCGCGTTCGGCACACTGGATACGGCCATCGCGGCGGTCCGCGCCGGAGCCTTCGACTACATCAGCAAGCCGTTCAACATCGGCGAGGTAAAAGCCACGGTCGAGCGCGCGCTGAGCAGGAGCGCCGAACCGCCCGCGGCGCCGATCGCGGAAACTGCGCCTCCCGCGGGCATCATCGGCCGGTCTGCCGGCATGCTGACCGTCTACAAGCAGATCGCCTATGCGGCCGATTCGTGGGCGCCCGTGCTCATTACCGGTGAGAGCGGAACCGGCAAAGAGCTGATTGCGCGCGCCATTCACCGGCACAGCCGCCGGGCGAGCCGGCCATTTGTGGCTGTGAACTGTGGCGCGCTCGTCGAGACGCTGCTCGAATCAGAACTGTTCGGTCACGCGCGCGGCTCGTTTACCGGTGCGGTGACCGATCACAAAGGTGTTTTTGAACAGGCACATGGCGGGTCCGTCTTCCTCGACGAAATCGGCGACACCACGCCGGCGCTGCAGGTGAAGCTGCTGCGCGTGCTGCAGGAGGCCGAGGTCCGTCCCGTCGGTACGACGCGCACGGTCCGCGTGGACGCCCGAGTGATCGCGGCGACGAACGTAGACCTCGATCGTGCGGTGGCGGAACATCGGTTCCGCCAGGATTTGTACTACCGGCTCAGTGTCATCGTTATTCACCTCCCACCCCTGCGCGAGCGGCGCGGCGACATTCCGCTGCTGATCGAGCAGTTTCTGCGCGGCTCGTCGGTGCGCTCGGGCCATACGGTGGCTATTTCTCCGGGGGCCGTGAACGCGCTGGTCAACTATGAGTGGCCGGGCAACGTGCGCGAGCTGGAGAACACAATTGAACGGCTCGTCGTGTTCAGTCGAGGTGAGATCGACGTGGGCGACCTGCCGCCGGCCGTCATCGCGGCGCCGTCGCTGCGTGAGCAGTTGTTCGATGGGTTGCCCACGCTCGACGAACTGGAACGCCGGTATCTGCTGCACGTCCTGCAGGAGGTCGGCGGCAATCGCTCCCGTGCGGCGGAGACGCTGGGCATCGATCGACGGACGCTGTACCGCATGGCCGAACGCTTCGGCATCGACCTCAAGGAGGATGCTGCCAGCGGATCGGTGGTTCGCGAATCGTGACTCGCGACGCCTATCGCTGATCGAGTGGGACGAAGCGCTGCGGGTATGCGGGGCCGATGTATTCGGCGCGCGGTCGAATGAGACGGTTGTTCGCGTACTGCTCGAGGACGTGTGCCGTCCATCCCGACATGCGGCTCACGGCGAAGATGGGCGTGTACAGATCGATTGGGATCCCAAGCGTGTAGTAGGTCGACGCCGAATAGAAATCCACGTTCGGATTCAGCTTCTTCTCGCCCTTGACGAGGGCCTCGATCCGCTGTGACATGTCGAACCAGGCCGTGCTGCCGGCGCGTTTGCCGAGCTCCTGCGACATCTGCCGCAGGTGTGTCGCCCGTGGATCCTCCGTCCGGTAAACGCGGTGGCCGAACCCGGCAATCTTCTCCTTCCGCGCGAATTTCGCGCGAATGGCTTCATCCACCCGGTCGGCGCTCGCGTTCTGGCCAAACTCGAGAAGCATCTTCATGACTTCCGCGTTCGCGCCGCCGTGCAGCGGGCCTTTCAGCGTGCCGATGCCGGCGACCACCGCGGAGTAGATATCGGTCAACGTTGCCGCAGCCACCCGAGCGGCGAACGTCGAGGCGTTGAGCTCGTGGTCCGCGTGCAGGATGAGTGCGACGTCGAACGCACGTACTGCCGTCGCGTTCGGCCGTTCGCCGCTCAACATGTAGAGGAAATTCGCGGCGTGGGACATGACCGGGTCCGGAGCGATCGGCCCGCCGCCGGCGCGCAAGCGTCCCCACGTGGCAACAACCGATCCCGTCTGGGCGGTCAGCCGGACGGCCTTCCGGTACTGCGCCTGCGGTGACGAATCGTCGGTCTCGGCGTCGTAATGTGCGAGCGCCGATGTGATCGTGCGCAAAGCGTCCATGCCATCGACCGGCGGCAGCGACCGCATCAATCGGATGATCGGCTCCGGCAGTGCGCGCGAGGCTGACAACTGCGATTGCAGATCGCCCAGCTCAGCGCGCGTCGGCAGGCGGCGATGCCAGAGCAGGTAACAGACTTCCTCGAATGTCGACCCTCGAGCGAGGTCGTGGATGTCATAACCGCAATACGCCAGCACGCCGCGCTCGCCATCGAGATAGCAGATCGCCGACGAGGTCGCGACGACGTCTTCGAGACCGCCCTTAGCCGCGGAGGTCATAGCTTTCTTCGATTCGAGGAAGCGCAACGCGGCTCGGGTGGTAAATCAATCCGACGATGGCTCCGCAGATGCCGAACTGCGCGACGATCCCCAGAACCTGCAGGAGGCCAAGCCGCGCCGCAATCGGCTCGGCCACATAGTTCCACACCACTGCGAAGCCGTCGACGATGACTGCGATGACGAGCCCGAAGCGGACGCCCCGGGCGATGCCTGAAGCCTCGCGGTTGGGTTCGTAGCTCTTCGCGTACGCAAACGCGAACGCAAACGATCCGAGCAGGTGGGCGCCGAGGCCAATCGGAAGCAGCTCACGGATGTCTTCCGCGTGTCGGTATGCCCACGCATTCGCCTGATAGAGACGAAGCAGCCAGATATCGTGAATGACGTAGCCGAGCGCCATCGAGGCGAGCCAGGCGGCGAACCCCGCCAGGGCGATTCTCGGATAGTTCATGGGGAGACACTGTAATTCAAAATGCAACATTCAAAATGCCAACACGTTGTGCTTGAGACAACGGAGCGAAGGTCGCCGCGACGTTCACCCTGTTGTCTCGTTTTCTCCCGTGTTGAATTTTGAATTTTGAATTACGCCTCTTCCTCAGTCGGCTCCAGCACCACACTGTCCCCTGCATACTGCTGGACGATCGAGAGGAGGCCCGTGTACAGGAAGCCGATCTGGAAGAGGATGAGGAACGGAAGGGTGCCGTAGATGCCATTGGCGAGCGCGTAAAACACGGTTGCCGTGAAATAGAGGCCAAGTGTCAGCTCGATCATCGGCTGCACCAGCACGCTCTGCCGATACTTCTTGCCAATCCATTCGTCCGCGCGCGCCTCGATGCGGTACTTCGGCGTTCGCGCGAACTCGGTTTGCTTGTTGAACAGCGCCTCGAATACGGCCTTCGTGTTGTTCACGGTCAGCCCGATGCCGATCGACATCAGGAACGGCAGGTACTTCGCGCGGGTGACCCAGTCGTCGTGCAGCTCCCGCTGGCACACCATGTAGAAGTTTGCCACCGAGGCTGTGGCCGCGAAGAACAGCGGCACATCGATCAGCAGCATCTCGTACCAGCCCATGTTGTAGCGGATCACCATTGCAGGCGCCATCAGCACCGACAGCACGCACATGAGCGGGTAGTTGAAGTTGGCCGACAGGTGAAAGAAGGCTTCAGCCTTGACGCGCGCCGGCAGGCTGGAACCGAGAATCGCCGGCAGCAGCTTGCGGCAGGTCTGGATGGACCCTTTCGCCCACCGATGCTGCTGCGATTTGAAGGCGTTCATCTCGACCGGCACTTCCGCGGGAGCGATCAGTCCCGGCAGGAACACGAACTTCCAGCCGCGAAGCTGCGCGCGGTAACTCAAATCGAGGTCTTCCGTGAGGGTGTCGTGCTGCCAGCCACCGGCGTCGGCAATCGCATCCCGCCGCCAGATGCCCGCAGTACCATTGAAATTGAAGAACAGACCGGATCGGTTGCGGCCGCCGTGCTCGAGCACGAAATGCGCGTCGAGCAGGATGGATTGCACCTTCGTCAGCAGCGAGTAGTCCTGATTGATGTGGCCCCAGCGCGCCTGCACCATCGCAATCGCCGGGTCGCCGAAAAATGGAATCGTGCGCCGCAGGAAGTCGGTGGTCGGGGTGAAATCGGCATCGAAAATCGCGATGAAGTTGCCTTTTGCGACCTTCAGGCCCGCCTCGAGCGCCCCTGCCTTGAAACCGGTGCGGTCGGTGCGGTGCAGACACTTGATATCGATGCCCTGCGCCGCATTGCGGCGCACCGCCCGTTCGGCGACGATCGTCGTTTCGTCGGTCGAATCATCGAGCACCTGGATCTCGAGCAGCTCCCGCGGATAATCGATCTGGCACACCGCGTCGATCAGCCGATCGGCAACATACATTTCGTTGTAAATCGGCAGCTGTATCGTGACGAGCGGCAGCTCGGTCAGTGGATTCGCCGGAACCGGCACCTTGTCCTTGTTCTTCATGTACAGATAGACCAGGTAATACCGATGCCATCCATACACGGCGAGAATGACGAGAACGAAGAAGTAAGTGCCCAGGATAAGGATTTCGTTGAGCGTCATAAGAAGGCGGGGGCGTCGAGGGCGAGCACGATCTCAAATTATACGGGGATGACTGGATCCGAGGAAGCTACGAAAACGTCATCATGACGAGCTTAGAGCTACAAAAACTGCTCGACGCCGTCCGCGCGGGCACGGTTGACTCGGCGGCCGCGGCAGAGCGGATCGCACTGGCACTGCAACAGGCGCCATTTGAAGACCTCGGCTTTGCGCGCGTCGATACGCACCGCGCGCTTCGTCAGGGATTTCCAGAAGTCATCCTCGGCCTTGGCAAAACGCCGACACAGATCGCCGCGATCGCGTCGCGCATCATCGAGCGCGGGCAACCGCTGCTCATCACACGCGCCGGACCCGACGCCTTCGATGCCGTGCGTCAGGCAGCGCCGTCGGCGACGTATCACGAACAGGCACGCGCCATCACGCTCGTTCAAGGCGACATCTGTCGCGGCAAAGGGACGATCGTCGTGGCGTGCGCTGGCACTTCTGATCTGCACGTCGCGGAAGAAGCCGCCGTCACCGGGGAAATCATGGGGAACACCATCGAGCGCCTGTACGACGTCGGTGTGGCGGGCATCCATCGCATCCTCAGCGAACAGGGTCGGCTGCAAAGCGCGCGCGTGATCATCGTCGTCGCGGGAATGGAAGGCGCGCTGCCAAGCGTCGTCGCCGGACTGGTCAGCGTTCCGGTGATTGCCGTACCGACCAGCGTCGGTTATGGCGCCAGCTTCGGTGGCATTGCCGCGCTGCTCGGCATGCTGAACAGCTGCGCAAACGGCGTGGCCGTCGTGAATATCGACAATGGGTTTGGAGCCGCGGCAATCGCGAGTTTGATTAATCACCTGTGAACCCAGGCACGCTCCGGTCACTCGAATTCGATCGCATCGTCGCCGCCGTGGCAGACCTCGCGGTGACACCAACTGGACATGAGCGGCTCCTCGGGTTGGAGCCGCTGACCGACGCGGCGCGTGTCGTCGCGGCACAGAAGGCCACGACCGAAGGAACCCGATTCCTTGCAGATTACCCGGGCTTCCCGCTGCGAGCGCCGGCGGATCTGGGAGCCATTCTCGATGCCCTCGCGGTCGAAGGACGGCTACTCGAAGCGGTCCGCCTGCTGGCGCTGGCCGATTATCTCGAGTCGATCGAACATTCACGCACGGCTGTCCGCAACGCGGCGACGATGTTTCCGATTCTCCGGGAGCTGGTCGAGCGCGTCGCCTCCTTCAAGCCGGAGATTGGCGACGTCCGGAAGAAGATCGATTCGTCCGGCGAGGTCAACGACCACGCGAGTGCGGCGCTCGCGGGAATCCGGGAACGCCTGCGGCGGCAGCGAGCGAAGCTGCGAACGACGCTCGAGTCGTTCCTGCGCGGGCGCGACACAGCCAAATATTTGCAGGAGCAGGTCGTCACCGATCGCAACGGCCGATACGTGCTCGTCGTCCGTTCGGAACATCGATCGGCAATTCCAGGCATCGTGCACGGGGCATCGGCGAGCGGCGCAAGTCTGTATCTCGAGCCGCTGACCACGGTCGAAATCAATAACGACATCGTCGCGCTCGAAGAGCAGGAAGCGGAGGAAGTTCGGCGGATTCTGCTCGCGCTGACCGATCAATTTCGCGCCCGGCCTGACGATCTTCGCCGCACGATCGAGGTTGCCACCGAGCTGGACGTCATACAGGCCCGTGCACGCTTCTCGCTGAACGTCGGAGGCGTCGAGCCGACGATTGCGGTGGATGGGACCTTCGAGCTTCGCGGCGGCCGTCATCCATTGTTGATTCCGGGAGTCGGGAGTCGGGAGTCCGGAGCCGAACGATCCGATCCAGTCCCCAACGACATCCTGTTAATTCCACCAACGCGCGTCATGGTGATTACGGGACCGAACACCGGAGGAAAGACCGTCGCGTTGAAGACGGCTGGACTCCTCGCGCTCATGGCGCAGGGAGGGCTGCATATTCCTGCGGAGCAGGGTTCGCGCGTTCCGGTATTTCGATGCGTGTTTGCCGACATCGGCGACGAACAATCGATTTCGGCCAGCCTGAGTACCTTTTCCGGCCACATCGCCAACGTCGTTTCGATGGAGCGAAACCTTTCCCTTCCTGCGCTGGTGCTGCTCGACGAAGTGGGCGCTGGCACCGATCCGGTTGAAGGAGGTGCCCTCGGCATTGCGGTGATCGATCATTTCCGCAGGCGTGGCGCACACCTGATCGCGACGACACACTACGACGCCCTGAAGTCCTACGCGTCGACCACGGAAGGTGTGACGAGCGCCGCGTTCGGCTTCGATCCCGACTCCTTCGCGCCAACCTATCGGCTCGTCTACGGGTCGCCGGGGCGGAGCCTCGCCATCGAAATCGCGGCGCGGCTCGGCCTGCCGCGGCCCGTGATTGCTGCCGCGCGCGAAAATCTCAGCGAAGAGCAGAAACAGCTCGCCGATCATCTGGCACGCGTCGACAAGGAGCTGCGCGCGATCGAGCAGCAGCGGCGAGAGCTGTCGACCCAACGCGCCGTCGTCGCCGACGCTGAGAAGAAGCTGCGCGGGCGCGAGGCGTCGGTTCGCGAACGTGAGGACACATTCCGACGACGCCTCGACACGAAGATCGACGATCAGCTTCGCGACGCCCGCCGGGAGATAGATAAGGTCATCGAGGACCTCAAGGCCCGAACGCCCAGACTCGTAAACACGGGAGAAACCGGCGCGGCGCGTTCAGAGGCACGGGCGGCTGTCGAGGAGATCGTCGAACGAATCGGCGCAAGGACGGAAAGGCCGGCTAAGGCCGGGCCCTACGACAGTGCGAACTTCAGGGAAGAGCCCATCGGCCCGATCGAGGCCGGTTCACGCGTTGTCGTCGGAGGACTCGGCCTGGAAGGAACCGTCATCGAACTCCGGGGCAAAGAGGCGGAAGTCGACGTGCGCGGTAAACGGATGCGAGCGAGAGTCAGAGACCTCCGAGCGATTGGGGGAACGCCCGCATCGACACGGGTGAACATCAACGTCGATCTCCAGCCGCGCGAGGGTTCCTTATCCGAACTGAATGTGATCGGACAGACCGTGGACGAAGCGATCGCTCGACTCGAAAAATTTCTCGATGAATCGACCTTGACAGATCAGCGTACGATCCGGATCGTTCACGGACACGGTACCGGACAGCTTCGTCGCGCGATTGCCGCGTTTCTCAAAAATCATCCGCTCGTCGCACATTACGAACTGGCCCCGCAGAAAGAAGGCGGCGGCGGGGCCACGATCGTCGAGCTGAAGGACTGAACGTCATCCCCGATGGGCTTGTTTCCACAACGATTCATCGACGATCTCAAGCAGCAAGCCGACATCGTCGTCGTGATCCAGGATTACGTGTCGCTGAAGAAGACGGGCGCCAATTACAAAGGGCTGTGCCCGTTTCATGGCGAGAAGACGCCGTCCTTTCAGGTCAATCGCGACAAAGGTTTCTTCCACTGCTTCGGATGCGGCGTCGGCGGCGACGTGCTCAAGTTTCTCGAGTTGCACGAAAAAATCGGCTTTGCCGATGCCGTGAAGCTGCTCGCCCAACGGTTCGGCGTCGCGCTGCCGGAAATGGAACAAAGCGATGAGCAGCACGCCAACGCCGCGGAGCGGGAGACACTGCTCAAGGTCCATGAAGCGGCTGCGGCATGGTTTCGCCAGCAACTGGCATCGAATGCCGGTGCCCGTGTGAGAAGGCAGATCGAAAATCGCGGCGTCAGCGACGCGACAAGCGCAGCGTTGGGGCTCGGATATGCGCCAACGAGCCGCGATGCGCTGAAGTCGACGCTTCTGCAGCAGGGATTCTCGCAGGCCATGCTGCTGCGCGCGGGCCTCATTGTGCAGCGCGACGATGGGACCGTCGTCGATCGTTTCCGCAGCCGGCTCATCATTCCGATCTGCCGGGACACCGGATCGGTGATCGCATTTGGCGGCCGCGCCGTTGATCCAGATCAACAGCCGAAATATCTCAACTCGCCGGAGACGCCTATCTACTCAAAGGGCCGAACGCTGTACGGTTTGAATCTGAGCAAGAACGCGATCAGGCAGCGCAAATTCGCGATTCTCGTCGAGGGCTACTTCGATTTCGCACAGGTCTATCAGGCCGGGTTCCAAGGCGTGGTGGCATCGTGCGGGACGGCGCTCACCCCGCAGCAGGTACAACAACTCCGGCGGTTCACCAGCAAGGTGGTGCTCAGTTTCGATCCGGACGCGGCCGGGCAAGGCGCCGCCGCGAAATCGTGCGAGATGCTGGTCGCGGAAGGTTTCGCTGTGAACGTGGCCGTTTTGCCGGCTGGGGACGACCCGGACACATTTATCAGGAAGCGAGGGTCCCAGGGCTATGCCGAGCGTCTCGAGCACTCCACGCCGTACCTGGAGTACCTGCTGGATCGGGCGGCCGCCAGTCACAACCTCAATTCCGACGAAGGCCGTGTGAAGTTTCTGGGTGACATGCTGCCGGTTGCCGGCCGGATTCCGGACGCCGCGATGAGGGATCGCTTCGCCGACCGGCTGGCGTTCAAGGCGCGGGTGACTGACGACGTGGTTCGGGCGGAAATTCGGAAGGCGGTTGTTCAAAAGCAGGGCACATTTACCAGGCGCGAAGTGCCGAGCTTCGGTCAGGTCACCAAGGCTGAAAAAGGGCTCATATGGCTACTTGTCCACCAACCGGCAGACTCTTTGGAGGCGCTCGCCGCGCTCGACGACGTCGATTTTGAGGGTCTTGCGGGGGGTCGGATACTAGATCTCGCCCAAAAACTGAACGAAGATAAGGGGTTCTCACCAGCTGTGCTTCTCGAGCGTCTAACCGACGTCGACGTCCAGCTCGTGACGGCGATTGCGAGCGAGGGCGAAGCGCATGTGCGCGACGCGCTTGATTGCGTGCGGATTCTCAAGCGACTCCGGTGGGAACGCGAGCGCGCGGCCATTCAGCGCGAGATCGATCGGCTTCAGGAAGTCGGTGCGCTCGAAGGCGAGAAACTCCAGGAGCTGCTCGTTCGTAAGTACGACGTGATACAGCGGATCGAAGCACTTATCTGATTAGCGGGTCCACAAGAGTAGGACGGGTCCAAAAACCCGCCTTACCCCAGGTTGGCGTGGGCAGGGTAGGCCGGGTCCTTTGGATCCAGCGCGCGGGAGGAAACTGAATGGCCTTGTCGATTGAGGAACGTTACGACGAAGTACGCCAGTTGATTCAGGTCGGCAAGGAAAAGGGATATCTGCTCTACGACGAGGTCAACGAGATGCTTCCGTCCGAGATCACCTCGTCGGAAGACCTCGACGACCTGTTCAACGCATTCGGCAGCGCCGGCATCGAAGTCGTCGATTCCGACAAGGCCTATCGCGGCGAAAAGGACTTCGATCGTGACGGTTCCGAGGAAGGTCCCGAGCTCGATCTCACCCCCGGCGCTCTCGACAAGACGAACGACCCCGTCCGCATGTATCTCCGCGAGATGGGCACCGTCCCGCTCCTCACGCGCGAAGGCGAAGTCGCCATCGCGAAACGCATCGAGCGCGGCAAGCTCGCCGTCATCAAATCAATTTCCCGCACGCCCACCATCGCCAAACGCATCCTCGTCATCGGCGATCAGCTTCGCGCCGGCGAACGAACGATCCGCGAATTGGTGATCTTCAGCGACGAGGAGATCACCGACGAGGTCATCGAGGATCGCAAGACCGAAGTCCTCGAGCAGATCGAAGAGGTCCGTAAGGCGCGCACCAATTACGTGAAGCTCGCGGAAAAAGTGGACGGCATCTCGCGCACGCAGGAGCGCAAGAAGTTCCGCAGGGCGCGTATGAAGGCGCTCCGGGCCCGCATCGAAGTGAGTCGCGCCATCCGACGCATCGAATTCACCGAGACGATGAAGCGGCGCCTCATCGACGAGGTGAAGGACGCGGTCGATGCCGTGCAGAAGGTGCAGCGCGAAGTCGAGGCGCTCGAGCGACAGATCAATCCGAAAATCAAGACCAAGGGTGCGCCGAAGCTGAAGGAAGAGGAGAAGAAGAATCTCCTCAAGAAGCAGAAGGACATCAAGACGCAGGTCAAGGGGATGATCGACGAACTGGAGGAGACGCCGGAGCGCCTTCGCCGGACGATCGAGGTCATCCAGCGCGGCGAGGCTCAGGCCGAGCAGGCGAAAAAAGAGCTGGTCGAAGCCAACCTCCGTCTCGTCGTGTCAATTGCGAAGAAGTATACGAACCGCGGCCTGCAGTTCCTCGATCTGATCCAGGAAGGCAACATCGGTCTGATGAAGGCGGTCGACAAGTTCGAGTACCGCCGCGGCTACAAGTTCTCGACCTACGCGACGTGGTGGATCCGTCAGGCCATCACGCGCGCGATTGCCGACCAGGCCCGCACGATCCGCATCCCGGTCCACATGATCGAGACGATCAACAAGCTGATTCGCACCTCGCGCGCGCTCGTGCAGGAGCTTGGCCGCGAGCCGACGTCGGAAGAGATCGCCAAGCGCATGGACATTCCGGTCGCGAAGGTCCGCAAGGTGCTGAAGATCGCGCAGGAGCCGATCTCGCTCGAGACGCCAATCGGCGAAGAGGAAGATTCGCATCTTGGCGACTTCATCGAAGACCGCAACATCGTCTCGCCCGCCGAGGCGGTGATAAACCTGAACCTCAAGGAGCAGACCGAGTCGGTGCTCAAGACGCTGACGCCGCGCGAAGAGAAGGTGATCAAGATGCGGTTCGGCGTTGGCGACGGCAGCGAGCACACGCTCGAAGAGGTGGGACAGAACTTCGCGGTGACGCGCGAACGCATCCGCCAGATCGAAGCGAAGGCGCTCCGCAAACTGCGCCATCCGTCACGCTCCCGTAAGCTGAAAGCGTTCCTTGAGGGCAGGACGTAAACACCGCGTCGGCGGGGCCTGCCCCGCCGAAGCGCCGCGGCCGCGTCAGGAAGCGGGGCGCGAAGGCGGGCCCGTAGCTCAGCGGTTAGAGCGGCCGGCTCATAATCGGTTGGTCCCAGGTTCGAATCCTGGCGGGCCCACTCATTGATGTCACCAGATCTCCAGCAGCTCATCGACCTCCAGAATCTGGAGACCGCCACCGAGGAGGCCAAGCGGCGCATCGCCGCCCATCCTCAGCGCATCGCGGAGGCCGATGCGCGTCTCGCGCACGCGAAAGACGCGCTCGACGCCGCCCGGCAGCGCCTCAAAGCAAGCCAGGAAGCGCGCCGCGAGCAGGAAAAGGAAGCCGCCACGTTTCAGTCCCGCCTCTCGAAATTCAAGGATCAACTCTCCGCCGTCAAGACCAACCGCGAATACCAGGCCATGCAGCACGAGATCGAAACCGCGCAGAAGGAGCTCGGGATCGTCGAAGAGCGCGTGCTCGAGCGGATGATGGAAGCCGACGCGCTGACGGCGGAAGTCAAGAAGGCCGAACAGGCGCTTGCCGCGGAGCAGAAGGAAATCGAGGCGGAGAAAAAGACGCTTGGGGAGGAACTCGCCACGGTCGAAGCGGCACTCACGGATGCGACCGACAGGCGGCAGGCGCTCGTCACGTTGTTGTCGCCGCGACTGGTCTCGCTGTTCGAGCAAGTCGCCCGTGCGCGCAAGGGGCTCGCGATTGTCGTCGCCACGCGCGATGGACTCTGCTCCGCGTGCCATGTTCGCCTGCGGCCGCAGGTCTTCCAGGAAGTCCGTCGCAACGATCAGATCATTCAGTGTGCCAGCTGTAATCGGATCCTGTACTACATTCCCCCACCGGCGGTTGAACCTGCCGTGACGCACGCGTGATCCGCGCGTGACCCAGCCTTCGCTCTTCGGGCAGCCAGACCGCAGCCGATCTGCGCGCGCGTACGTTGACGGCGGCTCGCGTGGTAATCCCGGTCCAGCCGGTTACGGGGTGCACATCGAACAGGACGACGGTTCGGTGGTCGAGCTCAAACAATCGCTCGGCCTCGCCACCAATAACGTGGCTGAGTACAGCGGGCTGATCGCTGCGTTAAGATGGGCGGCCGCCAATGATGTCTCCAGACTACACGTCCGCGCCGACTCGGAGCTGCTCGTGAAGCAGATGCGGGGAGAATACCGCGTCAAGAGTCCCGGCCTGCAGCCGCTGCATGAACAGGCGCGGGCCCTCGCCCGACAAATCGGCGACGTGACCTTCGAACACGTGCGCCGCGAATTCAACAAGGACGCAGACCGCCTCGCGAACGAGGCAATGGACGAAGCGGCGGCCGGATGATCGGCCGGCTCGCGACCGCTTCGCTCTTCGTGCTACTGCTCTGCCCCGCGTCGGCTCGCGCGGAGGATCCCGAGCCCGTCACCGTCCGCGCCCATCGTCTGATGCAGCCGCTCGTCTTCGACGGCCGACTCGATGACGCCGTCTATGCGTCGTTTGACCCGGCGCCGGCCTTCAGGCAACAGGAGCCGCAGATCGGTGAGCTCGCAGTCGAACAGACGGAGATGTGGGTGTTCTTCGACGACCGGAACGTCTACGTATCCGCGCGGATGCACGACAGCGCGCCCGATCGCATGATCGCCGACGAGATGCGGCGAGACGCCAGCCTCTATCAGAATGAGCACTTCGTCGTCGTCCTCGATACGTTTCACGATCAACGCACCGGGTTCTTCTTCCAGACCAATCCGCTCGGCGGGGTCCGCGACGCGTTCATCCAAGACGAGAACACCGCCAACTACGACTGGAACGCCGTCTGGGACGTAAAGGTGCATCGCGACGAGACGGGCTGGACATCCGAGATGGTCATCCCGTTCAAGTCTCTGCGCTACCCAACGGGGAAAGAGCAGGTCTGGGGTATCAACGCGCGGCGCTGGGAGCGGCGGGTGAACGAACATTCGCTGTTATCGATTACGCCACCGGGTACTCCGCCCAACAATTCGGTGCAGCGCCTCGCCAACGCGGCGACGCTGGTCGGGATGGAAGTGCCGCCGCCTTCACGCAACATCGAGCTGAAGCCGTACGGCGTGTCGAACCTGACGACCAACCGCGTCGCGTCTCCGCCGACATCGAACAAGATCGATAAAGACATCGGCATCGACGCGAAGTACGGCATCACGAGCAACATGACGCTCGACCTCACCGTCAACACCGACTTCGCGCAGGTGGAGATCGACGAGCAGCAGGTGAATCTCACCCGGTTCAGCCTGTTCTTTCCCGAGAAGCGCGATTTCTTTCTCGAAGGACAGGGCATCTTCGACTTCGCGAACACCGGCAACAATGGCTTCCGTCAACCGGATGTGCCGATCATGTTTTTTTCGCGGCGCATCGGCCTCGACGCTGGCCAGCCTGTGCCCATCAAAGCTGGCGCGCGCTTGACGGGCCGCGTGGGCAGGACCTCCCTGGGCCTGCTCGAAATTCAAACCGACGAGGGGGCGTTCGATCCCGCGCTCGGGACGGCGCGGACGCCGGCCACGAACTTTCTGGTCGCGCGCGTCAAGCGCGACATCCTGCGGCGAAGCAACATCGGCATCATCGCCACGCGGCGATCGCCGCGTACCGGCGCGTCGGGCGCGAACGCGCTGCTTGGCGTGGATACGACCTGGAACTTGTTCGAGAACGTGCAGGCCGGCACCTATTACGCGCGGTCGGATACACCGGGACTGACGGGCGACGACAGCAGCTATCGCGGCTTCTTTCGCTACGTACACGATCGCTACGGCCTGGAGGCCGAGCGGATGAGGGTGGGCGACGCGTTCAACCCGGACGTCGGTTACGTCCCGCGTCCTGACGTGACGCGCACGGACGTCGTCGCGCGATTCAGTCCGCGGCCACGCTCGAGCCGGAGCGTTCGCAGATTCGAGTGGAATGCGGAGCTCGATCGATACGTCAACGGGCACGATGAGCTCGAGACGCGCCTGGCATCGGGTACGTTTCGAACCGAGTTTCATAGCAGCGACCAGCTGCAGTTCACGTATCGAAACAATTACGAGTTCGTCACCGCGCCATTCAGGATTTCAGGCGGGCCGCTGATGCCGATTGGCGTCTACGAGTTCAACGAAGGGATCGCTCAGTTCAATGCCGGCGCGCAGCGCGCCGTCAGCGGTCGTTTCACGCTGACCGCCGGCGAGTTCTATTCAGGCCATCGCCAGCAATTCGAGTACAGCGGCCGCGTGAAGGTCTCGAGCCAGCTCGCGTTCGAGCCACGGGTGCTCACGAGCCACATCTCGCTGCGAGAGGGGACGTTCACGACGAAGCTGGTTGGCGCGCGGACGACCTACACCGTGACGCCCCGCATGTTCGTCAGCGGGCTCGTGCAATACAACTCGAGCCTCAACTCGCTCGAATCGAATATCCGCTGGCGCTGGGAATATCAGCCCGGCAGCGATCTGTACGTCGTCTACACGGACGGACGCGACACGTTCGGTCCCCGCACGGCGGCGCTGATGAATCGCGGTGTCGCCATCAAGGCAACGCGGCTGCTTCGCTTCTGATTCTGACCTTTCCCGACTGCCGGGCCGCGTAAAAGCTGCCCACAAACGTCACCACTCCGCACGCGATGACGACGAGTGCGGGAGCAGCCGGCGACTGGAGATTTCTGACCAGCGCTGTTGCGATAAGTGGTGCGGTGCCGCCGAAGGCGGTCTGACTGATGTTCTGCACCACGGCGACGCCGGTAAACCGGATGCGCGTTGGAAACAGGTCGGCGGTTACGAACGCAAACGTACCGTTCACGAACGCCCCGGCCAGCGCCGCCATGGTCATCAGCACGAGAATGTTCATCGCGTGTGCGGTCAATGCGGCGAAGAACGGATAGGCGCCCAACGCCAGGACGACGGCGCCGATGCGCAGCAGCAGATGTGGTCGATAGTGGTCCGCGACCCAACCCACGAGCACGATCAGCAGCGCATGGAGGACGACGCCGTACGTCTGGGCGAAGACCGACGTCAACGCGTCGTACTTCGCGACCGTGGCGAGGTACGCCGGCATGTAAGCGAAGAACAGTCCGGCGAATACCGCAGTTACGGCTTGCGCCGCGATGCCAATGACAACCTGGCCTGGATGGGTGCGGAGAAGCTCGCCAATCGGTTCCTTTGATGCTACGGCCAATCGCTTCAGCTCAGTAAACTCCGGCGACTCCTCGAACGATCGCCGCAGCCAGAAGCTCGCGAGGCCGAGCAGGCCGCCGATGATGAACGCGATACGCCATCCGTACAACGCGGCCTCTGTCGCAGACATCACGCGACTGACGACGAGCGCGATGGTTGTCCCCAGCGCAACGCCTAGCGTCACAAAACCGAACACCACGCTGCAGACAAACGGCGCCATCCGTGGCGCCGATTCGACCACGTAGGTGATGGCACCTGGCAGCTCTCCACCGAGACAGAACCCCTGCGTCAGGCGCAGCAGGACGACGGCGATGCTGGCGGTGATGCCCCAGGACGCGTAGGTCGGCACGATGCCGATGCCGAGCGTGGCGGCGGACGTAATGAAGATCGACGCGAGGAATACGCCGCGGCGCCCGAACTTGTCTCCAAGCCGGCCGAGGACGAGACCACCAAGTGGCCGCGCCAGGTACCCGATCGCGAAGGTCGTAAACGTGACCATGAGCGATACGAGCGGATCCTCGCTGGGAAAGAAGGCGCGTCCAATTTGCGGCGCGAAGATGCCGAAGATGACGAAGTCGTAGTACTCGAGTGTTCCGCCGAGGCTGGCGAGCAGAATCATCCGCCAGGCGCCGCGACTCATTCCGTCCGGGTTGGCCATCGGGGGCATTCTCGCACGCGGTGATATAAGGTGCAGCGCCATGCCCACCCTGAATTACCCGACGGGTCCGCTGCATGAAGTGATGCGAGCGACCGCGGAACGGTTTCCGGAACGTCCCGCGATCACGTTCAAGGACGACGTGCTCACGTTTGCGGACTTCGATCGTGAGTCGAACCGGCTTGCCAATGGTCTCGCTGCCCTCGGGCTCGGCACGGGTGCCCGTATGGCGCTCTATCTGCCCAACTGTCCGCAGTACCAGCTCGCGTTCTACGCGGCAAGCAAACTGGGTGTAATCGCGTGTCCGATGAATCCTTCGTACCGCGAGCGCGAAATCACCTACCACGTCAATGATTCGGGCGCGACATTCATGGTCACGCATGCCAGCCTGTGGCCGGTCGTCGAGGCGTGCCGGTCACACCTGCCGAATCTCGCGCGGGTGGTGGTGACGGGCGACGAGGTCGTGCGTGCCGGCGCGTGCCGCTACGAGGAGGTTGTGGATTCCGGATCCGCGGCAGCGCCCGATGTCGTGGTCGAGCAGAGTCAACTGGCGGCGCTGCCGTATTCCAGCGGTACTACCGGTCTTCCCAAGGGCGTGATGCTCACGCACCGGACGCTCGTCTGCAACCAGTTGCAATATCTGCACGGCAGCGACATCGGATCGAGTGACGTCTATCCGATATTCCTGCCGCTGTCACACATTTACGGCGTCATGCTGATGAACGCCGCGCTGGGATCCGGCGCGCGTCAGATTCTGATGGAGCGGTTCGATCTCGAGACACTGGTTTCGACGATTGAGAAATACGGGGTCACCATCCTTCACCTCGTTCCGCCGGTGCTGCTCGCACTGGCCAACGCTCCCGGGCTCGATCGCTCGCAATTCCGCACGGTTCGTTATGCCCTTTCGGCAGCCGCGCCGCTGGCGCCGGACGTTGCCCGACGCGTGGAGCAGCGTCTTGGGATCCGGGTCATCCAGGCGTACGGCCTGACCGAGACCGGACCGGCGTCGCATCACTCTCCGCTCGCACCCGAACGCGCACGGCTGGAGAGTGTCGGCGTCGTCATGGCCGACACCGAACAGTGCGTCGTCGACCTGGAGACCGGCGAAAGGGTCCTCGGACCGGGTGAAGTGGGAGAGATCTGCATTCGCGGTCCGCAGTTGATGCAGGGCTACTGGAATGCACCGGAAGAAACCGCGAACGCGCTCCGCAACGGATGGCTGCACAGTGGAGACATCGGTTACGTCGACAACGACGGCTACACGTTCATCGTGGACCGCAAGAAAGAGATGATCAAATGCCGGGCGTTCAGCGTCGCGCCCGCCGAGCTCGAAGCGACGCTGCTCGAGCACCCTGAGATTGCCGACTGCGGCGTGGTCGGCGTCGCTGATGCAGATGGCGGCGAGGTCCCGAACGCCTTTGTCGTGCCGCGAAAGGGATGTACGCTCGATCCAGCGGCGCTCACCGACTTCTTTGCCAAGCGCCTCGCCGGCTACAAGACGATCCGGCAATGGCATGTCACCGATGCCATTCCACGTACGCCGTCGGGCAAGATCCTGCGGCGCATGCTGAAAGAGAGACTCAGGCCATGACAGACGTATTGATCCTCGGCGGCGCGCGCACGCCGATGACGGAGTATGTGGGCGCGCTGAAGGATGTGTCCGCGATCGAGCTGGGCGCTGTCGCATCGCGAGGGGCCCTTCAGAAGACGGGCGTGAAACCCGAGTGGGTCGACCATGTGGTTTTCGGCAACGTGCTCCATACGAGCGCGGATGCGATTTACGGCGCGCGTCATGTGGCGCTGAAAGCGTGCGTCCCAATCGAGGTACCGGCGCTGACGGTCAACCGGCTGTGCGGCTCCGGCATCCAGGCGGCGGTCACCGGGGCTCACCACATCCTCACAGGCGAAGCGGACATCGTGCTGACGGGCGGCATGGAGAACATGAGCCAGGCCCCGCATGTCATTCGCGGACTTCGATCCGGTCTGAAGCTCGGTCAGGGCGCACTCGAGGATTCGCTGTACGAGGGATTGCGCGACACGATGTGCGGTCTGTTCATGGCCGAGACCGCCGAGAAGTGCGCCGGCAATTACGAGATCTCGCGTGAGGACCAGGACCGTTATGCGTTGCGCAGTCAGCAGAGCGCAGATGCGGCGTGGCAACAGGGGCGGTTCGCCGACGAAGTCGTTCCCGTGGAGATCAAAACGCGTCGCGGAACGACCGTCGTCGACCGCGACGATCACTTGCGCCCCGACGCCACGATCGAGGCACTCGCCAAGCTGCCGACGGCGTTTTCGAAGAACGGCACGGTCACGGCGGGCAACGCGAGCGGAATCGTCGACGGAGGCGCCGCGGTCATCCTGGCCTCCGAATCGGCGGCTCAGGCGCGGGGCCTCACTCCGCTGGCACGCCTTGCCGGCTGGGCAACGGTCGGCCTCGATCCGAGCATCATGGGTATGGGTCCCGCCCCCGCGATTCGGAAGCTGCTGCAGCGGAAGCAGCTCACGCTGGACGACATCGATTTGTTCGAAATCAACGAGGCGTTCGCGGCGCAGTATCTGGCCGTCGAAAAGGAGCTCGGCCTGAATCGCGAGAAGGTCAACGTGAACGGCGGCGCCATCGCGCTTGGACACCCGCTTGGCGCGACCGGTGCACGCATCCTGCTGACACTCACCCTCGAAATGCGACGGCGCGGCGCGAGGCGCGGCATCGCGGCCGCGTGCATCGGAGGCGGCCAGGGCATTGCCGCGCTCGTGGAGAGTCTCTAGATGGAGATTCGGACGGTAGGAGTTCTCGGATGCGGCCTCATGGGGTCGGGCATAGCGCAGATCGCCGCCGCCGCCGGCTACAAGACGATCGTGCGGGAAGTGAATGACGGTGCGCTTCAGGCTGGTCTGGGTCGCATCCGCAAGTTTCTTGCGGACGGCGTTGCGAAGGGAAAAGTCACAGAGGACGCACAGAACAAGACGCTTGGCAACCTGACAGGCACGACGCGGGCCGAAGATCTGAAGGACTGCGACATCGTCGTCGAGGCGATTGTTGAGAACGTCGACGAGAAGCGCGCTACGTATCAGGCCGTGGAAGCCGCAGTGCGCCCCGAGACGATCATCGCGTCGAATACGTCATCGCTGTGCATCACCGAGCTGGCCGTGGCAACGACGCGGCCGGATCGCTTCGGCGGTCTTCATTTCTTCAATCCCGTGCCGTTGATGAAGCTGGTCGAAGTGATCCCGGCGCTCACGACGAGCGAGCAGACGAAGCAGACGCTGACGGCGTTTGCGACCTCGCTCGGCAAGGAACCGATTGCCGCGCCCGATCGCCCGGGCTTCATCGTCAACCGGCTGCTCGTGCCGTACCTGTTGGACGCGATTCGCGAGTACGAACGCGGGCTCGGCACAATTGAAGACATCGACACGGGAATGAAGCTCGGATGCGGCTATCCGATGGGGCCGTTCACGCTGCTCGACTTCGTCGGCCTCGACACGACGTATTACATCGCCAACATCATGTTCGAGGAATTTCGGGAGCCGAGATTTGCGCCGCCGCCGCTGCTGAAGCGAATGGTGCTCGCCGGCCACCACGGCCGCAAGACGAAGCGAGGGTTCTACACCTACTAGGTGGCAGACGGCAGCGGGCAGTGAAAGCCACTAATGTTTTCCTGCCCGCTGCCCACTGCCCCCCGCCTCCTCCGCCAACAGCATCACGTGGGCGATCGCGAGCTCGCGCGAGTGGGTGAGCGTCAGGAGCGAGCTCGTCGCGCCCATCGCCGTGAACCGTTCAGCGGCGCCGCCATGAAACGCAAGGCGCGGCGGACCATGCCGGCGGACGACTTCGATGCCGGTCCAGTAGACGCCGCGGGAATGACCGGTGCCTAACGCCTTCATGGCGGCTTCCTTGGCGGCAAACCGCGCGGCATAGGACGAGGCGAAATCGCGTTTTGCCCGACAATAGGCGATTTCACCGTCGGTGAAGACGCGTCGCAGAAAGCGCTCGCCGTACCGCTCGATCATGTCCGCCACGCGCTCGATTTCGGTCGCATCGAGACCGACACCTATAATTTGCATTCCCGCTTCGGATCCTACATGACGCTTCCGCCGGTTCCCCCGAGCTTCTATTGGAGCAGTGAGGCGTGGGGCGCCGCGCTCCGCTGCCGGCCACTGGAGCCGTTCGCGCAACATCTGTTTACAACACGACAACTCCAGTTACCGTCCGCGGACGCCTGGCATGCGCTCGCCTCCGCGATCAACGTTCAACCCGGTCGCATCGTCTCCCTCAACCAGGTCCACGGTCGAGACGTTGTCTGCATCGACGCAAATGTCTCGCTCCACACGCTCGAGGCAATGCACAACGAGCGCCCCATGGCCGACGCGGTCATTTCTGCGGCGGCGGATGTTGCGCTCGTCGTGCGCGCCGCCGATTGTGTCCCGCTGCTCGTCGCCGACACGCGGATGGGGGCCGTCGCAGCGGTACATTCGGGCTGGCGCGGAACCGCCGCAGGCGTCGCGGTGGCGGCAGTCGAGGAAATGCAGCGTCAGTTCGGCAGTCAGGCCGCGGACCTTGTCGTGGCGATCGGCCCAGCGATCGGTCCTTGCTGCTATGAAGTCGGCTCGGAGCTCGTCGATGCCTTCGCCGCCGCAGGACACCCCCGCTACCTGATCGACCGTTGGTTCATGACGCCGCGCGAACGCAGAATGCGCCTCGACCTGGTAGGCGCCAGCCGGGACCAGTTGATTCTCGCGGGCGTCCATGAGGACAACATTCACGCCTGCGGCCTCTGCACCGCCATGCATCTGGACATCCTCACGTCGTACAGAGCCGAGCAGGCGGCCGCCGGCCGCATCGCAGGGGTGATCCGAGCGTCGGCGCCGACAACCGCGGTTCACGGTTGACGACGCGCAGTCACGCCACCAACCGCGTGCCGCGCTGCAAAGAGTCTCCCCACAGTCACTTGGACCGACAGCGGACGATACTGCTCCGCGGCGCAACGCTTGCCTCCACTCGGGTCGCCAGCGTACGTGGAGGATGCCGTGGTCGTGAAAATCGTTTCGTTGTCAGACAAGAACCCGTTGCCCGGCAAACTTGCCGAGGCCGAACTGCACTTCGCCGAGGGCGTCCTCGACGGCCTGAAGCTGGTTGGCTTCACGATATGGGAGCGGCGCACAGGAGGCGGCCGCAACGTGACGTTTCCGTCACGTACGTACTCCGTCAACGGCGAGCGCCGTACTTTCGCTCTCCTCCGTCCTGCCTTGGGCGATGCGACCGCGCAGGATCGTCTGCGGGAATGCATTCTCGAGGCGTACGCGGAGTTCGAAGAAAAGGCCGCTGTCGCGTCCTGACGTGCGGCACGCGCTAGTGAACGCGATCGACCTGCCAGCGCGGCGGAGCGGTGCGGTCGAGCGGATCGTACAGAAACACGCGCGTTTCGTCGCCGAACTCGGCGCGCGGTCGCCAATCGAGCCGCGCGCTGGCCGACGCCGGATGCTTTCTCATCAAATCTGATCGCTCCCAGTCTTCGATGGCGACCACCGGATGCCAGCCCCGTGCGCGCAGCGCGGCGATTGCGGTGTCGAGGTCCACGTCGAGCCAGTCCCACCGAAGCACGGGACGACTGGTGTAGTAGCGCGCGCTGCCGCTCTCCTGCACAGCCACGATGACGGCTCGGGGCGGCAGCGCCGAAGCGAGATACCGGCCGGCCAGCCGGTAGCGTGATTCATAGCGCCGCATGTTGAACGCTTGCTCGTGTTCGGCGCGAAGGACGTTGAAAGAGCCGACCGCCGCGAGGGCGCAGAGCAACAGTGCAGCGCGGATTGACACTGGCAACCGCAATAGCGCGGCCGTAAGCAGACCGCCTATCGCGACGAAGAGGAACGGAAAGGCAGGTAACAGGAAGCGGAGATACGACCATTCAGCGAACACGCCGTAGGGCAGGTACGAGAGGCCCACGATCAGGAATGCGAGTGTCGCCAGTACGACAGCGCGTCTCAGATGAGGAGCCTTGGACGTCGCCGGCCGCGCGGCGACGAGGATGACGACCGCCGCGAAGACGATGAGCAACGCCGGCATCTCGCCTTCAATGAGACGTCGCGCGTAGCCGGCCAGGTTAGGTGCGATGTTGCTCAGCGAGTACAGATCGCTCACTGCACCGTACCCGGAAGCAAGTGGGTTTGCGAACAACCGCCACTGCATCAGCAGTAGTGCGGCGATCGCAGGGGTAATACCTGCTGCGAAGCGGACGAGACGATCGGGACGCAGTCGCCGTTCGACGGCCACCTGACCCTGGCTCGAAGACTGCGCCACCGACAACCGCATCCGCGGAAAGTTCATCGTCGCCAGCGCGATGACGATGGTGAGGGGTGCGAGATTGGGGCGCGTCAGAATCGCGAGCCCGGCAGCGACGCCAGCAGCGAGCGGTGCATTCGGCACGGCTAGCAGCGAGAACAGCAAGGCGAGCGTCCACCAGGCGGTAGCTGGCACATCGCTCATGGGCTGGACGATCTGAAAGAGCAGAACCGGACTGGTCGCGATGAGCAGGGCGGCGGCGAGTCCCGCGTGGCGCGAATGGAGGCGCGCACCGGCGTAATACGTTGCAAGCACCGCGATCGCGCCGAACAGCGGAACCACGATATAGGTCGCAAGTTCGCCGCCGAGGAGACGAAACGGCGTCATGACGAGGGGCAGTCCAGGCGGATAGGTGGGAACGAGCTCCCCGAGATCAACGCCCGGGCGGTAGCCAAGGGGCGAGAAAGCCCACGTGGCATTCCGCCAGGCGACCGCGCGTGCGAGCGGTTCGTCGCTCGACAACCTGGCCGACGCGATCAAGGCCGCTTCGCTGACGTAGCCGGATGCATCGGAGCTCGACGCCGAATACGTGCCGTAGCCGATCCCGATACCTGCGGTCGCGGCAGCGAGCACCACAGCGCACGCCGGAGCGTGCTCGTCGATGAACGACCAGCCTGCTTCGCCGGCGTCGATCAACGTGCGTCGCCCGAATCGCGCGGCTGCAGCAACCGCGGCGACCGCGATCACCAATGGGCCGCGCCAGTTGTGGGTCGAGAGGCGGAACGGGCCGAGCTGAAGGAGGAAGCCGCCCGTAATTGTGACGATGACGAGGAGGACGAGTGCCGTTGTGGCAACCGCGACCAGCAGGCACGCGATCCGGCGGCGCACATCTGGGGCCGGGCTCGTTACTGCAGTACCGGCAGCAGCCGTGCGTTCTCCTTCTGCCGCTTTGGCGGAAGCGTCCACTCTTCGCGAAGCCCCTTGTCGAACTCGGAGCGGAAGAAGTGGTCCTTCAGACCGCCGTCGATGATGTCCCACGGCAGCACTTTGTCGGTCGAACGATCGCGGAAGACGAAGAAGTTCGCATCGACGCCGGTTTCGGCGACAGCCGCCCGCCAGTTTCCGCCGTTGCGCTCAGCCGCTTCGATGGCAGCAGCCACGCGCCGATCCCCGAGCGACAGCAGCGCCTGATAGAACGAATGCCGTTCGGACTTGATGTTGAAGTAGACGTTGTCGATGCCGGCCATCAGCGATCGCATCCGCTTGATCTTGCGGTCGATCGATCGATCGTCTTCCATTGGCAGCCACTGGTACGCCGTTCCGGGCTTCGGCACGAGCGGGTTGACGCTGCCGACGATGCGGCCGAGCTGACCGCGGCCGCGCTGGTGGCGCAGCATGATTTCGCGAAACTGCTCCGTCATTTCGCGAATCGCGACGAGATCGTCATCGGTTTCTGTCGGCAACCCAATCATGAAGTAGAGCTTCAGGTTGTCGAACCCGCTGGCGAAGATCATCTCCGCAGCCGCAAGAATTTCGTCGTTTGTGACCGTCTTGTTGATGACACGCCGCAGCCGATCAGATCCTGTCTCAGGCGCGATCGTAATCGTGCGCTCGCCGCTTCTCCGGAGCAGCTCGAGAATCGTCGGCGTGAGATCGTCGAGACGAAGCGAGGCAGGGCTGATCGAGTAGCCCATGTCGACCAGTTGCGTGAGAATCTCTTCGATGTCCGGGTGGTCGCACAGCGCGATGGAGACAAGGCCGGCGCGGTGCGAATGCTGTCGCGCGTTTCCGGCAAGCTGCAGGATCCG
>Ga0068862_100000157_pt1 | contig 76001 bp, 71 predicted proteins | sample KBSSwiS52_FD_66598 | JGI IMG/M metagenome (GOLD analysis project Ga0068862, IMG submission 66598) | Switchgrass rhizosphere microbial communities from Kellogg Biological Station, Michigan, USA - KBS Switchgrass S5-2 | ecosystem: Host-associated > Plants > Roots > Rhizosphere > Soil ...
CGGCGTCCCGTGCACCTCCTGCACGGCCTGCGCCAGGAGGCTCACCAGCGCCCGGTGCGCATCCTCCCGTACCAGCACGGCCGCGGTGGTAGCGAGCAGCACTGTGTCCGCGGGCGGCACGTTCTCCGCGAAGTCCACCACGCCCTCGTGCAGCAGCAACGGCGTCAGGAACGGAAATCGCTGGGTGTAGGCCTCCGCGTTGGGAAAGCTCATCAGGCTGACGTTGGGCGTCCGCAGGAGGCGCTGGATCGTGCGCGCCTCTGGCGCCAGCACCAGAAACCCAACATCGGCCTCGCCCTTGCCGAGCTTCTCCACGTAGTCGGGCAGCTCGCTGTTGATGAGCGTGGCGGTCTTCGCCGTGACCCCATGGGCGGTCAGCAGCCTCAGCGCGAGGCCGGCGGTGCCTCCGCCGGCGGGGCCGACGAGCACGCGCTTACCCTTGAGGTCGGTGAGCCGCTCCAACTTCAGGGAGGAGACGTGGAACACCCACAGTGGCTCGTAGGCGACCCGGCCGATGGAGACGAGCCCCGGCGCGTCCTTGGCGGAGACGAGGCCGCCCTGTACAAACCCCGCATTCACCCCGGAAGCGGGCGAAGCGAGGGCTTTGAGGTTGTCGAACGAGCCGCCGGATTCCTTGACGATGAGCTTGACGCCGTTGCGCTCGAAGTAGGGCCGGTAGCTCTCGGCGAAGCGGTGGTAGGGGCTGCCCGCACTGGCCGCCGAGATCACGAACGTGCCGGGCGGCGACGGATCGGCGAAGCGCAAGGCGAGCCACACCGCTGCGACGATGGCGAGCAGCGCCGGCACGGCAATGAACATGAGGTCGCGAAGCTGAACCCGCGAGAACCTGTTGCGCATGGAGCCTCCCCCGAGAGTCCGTCGTTCCGCCGATGCTGTAACCTAACGCCTGGCGAGCCGGAAGGTGTCAGCCCCCCTTGTCAGCGCATTGTCAGCCCCCTGGCCCTCTTGGTCTGACATCTTCACGCAACCCACGTCGGAGCTGCGGTATCGGACCGAGTGGGACCCGGATGGCCTGGCGTGTCCGCTGCCGATCACAGCCCGCCCTCGCCGACCGGCACGAACGGTGCCCAAACGGAGGGGTGGGCGTTGCGCGGATTGGCCCGGTCCGTGCTGAAGGCCAGCATGGAGCGGCGCAGCGCCTCGGCGCGGCCGATGCGATGATCCTTCTCGGCGGCGGCGAACGCACCGGTGGTGAGCGCCACCGCGGCGTCGCTCTCCACCTCCCAGTGCGAGACGAGGAGCGCGCGCGCCCCCGCGTAGAAGAATGCGCGCGCGAGCCCCGAGAGCGCCTGCGCGCCCTCGGCGCCCCCCGCGGCGCTGTTGCAGGCCGACAGCACCACCCAGTCGGCGTCGAGCTTGAGCCCCGTCACCTCGGAGGCCGTGAGCAGGCCGTCGTCCTCCTCCGAGGGCGTCGCCGGGGGAGTCAGCATCAGGGCAGGCTCGCCCAGGCCGGAGAGGTTGCCGGCGATCAGTCCGTGCGTGGCGAAGTGCAACGTCGCATAGCCTTCGAGCACGCCGCGGGCACTGAGACTCTTGACGGCGGCCTCCGTGGCCCGAGCGCCCAGCCAGATATCGTCATCCGCAGCACCGAGCCGCCTGCCCACGTCGCACAACTCGTCCGCCGTCTCCGGCAGCGGCGCCTGCCGGCGCACCTGGCCCACGTCGGCCAGGGTTCCGTGGAGGAGGACGCTGGCGGCGGCCCGCGATCCGCGCGCGGCGAGCCGCGTGCGCTGCGGGGCGAGGCCGCAGCTCTGTCTGCTGCGCGCCTCGCCGGCGCGCTGACTGTCCGCCTGGTTGCCGGGCTGGCCGTCGAGCAGCGGGTTGCCGAAGCCGGCCCAGGGCTTGCGCGCCCGCACTGGGCGCGCGTTGCGGCGCAGGACGGCGAGGCTCGCGACCGAGGGCAGGATGGTGATCGCCTGACGCGTGCCCAGCCATTGCACCCCGTGATAGCCCTGGGCGTCGTCCGGCACGGCAACGGCGGGCATCTCGGTGACGAGCGTGCCGAACGGCAGCTGCATCAGCGAGGCGGACGGCACGATCAGCAGGTGCTTGCCTGCGATCGCCTGCTCCGCACTGCCGAGCAGCGCCTTGTATAGGGCATGGGCGCGCCTGGCATCGAACGGCAGCGAGGCGCCTCCCGCGTAGCGGGGGAACAGCGAGCGGCAACGCTGAACGCGCCTCTCCTGCTGCTGCTTCCTCTGCATGTCGCCGGGCATTTCCGCTGGCCAGCCGGCGGGATCGGTCCAGTCGAGCGGGTCGAGCCCGCAGCGAAGCGCCGCCACCTCCTCCGCCAGCTCGCCGCTGCCCAGGTTGACGAGCGAGAGGTTCTTGTCGGTCTTGGAGATCACCCAGGCCCAGCTTGGCGACGGCGTCTCGATGAACACTACCATCGCCTCGTCGTCGCGCAGCACGGCCTGGATCTCGATCGCGGTGAGCGGCTGCGGGTTGATGAGCGCCGTATACTCGGGGAACTCCCGCGCCAGGCGCTGGTCGATGTCGGCGAGGCGCCGGTCGATCTCGGCAAGCCGCGCTGTGTCGGCGGCGTGGGCCTCGGCGTCGACGGACGTGCGCCTGGTGAGGCGGCCAAGGAGCCGCTTGTCGCGCGCCTGCCATTCGGCCACCAGGTCCTGGCGCTCGCGGGCCAGGGCGGCGAGCGGCCCGTCGCCTTTGACGCGCCGCGCTGACATCTGCGCCAGTGACGCCGATGCCTCCGACGGGAACGACTGCGCCGCCTCCAGAACATGGGCGACCAGCTCCACGCCGCGCGAGCGGTCTACGGTCACGAGCTTCATAGCGCTGTTGACGAAGTCGCCGGCGGCGGCCTTGTGGATGGCCAGGTGGGTGCTGGGCAGGCCGCTCAGCTCGCCCTGCAGGCTCTGCGCGCCCCGGCGAGCCTGCCTCTGGTAGATGGCGAGCGCCTCACGGAGAGGATCGACGGCCTTCCCCCAGTCCTTTTTGGCGGCGTAGATCAGGCCCAGACTCCGCAGCACGGGGGCGCGCTGTGGATGGTCGCGGGCGAGCGTGAGGTCGAGATTCCGCAGCGCCTCCGTCATCGCCTGCTCGGCCTTGACGTAGTCGCCCTGCCTCTCGTACAGCCGCCCCAGATTGTGCAGCCCCGTGCTGATGTAGAGATGCCCGGCGGGAAGGCCATCCCGATAGGTCTTGAGCGCGCGCACGAGCAGCTGCTCGGCTTCCTGCAGGCGCCCGGCGTCCTGGTACAGCGTGCCCAGGTTGTTGAGCGTCGTCGCCAGATCGATGGCGGTCTCCGGCATGAGCTTGTCGAGCTGCTGGATCGACCGGGCATAGAGGCGGGCGGCGTCGCCGCGGCGCCCCTGCAGCTGGTAGACTGTGGCCAGGTTGCGCAGCAGAATGGCCGTCAGCGGAGTGTCGGCCTTGATGGTCCGGTCGGCGATGGCGAGGCCGCGCTCGTAGATAGGAATGGCCTCGGCGTAGAGCCCGAGCTTGTAGTGCAGCTCGCCGAGATTGTTGAGGAGCGTCACGCCGAACGAGGTGTCGAGTCCGGACCTGGCTTCCTCGGCCGCGATCGCGCGCTTCAGCACGGCAATGGCCTCGCTGTAGCGGCCTTCGCCGCGCAGACTCTCCAGGCGGGAGCCGAAGTCATCCTGCCCGCCGGTCTGCGCCACGGCGGCGCCGTTGCCGATCGCCGCGAGAACGGTCAGCAACGCCAAGCCGGCAAAGGCGGCCGCCCAACGCACCCTGGAAAGTCGCACCGCACCGCCTCCGTGATGGCCCTCGCCACGGTGCCGCCCGTTGATGACGGAACGAAGACACCGACCCGCCGCCTGCTGGGGAGAGGACGCGTCGCCACTATGTCGCGTCGCAGCATTGCGCCTACGGCTCACGCACGATTTCGGACACTTGCCACCACCCGCTCCACCTCGTCGCCGGCCTCGGCCCAGGCCAGGTCGCCGCGGCGGAGCATATAGTTCACGTGCGCCAGCGTCTCGCTGAAGGCGAAGCTCATCTGGTGCGGGTCGAGCTGGCGGGTGAACAGCACCGGCACCAGGTCGGCCGCTGAGCGCGGCGCCTCGCGGCAAGCCTCGGCGATCAGGGCGCAGCGCTTCTCGTGGTGCGCCGCCAGCTCCTCGGCGCGGACGTGGAGGCCGCGGAAGGGGAGCTGGTGGCCAGGCAGCACCAGGGCGTCGGCCGGAATGCTCTGTTTGATATCCGTCAGCGAGCGCAGGTAGCGGCCGAGCGGGTCGCCGTTGGGGTTGACCGCCCATACGCTGATGTTGGGCGTGATCTTGGCCAGCACCTGGTCGGCTGCCAGGAACACCTTGTCGGCCGCACAGTAGAGCATGACCTGCTCGGGGGCGTGGCCGTTGCCGGTGAGGACCTCGAAGCTGCGGCCGCCGATCTTGAGCGTATCCCCCGCCGCAAGCCGCTCGAAGGTGGGCGGCAGGCCCGACACCATCTTCAAGTAGGCGTGCCCCTGGGTTGCAACGCGCTGCGTTGAGGCAGCGTCGAGACCGTGGCGCAGGTAGAAGTCGCGGTAGGGCTTGGCGTCGAGGGCGCCGGGGCTCAGCGAGACGTTCTGGCAGAGGAGATAGCTGGTCTCGCTGGTCAGCAGCGGCAGGCCGAAGCGCTCGCACAGCCAGCCGGCCAGGCCGATGTGATCGGGGTGGTGGTGGGTCACGATCAGGCGGGTGAAGGCGCGCCCGGCGAGCGCGCTGCCGGCCATCGTCTCCCACAGCGCCCGGGTGGCGTCGTTGCCGATGCCGGTGTCGAGGATCGCCCAGCCGTCGCCGTCGTCGATCAGGTAGACGTTGATGTGGTCGAGCCGGAAGGGCAGTGGCACGCGCACCCACAGGATGCCGGGTGCCACCTCCATGAACGCACCGGGCGCGGGCGGCTCCGCCACCGGATAGACCAGCGCGCTGCTTCTCGATTTGCTCGATCTGGCGGGCATATCCAAGCTTGAGCCTCGCTGTGTTGCGCGGAAATTAACCGCCTTCGCAGCTCTATCCTGGCACGGGTCGCGCCGCAGCGCACCAAAGCGTCGCGCAGGCAAGATGCGCGCTGCCCGCCCAACGTGTTCTACTGGGGCGGGAAATCGGCCCGAGCCCCGCAATTTGGCCGCGACCCTGCCCTAATAGGGCTGCCCCGGGCGCTATCAGGTAGGGGTGATTCGCTCGCCCTGGGCGTCGTATTCGGCCTCCAGGGAGCCCCGAAGGAGATACCGCGGATGACGGGCAGCCCAACCTCGGATCGCAGCGCCGTCTGGCGGCAGGACCGGCGCACCGATGCCGCGGCCGCCCGCTGGGCTGGACGCGGGTCAGGACGGGGACGTGGCCGCGGGCCGGTGCGGTGGCTGGCCGTGACGCCCTACGCGGGGCTCGCGCTGGTCTGCCTCGCCCTCGGTGCGGTGGCGTTCGTGCTGGTTGCACCGCCGCTCGGCGTGGTGCGCGACCGTCTGGTCGATGAGGTCAGAGCCAGCACCGGGCGCTCGCTTGTCGTTCACGGCCCGATTTCGGCCACGCTATTCCCCCGCGTGGTCGTCTCTATGACCGATGTGGCGGTGCTGCCGCCCGAAGGCTTTGCGGACGGCAGCACCGTGACGGTGCCGTCCCTTGAGGCAGAATTGAGCCTCCGCTCGCTTCTCTCGCGCCGACCGAAGATCGAGCGCGTGACGCTGCACCGGCCGACGTTCGAGCTTACCATCGACGCCCAGGGCCGCCGCAGCTGGGACATCGCCGCATCGAGGCCGCGCTCGCAGCGATTGCCCGCTACGGACTCCGCAGGTGGGGAAGGGGCGTCGCCAAACCTGCCGGAACGTCCGCACAAGATCGAGGGCGTCGCCTCCGTAAGGTCGGGACCGCCCCGACCCTGGGCCGTGCGCGTCGAGGACGGCACTGTGCGCTATCGCGACGAGCGCTCCGGCACACGCCACGAGATCGCCGCGCTCAACCTCGACCTCGGCGCCGAGGGCCGCGGCGGCCCGGTCGCCGTCAGCGGCAGCCTCGCGTGGCAGGGGGAGCCTTGGCGCTTCTCGGGAACGGCAGCGCACGAGATCCTGGAAGGTCGGCAAGGTCCCGTCACCCTCAAACTGGCGGGAGCCCCTGTGGAGGCCGCCTACGCGGGTACGGTGGCCGTGAAGGGCGGCTTTGCCGCCGAGGGTGCCTTGTCGCTCGGGCGCTTCGCTTACAAGGGGCTGAAAATCGGACCGAGCGAGCTTGCCGTGTCGGTTGACGCCGGCGTGGCCAACGTCAAGCTCCAGCAGATCGAGCTTTACGATGGTCGGGGGCAGGGGACACTGACACTCGACGCGACGGGCGAGACGCCGGCGCTCGCGGCGAGCCTCAAGCTTGCCGACCTATCCCTCCTGCCGTTGCTCGGCGATGCCGCCGGCGTCGGCTGGATCGACGGCCGTGGCACCGTGGCGCTCGATCTCGCCGCGCAAGGGCGCTCGGCGGAGCAGATTGTGGAAACCATGCGGGGCAAGGCGCAGCTGGCTGTGGCTGACGGCGCCCTCACCGGCATCGACATCGACAGAGGTCTGCGCGCACTGCAGCGCGGCCGGCTCGATCGCCTCGCCCCGCGGCACGAGGACCGCACGCCCTTCAGCGAGCTCTCCGGCAGCTTCGACATCGTCGACGGAGTTGCGAAGAACCAGGACCTCAAGCTCGTCAGCGCGCATCTGCAGCTGAGCGGCGAGGGCACGGTCGAGCTGGCGCGGCGCCGGATCGACTACACGCTGCAGACCAAGATTGCCGGCGGCCCGCCCGACGATGGTGCGGCTCTCAGGGTCGGCACCATCGAGCTGCCCATCAGCGTTAAGGGGCCGCTCGACCGGCCCGAGTTTGCGATCAAAGGGCAGGAGGGGCTCACCGATGCGATCCGGCAGATCGGACGCAACCTGCGCTCGCGTGAGGTCCAGGACGCCGTCAAGGGGCTCATTGGTGGCGACGGCGACAAGCGCACGAAGCCGTCGGAGCTGATCGAGAGGCTGCTCAAGAAAGAGTAGCGGATGCTGCTTAAGTATGAGCCGCGGCGCTCGGCCGTGCGGCTCCGCAGCGACGGTGCAGCAGCCTCCGCAAAAAATTCGTCGCACGCCCGCAAAGGCCCTTGCACCCCAGGGCCATTGGCCTCATATGACGCCACTCCGTTTGTCCCGCGCATCCGGTTCGGTGCGTGGGGCAGCGGGTTGGCTATCTACTGGTTGGGGAGGGGTCCCATGGCTTACACCGACGCCCTCTTCCAATTGGGGATGGACTTGACCCGTTCAAGCACCGCCCAAAAGGAAGATCATGGTCACAGCGCGCTAGCGCAAACTGAGGACAGGAAAGACCACTTTATCGAGCGAGATGGGGTCAGGTGCGCAGGCACACACCTCATCATCGACCTGTTCGGCGCCAGGCGCCTGGACGATCTTCGGCACATCAGCGACACGCTGAAGAAGTGCGTTGAGGTGGCGGGAGCGACCCTCCTGCACATTCATCTGCACCACTTCACGCCCAACGGCGGCGTGTCGGGAGTGGCGGTGCTGGCCGAGAGCCACATCTCCATCCACAGCTGGCCGGAGGCGGATTACGCCGCGCTCGATGTCTTCATGTGCGGCGACGCCAAGCCGCACCTGACGATCGATGTGCTCAAGGCGGCCTTCAAGCCCGAGCGCACAGTCGTCAAGGAGCACCTGCGTGCCAACTCGATACCCGAGCGCACGTGGGAGATCGTCGCCGCTCCCGAGGCACCCAAGCGGGCGCCCGAGCGGGCAGGCCGGACGAAGAAGGCGGCCTGAGCCGCTGCGGCAGTGACAGGTGCGCCCGCAATGCGTGGGGCGCACCTGCACACAATTCCGCGCGCATAGCCTCTTCCGCGGGCGTGGCGCCTGTGGTCTTTCGGGCAACCGTCACTTGGGAGGCCGGCTGATGGCGCGCTGGATCGAGGAGACGTTCCATCCCCACTGGCGCGTGCGGCTGGCCGCCGACGAGGTGCTGCACGAGGTCAAGACCGGGCACCAGCATCTGGTGATCTTCACCAATGCCACCTGGGGCACGGTCCTGATGCTCGACGGCGTGTGTCAGCTCAGCACCCGCGACGAGTTCATCTATCACGAGATGATGGCACACGTGCCGCTGATGGCGCTGGAGCGGCCACGGCGCGTGCTGGTGGTCGGCGGCGGCGACGGCGGGGTGCTGCGCGAGGTCTTGAAGCACCCGTCGGTGGAGAAGGCGACGCTGTGCGAGATCGACCGCGCGGTGATCGATCTCTCGTTGAAGCACTACCCCGAGATCGTCGGCGGCGCCTTCGACGACAGGCGTGCGGAGGTCGTCATCGCCGACGGTCTCAAGTATGTGGCGGAGACCGAGGCGCGGTTCGACGTCATCATCGTCGACAGCTCCGAGCCGATCGGTCCCAGCGCCGTGCTGCACACGCGCGAGTTCTTCACCGACTGCAGGCGTGCTCTCAAAGCGGGCGGCGTGCTCGTCACCCAGAACGGCCTGCCGTTCCTGTTCCCGGAGCATCTCGCTCAGACGAGCGGGATTTTCGCCTCCCTGTTCAAGGCCACCTCACCGTTCCTCTGTACCCAGCCCTGCTACTTCGGCGGCCCCTTCGCCCTCAACTGGGCGAGCGATGACGCCGATCTGCTGGAGGTTCCCGAACCCACCCTGGCGCGCCGCATGGGAAGGCGCGCCATCGCCACCCGCTACTACACTCCCGCCGTCCACCGCGCCGCCTTCGCGCTCCCCGAGTATGTGCAGGCCGCCATACGCGTCGATACGGGGGACAAGCTCAAGTCCGACGCTGCTCCCAAATCCGCTCCGCAGCCCGCCAGGCCGCGCCGAGCCCGCAAGGCTTAAGGGCGCGTGCCGTCGCCGTGCCACGCACGGCTCGTGTGGGACAGAGCGCGCCGCAACCTCACCGTGTAACGACCCCTTGACAAGACTGTGGATGCCACCAAAATGTCATATTGACGCCTGTCGCTGCCGGTTCTCAGGCGCGCGGCCATGGACGTGGCTGGCCATACGGCAGCACCGCGAGGTTGTGAGGACGGGAGTCGCAGGGTCAACAGCGAGAGGAGGGAGGATGACGCCACCTGACAATTACGCTGCCCTCGCCTCGGCGAGGGCACGGCCCGGCGCCCCAGCTCGAGCGCAGTGATCACCCGGGTTGACCGAGCCGCTACATCACATCGGTAAAGCTTGAACGAGGTAATCCCTCGCAAATGAGCCCGGCCCTCTCGGGCGGGGCGCGAATCTGAGAGACGAAATGGCCCCGCTTGCGCACGCCACGCAGCGGGGCTTTCGCATGTCAGCCTCTCGCCGCGCCCGTCCGAGAACGCCCATCACCCGCCGAAGACTACCCGGTGTATGAGCCGCCCGGGAGCGAGAGTGAAGCCGGGGCGGCGCCGCAAGGACGGCAAGCGACGTCGCGGCCGGAGCTGTCAGAGGTCGGCCAGAAGGCCGGCCACGAACTCTGTCAGGCCGGTCTGGCGCTCGCGCCTGAGGCGCTCGGCGGCGACGATGCCGACAAGGTTGGTGAGGGTCGCCTCCAGGTCGGTGTTGACGAGAGCGTAGTCGTACTCGTTCCAATGGCCGATCTCGGCCGCTGCCGCGGCCAGACGGCGCTGCACCGCCGCCTCGGAATCCTGGTTGCGGGTCCTGAGCCGCCGCTCCAGCGACTTGCCGTCGGGCGGCAGGATGAACACACGAACCACATCCTTGGGCATCTGCCGCTTGAGCTGGCGCGCGCCCTGCCAGTCGATGTCGAACACGACATCGGTGCCGGTCTCGACCAGCTCCAGCACCTGCGCCTTGGGCGTGGCGTAGCTCTCGCCGAAAACCTCCGCCCATTCGAGCAGTTCGCCGGCGGTCTTCCGGCGCTCGAACTCGGCCTTGTCGACAAAGAAGTAGTCGCGGCCCTGCACCTCGCCGGGCCGGGGGCCGCGCGTCGTGACAGAGATCGACATGCGCAAGCCCTGATCTGCGGCCAGCAGGCGACGCGCCAGCGTGGTCTTGCCGGCGCCCGAGGGCGACGACAGCACGAGCAGCATCCCCCTGCGGCCGATGCGGGGGCCGCACGTGGCGCCGGCCTCGCTCCCCGTCTCACTCAATGTTCTGCACCTGCTCGCGCATCTGGTCGATGACCGCCTTGAGCTCAAGGCCCGCCTTCGTCGTCTCGGCGTCGTAGGCCTTGGAGCAGAGCGTGTTGGCCTCGCGGTTGAACTCCTGGGCCAGGAAATCCAGCCGGCGCCCGGCGGGCTCCTTCGAGCCGAGCAGCTCGCGGGCGGCGGCCACGTGGGCAGTGAGGCGCTTTAACTCCTCCTCCACGTCGACACGGGCCGCCAGCAGCGCCGCCTCCTGATAGAGCCGCGTCTCATCCAGTGTCGCGCCCGTCTCCATCAGGCGCCCCACCTGCTCCCTGAGGCGTTGGCGGATGGCGGCCGGGGCGCGGGAGGGCGAATGCTCGACGCCATCGACCAGGCGCTCGATCTCGGTCAGCTGCCGCGCCACGACCACCGTGAGGTGAGCCCCTTCATCAGCACGAGCGCGTACCATGCCATCGAGCGCGGCATCGAGGCTCGACAGCATAGCCTCGGTGCGTGCCGCCGCCTCGGCCTCGCTCTCCTCCGGCTCGACCAGCTCCAGGACGCCGCGCACGTTGAGCAGTCCCTCGGCGCTGGGCGGGCCGACCCCGGCCGCGCCGCGCAGCGTCTCGACGGCCGCCAGCACCTGCCTCAGCGCGATCTCGTTGAGCCGGATCTCGGTCTGGCCGTGGGTACGCTTGATGTTGAGGTTCACCGTCAGGCTGCCGCGGCTGACGCGTTTGGCCACCGCCTCGCGGATGCGCGGCTCCAGGCCCTCGAAGCCGGGCGGCACCCGTGGGCGGGTGTCGAGGCCGCGCCCGTTCACCGAGCGCAGCTCCCAATGCCAGCTGACGGAACCCACCGCACCGGCGGTCCGCGCGAACCCTGTCATGCTCTTGATGGTCATGCGTCAGCCCGGCATCGACGGCGCACCACAGGGGCGAAGCCACTCAGGACCGGACGGCCCCGCGCCCCCGGCCCGCGGAAATCTAGTCGGATTGGCCCCGACGCGCCAGCGCGGGAGACCGCACGCCGGCGGCTTCTGCGCTCATTTTGCGGGCACTCAGCGCTTGGCCTTCGGCGGCGCTGGCTCGGTGGTGGAGGCCCACGACCCCTCCTCGCTGGACGCTTTCGGCCGCGCCGTCACAGGCGCATTCGAACCGCCCGCTGCAGCCGCGCCCTTGCCTTTCCCGGCGCCCCTGTCCGCGGCCTTGTCGGCACCGCCCTTGTCCGGAGCCGCCTTCTCCGGTGCCGCCTTCTCCGGTGCCGCCTTCTCCGGCGCCTTCTCGGGCGCCTTCTCGGACGGTTGCGGCATCGCGCCCGCCGCCGCGGCCTTGGCCTTGCTCTCCTTCTCCTTCTCACGCTCCTTCTCGAGGGCGCGCCACTTCTGGACGCTGCTGTTATGGTCCTTCAGCGTCTCGGAGAAGATGTGCCCACCGTTGCCGTCGGCCACGAAGTAGAGATCCTTGGTGGCCGCCGGATTGAGCACCGCCTCGATCGACGCCCTGCCCGGGTTGCAGATGGGCGTCGGCGGCAGGCCGTCGATCTGGTAGGTGTTGTGTGCGGTCTTCTGGACGATCTCGTTCTTCATGATCGGCCGGTTCCACACCGTCTTGCCGGCACTGAGCCCGTAGAGGATGGTCGGGTCCGACTGCAGGCGCATGTTCTGCCTGAGCCGGTTCACGAACACGGCGGCGACACGCTCACGCTCGTCGTTCCGCCCGGTCTCCTTCTCGACGATGGAGGCGAGCACGAGCGCCTCCTCCCAGGTCTTGACGGGGAGGCCCTTCTGGCGCTGGTCCCACAGCTTCTCCATCAGCTTGCGGGACTCCGCACGCATGTTGTCGAGGATTGCCTGGCGCTGCGCTCCGCGCTGCATGACGAACGTCTCCGGCAGCAGCGCGCCTTCCGACGGCACGTCTGTCACCTCGCCGGTGAGGTTGGGATCGGCCTTCAGCCGCTCCACAATCTGGTGGCTGGTGAGCCCCTCTGGGATCGTGACCCGGTGAGTGATGGTCTTGCCGTCGGACAGAATGTCGATGACATTGCGGATGCTGGCAGACTGCGGGATCTGGTAGTCGCCGGCCTTGAGCTGGGGCGGTCGCGCCTTGTCGCCCCAGGCGGTCGCCTTGGCGATGAGATATCCGGCGATGAAGAGCCGCCGGTCAGTGATGATGCCCTCCCGCTCCAGCCGCGAGGCGATGTCGTGCACGCCCTCGCCCTTGGGGATGACCACGCCCTTGCTCGCCGCGAGCGGCCCCGGCGCATTCACCCAGCCGTTGACCGCGAGCGCCAAGCCGCCGACGATTGCCATCAGCAGCAGGAGCAATGTGAAGACGCCGCTCACGAGCCGGAACAGCCCCGAGGAGCGGCCGGGAACTCCGCCGCGGCTGTAGCGGCCGCGTCGCCGCGACCGGGCCAACGGTCGCGTGGGCTCAAGCTGCTCGGACGGGCTGCGCGCCAGCGCGCCAGTTGGCCGGCTGGTGTAGTGGGGATCCGCGGGCCGGCGGTTGCTCATGGGCTCATTCCTCGCAGCGCGCACCCCCGAATGCGTTCTAGCTAATTCTTCTTACCCGCTTATTCGCACCGGCGATCAAGTCCGGGTGGGTAGCATTAAGGTAAATGTGGCGAAAGGACGATGCGGGCGCAAGCACCGAACGGCAGTGGCGCGCCCGACACGCAGGTGCGCCGGTGCTCACGCCGCCAGGCGCCGCAGCACCAGGGAGGCGTTGGTACCGCCGAAGCCGAAGGAGTTGGACAGCACCGTATCGATGCTGCGCTTCTTAGCCTCGTGCGGGACGAGGTCGATGGCGGTCTCAACCGATGGGTGATCGAGGTTGAGCGTGGGCGGAGCGATGTTGTCGCGGATCGCCAGCACCGAGAAGATCGCCTCGATGGCGCCGGCCGCGCCGAGCAGGTGCCCCGTCGCCGACTTGGTGGACGACATGGCGAGGTTGCCGGCGGCGTTGCCGAACAGACGCTCCACGGCACCCAGCTCGATCTCGTCGCCCATAGGCGTCGAGGTGCCGTGCGCGTTGACGTACTGGATGTCGCTCGTGGCGATGCCGGCGCGCTTCAGCGCCGCCTTCATGCAGCGGTAGGCGCCGTCGCCGTCCTCGGCCGGCGCGGTGATGTGGAAGGCGTCGCCCGACATTCCGTAGCCGATGACCTCGGCATAGATGCGTGCCCCGCGAGCCTTCGCGTGCTCCAGAGTCTCCAGCACGACGATGCCGGCGCCCTCGCCCATCACGAAGCCGTCGCGATCCTTGTCGTAGGGCCGGGAGGCGCGCGTGGGCTCGTCGTTGAACTTGGTGGCCAGTGCCTTGCACGCCGCGAAGCCCGCCATGGCAATGCGGCAGATCGGGCTCTCGGCGCCGCCCGCCACCATCACGTCGGCATCGCCCAGCGCCACGAGCCGCGCGGCATCGCCGATGGCGTGCGCGCCGGTCGAGCAGGCCGTGACGACTGCGTGGTTGGGGCCCTTGAGGCCGTGCCGGATCGAGATGTAGCCGGAGGCGAGGTTGATGAGCCGCCCCGGAATGAAGAACGGACTCACCCGGCGTGGCCCCTTGTCCCTCAGGAGCAGCGAGGTATCGGCGATGCCGCTGAGTCCGCCGATGCCGGAGCCCACCAGCACGCCGGTGCGCTCCTGCTTCTCGGGTGTATCGGCTGTCCAGCCGGCGTCCTTGAGGGCCTGCTCGGCAGCACCCATGGCGTAGACGATGAAATCGTCGACCTTGCGCTGCTCCTTGGGCTCCATCCAATCGTCCGGATTGAACTTATCCTCGGAGAGCGGCCCGCGCGGCACGAAGCAGGCAATCCGGCAGGCCAGATCGTCGGCCTGAAACTCCTCGATCCGACGTGCCCCGTTTGCACCCTTGAGGAGGCGCGACCAACTCGCTTCCACGCCGCAGCCCAGCGGCGTGATGAGGCCCAAGCCTGTGATAACGACCCGACGCAGCATCCCAGTCCCGATTCGGCCCCCATGCTCCCCGAGCCGGCTCCCCGAGCCGGCCGGCGCGCGTCTCAAGCTGCGCCGGTCGCTCGCAAAGGAGACCTTCAGTGTCCTACGATGCGGCCGGCGGCGCGCTGGCGTGCTGCTCCAGGAACTTCACCGCGTCACCCACGGTCTGGATGCGCTCGGCGGCATCGTCGGGAATCTCGCAACCGAACTCCTCCTCGAAGGCCATCACCAGCTCGACGGTATCCAGGCTGTCAGCCCCGAGATCGTCGATGAAGCTAGCGCTGTCCGTCACCTTGTCGGCCTCTACGCACAAGTGCTCGACCACGATCTTCTTCACGCGCTCTGCCACGTCGCTCATCTGTGTATTCCTCGGCTGACCCTGTCTGTTGGCTTATCCAAGCTGCTTATTGTCTCGCGTCGACCTGTCGGTATGCACATCCTGAGCCTGCGAGAGCGCCACCACCCAACCCCGGCGGGGGCGTATGCATCCCCACGGCAGCGCATTTCTCCTAGAGTTGGGCACGCAAATCACGGGCTCGTTAACACACTTCACCAGGCTTGACCAGCACCCCGCGGAGGTGACGCCCGGGGCAGCCTTGGCGGCGGCCAAGGGCGGCTTTTCAGGGCTAGATCATGGCCAGACCGCCATTCACATGGAGCGTCTGGCCGGTCATGTAACCTGCCTCCGAGGAGGCCAAATAGACGCAGGCCGCGGCGATGTCGGCGGGGGTGCCGAACTTCTGCGCCGGTATGGCTTCCTTGATGGCGCTGACCTGCTTCTCGTTCAAGACGTCGGTCATGGCGGTGGAGATGAAGCCCGGCGCGACGCAGTTCACCGTGATGCCGCGGGAGGCCACCTCGCGGGCCAGCGACTTCGACATGCCGATCATGCCGGCCTTGGAGGCCGCATAGTTGCCCTGACCGGGATTGCCGACGATGCCGCTGATCGACGAGATGTTGACGATGCGGCCGTAGCCGGTCTTGGCCCGCATCATGGCCCGCGCGGCGGCGCGCATCAGTGTGAAGGTCGCAGTGAGATTGACGGCGATGACATCGTCCCACTGCTCGTCCTTCATCACCATGAGCAGGTTGTCCTTGGTGAGGCCGGCATTGTTAACCAGGATGTCGACCCGCCCCAGCTTGCCGATGGTGGCTTCCACCAGCCCGGCCACGGCGGCCCGGTCGGCCAAGTCGCAGGGGAGGACGTGGACACGGCTGCCGAGCTCGGCCGCCAGCTTCTCGAGCTTCTCGGTCTGGCGCCCCGACACGGCCACGGTGGCGCCCTGCTTGTGGAGAGCACGCGCGATGGCGCCGCCGATGCCACCCGTGGCACCGGTGACGAGCGCCATCCTGTCGGTCAGGTCGAACATGCTTACCTCTTTGCCGTGAGCAGCGCGAGCGCAGCCTCGATGTCCGGCGGCCCGCCGACCGAGATGGCGTTGAGCGACGGCACGATGCGCTTGGCAAGGCCCGAGAGCACCTTGCCGGAGCCGACCTCGACGAGGTCGGTCACGCCGTCTTCCGCCATGGCGGCCACGCATTCGCGCCAGCGGACGGTGCCGGTGACCTGCTCCACCAAGCGCCGCCTGATCTCATCCGGATCGCTGATGGGCGCCGCCGTCACGTTGGCAACGAGCGGGACCACGGGGCGGCTCACCCGGGTCTCGGCCAGGGCGGCGGCCATGGCGTCGGCGGCGGGTTGCATCAGCGCGCAATGGAAGGGGGCGCTGACGTTGAGCGGCATGAACCGGCGCACGCCGTGCGCTTTGGCCAATTGCGCGGCGCGGTCGATGGCGGTCCTGGCGCCGGAAATCACCGCCTGGGTGGGCTCGTTGTCGTTGGCGAGCTGGCACACCTCGCCTTCGGCGGCCGCGGCGGCGAGCTTCTCCGCCACCTCCTTGCCGACACCCAGGAGCGCCGCCATGGCGCCCAGGCCCACCGGTACCGCCGCCTGCATGGCCCGTCCACGGATGCGCAGGAGCCGCGCGCCATCCGCGATCGACAGGGCGCCGGCGGCACACAGCGCGGAGTATTCGCCGAGGGAGTGGCCGGCCACGAGCTTGGCGCCGTCCGCAACGCGGAAGCCCTGCTCCTCCAGGACGCGCATGACGGCCATGGAGACGGCCAGCAGCGCCGGCTGCGCATTCTCCGTCAGCGTCAGGGTCGCGATGGGGCCTTCGAACATGATCTGGGACAGCCGGTGCCCCAGCGCCGCGTCGATCTCCTCGAACACGTTGCGCGCTGCAGCATGGGCACTGGCAAGATCGGCGCCCATGCCGACCGCCTGGCTGCCCTGCCCAGGAAATACCAATGCGACGGCCATTCAGCCCCAACTTCGTTGCCAGCCCCAGGCGCGGCTTAGCCATAGGGCGCCCCGCTCGTCAAGGCTTCGTCCACAGCTGCGACCGACCGGCAGTTGGGCGTCGGGCGTCGGTAGTCGGTAAATCCCCCACTCGCTCCTCTTGCGACTGCCGAAGTCCGACACCCGATTGCCGAGATTTGCTCTTGCCGTTGTTGGCATTATGCGTATAAGACCGCGCGTCACCCGATCCGGCCGGAGGCTGAACGGTAGGTCCCCATGTCGGGGGCTGGGCTTGCGCCCGACTACCGGTGTTTCCGCTCTTTCGGGTCTTTGGGCCTTTCTGCGCGAGCCCGCTCTGAGCAACCAGGCGCCGCGCCGGGGCCCAAAAGGGGCTTTGCGCCGGATCGTTTGGAACGCAAGGAAAGGCTAGCAGCATGCCGCTCTATGAGCATGTGTTCCTGGCACGCCAGGATATCTCCCAGGCGCAGGTGGATGCGCTTACCAAGGAATACAGCGAAGTCGTCACCGAAGGCGGCGGCAAGATCGGCAAGACCGAATACTGGGGCGTCAAGCCGCTCGCCTACAAGATCAAGAAGAATCGCAAGGCGCACTTCTCGCTGATCAACATCGACGCGCCGCCGGCCGCCGTGGCCGAGATGGAGCGGCGTATGCGGCTCTCCCCCGACGTCCTTCGCTTCCTGACAGTCAGGGTCGAGGCGCACGAGACCGAGCCGTCGATCCAGATGCGCAAGAGCGACCGCGACGAGCGCCGCGACGGCGACCGCGGGGGCTTCCGCGGCGAACGCGGTGGTTTCCGTGGCGGTGGCGGCGGCTTCCGTGGAGATCGCGGTGGCGGCGGCGGCTTCCGTGGCGGCGGCGGCGGTTTCCGCGGGGACCGCGAGGGCGGCGGCTTCCGTGGGGATCGCGAGGGCGGCGGACCTCGCCGCGACCGCGAAGGCGGGCCGCGTCCGCCGCGCGACACCGACACCGCGCCGCCGAGCGATTCCGGCGAGAGGAGCTGAGCCGTGGCCGATACTCCCAGCAGCGCCCCGCGGCGCCCGTTCCATCGCCGCCGCAAGACCTGTCCGTTCTCCGGCGATAACGCGCCGAAGATCGACTACAAGGACTCGCGGCTCCTCGGCCGCTACATCTCCGAGCGCGGCAAGATCGTGCCGAGCCGCATCACCGCGGTCTCGGCCAGCAAGCAGCGCGAGCTCGCCCGCGCCATCAAGCGGTCGCGCTTCCTCGGCCTCCTGCCGTACCTGGTGGAGTAGCCGGAAACAGGCTGGCGGCGGCCGGCGCGGCGACAGCGCCCGGCCGCAAGACAGGACAGTGTCGAAAGGTTGGGACGGCAACCCCGTCTCTAACCGCCACGGCGGGACAGCTACAGACATGCGACAGGGCTTGCTGATCGGCCTCGGCTCCGGCCTCGTCTCGGCGCTGCTGTTCTTCTCGGCGGCGCGCGGCGGATCTTGGCTGGGGCTCGTGCTGCTCCTCCTGACGCCGCTGCCACCGCTGCTGGCGGGCCTCGGCTGGGGTTGGCTGTCAGCGGCGGCCGGAGCCCTGGTGGGCTCGCTCGCCATCGCCGCGGTTGCCTCGCTCGCCCTCGGCTCCGGCTATTTCCTGGCCGTCGGCTTGCCGGCGGCGGCCATCGCCTATCTCGCCTATCTCAGCCGGCCTTCCGACAGCGCCACCGACGGCCGCGAGTGGTATCCCGTTGGCCGCCTGCTGGCCGCCATGTCGCTTTATGCCGGTGCCCTGCCGGTGCTCGCCCTGCCGTGGCTCGGCGGGAGCTTCGACGGGCTCAAGCCGCTGGCGGCGGAGATGGTGAGAGCCGCCTTCAAGCAGTCCAGCGACCTGCGCGTGCAGGTCCCCACAGACGAGCAGGTCGGAGCGTTCGCCGACCTGGTGGTCGCGGTGGCGCCGAGCGCGCTCGCGATCTACTGGCTCCTGATCATGACGCCCAACCTGTACCTGGCGGGCCGTATCGTCGGTGCCTCGGGCCACCTCGCCCGGGACTGGCCGGACCTGCCGTTGCTAGCCTACCCAGCCGGCTTCTCGCTGCTGCTGGGGCTCGCCCTGCTGGCTGCCGCTTTCGCGCCCGGTGTCATCGGCATCGCCGGCACCAGCTTCTCCGGGGCGCTGCTTTTCGCGCACCTCCTCGCTGGGCTCGCGCTCGTGCACTTCCTGGCCCGGCGGGGGGCGCGCTGGCTGCTCTGGGTCGTATACGCCGGGTTTCTGCTCCCCGTGCTCTCGCCCTACGCCGCCGTCCTCGTCACCGCCGCCGGCGTGCTCGAGCCCGCGCTCAAGCTGAAGCAGCGCCTCGGCGCGGCTCCCCCCAAAACCTGAACCCAACGCCAAAGAACGGAGCACCCCCATGCAGGTCATACTTCTGGAGCGCATCGGCCGCCTCGGCCAGATGGGCGATGTCGTAACCGTCAAAGACGGCTATGCCCGCAACTTCCTGCTGCCGCAGAAGAAGGCGCTGCGCGCCACCGAGGAGAACCTCAAGCGCTTCGAGTCCAACCGCGGCCAGCTGGAGGCGCGCAACCTGGAGCTGAAGAAGGAGGCAGAGGCGGTCGCCGCCAAGCTCGACGGCCAGAGCTTCGTCGCCATCCGCCAGGCCGGCGACACCGGCCAGCTGTACGGCTCTGTGACCACACGCGACATCGTCGAGATCGTCACCGCCGGCGGCTTCAGCATCGACCGCCGCCAGGCGGTGCTCGACAAGCCGATCAAGACGCTGGGCCTGCACGCCATCCGCGTCGCCCTGCACCCGGAGGTGATCGTCGGCGTCAAGCTCAACGTGGCCCGTACCGCAGACGAGGCCGAGCGCCAGGCCCGCGGCGAGGACGTGACCGTCATCAAGGACGAGGCGCTGGAGCTGGAAACCTACAACCCCGACGCCGTCTTCGACGAGGAGGCCCAGCCCAGCGACGCCGAGGAGGGTGCCCCGGAGGAGCCCTCCAAGTAACGCGCGCGCAAGCCTGACCGGCAGCGGGCGCATCTTGCGCCCGCCGTTACCTCCTGCTCACAATGGGTTGAACGCCCAACGAGAGCCGCGCTAACATGCGGCTGTCCATGCGGGGAAGCAGGGCCGTGTTCGCGCTGCGTTTACTTCTTCGCCGCTTCGTACGGCGCGGCCACCTTGGTGTGATCGACCACACCGGGCGCCGACACAATTTTGGCATCGCCGGCACCCGCCCCAGTGCCACGGTGCGGCTGCACGATCCCACGCTCTACCGGCGCCTCACCGTCCACCCCACCTTGCACGTGGGCCGAGCCTACGTGGACGGCACCCTCAGCATCGAGGAAGGCCAGCTGTCCGACTTCCTGGACCTGCTGCTGCTCAACGAGCATCTCGGCGCCAGGGGGCGCACCGGCGATATGAAGCGGCGGCTCGACCAGGCGGCGCGGCTGACGGCCGTCGTCAATCTGCCCGGCCGGTCTCGGCGCAACGTCCACCACCACTACGACCACCCGGCCGACTTCTACCGCTGCTTCCTCGACGATGACATGCAGTACTCCTGTGCCTACTTCGCGGCCGAGGGGGTCTCGCTGGAGGAGGCACAGGAAGCAAAGAAGCGGCACATCGCCGCCAAGCTCGACATCCGCCCCGGCCAGCGCGTGCTCGACATCGGCTGCGGCTTCGGCGGCATGGCGCTGTTCCTCGCCCGCAACTACGGCGTGCATGTCACCGGCATTACGCTGAGCACCGAGCAGCACAAGATCGCCCGCGAGCGCGCCGCCAAGCTGGGGCTCACGCGGCTCGCGGACTTCCGCCTGGAGGACTACCGGCGTACCCGCGGCGTGTTCGACCGCATCGTCTCGGTGGGCATGTTCGAGCACGTGGGGCGTCCGCACTACCGGCAGTTCTTCTCGCGCATCAACGCGCTGCTGGCCGACGACGGCGTGGCGCTCATCCACAGCATCGGGCGCTACCAGTCGCCCTCGCCGATCAACGCCTGGATACGCCAGAACATCTTCCCCGGTGCCTACCTGCCGAGCCTGTCGCAGCTGACGCCGCTGCTCGAGAAGGAGGACCTCTGGCTCTCCGACTTCGAGAACCTGCGCCTGCACTACGCGGCCACGCTCAACGAGTGGGGCCGGCGCTTCCAGGCCAACCGCGAGCGGGTGCGCGCGCTCAACACGGACTTCTACGACGAGCGCTTCTTCCGCATGTGGGAGTTCTACCTGCAATCGTGCGAGTCTGGCTTCCGCTACAGCGGGCTCACCGTCTTCCAGCTGCAACTGGTGAAAAGGATCGACGCCCTCCCCATCACGCGCGACTACATGCTCGCCGAGGAGCGCCGGCTGATGTCGGACGACGCGGCCGGCGGGACCCGCGCCGCCGGCGAGTAGAGATTCGGCCTCGCCGAAGAGAAATCGCGCGCGGGCCTGCCTCGGTGTGCATTGTGGTGATGACTCCACGGGCGCCGACGAATACCACCGGAGAGGAGTGGCGGGGGGGAGCGGAATCGGCGAAAGCCTCCCCTCATGACGAACACCGCTCCCGCACGCCGCACCGCCTCACAGGCTCTCCAAGAGGCAGCCCGAGACCCCGCCTCGCTCGAGGCGCCGCACTTCCGGGCCGCCCCCCACAACCTGGAGGCCGAGCAGGCGCTGCTCGGCGCCATGCTCGTCAACAACGAGGCCCACGACCGCGTGTCCGGCTTCCTGCAGCCGATCCACTTCTACGATCCGTTGCATGCACAGATCTACGAGACCTCGGCCAAGCTGATTGCCGCCGGCAAGCAGGTGACGCCCATCACGCTCAAGACCTTCTTCGAGAACGCCGAGCCGATCAGTTCGGGCCTCAGCGTGCCGGCCTATCTGGGGCAGCTGGCGGCCAACGCCACCACCATCATCAACGTGCGCGACTACGGGCGTACCATCTACGACCTCTCGATCCGCCGACAGCTGATCATGATCGGCGAGGACGTGGTGAATAGAGCCTACGACAGCCCGGTCGATTTTCCACCCAAGGAGCAGATCGAAGAGGCGGAAACGCGCCTCTTCTCGCTCGCAGAGACCGGCAAGTACGGCCAGGGGTTCTCGACCTTCCACAGCGCGCTCACGACCGCCATCGAGATGGCCAATAACGCCTATCAGCGCGACGGCGGCCTCTCCGGCATCTCCACCGGCCTCAAGGCGCTCGATGGCAAGCTTGGCGGCCTGCAGCCCTCGGACCTGGTCATCCTTGCCGGCCGCCCCGCCATGGGCAAGTCGTCGCTGGCCACCAACGTCGCCTTCAACATCGCCAAGGCGCGCGTGCGCTCGCTGCAGGAGAGGCCGCATCTGAGACCCGACGATCCCTCGCACGACGGCGCCGTGGTGGGCCTCTTCTCGCTGGAAATGTCAGCCGAGCAGCTCGCCACCCGCATCCTGTCCGAGCAGGCGGAGATCCCATCCGAAAAGATCCGCCGCGGCCTGATCGACGAGGCCGAGTTCAAGCGGCTGGTGAAGGCCAGCGAGGACATGACCACCCTGCCGCTGTTCATCGACCAGACCGGCGGCCTGTCGGTGGCCCAGCTGGCGGCCCGCGCCCGCAAGCTCAAGCGCCAGCAGAACCTGGGGCTCATCATCGTCGACTACCTGCAGCTGCTCACCGGCTCCATCAAGCGCGCCTCGGAGGGCCGCGTGCAGGAGGTGTCGGAGATCACGACGAGCCTCAAGGCGCTGGCCAAGGAGCTCAACGTGCCGGTGGTCGCGCTCTCCCAGCTCTCGCGCGCGGTCGAGAACCGCGAGGACAAGCGCCCGCAGCTCGCCGACCTGCGTGAATCGGGCTCCATTGAGCAAGATGCCGACGTGGTCATGTTCGTGTTCCGCGAGGAGTATTATGTTGAGCGGACCAAGCCCGCGGAGGGCACGCCCGAGTTCGCGGCCTGGATGGACAAGATGCAGAAGGCGAGTGGCAAGGCCGAGGTGATCGTCGGCAAGCAGCGCCACGGGCCGGTCGGCACCATCGACCTGCAGTTCGACGGCCGCTACACGCGCTTTTCCGACCTGGCGCAGGACACCTACATGCCCGCGAGGACGCATTGAGGGAACGGACAGCGACCACGGACCCGCCTCGGGCCAATGCCCAGATCAGGGCCCCGATCCCGCTGTCTGCGCGCGCTGTCCTCACCGTCGATCTCGCGGCGCTGCGCGCCAACTGGGCCCGCCTCAACGAGGTGTCGGGGCGCGCCGAGTGCGCCGGCGTCCTCAAGGCCGACGCCTACGGGCTGGGCCTCGCGCCCATCGCCCGCGCCCTCACCAACGAGGGCTGCAAGGTCTTCTTCGTCGCCACCATCGACGAGGGCCGCACGGCGCGCGAGGTGCAGCCGGGCGCCACCGTCTACATCCTCGACGGCCTCCTGCCGGGCGCCGAGGCGCACTACGCGGGCTTCGATCTGAGACCCGTCCTGTCGAGCCTCGCCGAGGTGCGCGAGTGGGCGGCCTACAGCCGCACGCGCGGGCGCCGCCTCCCCGCTGCCCTCCACATCGACACCGGCATGAATCGGCTGGGCATACCCGAGGCCGAGTTGTATCGACTGGTGGCGGAGCCGGATCTGCTGGCCACCATCGACGTGACGCTCGTCATGAGCCACCTCGCCTGCGCCGACGAGCCGGCCAACCCCATGAACGAGCGCCAGCGCCAGCGGTTCAACGCGTTGCGCGCCCTGCTGCCGCCTGCACCGGCAAGCCTCTCCAACTCGGGCGGCACCTTTCTCGGACACGCCTATCACTTCGACGTGGTGCGCCCCGGCATCGCTCTCTACGGCGGGCGCGCGCACGAGGACAAGCCCAACCCGATGCGGTCCGTGGTGCGGCTCACCGCCCGCATCCTGCAGGTGAAGGACGTGGCACCGGGCGAGACCATCGGCTACGGCGCCATCTACAGCGTGCAGCGGCCCTCGCGCATCGCCACCATCGCCTGCGGCTACGCCGACGGCTTCCTGCGCGCCCTCAGCGTCGCCACCGGCAAGGCCGGCCCCGTCGGCTACATCGGCGACTATCCGGTGCCGATCGTGGGTCGTGTCTCCATGGACTTCATCAACGTCGACGTGACCGACGTGCCCGAGGAGCTGACGCGGCGGGGCGGCTGGGTGGAGGTGATGGGCCAGCGTGTCACCGTCGATGACCTGACCGACCGGGCCGGCACTATCGGCTACGAGCTGCTGTCGCGCTTGGGTCCGAGGGTCCTGCGCGTCTACGAGGGAGCATGAATTCCACCCGTCATCCCGGACGGAGCGATGCGCGCCGCAGGCGAGCAGCGCTTCGATCCGGGACCTCGTGAGGGTTACGACTCGCTTGATGAGGTCCCGGATAGCCTCGCCTGTGGCTCGGCTTCCGGGATGACGGGTGTCAGAAAGTGGGTCAGACCCGCAGGGTCTGACCCCGGTTGAGGGAGCCTGACAGCCATGGCCAAAGCAGCGCGCGCGCAGTACGTGTGCCAGAGCTGCGGCGCGGTTTCTCCGCGCTGGGTCGGCAAGTGCGCCGGCTGCGGCGAGTGGAACACGCTGGTCGAGGAGGTGGACGTTGCCCCGCCTGGACCCGGCGGCGCCAGGCCGTCCAAAGGGCGTACGGTCTCCCTCCAGAACCTCGCCGAGGCCCCGGCGGAGCGGTTCGAGCGCATGGCGACGGGCCTTGCCGAGCTGGACCGCGTCACTGGCGGCGGCATCGTGCCGGGATCGGCGCTGCTGATCGGCGGCGAGCCCGGCATCGGCAAGTCCACGCTGCTCCTGCAGGTGGCGGCGGCGTTCGCGCTGTCCGGCCGGCGCGCGGTCTACTTCACGGGCGAGGAGGCGGTGAGCCAGGTGCGCCTGCGCGCCGAGCGGCTCGACCTGGCGCGGGCGCCGGTGGCGCTGGCCAGCGAGACCAGCCTGTCCAGCATCCTCAGCACGCTCGGCGAGGGCGGCGCGCCGCACCTCGTCATCATCGACTCGATCCAGACGCTGTGGGCCGAGGAGATCGAGGCCGCGGCCGGCACGGTCAGCCAGGTGCGCGCGGCCACGCAGGCGCTGGTGCGCTTCGCCAAGGCACGCGGCGCCGCGCTCCTGCTGGTGGGCCATGTCACCAAGGACGGCCAGATCGCCGGTCCGAAGGTGATCGAGCACATGGTCGACACCGTGCTCTACTTCGAGGGCGACCGCGGGCATGCCTTCCGTATCCTGCGCGCCAACAAGAACCGCTTCGGCGCCACCGACGAGATCGGGGTGTTCGAGATGGCGGCCGGCGGCCTGCGCGAGGTCGCCAACCCGTCGGAGCTGTTCATCGGCGAGCGGCTGGCCTCCACGCCGGGCTCCGCCGTGTTCGCCGGCATGGAAGGCACGCGACCGATCCTGGTCGAATTGCAGGCCCTGGTTGTGCCCTCGGGGCTCGGCACGCCGCGGCGCGCCGTCGTGGGCTGGGACTCCAACCGGCTCGCCATGCTGCTCGCCGTGCTCGACGCGCGCTGTGGCGTGAGCTTCGCGCAACACGACGTCTACCTCAATGTCGCCGGCGGCCTGCGCATCACCGAGCCCGCGGCCGACCTCGCCGCTGCGGCGGCGCTGCTCTCCTCCATTTCCAACCTTGCGCTCGGCTCCCATGACGTCTACTTCGGGGAGATCAGCCTCTCGGGAGCGCTCCGACCGGCCGGTCACACGATGTCGCGCCTCAAAGAGGCCCGCAAATTGGGGTTCAAGCGCGCGGTCATGCCGGCCGCCGGCGATGTGGACGAGGCAGCTTCCAAGCTGGAGCTGTCCCGCCTCGCCCACATCAAAGGCCTGGCCGACGCGCTGGGGTTGTAAGAATGGTGGGTGAGGGATCGCCGGGGTTGCGTTCTCGCGGCAGCGTCGCGGAGCGGCGGGCGGCCGAGGGACCGTCCGAGGCCGAATGGCCGGACCGTGGGCCAAACCGTAGGCCGTGCCTCGTCCGCCGCCGAGTTGAGGCGCTCATATCATGATCGCAGGAATTTCCTATCTCGATGCCGCGCTGGTGGCCGTAGTGGCCATCTCGGGGCTGGTCGCCATGTACCGAGGCTTCACGCGCGAGGTGCTGTCGATCCTCTCCTGGGTCGCGGCAGCCGTCGCCGCCTTCTACGTCATCTTCTACCAGCAGGGCTTCGCGGAGGAGTTGGCCAAGCAGCTCGCCAATCCGCCGCAGCAGGTGCACCTGATCATCGCCCGCATCATCATCGGCAGCGCCATCTTCCTGATTGTTCTGATCATCGTTCACCTCATCACGTCGCATATCTCCGACACGGTGCTCGACAGCCGCATCGGCCCCATCGACCGCATCCTGGGCCTGGGCTTCGGCGTGGTCCGGGGGTTCATCCTGGTGGTGATCCCGTACATGTTCGCCGTGTCGTTCGTCTGCAAGGACGGCGCCACCCGGGCCATAGCGCAGGGCTGCCAGCCGGGCGAGCTGCCCGGCTGGATCGAGGACGCCCGCTCCAAGAACATGATCAAGAGCACCGGGAGCACCCTGTTCGGGGTGCTGGACCGCTTCGTTCCGAAGGGGATTTCCTCAGGCTAGCGGGGTCGCACCCGCGTAAGCCTGGTAGCAAACGGCGGACACTTGCCCTATATGCGGGGTGCCAAAGCGCGATGGCGGGGTGAGTCTGGCAGGTTCGCGCTCCGGAGGCCGCAGCATGGTTCCCCTCCGACGCGACGCTTCGCCGGACCCGTTCGGGCTTTCGCCCCTGGGGGGCCGATGCGGCGATGATCGGCTGCGGGAGGAGTGCGGCGTCTTCGGGGTCCTGGGGCACGACGACGCGGCAGCGCTGACGGCGCTGGGGCTGCACGCCCTGCAGCATCGCGGCCAGGAGGCCGCCGGCATCGTCACCTTTGACGGCGCCCATTTCCATTCCGAGCGACGCCTCGGCCTGGTCGGCGACAACTTCAACAAGGCCGACGTGATCGGCCGGCTCAAGGGCCACATCGCCTTGGGCCACAACCGCTACTCCACCACCGGCGACACCGTGCTGCGCAACGTGCAGCCCCTGTTCGCCGACCTCGACACCGGCGGCTTCGCCGTCGCCCACAACGGCAACCTTACCAACGCCCTGACCCTGCGGCGGGAACTCATCTCCTCCGGCGCCATCTGCCAGTCCACCTCGGATACAGAGGTGATCCTCCACCTCATCTCCCGCTCGCGCCGGCGCCGCATCGTGGAGCGCTTCGTCGATGCGCTGCTGCAGATCGAGGGCGCCTACGCCCTCGTCTGCCTCACCAATGACATGCTGATCGGCGCCCGCGACCCCATCGGCATCCGGCCGCTGGTGCTGGGCCGGATCGGCTCCGCCTACGTGCTGACCTCGGAGACCTGTGCGCTCGACATCGTCGGCGCGGAGTTCGTGCGCGAGATCGAGAACGGCGAGATCGTGGTCATTACCAAGGACGGCATCGAGAGCCACCGCCCGTTCCCGCGACGCCCGGCGCGGCCCTGCATCTTCGAATACATCTACTTCGCCCGCCCCGATTCCATCGTCGGCGGGCGCAACGTCTATGCCACCCGCAAGCAGATGGGCGTGGAGCTGGCGCGCGAGGCGCCGGCCGCCGCCGACGTGGTGATCCCGATCCCCGACTCCGGCGTGCCGGCGGCAATAGGCTACGCCCAGGAGAGCGGGATGCCGTTCGAGCTCGGCATCATCCGCAACCACTACGTGGGCCGCACCTTCATCGAGCCAGAGCAGCGCATCCGCCAGCTGGGCGTCAAGCTCAAGCACTCCGCCAATGCGGCGGCGGTGCGCGGCAACCGCATTGTGCTGATCGACGACAGCGTGGTGCGCGGCACCACGTCGAAGAAGATCGTGCAGATGATGTTCGAGGCCGGTGCCCGCGAGGTGCACTTCCGCGTGGCCTGCCCGCCCATCGCCCACCCCGACTTCTACGGCATCGACACGCCGCGCACCGGCGAGCTGCTCGCCGCCAACATGGGCGTGGAGGAGATGTGCCGCTTCATGGGCGCCACATCGCTGGCCTTCCTATCCGTGGACGGCGTCTACCGGGCGCTCGGCTACGAACAGCGCGATGCCCGCAACCCGCAGTTCACCGACCACTGCTTCACCGGCGACTACCCGACCAGCCTCACCGACCAGCACGGTCCCGCCCACGTCGGCCAGCTCTCGCTGCTGAGCGAGGTGTCGTAGGCGCCTGTCAAATGGGGTCAGACCCGGCGGGTCTGACCCCATAGCTCCAACGCCCGTCACATCATGGGGTCAGACCCGCAGAGTCTGACCCCTTTTACCCGAACCAGCCCTTCTTGGCGCCGGCGCCCAACACCTTGGCGAGCGTGGTGCCGAGCGCGGCGGGGCTGTCGGCCACGGCGATGCCGGCAGACTTCATGGCTTCGACCTTGTCCTCGGCCTTGCCCTTGCCACCGGAGATGATAGCGCCGGCGTGGCCCATGCGGCGGCCGGGCGGTGCCGTCATGCCGGCGATGAAGCCGGCCATCGGCTTCCTGCGGCCCTTCTTGGCCTCGCTCTTGATGAACTCGGCGCCGTCCTCCTCGGCCGCGCCGCCGATCTCGCCGATCATGATGATCGAGTGCGTCTCGGGGTCGGCCAGGAACAACTCCAGCACGTCCACGAACTCCAGGCCCTTCACCGGATCGCCGCCGATGCCCACCGCGGTGGACTGGCCGAGCCCGGCGTCGGAGGTCTGCTTCACAGCCTCGTAGGTGAGCGTGCCGGAGCGCGAGACGATGCCGACGTTGCCGGCCTTGAAGATGTTGCCCGGCATGATGCCGATCTTGCAGGCGTCGGGCGTCAGCACGCCGGGGCAGTTGGGGCCGATGAGCTTCGACCTGGAGCCGTCGAGCGCCCGCTTCACCTTCACCATGTCGAGCACCGGGATGCCTTCCGTGATGCACACGATGAGCGGGATCTCCGCGTCGATGGCTTCGAGGATGGCATCCGCGGCATAGGGCGGCGGCACGTAGATCGAGGTGGCGGTGGCGCCCGTCTTCTGCTTGGCCTGCAGCACCGTGTCGAAGATCGGCACGCCGGCAAGCCTGGCGTCCGGGTGCCTGGTGCCGCCCTTGCCCGGCGTCACGCCGCCCACGACCTGGGTGCCGTAGGCGATGGCCTGCTGGGTGTGGAAGGTCCCCTGGCTGCCGGTGAAGCCCTGGCAGATGACCTTGGTGGATTTGTCGACGAGGATTGCCATGGGGTGCCTTTCGAACGCTTCCTGAGGCTTATAGGCTGGGTCTCAGTGGAACGGATTCTCGACGCGGAGCGCGCGATACTCTTGGTTGTGTTGGAGGTCCTCGGAGTAGACGACCTCTGCGCCCAGCGACTCCGCGGCGGCCAGAATTGCTCCGTCCCAGTAGGAGATCTGGTAGCGGATCGAGATGGCGGCCGCGAGCTTCACGAGGTCTGCATCGATGATTGCGCACGGCCGGCCGTCTAGCTGCTCCATCCACTCAAGAGCGATGTGAGGCGGCATCTTGATGTGCGCCTTGCGAGTGGCCACGACATAGAATTCCTGCAGCACCTGGGTCGAGATTCCGAAGTTGACAGACGCGATGAGCGCCTGCGCCTTCTCGCGCTTTGCGCGCTCCGCCGGTGTACCCGTCGCCGCGTAGACGAGGACGTTGGTGTCGAGGAAGCAATCAACGCTCATGCAGATCGTCGCGGCTCCAGCGCTTCTTGCCGAGCTCCATGCCGCCCTCCTCAGCCAACTTGCGCATACGCTTCAACGCGTCGCGCGTGCGCTTCTTCTGGCGCACCAGCTCTGACAGGCTGGCGCGTACGATGGCGTTGACGGTCGTGCCCCGCTCGGCGGCAATCTTGCGCGCCTCCTGGAGCACGTCCTCCTCGATGCTGAGCGTGATGTTTTTCATTTCCACATAATATGTGTGACTGTGTTCTCGTTCAAGCCGCTTGATCGCGCCTTTCCTAAGGCCCTTCCATAGACAAGGTGAGAGCTCTGCCAGCCGCGCCGGCATAAGTGGGCATGCCGAACTCGACCACGGCATCGGTGTTGCCGATCCGGGTTGTCCACCGCGTCAGGTCTGTGTCGAACTCGCCCTCTCGAACGACGCTCGATGTTCCGTCGGCTAAATTGAGATTGGCAACGACCTCTGCGACGAGCGTGGCCTTCTCGCCCCAGGGCATGTTGACCTGGCAGGTGCGCTTGCGTCCGCTGTCGCCGAGGCCCTGTCCGAGGTAGATGAGCATGCGTTGGTGCGGGTCGTTGCGCGCGGTTGAATCCAAAATCTCTGCCGCATCCATAAAAGACCGATTGCCGAAACGAGTCTCACCGTATGGCTTGAGGGGAGCTCCCTTCTCGATCTCGGCACGCAGAAGATCCGAGTCGGCAGAAGTCCCGACGCAGTACCTGATGAACGCCTGCACCAGCCGTTGTTCGGGCGTCCGATCTTGCCCATAAACCGGAATTGTGGCCGCCATCGCAGCCACCAGTGCAGCCAGGGTATGAGGTCCGCTAAAAGGCATCAGGCCGCCTTCTTGACCTCATCCGTGATCTTCTTGGCTGCATCCGCCAGGTTGTCCGCCGGCACGATCTTGAGGCCCGACTGGGCCAGGATCTGCTTGCCGAGCTCCACGTTGGTGCCTTCGAGGCGGACCACAAGAGGCACCTTGATGGCCATCTCCTTGGCCGCCGCCACCACGCCCTCGGCGATGATGTCGCAGCGCATGATGCCGCCGAAGATGTTGACCAGGATGCCCTTCACGGCCGGGTCGGAGAGGATGATCTTGAACGCCGCCGCCACCTTCTCCTTGGATGCGCCGCCGCCCACGTCGAGGAAGTTGGCGGGCTCCATGCCGTTCAGCTTGATGATGTCCATGGTGGCCATGGCGAGGCCGGCGCCGTTCACCATGCAGCCGATGGTGCCGTCGAGCTTGACGTAGTTGAGGTCGTGCTTGGAGGCCTCCACCTCCGCCGGGTCCTCCTCCTCGATATCGCGCAGCGGCAGCACGTCGGTCTTGTGGCGGAAGAGGGCGTTGTCCTCGAAGTTAATCTTGGCGTCGAGGCACACAAGCTTGCCGTCCCTGGTGACGACCAGCGGGTTGACCTCGAGCAGCGCCATGTCCTTCTCGACGAAGGCCTGATAGAGCGAGCCGATCAGCTTCACGCACTGGTTGATCTGGTCGCCCTCCAGCTCGAGAGCGGCGGCGACCTTGCGGCCGTGGAAGGCCGAGTAGCCCGACGCCGGGTCGATCGACAGGGTGACGATCTTGTCGGGCGTGTCGTGCGCCACCTTCTCGATGTCCATGCCGCCTTCTGTGGAGGCGATGAACGAGATGCGCGAGGTGGCGCGGTCCACCAGGGCCGAGAGGTAGAGCTCGCGGGCGATGGCGGTGCCGTCCTCGATGAACAGGCGCTTGACGAGGCGCCCGGCAGCGCCGGTCTGGATGGTCACCAGGGTCTTGCCCAGCATCTCCCCGGCCGCGACCTTCACCTCGTCGATGGACTTGCAGATGCGCACCCCGCCGCCGGTGCCGGCCTCGGTCTCCTTGAACTTGCCCTTGCCGCGTCCGCCGGCGTGGATCTGCGACTTCACCACCCACACCGGCCCCGGCAGCGCTAACGCGGCCTGCACCGCCTCCTCGACCGTGAAGGCCGGCGCGCCCTTGGCCAGCGGGACGCCATAGGGGCGCAGCAGCTCCTTGGCCTGGTATTCGTGGACGTTCATGTGGGCTCCCTTGAAGGTGTCAGACCCTCCGGGTCTGACACCTTGGCTCCGACGGCGTTTGGGCAACGGTGTCAGACCCAGAGGGTCTGACACCCATTCTGGTATACCATATGCCAGTGAGCAGCTTGACCGCTAGAGCCTCGTTTCGGCCCTGCGGGAAGGCCTATGCTGCACTGCGGGAGGCGATCATTTCAATCTCGACTTTCGCCGACATGGGGAGAGCCGCGACAGCGATGGTGGAGCGGGCCGGATAGGGCTCAGCCACATAGGCCTTGTAGACCTCGTTGACGGCGGCGAAATCGGCCATGTCGGTGAGGAAGATTGTGGTCTTGACCACGTGGCCGAAGGTCAGCCCGGCCGCTTCCAGGATGGATTTGAGGTTCTCGAGCGACTGCTTCGCCTGGGCGCTCACGTCACCCTCCACCAGCTTGCCGGTGGCGGAGTCGAGCGGGATCTGGCCGGAGATGAAGACGAGATCAGCGTTGGCGATCCCGAGCGAATAGGGCCCGATGGCCTTGCCCTTCGGGGTGGTGATGGCTTGCTTGGGCATTTGGATCACCTGTCATCCCGGCCGGCGCGATGCGAGCCAAAGGCGAGCAGCGCTCCGAGCCGGGACCTTGTGAGGTAGGTTGCGACTCTTCACCCGAGGTCCCGGATAGCCTCGCCTTCGGCTCGGCTTCCGGGATGACGGGTGTATTCCTCACGCCAGCTGCGGCGCGATCTTCTTGCAGGCTTCGATCAGGCCCTGCACGGCGCCGACGGACTTGGTGAACATCGCCTTCTCCTCGGGCGTCAGGTCGATCTGCACCACCCGCTCCACGCCGTTGGCGCCGATCACCGCCGGCACGCCGACGTACATGCCGTTCACGCCGTACTCGCCGTTGAGATAGACCGCGCAGGGCAGCACCCGGCGCTTGTCCTTCAAGTAGCTCTCCGCCATCTGGATGGCCGATGAGGCCGGGGCGTAGAAGGCCGAGCCGGTCTTGAGCAGGGCCACGATCTCGCCGCCGCCCTTGCGGGTGCGGTCGACGATGGCGTCGAGCCTGGCCTGGGTGGTCCAGCCCATCTTGACGAGGTCCGGCAGCGGAATGCCGCCCACCGTGGAATAGCGCGCGATCGGCACCATGTCGTCGCCGTGGCCGCCGAGGACCAGGGCGGAGACATCCTCCACCGAGACGTTGAACTCGTCCGACAGGAACTTGCGGAAGCGGCCGGTGTCGAGCACGCCGGCCATGCCCACCACCTTGCTGGTCGGCAGCCCGCAGGCCTTCTGCAGCGCCCACACCATGGCATCGAGCGGGTTGGTGACGACGATGACGAAGGCGTTGGGCGCATACTGCTTGATGCCCTCGCCGGCCTGCTGCATCACCTTGAGGTTGATGCCGAGCAGGTCGTCGCGGCTCATGCCGGGCTTTCTCGGCACGCCGGCGGTGATGATGACCACGTCGGCGCCGGCGATGTCGGCGTAGGCGTTGGTGGGCTTGAGGCTCATGTCGAAGCCCTCGATGGCGCCGGACTGGCCGAGGTCGAGGCCCTTGCCGCCCGGCACGCCCTCGACGATATCGAACAGCACCACGTCGCCCAGCTCCTTGAGGCCGATGAGGTGGGCCAGCGTGCCGCCGATCATGCCTGCGCCGATCAGCGCAATCTTGGTGCGCGCCATAGCCTGTTGCTCCTGTGGTGTGCTGCGCTGCCGGAATCTATCGAGCCAACCCATGGGTATCAGGGGGAAGACCCCTCGCTCCGGGAGGGGTCAGGCCCCTCGCCTCTGCCATTGTCTTGAAATTGGACCGTCGATGCGAGGGGTCCGACCCCTGCGCCCGTTGGTTAGCCCGAAAGGCGGGACCGTTCAAGGCGACGAAAAATGGCTGCGACCGGGCTCAGACCCCTCGCCTCGACCTGCGTTGCGAGACACGACGGCCGGGGCGAGGGGTCTAACCCCTTCTTCGGGGGTGCGGCACCGCAACCTTGACGGCATGGCTGGAGTTCCAGAGGGAACACGGATAATGCTTCACGCCGGTCATGCAGCGCCCCAGTCGCAATCTCCGCTATTGCATCATCGGCGCCGGGGCCTCCGGGCTCGCGGTGGCGAAGAATTTTGTCCAGCGCGGCATCCCCTTCGACTGCCTGGAACGCGAGCAGGACATCGGCGGGCTGTGGAACATCGCCACGCCAAGCGGGGTGGTCTACGAGAGCACCCACCTCATCTCCTCCATCAGCTCCACCGGCTACGACGACCTGCCGATGCTGGACGAGGACTACCCGGAGTATCCGAGCCACATCCGCGTCCTCGGCTATTTCCGGGATTTTGCCCGGGCCTTCGGGCTGCTCGACCATATCGAATTCGGTAAATCCGTGACTTCGGTCGCGCCGCAGCGCGACGGCGCGTGGGCCGTGACCGTCGTCGGCGAAAGTGAGCCCCGCATCTACCGCGGCGTGGTGATTGCCAGCGGCCACCACGATACCCCGCGCATGCCGGTCTATCCCGGCACCTTCAACGGCGAGATCATCCACTCGCGCGCCTACAAGACCCCCAAGCAGTTGCGCGACCGGCGGGTGCTGGTGGTGGGCTGCGGCAACTCCGCGGCCGACATCGTCGCGGATGCCGTGCACGGCGGCTCCCAGGTGTACCTGAGCATCCGGCGCGGCTACTGGTTCGTGCCCAAATTCATCCTGGGCTTCCCCACCGGCGATGTCATCTCATACGCGGAGATGGTGCCGATGCCCCGCGCCGTGCGGCGATGGCTGTTCCAAGGGGTGCTGTGGCTGGTGCAGGGCCCGCCCTCGCGCTACCGCCTGCCCGACCCCGACTACGGCATCGATGAGGCCCACCCCACCATGACCGACGAGATCCCGCGTCTGGTGGCGCACGGCGATCTCGTCGTAAAGCCGGAGATCGCGGGCTACGAGGGCGACCGCGTGCTGTTCAAGGACGGCACCGCCGAGATGCTCGATACCATCGTCTTCGCCACCGGCTACCAGCCCGTCATCCCCTACATCGACGAGGACCTGATCTACGCCGAGGACGGACGCCCGCGCCTCATCTTCAACGTCGTTCACCCCGAGCACGAGGGCCTGTTCGCGGCGGGCCTCGCCCAGGCCAACGGCAGCATGTGGCGGCTGGCCGACTACCAGGGCCAGCTGATCGCCAACCTGATCGTCGCCGGCACGCACGCGCCCGACCGTGCCCGCTCGTTTCGCAGGATGCTCGCCGCGCAGGCCGTCCGCGCCGGCGCCCGCACCTTCGTCGCCTCCGACCGCCACCGTCTGGAGGTGAACTACCACGATTACCGCCGGCTCATGCAGCGTCTCAACCGGCGCTTCGGAGCGGTGCGGACGATGAGGCTGGAGCCACAACCGCCCGTCGTCACGGCGCCTCCACCCGACCGCCGTGACGGGACGGCGACAATGCCGCAGGCCGCGCGGAGTGAAGCGGAGCGGAACGAGGCGTGAGTTGCAGCGGCGCGTGCCGACGACTGGCCGATCCGGCACGACACTGAGCGTGACAACCTACGCCGTGCGCCGCAGCCCCAGTGTCAGCGTCAGGGCCAGGGCGGAGACGGCGAGCGCCAGCACGAAGGCGGCGTCGTAGCTGCCGGTGGCGTCGAAGATGAGCGCTCCACCCCAGGCGCCGATGCCGCCGAAGATCTGGTGCACCATGGTGATGAGGCCGGTGAGCGCACCCAGGTGCTTCATGCCGAAGTGGTCGCGCACGAACAGCACCGTCATGGGGGCCGTCACCATGAAGGTGGCGCCGAACACCAGGGCGAACACCGCGATCGAGACCGTCGACTGATCGACGGCAATCAGGCCGAACACCGCCACGCGCGCAGCAAACGCAAAGGCCGACGTCCACACCGGACCGGCGCGGTCGCTGACGAGGCCGGTAGCGAGCAGGCCCAGCAGCCCCGTCAGCCCCATGAAGGCGAGGAGATTGCCGGCCAGCATCCCGTCCACTCCGCGGTCCTGGGCGAAGGCCACCACGTGGGTGGCGACGAAGAAGTCATCGAAGCCGCAGATGGCATAGACCGCCAGCAACAGCCAGAAAGCGCGCGTCCGCGCAGCCTCGCGTACGCCGAGCCCGCCGTTGGCGGCCACCGGCCCGCCACGCTCGATGCGTCGCGGCAGCGCCATCAGCAGGAACGGGATCAGCACCAGATGCGCAACACCGAGCCAGACGAATACCGAGCGCCAGCCGATCCGCGCCAGCAGCGCCGCGAGCGCGGCGATCATCACCAGCTGGCCGAGGCACATGCCCGAGATGACGGCCGAGTTGGCGAACCCGGCGCGGCCGGGGAAGGCGCGCGTGACCATCACGCCCACCGGCGTCAGCGAGGCCATGCCGTTGCCGACGGCGAACACGACCCCGTAGAAGAGCACCGCGTGCCAGGGCTCGGCCACCAGGCACATGAGGCCGATGCCGAGCCCGCTCATGGCCACCCCGGCGTTGAGCAGCAGTCTGGGGCCAGCACGGTCCGCCAGCCGGCCGGCGAGATAGGTGGCGACGGCCGAGACGACGAGGTAGGCGAAAACGGCCAGGCCCACCTCGCCGCGCACCCAGCCCAGCTCCTCCACCATCGGCTTCAGGGTGAGCCCGATGGCAAATCGCGCCCCGCCGCCGACGAACAGGATGAGAAAGCCGGCAGCGAAGATCACCAGCGGGTGCGTGGGGCGCATGACAGGGCTTCCGGGCTGGAGTTTTGGGCGTCGGCCGAGCGACGCGGCGCCACTCTGCCCTGAAATGCGGCAGGCCGCCTGCGGCTTGCTGTCGTCGCAGGCGTGAGACCCGCATCCGCGCTTTCGCCGCCCTCACGATGCGCTGGCGGCGCTGAGTCCGGTTTAGGTTGATGGCTCAACCAGAAGGCTCGGCGTGACACGCTCGTGCCACAATGGACCGTCGCGGAAAACTGTAAGCCGTAACGGCAAGTGGCGTCTTTTCTTAAGGCATCCGCGGCGCTACAAGAATGCCTCCGCAGATCATCCGCTGGCGTTGAGGAGAGCAACACGAATCCCATGGTGCGCGCTGTAGTGACACTGGCGCTGTTGGTGCTTCTTTCCTCACACGCCGGGGCTCAGAGGAGGCAGACGGACGCGCCGAGCCGCACGTTCCGCGATTGCCCGGCCTGCCCGGAGATGGTGGTGGTGCCGGCCGGGTCATTCATGATGGGCTCGCCGGAGAGCGAGATCGGCCGCGGCAGCAATGAAGGCCCGCAGCGCAAGGTGACGACGCCGTCGTTCGCCATCGGCAAGTACGAGGTCACCTTCGCCCAGTGGGACGCCTGCGCCGCCGAGGGTGCCTGCACCCAGAAGCCAGCCGACGAGACCTGGGGGCGCGGGAAGCGGCCCGTCATCAACGTCTCCTGGCGCGACGCCGGCGAGCTCGTCGCGTGGCTGTCGCGCAAGACCGGCAAGGCCTACCGGCTGCCCACCGAGGCGGAGTGGGAGTACGCGGCGCGCGGCGTCACCGATGCCTCGGCGCCTCATCCCCCGTTCGCCACCGGGAGCACGATTAACTACCGGCAGGCCAATTACGACGCCAACTTCGTCTACGCCGACGGCAAGATGGGACTGTTCCGGCAGAAGACGGTGGATGTCGGCACCTTCAAGGGCAACGCCTTCGGCCTCTACGACATGCACGGCAACGTGTGGGAATGGGTGCAGGACTGCTACCGCGACAGCTACCGCGACGCGCCCACCGACGGGTCGGCCGTGACCGCGCGCGATTGCAGCCTGCGCATCCTGCGCGGCGGCTCGTGGAACTACTACCCGCAGCTCCTGCGTTCAGCCTATCGCTACGCCACCGCTCCCGAGGTCCGTCTCGACATGGTAGGCCTGCGCGTGGCGCGCTCGCTCTAGTCTGGGGTCACCGATAGGTCGGATCGCCGATGGCGTCGTCGAAGGTTGAGTGGAACATGGCCCGCAACTCGCTCTTGCGAAAAAGGCGCGCGGGGTCGGCGAGCGCGCCGCTCAAGGGGCTTGCGGTCGGCCTGTTGATGCTGGGCGTCGGCGTCGAGGCGGCGGGCGCACAGAGCAGCCGCGAAGCACGCCACGACGCCTACCGGCGCAGTGCGGCCAAGCCGGTGATGGCCATCGTCGCGCTCAGCGACCAGCGCGTCTCGATCTACGACGCCGAGGGCAAGGTCCTGGAGTCGCCGATCTCATCCGGCGCGGTCGGCTACGAGACGCCGGCCGGCATCTTCTCCATCGTGCAGAAGAAGGAGGACCACCGCTCCAACCTCTACGAGGACGGCGAGATGCCGTTCATGCAGCGCATCACCTGGACCGGCATCGCGCTGCACGCCGGCAATCTCCCCGGCCATCCGGCCTCGCACGGCTGCATACGGCTGCCCATGGCCTTCGCCCAGCGGCTGTTCGGCACGACGGAGCTCGGCCTGCGGGTGCTGATCGTGCGCGACGACATCGCCCCCGGCGACATCTCGCATCCGGCCCTGTTCAGGTCAAAGCCGGTGCCGCGGGAGCTGGCGCTGGCGGCGCCGAAGGGCGCCAGGGTCGCATCCGCGGCCACGGAGCGCGAGATCGTGCCGGGCTCGGCCCGCCACCTGCAAGCCCTGCAGTCGGTCGCCGCCGCCAGGGCCGCCGAGCTGGAGCCGGCGGCCAGCCGGCAGCGGGAGGCAGCCAGGACGGCGGCGCGCGTCGCGGCAGAGGCCGCCGGTGCGGCGCGGGCGGTGCGGTCGACCGAGGCCGATCTCGCCAGGGCCGAGGCCGCACTGAAGGACGCGGAGCGCCGGCTCGATACCGCCAGCGCGCCCCAGGCCAACGAGCGGGCGGCGGCCGCCAAGGCGAAAGCGCAGACCAGGGTCGAGGAAGTGCAGGGCCGCCTGCAGGCGGCGCGCCAGCAGGAGCAGGCCAGGCGCGAGGCGGCCGAGCGCGCCGAGGAGGAGGCGAGGGCCGCCACCGCGGCCAGGGACCGCGCCGCCCAGGCTGCCGAGGAGGCCACACGGCGCACCTACCCGGTCTCCGTATTCGTCAGCCGCAAGGCGCAGCGCCTCTACGTCCGCAAGGGCAACATGCCGGTGCACGAGGCGCCGGTCCTGATCCGCGACCCGCAGGCGCCGATCGGCACGTTCGTGTTCACCGCGGTGGATCTCGGGGCCGCCAGCGAGATGCGCTGGACGGTGGTGTCCATGTACGCGAGCCCGACCCGCATCGAGCCTGCTGCACCGACGGGCTACGGCAGGCCCCGCGGCCCCGTTCCGGCGCGCACGGACGTGGCGGCGGCCGGCGCGGCCCTCGACCGGATTGCCCTCACCCAGGAGGCGCGCGATCTCATCTCCGAGGTGGTCCTGCCCGGCTCCTCCCTCATCGTCTCCGACGAGGGGCTGAGCCGCGAGACCGGCAAGGACACCGACTTCGTGGTGGTCATGAGCGGCGAGCCGCAGGGCGCCCTGAAGATCCGCCAGCGCGAGCCGCGACCGGTGGACGAGTTCGACAACTGGCCCCCCTGGGCCAAGAGCTCGCGCGGCGGCGGCTCGCCGTTCCCCTTCTGGAAGTGGTAAGGCGAGACGCGCCGCGCAGGTGCGGCTGGCGGCCAAGCGGCCGGGACCGGCCGCATCGGCCTATTCCGGCTTGATGCCGGCGTCCCTGATGATGGCGGCGAACTTCACAACCTCGGTCCTCACGAACGCCTCGAATTGAGGAACGGACATCGGCGTCACCTCGGCGCCGGCGTCGATGAGCCTGGCCTTGACCTCCGGCTCCAGGAGGATGCGGTTGAGTTCCGCATTGAGCCGCGCCACCACTTCGCCCGGCGTGCCCCGTGGCGCGAAGAACCCCTGCCACAGCGCGATGTCGAAGTCGGCAATCCCGCTGGCCTCGGCCACCGTCGGCACCTCGGGCGCGAAGCTGGAGCGCTTGCCCGTGGAGACCGCGAGCAGCTTCAACTTCCCGGCCTGCACGTAGGGAACTGCGGCCGGGAGCCCGGAGAAAAAGAAGTGCACATGCCCGCCCAGCAGGTCGTTCAAGGCGGGGCCGGCGCCCTTGTAGGGCACATGCGCCAGGTTGCTCTTGGTCTTGAGCTTCAACACCTCGCCCGCGAAGTGTCCCGGCGTGCCCGCCCCGGCCGAGGCGAACGACAGGCCCTGCCCGGCCGCCGCCTGCAGCATCTCGGCCACCGTCGAGTAGGAGGCATTGCCGGGCGCCACCAGCGCGAGCGGCACGATCGTGGCCAGGGCCACCGGCTGCAGGTCCCTGTTGGGATCGTATCCCGCGTTCTTGCTCCAGTGCGGGGTGATCGAGATCTCCCCGGTCTGGCCCACGAGCAGGGTATGGCCATCGGGGGGAGAGGCGATGACGCTCCGCGTTGCGATGGCGCCGCCGGCACCGGCCCGGTTCTCCACGACGACGGGCTGGCCCAGCGCCGCGGCCAGCCTGTCGGAGACGATGCGCGCAATGAGGTCGCCGGTGCCGCCGGGGGCATAGGCGACGACGAGGGTGATCGTCCGGCTGGGATAGGTCTCGGCCGAGGCCGGTGCGGCCAGTCCGCCCACAATCCACGCGGCCGCGATTGCCGCGAACGCTGCGCGCGCGGCGGAAAGCGATCCCATCCCAATACCTCCTCGCGACGTCGTTTGGCGATCGTCTCCCCTCGTCTCGCGCGAGGCTCGTGCTATCGTAGCCCGGCTCTTGCCGAGAAGCCACGGAGAAGCCCGCCCCATGTCGACCGCGGCGTCGCCCTACTACCTGCCGATCCGCGCCGAATGGCTGAGCCGGCGCACCGAGCCCATCGTCGAGCCGGGCCTGCCGATCGTCGATCCGCACCACCATCTCTGGGACGGCTCACGCCCGCGCTATCTGCTCGACGAGTTGCGCACCGATACCGACAGCGGCCACAACATCGTCGCCACCGTGTTCGTCGAGGCGCGCTCCATGCGCCGCGCCTCGGGCCCGCTGGAGATGCGGCCCGTGGGCGAGACCGAGTTCGCCAACGGCGTCGCCGCCATGAGCGCGAGCGGCACCTATGGCAGCACTCGGCACTGCGCCGGCATTGTTGGCCATGCCGATCTGACGCTGGGGAGCCGGGCGGAGCCGGTCCTGGAGGCGCACATTCGCGCCGGGGGCGACCGGTTCCGGGGCATCCGCCACATCACCGCCTGGGACGCCGACAACTCGGTGCGCAATCCAGCCTACAGCCCGCCCGGCGGGCTCCTGGGCGACGCCGCCTTCCGCGCCGGGTTTGCCCTGCTCGGCCGGCTGGGCCTCACCTTCGATGCCTGGCTGTTCCATCCCCAGATCGACGAGCTCACCGATCTTGCGCGCGCGTTCCCCGAGACCAGGATCGTCCTCGACCATGTGGGCGGCCCGATCGGCATCGGCAGCTACGGCAGCCGGCGCGCGGAGGTGCTCCCCGTCTGGGCGGCGTCGATCCGGCGGCTGGCGCACTGCCCCAACGTCTACGTCAAGCTGGGTGGGCTCGGCATGCGGCTCGGCGGCTTCGGTTTCCACGAGCAGCCCGAGCCGCCGTCGTCGGAGGCGCTGGCGGCGGCGTGGCGCCCCTACGTCGAGACCTGCATCGAGGCCTTCGGGCCGGCGCGTGCCATGTTCGAGAGCAACTTCCCCGTCGACAAAGGCTCCTACAGCTACGCGGTGGTGCTCTGGAATGCGTGCAAGCGCCTGGCGCACGGCGCCAGCGACGCGGAGAAGGCTGAGCTGTTCAGCGGCACGGCCGCGCGATTCTACCGGTTGGACCTGGCGGATTGAGCGCCGTCCGGGAATCTGCGGCACATTTCAGGGTTCAGCCCAGGGCACCTCGGGAATTTCCCGATTTTTGGCCGCCGCCTCGGCGGGCAACATCCCGCCACCGCGCCTGAGTGCCCCTAGTCCATGGCGGTCCATGGTCATGCGGGTCCCGGCGGGCGGTCCCCCCAGTCAGCGCCGGGCGGTTCCGTCGGCGCTTCAGGAGTGCACGCATGAGCATCCTTGGCAGCATCATGTCATCCGTCCTCGGCCGCCCAGCGGCGCCGCCTCCGGCCGCTCCATCGAGAGAGGAGCCCCACGCCTCGGCCCCGCCCGTAGCCTCGCATGCACCCACCCACACCGCCGCCTCGGCTTCCCCGCCCGCGCACACCGACCAGCCCTCGCACGCGCCACCGCCGACTCCGACCCACGCAGCGGCTGCAGCGGCCGCCCACCAGGTCGACGTGGCGGCTGTTCTCGACAAGCTTGCGAAGGAGGCGGGCCAGAAGCTCGACTGGCGCACGTCGATCGTGGACCTCATGAAGCTCCTCAAGCTCGACAGCGGCCCCGCCGTCCGCAAGACGCTGGCGAAGGAGCTCGGCTACACCGGGGACACCAAGGACTCCGCGAAGATGAACGTGTGGCTGCACCAGCAGGTGATGGCCAAGCTCGCCCAGAACGGCGGCAAGCTGCCCGACGACCTGAAGCCGGACCGGCTGCACTGAGCAACACCGAGGAGACGAGAGATGGCGAACAAAACGACCTTCACGCCCGAGGAATGGAAGCACGTGCTGGAGAGCGTGATGCTCTCGGGCATGGCGGTGACGGCCGCCGACCCCAGCGGCCTCATCGGCGTGCTGAAGGAGAGCATGGCGACCGGACGCAGCCTGCTGGCCGCCAAGTCCGACCCGCAGTCCAATGAGCTGGTGCATGCCGTCGCCGCCGACTTCGAGACCAGCGAGGGCCGCCAGGCCGCCCGCGAGCAGCTCAAGGCCACCTTGAAGGACAGCAGCGCCGGCGACGTGAAGTCCAAGTCGATCGCAGCTCTGCACGACGTCGCGGCCCTGATCGAAACGAAGGCGCCCGACGACGCGACCGGCTTCAAGACCTGGCTGCAGCACATTGCCGCCGGCGCCGCGGAGGCCGCCAATGAGGGCGGCTTCATGGGCTTCGGCGGGGTACGGGTGAGCGACAAGGAGCGGGCCACCCTGGCCGAGCTGTCGAGCGCACTTGGCCTCAAGCCGGGCAGCGAGACGGCCGGCGCCACCAAGGCCTGATTCGCGCCGCCGTCCGCGGCACTGCCTCCGGGGCCCCCGGAGGCAGGAGCCTCGAGAATGAGGCTCCCGCCCGCGCCCCGATTGCGGGATACTGTGCGAAAGGGGTCAGCCCCCTCGCCGCGAACGCATCGGTGGAGACGCGGCGTCGAAGCGAGTGGTCTGACCCCGCCGAACAGGCGAGGGCGCATGTCACAGGATGGCGGGGAGCTTTGGCCGCGCGGCGCCGCCAGCGCGGCCATTTTTCGCGGCAGCGAGGTGCTGCTGATCCAGCGCGGCAAGGAGGGCCCCCTCAGGGGCCTGTGGAGCTTCCCTGGCGGACGCATCGAGTTCGGCGAGCCGGTCCGCGACGCTGCGCTCCGCGAGGTGCTGGAAGAGACCGGCATCGTGGCCGAGTTGGCTGGCGTCCTGGATGTCCGCGACGTCTTCCGCCGCGATCCGGACGAGACGATGGTCGACCAGTACCTGCTCGCCGTATTCTACGGCCGCTGGATCTCCGGTGACCCGGTTGCCGCCGACGACGCCCTGACGGCTCGCTTCGTCCCGCTCGACGCCATCCACGAGTTGCGTATGACCGACGGCGCCGCAGACCTCGTCAACCGCGCCGCGGCCCTGCTGCAGGTGGCGGCGGGGCGTTAGCCCCTCCTGCCCTATACCTTTGCCCATGCCGCAGCGCCGCCTAAAATGCCGCTCAAAGCAAAGCCCGCAACAGGAGCGAGGATAGGGCCATGCGCAGACCCGGCCTGAGCGGATCGCGCCGGCGCGCAGCCCTGCTGGGCGCACTGGCGGCGCTTGCCATTGGGGCCACAGGCCCAGCCGGGGCCCAGGGCACGTCGAGCGACACCAAGCCCTACGACGACAAGCTGATGCGCCTCTCGGAGATCCTGGGCGCCGTCCATTACCTGCGCGAGCTGTGCGGGTCCAGCGACGGCCAGAAGTGGCGCGACCAGATGCGCGAGCTGATGGACACGGAAGGCTCCTCGGCGCTGCGCCGGGCCAAGCTGACGCGCAGCTTCAACAACGGCTACCGCAGCTACAGCCGCACCTACAACGTCTGCTCACAGTCGGCCCAGACCGCCATCACGCGCTTCCTCGCCGAAGGCGCCGACATCGCCGAGTCGCTCGCCAAGACCGCGCCCTGAGCGGGTGGTGCGCCGAAGCCACGCACCTAACGGCAGCTGGGTTAATCCTTAACCGTGCCGCAGATAGCGGGCAGCGGCTGTCATGCTACGGTCGCGCTCGGGGTCAGACCCCTCGCATCTGCGCCTGTCTTGAAACGGGACGGTGGAGGCGAAGGGCCGACTCCAAATGGGGGTGCATCCAGCCTGGGGGCAGGCGGATGCCAGGGGATTGGAGGGAGATCATGCTGGCGCTCGCCGAGAATAGCGAGGACAGTCTCAAAGCGCTCAATTTCATTCTGAATGCCTGGGAGGAGGCCGCCGAGAACGGCATCGCGCCCGAGATGATGGCCTACGCCGCCCTCTATGCCGCCCTCACCGACCTGGTGGGCGCGTTCGGCGAGGGCGCCGTGGTGAACCTGATCGGCGAGCTTGGTCCCCGCATCGAGAAAGGCGAGTTCACCCTGGTGCGCACGCAGCAGTAGCCTCGGCGGGCCTCCACTCCTCCACCATCGTCCCCGGAAAGCCGAGGGCCGCAGGTCCGACGGCTATCCGGGACTCCGATCGCAATCTGACGCTGGAGCGGCAGGAAGCTTCCCTCCAGCGGCTTCCCGCGCTATGCGCCAATCCTTGGACACAAGGATCGCTGTCCCGTGGGCATGGTGCAGATATCGGCGGAGGGCATTCGGGATGCGGCGGCGGCCCTGCGGAACGGGGCGCTGGTCGCGTTCCCCACCGAGACGGTGTACGGGCTGGGCGCCAATGCCGCCGACAGCAGGGCGGTGGCGGCCATATTCCAGGCCAAGGGGCGCCCGCGCTTCAATCCCCTGATCGTGCATGTGGCGACGCGGGAGGCTGCGGCGGCGCTGGGGCATCTGACGGAGGCGGGGACCAGGCTGGCTGAGGCGTTCTGGCCAGGGCCGCTCACGCTGGTGCTGCAGAAGCGGGATGGCTGCCCCGTAGCCGATCTGGCGACCGCCGGGCTGGACACTGTGGCGGTGCGCGTGCCGGCCCATCCGGCTGCACAGGCACTGCTGCAGGCCGCTGAGGTGCCCATCGCTGCCCCGAGCGCCAACCGCTCCGGCCATGTCAGCCCGACCACGGCCCAGCACGTGGCGGCGGACTTCGCCACCGCCGGCGGCGGGGGCATCGCCATGATCCTCGACGGCGGGACGACGACCATCGGGCTGGAGTCTACGGTTGTGGATGCGACCGGCGTCGATCCAGTGGTGCTGCGGCTCGGCGCGGTGGCGCGCGAGGATATCGCCCGCGTGCTGGGCCGCCCGGTGGCCCTGGCGACGGGGGAGCAGGGCAAGCCCGCCTCGCCCGGCATGCTGGCGCGCCACTACGCGCCGGCCGCCAGGCTGCGCCTCAATGCAACGGACGTGCGCGAGGACGAGGCGCTGCTGGCCTTCGGCCACACGAACGTACCAGCGCACGCCGGCATCATGCTGAACCTGAGCTGGTCGGGCGACCTGGTGGAGGCGGCAGCCAACCTGTTCTCGGCCCTGCGCACCCTCGACGCGGCGCTGGAGGCCTCCGGTGCCAAGGCTATTGCGGTGATGCCGATCCCGGAGCAGGGTCTGGGCGAAGCCATCAACGACCGCCTGCGTCGCGCCGCGAGACCCGCATGAGCCAGCTCCGAAGCCCCGCCACGCTCAACTCCCTGCCCTCCGAGCTGATCGCCCGCTTTGCGGCGATCGTCGGCGCCCGGCATGCCCTCACCGACCCCGACCAGCAGCTGCCCTACCTGCGCGAGTGGCGCGACATGTACGCCGCCCGCGCCTCGCTGGTGCTGCGGCCCGGCTCTACCGGGGAGGTCTCCCAGATCCTGGCGCTCGCCCATGAGCACGCCATCCCCATCGTGCCTCAGGCCGGCAACACCGGGCTGGTCGGAGGCCAGATCCCCACGAACGGCGAGATCGTGCTCTCCGTGGGCCGGCTCAAGCGGGTGCGGGCCGTCGATCCCAAGGGCTTCACCATGACCGTGGAGGCCGGCCTCACCCTGGCCGAGGCCCAGGCCGCGGCCGACAAAGTGGACCGGCTGTTCCCCTTGAGCCTGCCGTCCGAGGGCACCTGCCAGATCGGCGGCAACCTCGGCACCAACGCCGGCGGGGTGGGCGTGCTGGCCTACGGCAACACCCGCCAGCTGGTGCTGGGCCTCGAGGCGGTGCTGGCCGACGGCCGCGTGTGGAACGGCCTCAACGCCCTCAAGAAGGACAACACGGGCTACGACCTCAAGGATCTGCTCATCGGCTCGGAGGGCACGCTGGGCGTCATCACCGCCGCGGTGCTCAAGCTGTTCCCCAGGCCCGCCGAGAAGGCCACCGCCTTCGTCGGCCTGCCCGACCTCGACTCCGCCCTGGCGCTGTTCAACTTGGCGCAGGAGACGGCCGGCCCCAGCTTCACGGCCTTCGAGGTGATGGCGCATCTCGTGCTCGACATCATCGTCACGCACGTGGCGGGCGCCCGCCACCCCTTCCCCGGCCCGCACCCCTGGTACGCGCTGCTGGAGACCTCGGGCCTCAAGGCCGACGGCACCGCCGAGCGGGTGCTCACCGACACGCTCACCGCAGCCAGCGAGCGCGGCATCGTCACCGATGCCGTCATCGCCAGCTCGCTCGGCCAGGCGCGCGACTTCTGGCGGCTCCGCGAGTCCTACTCGGAGGCCCAGAAGCCGGTAGGCGCCAGCGTCAAGAACGACGTGTCGGTGCCGGTGGCCGCCATCCCCGAGTTCATCCGCCGCGCCGACGCCGCGGTGGAGCGCCTCTGCCCCGGCGCCCGCCCGCTGCCCATCAGCCACTTCGGCGACGGCAACGTGCACTACAACATCGCCCAGCCCGAGGGCATGGCGAGAGACCGCTTCATGGCGATGTGGGACGACATCGTCCACGCCGTGCACGACGTCGTGCTGAGCCTCAACGGCTCCATCTCCGCCGAGCACGGCATCGGCATCATGAAGCGCGCGGAGCTGGCCCAGGTGAAGGGCGAGGTCGCCATGGATCTGATGCGCAGGATCAAGGCGGCGTTCGACCCGAAGGGGATTCTCAATCCGGGGAAGATGCTATAAGGATCGGAGGGATCGGGGCCAGACCCTGCGGGTCTGACCCCATGGCAGAGCGGATCGATTGTCTGCAAGCAAACCGCGCCGCCGCAGCGCGCTCTGGCACGCCGGAGCTGGCGCTCGTGCTGAGCGGATGCTCCGAGATTGTGCCCCTGGGGTCAGACCCGCAGGGCCCCATTCAATCCGCCAGCTCCAGACGCCGCTCGATAAGCTGCAGCCGTTCCTTGATCCTGTCGATCTCGGAGTTCTGCCCCACCTCGGAAATTTGCAGGCCGAGGAGATGCCGGTCCTGGGCGCCGAGGCGCACGATCACCAGCCGCATGTCCTCTACCAGCCCATCGACGCGGGAGCGGATGTGGCGAAGGTGCTCAAGGACGAGGTTGGTCGTCTCTTCGGTCATGGTGCCGGAACACTATCGGATCGTCAGTGTCCGCGCAAGAACATTAGCAGAACAAGTCGACGTAGTCTCCGGAAGTCTGAAGCGGCAATCCGGACCTTGGCGGATGCCCTGTATGCCGTAGGGCTGGCTGACGACGCGCGGCTGACGCCGACCGGCGCGCTGCGCCCGCGCGTCCAACTGGCCCTGGACGTGCTTTGAAAATCGGCTCTAAATGGCCGCCTCTTATGCAGGGGGAGCTATCGATGCTGTTGTATGCCAGACACCTGTCGTGCGGCTTGCTGATCGCGGGGGCGACGTTCCTCGCCGGTCCCGCGCTCGCGCAGACCGAGCTCAAGATCATCGCGCCGGCCGCGCCGGGCGGCGGCTGGGACCAGACCGCCCGGTCGATCCAGCAGGCGCTGGTGGCCGAGAAGCTCGTGAAGAGCGCGCAGGTCATCAATGTCGCGGGCGCCGGGGGCACGGTGGGCCTCGCCCAGTTCGTCAACGGCGCGAAGGGCGACGGCAACCAGCTCATGGTCAACGGCTTCGTGATGGTGGGCGCGATCCTCCTGAACAAGTCGCCGGTGTCGCTGTCGCAGGTCACCCCGATCGCGCGCCTCACCCAGGAGGTGCAGGTAATGGTGGTGCCCGCGAGCTCGCCCATCAAGACCGCCGCCGATCTCGCCGAGGCGGCGCGCAAGGACGTGGCCAAGGTCACCTTCGCCGGCGGCTCGGCCGGCGGCGTGGACCACATCATGGCGGCGCTGTTCGTGGGCGCGGCCGGCGCGGATGCCTCGAAGGTCAACTACGTCGCCTTCTCCGGGGGCGGCGAGTCGCTGGCCGCCATCCTTGGCGGCAAGGTGACCGCGGGCATCTCCGGCTATGGCGAGTACGAGGGGCAGATCAAGGCGGGCAAGCTGCGCGCCATCGGCATCACGTCGCCCGCGCGCCTGCCGGGCGTGGACGTGGCAACCTTCAAGGAGCAGGGCATCGACCTGGTGCTCACCAACTGGCGCTCCGTGGTGGCCGCGCCGGGCCTCTCGGACGCGCAGAAGAAGGGGCTCGCCGACCTCGTCGGCAAGCTCGTCGCGTCGGCAGCCTGGAAGGACATCCTCAAGCAGAAGGGCTGGGACGACGCCTATCTGCCCGCCGAGGCGTTCACGAAGTTCCTGGGTGACGAGCAGAAGCGCGTCGGCGACGTGCTCGCGTCCGTCGGACTGGTGAAATAGCCGCCGGCGCCTCGCGCTCCCCGGCAACGCCGGGGGCCAAGGCGCGACGCCTCCATCTGCCCAGAGGGGGATATCCCGAGTGGACAGCGCTCCGGCCGGCCGTCCCGATATCGCCGGCACGGCCATCGCCGGCGTATTGCTCGCGCTGGCTGTGGTGATCCTCTGGGACACGACGAGCCTGCAGCTCACCACGACCTACGGCATCGGACCGAAGGCGATGCCCTACGTCGTCGCCGCCGGCCTCGTCGTGCTCTCGGCGGGCAACCTGCTGCTGGCCTGGCGCGGCGGCTTCCCGCCGCGGGAGGAGGTCGACCGGCGGGCCGTCGGGCTCATCCTCGGCGGGCTCGCGGCGCTGATCGCCATCGTCGGGCTTGGTGGCGGGTTCATCGCCGCCGCCACCATCCTGTTTGCGACCACGTCGGCGGCCTTCGGGCGGCGCGCAATCCTCATCGATGTCGCGATCGGGCTCGTGCTCGCTGTCGCCATCTATCTGACGTTCGACAAGCTTCTGACCCTGTCGCTGCCGGCAGGGCCGCTCGAACGGCTGCTCTGAGGCCAGGCCATGGACGCGCTCAACTCACTGCTCCAGGGCCTCGCCGTCGCTACTCAGCCGGCGAACTTGCTGTTCGCCTTGATCGGGGTCCTGCTCGGCACCGCGGTCGGCGTCCTGCCGGGCATCGGGCCGGCGCTGACGGTGGCGCTGCTCCTGCCCGTCACGTTCAAGCTCGATCCCGCGGGCTCGCTCATCATGTTCGCAGGCATCTATTACGGCGGCATGTACGGCGGCTCGACCACGGCGATCCTGATCAACACGCCCGGCGAGAGCGCCTCGCTGGCGACCGCGCTCGAAGGCAACAAGATGGCCAAGGCCGGGCGCGGCGGGCCGGCGCTCGCCACCGCGGCCATCGGCTCGTTCGTGGCCGGCACCATCGCCACGCTCGGCATCGTGTTCCTGGCGCCATGGCTGGTCGAGATCGCTGTGCGGTTCGGCCCGGAGGACTACTTCGCGCTGATGTGCGTGGCCTTCATCACCGTGTCGGCGACCTTCGGCGATTCGCCGGTGCGCGGCCTCACCAGCCTCTGCATCGGGCTGGCACTCGGCCTCGTCGGCATCGACAGGCTCACCGGCCAGGCGCGGCTCGCCTTCGGGGTGCCGGAGCTGCTGGACGGCGTGGAGGTGACGACGCTGGCCGTCGGCCTGTTCGCCATCGGCGAGGCGCTCTACGTCGCCTCCCGCCGCAACAAGCAGGAGGACAAGCTGGAGCCTGTGCGCGGCTCGCTCTGGATGACGAGGCAGGATTGGCTGCGCTCGTGGAAGCCGTGGCTGCGTGGCACCCTGTTCGGCTTTCCCATCGGCGCCCTGCCGGCAGGCGGCGCCGAGATCCCGACGTTCCTGTCCTATTCCACCGAGCGGCGCCTGACGAAATATCCCGACGAGTTCGGGAAGGGCGCCATCGAGGGCGTCGCCGGCCCGGAAGCCGCCAACAATGCCTCCGCCGCAGGCACACTGGTGCCGCTGCTCACGCTTGGGCTGCCCACCTCAGCCACCGCGGCCATGATGCTCGCGGGCTTCCAGCAGTACGGGTTGAACCCTGGGCCGCTGCTGTTCGCCGAGCGGCCCGACCTGGTGTGGGGCCTGATCGCCAGCCTGTTCATCGCCAATACCATGCTGCTGGTGCTGAACCTGCCCCTGGTGGGGCTCTGGGTGCGCTTGCTGGCGATCCCCCAGCCGTGGCTCTATGCCGGCATCCTGGTGTTTGCCACGATGGGAACCATTGCCGCCAAGCCCTCGGTCGTGGAGCTGTCCATGCTGACCGTCTTCGGCGTGATGGGTTTTGTCATGCGGCGCTTCGACTATCCGGTCGCGCCGGTGGTCGTGGGGCTGATCCTTGGGCCGGTGGCGGAGGCGCAGCTGCGCCGTGCCCTGCAGATCAGCCTGGGCGACCCCATGGTGCTGGTGCAGAGCCCGATGTCGGCGACGCTGCTGGCGATCGCTCTCGTAGCCCTCATTGCGCCCTTTGTGCTCAGAGGCGTGAGCCGCTTCAAAACCAGCGAGGATTGACGCGAGCCAGGCGTCGTCGACGCCGCACCTCGCCCCCGCCTTGATGTCCCGCCTTTGACTTGCCATCCCCTCCAGCCTGGGTTAGGTCGGGCAGCGGCATCTGCCGCCGGCCCGTTCTTTGCACGACCCGCTTCGCCCGCCCAAGAGCATCCCCAAAACATGCCCGCCTCCGCCCTGTTGACTGTCATGATCGCCGCGGCGCGCAAGGCCGGAAGGGGGCTGGCACGCGACTTCGGGGAGGTGGAGCAGCTGCAGGTATCGGTGAAAGGGCCGGCCAATTTCGCCACCAGCGCCGATCACCGCTCCGAGGAAACCGTTTACCGCGAGCTGTCCAGGGCCCGGCCCGGCTACGGCTTCCTGATGGAGGAGCGCGGGGCGGTGGACGGCCCCGACAAGAGCCACCGCTGGATCGTCGATCCCCTCGACGGCACCACCAACTTCATGCACGGGCTGCCGCTCTTCTCGATCGCCATCGGTCTCGAGAGGGAAGGAGAGATCGTCGCCGGGCTGGTCTACAATCCGATTTACGACGAGTTGTACACAGCCGAGAAGGGCCAGGGCGCCTTCCTCAACAACCGCAGGGTGCGGGTGTCGGCACGCCGGACGCTGGCCGACAGCCTGATCACCACCGGCATCCCCCACCGCGGCCGCCCGGGGCATGACCGTTTCCTGAGGGAATGCAAGAGGTTGATGCCTCATGTGAGCGGTATCCGCCGCACCGGCTCGGCCGCCCTGGATCTGGCCTGGGTGGCAGCCGGCCGCTTCGACGGCTTTTTCGAGCACGGCCTGTCGCCCTGGGACATCGCGGCCGGCACCCTGTTGGTCCGGGAGGCCGGCGGGCTCGTAACGGATGCAGAAGGTGGCAAGAGCATGATCGAGACCGGCGATATCGTCGCCGCCCCCCCCCAGGTGCACCGCGCCATGCTGGAGCTGCTGGCCGAGGCGGCCCCAAGGGAGCCGACCGGGGACGCAGCCGGGTGAAATCCGCCCGAAGGCCGGAAAGTTGCCCGTTTTGTGCGCCAAGGGTCGGTGGCGAAGCTATGGCATAGGCCCGGCGGCGCCGGGGCGAGCGCGCGATTCCTGCACGGCACGTTGCGCGGCAACAGTCGCCTTAGACGCACCGATGATGATAAGTGGTTAACCGCGTGGCCTGACACTCACCTGAGATGACTCACCAAGATTAGGGGGCCTGGAGAAGGAAGCATGGCACGAGCGAGATCGCCGGAGAGGTCCGCCCCGGCGCTGCACAGAAAAATATTGAGCCCCGGCGTTTACCTTTGGCGCATGTTCGTCTTCCTGGTGCTCGTGGGCTTGGTGGTGGCGCTGCTGCACGAGCGGCTGTGGAGCGCCATGCTGCAGAATCCGGGCCTCAACTTCCTGATCTGCTTCGTGCTGGTGGCCGGTACCTTCTACGCCTTCTCGCAGGTGGTGCGCCTCTATCCCGAGATCCGCTGGCTCAATGCCTTCCGCATTGCCGATCCGGGGCTCGCCATCTCGGCCCGGCCGGTGCTCCTGGCTCCGATGGCCACCATGCTGCGCGACCGCTCCGGGTCGCTGTCGCTGTCGGCCACATCCATGCGCTCCATCATGGACTCCATCGCCTCCCGCCTCGACGAGGCGCGCGACACCGGACGCTATCTCGTTGGCCTGCTTGTGTTCCTCGGTCTGCTCGGCACCTTCTGGGGCCTGCTCGACACTATCTCGTCGGTGGGCCTTACGATTAGCGCCATCGACATGCGCGCCACCGACAGCGTCACGGTGTTCGACGAGCTGAAGCGCGGCTTGGCCGCGCCGCTGCGCGGCATGGGCACCGCGTTCGCCTCCTCGCTGCTGGGCCTCAGCGGCTCCCTCGTGCTCGGTTTCTTGGAGCTGCAGGCGGGCCACGCCCACAGCCGCTTCTACAATCAGCTGGAGGAATGGCTGTCCGGCATCACCGAGCTGGCCCCCGGCGGGTCACAGACCAGCGACTACGCCAGCCGCCAGCTCTACGCCGCGATCCACGACATGCACCGCGCCGTGCTCGACCTCAACGAGCGGGTCGGCTCCATCCCGAGGGCGGACGGCGCCGCTGGCGGGGGTGCGGACGAGGCCGTGCGGGATCTGGCCAAGGGCGTCGACAGCCTCGTGCGCCAGATGCGCGCCGAGCAGAAGGTGGTGCGCGAGTGGGTGGACGAGCAGGCCGCCCAGCAGTCGGAGGTGGCGACCGTGCTCAAGGAGCTGGCGGCCAGCGTGCCGAGGAAGGGCTAGAGGATGGCGCTCTCGCGCTCACGCCGGTCGGGTGGCGGCCACGACCTGTTCTGGCCGGGCTACGTGGACGTTCTGTCCACGCTGCTGATGACGTTCGTGTTCCTGCTGTCCGTGTTCATGGTGGCGCAGTTCTATGTGAGCCAGGAGTCCTCGGGCAAAGACACGGCGCTGCGCCGCCTGCAACGGCAGCTCGCCGAGCTCACCAACCTTCTGAACCTGGAGAAGGGGCAGGGCAAGAAGAGCCAGGACGAACTGGCGTCGCTGCAGTCCATGTTGGCAACGCTCAAGGCCGACAACGAGAGGCTGACGGGGCAGGTGGGCCTTGGCGGCGAGAAGGATGCCCGCATCTCCGCCCTTACCAAGGACCTCGCGGACAAGAGCCTCCTCACCAACGAGGCGCAGGCCAAGGTGGACCTGCTCAACCAGCAGCTGCTCCAGCTACGCCGGCAGATGGCGGCCCTGCAGGAGGCCATCAACGCCTACGACGTGAAGGACAAGGACAGCCAGCTGCGCATCGCCGACCTCGGCGCCCGCCTCAACACGCTCCTCGCCAAGCAGGTGCAGGAGCTGCAGCGCTACCGCTCCGACTTCTTCGGCCGCCTGCGCGAGCTGCTGCGCGACCGCAAGGACATCCGCGTCGTCGGCGACCGCTTCGTATTCGAATCGGAGGTCTTGTTCCCCTCCGGCCAGGCGAGCCTGACGGTGGAGGGCCTCGCCTCCATCGACCAGCTGGCGACGGCGATCACCGAGCTGGAGAGGAGCATCCCGCCCGGCATCGACTGGGCGCTGCAGGTGGACGGCCACACCGACGTGCGGCCGATCTCCAGCCCCCTGTTCCCGTCTAACTGGGAGCTGTCCAGTGCCCGCGCCACCACGGTGGTGAAGTACCTGATCAGCCGCGGCGTCTCCCCGCGCCGACTGGTGGCGGCCGGCTACGGCGAGTTCCAACCGCTCGAGGATGGCCTCACAGAAGACGTCCTGCGCCGCAACCGGCGCATCGAGCTAAAGCTCACCAACCGTTAAGGGTAACGCAACCCGGCCGGCAGGATTGATGGCGTAGAGTATCAAGATCGGTACCGGTTTCCCGATCTGGTATTCCCGAGCTGGCGCACGACAGGAGCACGAGGGCCCGACCTTGCTCGACTGGTTCTTCAGAAGCGGCAGCCGCAAGCGGATGATCGACTGGCTCGGGCTCGATGCGCGCATCGACTCTGGCCTGGCCTCGGCCTGGGAGAACGCGAAGGACCGCTACGACGCCTTCTCCAGCTTCTTTGCCCGCTTCCGCCTGACCGGCTGGCGGCGCGGTCTCGCCGAGCTGGTCTCCGAAGGGCTCACCCTCGCCGTCGGCGGCCTTGCGGTGCTTTACGTCGTGGCCATCCCCGCCCTCACCGAGTTTGACGAGAAGCGCATCACCACCGGCCGCTACGCGGTCACCTTCGTGGACCGCAACGGAACCGAGATCGGCCGGCGCGGCATCCTGCACAACGACGCAGTGTCCCTGGAGGAGATCCCCGACCACCTGATCAAGGCGACGCTGGCCACGGAGGACCGCCGGTTCTTCGAGCACTTCGGCATCGATGTCCTCGGAACGATGCGCGCACTCGTCGAGAACGCCCGCGCCAACGACGTGGTGCAAGGCGGCTCGTCCATCACCCAGCAGCTGGCCAAGAACCTGTTCCTGTCCAACGAGCGCTCGCTGGTGCGCAAGATCAAGGAGGCGTTCCTCGCCCTGCTGCTGGAGGCGCGTTTCACCAAGCCCCAGATCCTCAAGATGTATCTGGACCGCGCCTACCTGGGCGGCGGCGCCTTCGGGGTTGAGGCCGCGTCGCAGTTCTATTTCGGCAAGTCCGTGCGCGATATCAACCTCGCGGAATCGGCGGTGCTCGCCGGCCTGTTCAAGGCGCCGACCAAATTCGCTCCGCACATCAACCTGCCGGCCTCGCGGGCGCGCACCAACGACGTGCTGAACAACCTTGTCGAGGCCGGCTATATGAGCGCGGGCCAGGTGCACGCCGCCCGCCTCAACCCCGCGCGGGTGATGGAGCCGCAGCAGTCGCAGAGCCCGGACTGGTTCCTCGACTGGGCGTTCGAGGAGGTGCAGCGCATCGCCGAAGGCAAGGGCAGCTACGTTCTCACCGCCCGGGTCACGGTGGACCTCGACATGCAGCGCGCCGCCCAGGAGGCGCTCGTGACGACGCTGCGCTCGACGGGGGCGCGCGGCAACCCGTTCTCGGGCGCCATGGTGGCCATGGACCCCGACGGCGCGGTGCGCGCCGTCGTCGGCGGCATCGACTACGGCGAGAGCCAGTTCAACCGCGCCACCAACGCCCGCCGCCAGCCCGGCTCCTCCTTCAAGCTCTACGTCTACGCCACGGCCCTGGAGAACGGCTACACGCCGCGCTCGCTGGTGCGCGACGCCTCCGGCAGCTGCGGCAACTGGGCACCCAGGAACTACTCCGGCAGCGGCGGGTCCGGGCGCTCCCTGACCCTGACGGATGCCTTCAAGGTGTCGCTCAACACCACCGCCGCCGACCTCTCCTTCAAGGTCGGCCGTGACAAGGTGCTGGAGATGACACGCCGGCTTGGGGTCGTCGGCGTCAGACGCACCTGCTCGATGGCGCTGGGGGACACCGGCATCACGGTGCTGCAGCACACCGCCGCCTACGCCACGTTCGCCAACGGCGGCAAGCTCACCCGGCCCTATGCCGTGCTGGAGCTTACCAACTCCAAGGGCGAGGTGATCTACTCGCGCGAGCGCGACGAGCCGGAGGCGCCGCAGGTGATCGACCGCCGCGTGGTCGAGATGATGAACCAGATGATGCTGGCGGTGGTGACCGAGGGGACCGGCCGGAGGGCCATACTCGACTTCACGCACGCGGTCGGCAAGACCGGCACCAGCTCCGGCTGGCGCGACGCGTGGTTCGTGGGCTTCACCGGTGCGCTGGTGGCGGGCGTGTGGGTGGGCCACGACGACTTCCGCCCCATGTGGCTGGCTGGCGGCGGCGTCACGGGCGGCACCTTGCCAACCCAGGCGTGGCACGCCTTCATGTCGGTGGTGCACACCAACCGGAACATCCCCACCATCGTCGGGCTGACGCCGCATCCCGCCCAGGTGGCGGAGCAGCAGCGCCTGGCCGAGCTTAAGCGCACCGACCCGTCGCTGGCCCAGGCCCAGATGGCCCACGCCTCCCAGAAGAAGTCGAGCATCATGGCCGACCAGACACGCGACGCGCTGCGCCGGCTCGCCGACGGCATGCGCCGAGCCGGCAGTCCGCCGCCGACACCTGTCAGCTCCACCCCCGTAAGCACCGTGGCACCTGCGCAGCCCGCGTCCCCCGGCGCGGGCGAGCCCAACAAGGCCGCGCCCAAATAGGGCCGCCGTACGGGTGGCGGGAGGCATGCTTTGAGCCGGTTCAAGAAGGTCCTGCTGAACCTTGCCCTGCTCATCGGCATCGCGCTGGGCGGCGGCCTTGCCTCGGCCTGGTACATGATCGAGGCCGGCTCGCGGCTCTCCACGCGCAGCTTCGGCCCGTGGGTGACGTGGCCCTCCGCCGGCCGGCCCGAGGCCGACCCCTATACGCGCGCCCACGTGGCCCGCAATGCCGAGCTTCCCCTTTCGTCCACGGCCGAGCTGACCTTCCGGGCCAAGACCGACAACCGCGGCGCATGGCTCACCTCGGGATGCGACTACGCCGTGGTGATGGAGGAATTCGACCCGGTCTGGTGGGATCTGGCCGTCTACGATCTGCAGGGCCGGCTCGCTCCCAACGCCGCCGACCGGCACGCTTTCAACAGCAGCACGGTCATGCGCGACATCGACGGACGCACCGTCATCACGGTGGCCCGCGACGCGCGGCCCGGCAACTGGCTGCCGAGCGGGCGCGGCAACCGCGTCGTCCTCGTCCTCACCATTCAGGACGCGAACATGGCCAACGCGATCCACACCGGGGCCTCGCCGAGGTCGATGCCGGAGATCGTGAGGACGGGATGCCGGTGAAGGAGATCTCCCTCGACGCGCTGCGCCAGCGCCTGCCCCAGCTCTTGAGCCACGGCCAGCGCCAGCTCGCGAAGCTGCCGTTCCGGTTCCGGGAGTCGCAGCTCGGGGCGACGATCACCCGATGGGTGAGCTGGCGCATGGTGGCGGCGGCGGTCCTGCTGGGCGGCATCGTGCACATCGGCGCCACCTTCATCGCTGCCCTGTCCGCCACCGGCCAGGCCTATCGGCAGCTCGCCGACAGGCTGCCCCCCAACAGCATGACCGTGCTGCCGCTGCAGGCGCCGGGCCGGCAGATTCTCCCCTTCCTGCCGCCCGACATGCTCTACGCCATGTGCCGCTACGACTTGAGCGGCGGATCGGTGGCCGTGAGCGCCGGCGTGCTCGACGCCGGCTGGGCGCTCTCGCTGCACACGCCGGACGGCCGCAACCTCTACGTGCTGCCCGGCCAGCCGCAACGCCGCGTCGATGTGTCGTTCGTGATCGTCCCCACCGGCCCCGATGCGCCCCCGCCGCCGCGGCGCGAGAGCCCCGCCGACACCCAGATCGCCTCGCCCACCCTCGACGGCGTTGCAATCCTTCGCGCCCCGATCCGGGGCCTCGCGTGGATGGCCGAGACCGAGGCCGTCCTACGGACGGCGCGCTGCACGCCGGTCAATTAGGCCCCGTGGCGCCCGAACGTCCCTGACGCATCAAGCCGAACCAAGCCGATTGCCGGGCGGGTCTGCAATTCCGCAGCCTCGACAGGATCGCTCACCCCCTAGACGCCTGTCAAAGGTCGCCTGGGCTTGCTGCAATAGAACGGATGCACCTTCGGTGGATGGAGCACCTCACGTCGTTGGTGGAAAATGGAATGTTCCCCCTGCCGCGAAGGACGATCAACCGAGAGCTGCCCATAGCTCCGCTGGACAATTCGCCCGACTTGGGATCGAATTGTACCGTCTCGCGGTATTCGAGCGGTCCGCGCAGAACGACGGACGCCGATGTCGATTGGGGAGGAAAGCGAGCGGGACCGCTTTCGGTGCATCAGACGTGGTTCACGCTTCTTCGAGGAGTCAGTGGAGCGCGCATCGCAAGCATCAGTGGCGCTGTGACCTGGGCTGAATACTGGAACGAAGAGACGACGATTTACGTCAGTGCCCACCACAGGTGCGTGCACTACGAGACGATCGCGCGCGACGTCCTCAAGTACGTGCCGGGCCCTGGCGCGCGCGTCGTAGACTACGGGTGCGGTGATGCGCTCTCAGCACATCAGGTGGCTGCCGCGTGTGGTCATCTCTTCCTCTGCGACGGCGCGTCGACGGTGCGAAGCCGGTTGGCAGCCCGATATGCGGGCTGGCCGAATGTTTCGATCATTACTCCAGAGCAATTCGAACAGCTCGATCCTGGCACCATTGACACGGTAGTCATCAATTCTGTGGTTCAATATCTGTCTGCGGCGGAGTTTGCCCGACTTCTCGCGATCTCCCGGGACAAATTGAGCCGCGGTGGACGGTTGGTACTCGGTGACATCATTCCAAGGAACCTCAGTCTTCTCCGCGATGCAATGGAGCTCTTCAAGTTCGCCGGTGCAAATGGCTTCTTGCTCTCAACCGCCACGGGCCTCCTGAAATCGTGTTTCTCCACCTATCCGCGGGTCCGGCGAGAAGCCGGGATTCTACAATTCAATGAGACGGAAATCCTTCGAGAACTGAAGCAGGCTGGCTTCACGGCCGAGCGCCATCCCAACATCGGGCACAACGCGGCCCGCATGACGTTCCTGGCCGCCGTGGAGAACAGTGAAGAGATCACACCCCCCGAGGGACGCCTTGAGCTGGCCGAGGCCGGGCTCGCCGGACGTTCCCAGGCGGCGGGGCATCATAGACCATGTGCGGGTCGGCAAGCGGCCGGAGCGCGTGCTGCGGCAGGGCCTGCGTTTGCGCCGGCGGACTACCGTCTCTCCTTTGGCGTGTTCGCTGGCCTATGGCTGCTCCTGTCTTTGCCGTGGCTCAGCGGTGCGGTGACAATACCGTATGACGCTAAGGCTCTATTCCAGGCGCAGCTTCAATTTCTCGCCAATGCGCTGCATTCGGGCCAGTCGCCCTTGTGGAATCCCAGCACGTTCATCGGTGTCCCCCAGATCGCCGATCCCCAGTCCTTGATCTTTTCGCCGGCGATCCTGCTCGCGTATCTCGAGAAGATTCCAAGCTTCAGAGAACTCGATGCCTTCGTGCTGTTGATATTGGGCTTGGGCGGGGTTGCGACCCTGAAGTTCAATCAGGACAGGGGCTGGCATCCGGCAGGTGGTGTCGTGGCGGCAATCGCGTTCGCGTTCGGCGCATCGGCCGCCTGGCGCATCCAGCACATTGCACAGATCCAGAGCCTGGTCTTCTTCGCCGTGACGTTGTGGCTGCTCGCACGCGCGCTCGATCGATCCTCGGTGCCCTACGGCGCGCTGGCAGGCCTCGCCGGTGGTCTCATGGTGGTGGAGCCCAACCAGGTCGCGCTTCTCGGCTGCTACGTATTGGCGGGCTATTGCGCCAGCCACTGGCTGCTGGCCGCCGAGCCGCGACTCTCCCTACGCAGGAGCCTCCGCCCCTTGGCATGCGGCGCCGTGGTCGGCATCTCGTTCGCGGCGCTGCCGGTGCTCTTAACCTATCTCTTCCTCCACGTGTCCAACAGACCCGAAATTGCATTGAGCGAGGCGGCACACGGGTCGCTACACCCCGCCTCGTTGCTCACCAGCGTTGTCTCGGACCTGTTCGGCGCTCTCGATCCTTCCGTCCCTTATTGGGGTCCCTACAGCGAATGGTGGGACAAGAACGATCTCACGCTCACTCAGAACATGAGCCAGATGTACGTTGGCACCCTTCCAATTCTGCTTGTCGCGACGTCCGGTTTGATGCGCGGCGTCCTTTGGTCCCGCGAAATCCGTTTCTTTGGTGTCGGGATCGCGGTTCTGCTGCTTTATGCCCTGGGCACCCATACGCCCGCGTTCGTTATCCTCTTCAATTTTCTTCCTGGTGTCGCGTTCTTCAGGCGCCCGGTCGACGCCGTCTTTCTGGTCGGAGCGCTGCTGTCTGTTGTCGCCGGCTATCTCGTGCACCTGTGGCTGACCGCCGCCTTACCCTCGGCCTCCTATCGCAAGAGAATGCTAGAGGTAGGGCTGACCCTTGCGATCTTGCTCGTCGCCTTGGCCACAGCCTGGAGCGTGGGGAGGGCGGGACAGGCGTTGAAGCCGCTCCTGTCGGCGCTCGCTTGGATCGCTGGCACGTCGCTCCTGCTGGCGATCCCGGCAGCATGGCTCGGGCGGTCGCGTGCTTTGGCCATCATCGCCCCCGCCCTGATGCTTGCGAGCGATCTGGCGCTCAACAACGGGCCCAACGAATCGACGGCACAGCCACCTTCCTACTACGAAGTGCTCAAGCCCAATTGTCGCAGCGATACCATCCGCTTCTTGAAGGAGCACTTGCGTCGCTCAAGCGGCTCGCCGTGGCGCGACAGGGTCGAGTTGGTCGGTCTCGGTTTCGAATGGCAGAATGCAGCCCTCATACATGGCTTTGAAGGCACCCTCGGCTACAATCCGTTCCGCCTCGGTGAGGTCTCTGATGCCACCGGCGCTCGCGACTACATCGCGGGCCCGGATCAGAAGACGTTTTCGCCGCTCTTCCCCTCCTATTCGTCGCCGATGGCAAACCTATTGGGCCTGAGGTTCATCGTTGTCGGCGCCCCGATCCAAGAGGTCGACCGCCGGCTCAGGCCCGGCGATCTCAAGCTGGTCGCGCGGACAGCCGATGCATACATCTATGAAAATGCACGCGCCCTGCCGCGCGTGCTTTTCGTCAATAACTGGAAGGAGGCCGATTTCGACGCCCTGATGATGTCCGGCGACTGGCCGCAATTCGATCCGATGCAGACGGTTCTTCTGGAGAAGGCACGCGGCGCCAATGAAGACATGGTCAAGCCGATGGGCCAGCCGGTCGGCAACTCCAGCGTCGCCATTCGCCACTACGAGAACACCAAGGTGGTGATCGAGATCGATGCAGCGCAGCCAGGCTTCGTCGTCCTCCACGACGTTTGGCACCCCTGGTGGACGGCTGACGTCGACGGCATCGATAAGCCGATCCTGCGGGCGAACATCCTCTTCAGGGCTGTGCACATGCCAGCAGGGCATCATGTTCTCACGTTCGAGTTCAGACCTATTTCAGGCGCCATCGCCGATCTTGGCGACAGGCTGCTCGAACCAGGTTGCTGCCATGCAAAGGGCGCGGCTAATCCGCGCTGAATTTGGGTCGCTCTTTCCGGTGGCCGTTCTGTCAGCTCCCGGGGCGAAGCTGCTCTCGGCCGGGCAAGGCTCCAGCGGATCGCCCCTCTGGGCCTGACACCATTGCACAAACAGCCGTAGGAGCCACGGTGTCAGACCCAGAGGGGCCGACGTCTAATTCAACCGCGTCTTGAGGGTGCGGATGCTCTCGTCGATCAGAGCGGCGCCGCCGGCGCCTGCGGCCTTCTCGCGCAGGATCTTCTCGGCAGCGGCGATGGCCATGTCGACGGCGGCCGCGCGCACGTCGTCCACGGCCTGGGCCTCGGCGCGGGCGATCTTGTCCTCGGCCTGCTTGCGGCGGCGCTCGACCGTCTCGGCCAACGACTTGCGGGTCTCTGCGGCGAAGGCCTCGGCCTCGCGGCGGGCCTGCTCGACGATGGCCTCCGCCTCCTGGCCGGCGTTGCGGTGCTTCTTCTGGTAATCCGCCAGCAGCGCTTGCGCCTCCTCGCGCAGGCGGCGAGCCTCGTCCAGCTCCCTGCGGATGCCCTCGGCCCGGTCGTCCAGCGCCTTGGCGATCAGCCCGGGCACCTTGTAGTACAGCATCAGGAGCACGAACGCGGCGAACGCGACGGCCACCCAGAACTCGGCCATTGCCAGCATCGACGCTTCCCCGCTACTCCGCAGCGCGCTGCATGAGCGCCCGCTTCACCTCGTCGGCGCTCGCTTCCTTGCCGATCAGCTTGGCGACGATGGCGCCGGCGGTCTGGCCGGCGATGTCGCCGATGCCCGCCATCGCCCTGGAGCGCTCCTGGGCGATGCGCGCCTCGGCGTCGGCTACCTGCCCGGCGATCCGGGCATCGAGCTTGGCCCGCTCGGCATCCACCTCGGCCGCCAGCTTGGCCTGCACCTCCTTGGCGAGGGCGTTGGCCCGCGCGCGGGCCTCGCCGATGGCCCGCTCGTAGGTGGCGAGCGCCTGCTCGGTCTCGACCTTGAGGGCCTCGGCCTTGGCGAGGTCGCGGTCGATGCGCTCGCGCCGCTCCTCGATCACCTCGCTCACCCGCGGCAGCGCGAAGCGCTTGAGCAGCACATAGAGCAGGCCGAACGTCAGCGCCAGCCAGACGAGCTGCGGCACGAACGTGGTGTGGTCGAGCGGCGGGAAGACCTTCTTCGGCCCGATCCCTTCCGGTACGGCGGTGCCTGTGGTGACTTTGTCAGCCATGGTCGTGGGCGGATCGTGGGTAACGCTCGCTCCGATCTCCGATCAGGTGAAGAGCAGCAGGAAGGCGATCAGCAGCGCGAAGATGCCCAATGCCTCGGTCACGGCAAAGCCGAAGATCAGGCGCCCGAACTGGCCGTCGGCTGCGGAGGGGTTGCGCAGCGCGCCCTGGAGGAACTGTCCGAACAGGTTGCCGACGCCGATGGCGGCAGCTCCGGTTCCGATGGCGGCAAGGCCGGCGCCGATGAACTTGGCGGTGGCGGGATCCATGTCTGTTTTCTCCTGGCGTTTGTTTAGGGGAAGCGACCGTGCGCCCCGGTCCGGTCTAGTGCCCTTCCGGATGGAGCGCGTCGTTGAGGTACATGCAAGTGAGCACGGTGAACACGTAGGCCTGCAGGAACGCAACCAGCACCTCGAGCGCCGTGATCGCGATCGCCATCAGCAGCGGGAGCGGCGCGAGCACCGCGAACGAGCCCGCCCCCAGCAGCATGACGACGAACCCGCCGAACACCTTGAGCGTGATATGGCCGGCCAGCATGTTGGCGAAGAGACGCACCGAATGGCTGACCGGGCGCGACAGGAAGGAGATGACCTCGATCAGACTGACGAGCGGCAGCACGTACCACGGCACACCGGGCGGCACGAACAGCTTGAGGAAGTGCAGGCCGTTCTTGGCGAAGCCCACCACCAGCACCATCACGAACACCAGCGCCGCCAATGCGGCAGTGACGATGATGTGGCTGGTGACCGTGAAGCCACCAGGAATCATGCCCAGCATGTTGCCGACGAAAATGAACATGAAGATAGCGAACACGAAGGGGAAGAACTTCATGCCCTCCTTGCCCATGCTCTCGCGCACCATGTCGGCAATGAAGTCGTGGGTGATCTCCGCCACCGATTGCAGCCTGCCGGGGACCAGCCCCCGCGACCGCATGGCGTAGACCAGGAAGGCGGTGCTCAGCAGCACGGTCGCCAGCATGAAGGCTGCGGAGTTGGTGAACGACACGTCCCAGCCGCCGAGGTTGAGGGGCAGGATGCGGTGCAGATCGAACTGATGGATGGGATCGGGCATGCCGCCCGCCTCATGTCCTCCTGTCGGTGCCGCCACGTCAGTCCCCTATCAGCCTCGCTCGTCGTCGGGCAGACTCTGCCCGATCTTGCCGCCCCTGGCGGCGAATTCCCTCTGCATCCGCTCGTAGGCCCGCATCACGTTGAGGACGCCAGCGGCGAACCCCAACAGAAAAAAGAGCAGGAACAACCATGGACGGCTGCCCAGCACCCAGTCGAGACTCCAGCCGATGACCCCACCCACGATCACGGCTGCGACCAGCTCCGCCGCCATGCGCATGCCGTAGGCCATGCCGCGCCCCCGCATTTCCGCGTCGGCGTCCTCGTCCATGTCGGCCTTCCGGTGCGACCGGACCTTGCCGAGCCGCTCCCCCAGCTCGGAAATCCGGGCTTCGAACTGAGCGCGCTCCTGCGAACTCGGTTCCCCGGACGCCGGGCCGTGTTTGTCGGAAGGATCAGACATGACACGCACGTCCTCGGCGGGAGAGGAACCCCCTGGGGCCATCGAACGCGGGCGCACCTTACGGACGCCCCCCAGGGGTGTCAAGGAATGCGGCGCCGCAGCGGGGCTTGGATCGGGCAGCTAATGCCGGTTTGCTCAGAGATGCGACAATTTTCTCCGCTGCCATCCCTCGCCCACGCCAAACCGTAACACTCCTCGCATTCCGACGGCGCGAGGAGGCCGCTGGTCGGCCGATGGCCCCGACTCACCCGAAGCCGCGAGCCGGGGTGAGGCCGTCACTCCGCCGCAGCCTTGTGGGCGGCCAGCACATTGTCGGCAAGCTTGCCCGTGAGCTCGGCCAGGTGGTGGAACCTGGCCGTATAAGTACCGACACCGGACGTTGCCGAGCGCAGCTCAACGATCAGGTCCTGGATCTCGGCCTCCGGCAGCTGCGCCTTCACCACGTCCCAGCCTGGCCAGCCGTCGCGGGCGTCAAAGCCCAGGATCTGGCCGCGCCGCTGCGGGATGATGGCATTGATGCGGGCCGTGGCATCGGTGGGCACGGTGATGTCCACCTCCATGACCGGCTCGAGCAGCACCGGGCTGCACTTTGGCAGGCCCTCGGCCATGGCGATGCGGCCGGCCTGGCGGAAGGCCATGTCGGAGGAGTCCACCGAGTGGTAGGAGCCGTCGGTGAGCGTCACCGCCACGTCCACCACCGGGAAACCGCCGAGCGGGCCCTTCTGCAGGAAATCCTGCACGCCGATCTCGACCGACGGGATGAACTGCCTCGGCACTACGCCGCCCGTGATTTTCTCGGCGAACTGGAAGCCGGAGCCGCGCGCCAGCGGCTGGATGTCGATGACGACATCGCCGAACTGCCCATGCCCGCCCGACTGCTTCTTGTGCCGGCCGCGCACCTCGATCCCCTTGCGGATGGTCTCTTTATAAGGCACCTGGCGCCGCTTGGTCTCCGCGTCGACGCCGTACTTGCGCTTGAGGCGCTCAAGGGCCACGCGCAGGTGCATCTCCCCCTGGCCCCACAGCACCATCTGGTGCGTGTCCTTGGCGTGCTGCACCTTGAGAGAGGGATCCTCCTCCATCAGGCGTGCCAGCGCGCCGGTGAGCTTTACCTCGTCCTTGCGGTCCTTGACGCCGATGGCGGTGCCGTAGACGGGTTGCGGCGGCTCCGGGGCGGCAATCTGCGTGCTGCCGCCCTTCTCGGCCGACAGCGTGTCGCCCGACAGCGTCTTCTCCAGGCGACCGAGCGCGACGGTCTCGCCGGCCTTGGCGATGCCGCGCTTGCGAGCCTCCTGGCCGAGCAGCGAGAAGGCGGCGGCCGCGCGCTCCTCGGCGCGCGGGCCGTAGGCAACGGTGCCTTCGCCGAACTCGCCAGCCAGCACGCGAACCACGCTCATCTTGCCGCCGTGCGGCGAGTACATGGTCTTGAGCACCTGGGCAGCGGACTTGGCGTTCTCAAGCTTGAGCCGCCTGGCGGTGCCGTCCACGAACGGGGCCTCGTGGCGCAGCGCCTTCAAGAGCCGCAGGATGCCGTTGCCGTTGTCGGCCGAGCCCAGCAGCACAGGGACGATCAGTCCCTCCTGCACCTCCTTGACGAGGTCGGAGAACACCTTGTCGCGCGAGGGCTGCACGTCGGAGAGCAGTTGCTCCATCAGCTCGTCGTCGTAGTCCGCAAGCTGCTCCAGCATCCGAAACCGCGCCTCGGTCTCGCGGTCCTTGATGGAGACCGGCATCTCGACGACCTCGGCATTGGCCTGCTTGCGGTAGACGAAAGCGCGCTCCAGCGCGAGGTCGACGAAGCCGGAGGCGGCGCCGTTCTCCCAGATCGGGATCTGCCTGAGGACGAGCGGCTTGGTGCTGGCGGGCTGGAGAATGGGCAGGATGTCCCGCACGCGGGCATCGAAGGAATCGATCTTGTTGAGGAAGAGGAAGCGCGGGATGCCGCGGTCCTCCAATTGCTTGAGGATGAGCTGCAGCGCGGCGACCCGCTTCGGATCGGGCTCGCACACCACGATGGCCGCATCGCAGGCGGTGAGCGCCAGCGCGCCTTCGTGCTGGAACTCGATGGAGCCTGGGCAGTCGATGAAGGTGAAGCTGTCGCCAAGGAAGGTTGTATCGGCGATGTTCAGCTCGACGCTCATGCCGTGGTCGCGCGCTTCCGCCGAAGCATCGCCTACAGTGTTCTTGTCGGCCACCGTGCCCTGGCGCGTCGCCGCACCGGAGCGGGCCAGGATGGCTTCAAGCAGCGTGGTCTTGCCGGAGAGATAGGGCCCAACCAGTGCGATGCAGCGGGAGCTGCGGCCGGTCGGGCCAGCGGATTGCCCCATGGGTATCCTCCTAATATCCGCTCAGGCAAAGGAACGCGCCCAGCTCGCGCGCGCCCCGCGCCTGAGCTTCATGGGGCGCGTGACAGCATCGTGAACCCGCATTGGGACAAGCGCAAGCGCTAAGGGCGAGTAATTTTTGTTGGGACGGATTCGAGGCTGTGTGCTGCATCTGCGAAAGAAAAATGTCACGAATATTTGCGTAATACCTTGAGCCCCGCCACGATTAGCCCGCAATCAAACGTACACACTCTTGGATGACATTGAACGAAAGTGCCCAGGGTTGGCAGGCGACCAAGTTGCAGGTGGAACGAATACCTGGGCGTGCGGGTTGGTGCGTGATGGGAATCGAGCAACTGAATAGTGCCGCGTGGGCCGCCGGCTTCGCCATGGCCGCCTCCGAGGAGGACTACCGGGACGGCTGCACCGCCGTCCAGCCGGTCGAGGCGCCGTGGACGCCCGGCCAGGCCATCATGGTGCGCCAGCCGGAGGTGGAGCGGACCGACTGGGTGAGAGCCCTGATGGGCCTGTTCGGCCGCCGTGACCGCGTCTCGCCGGCATGATCGCGTAGCGGCCCCTCGGAGGGAGCATCAGAGAGGTAGCACCAGACCGGGCCAGCCTCTATCGGGGGCCGTTGCCTGCCGACCTCGTGGGCGATGGAGAGCTTGAGGCGCGACCCCGGCGTGCCGTGCAGAAACAGGATCGGCGTGCCGCCCGGATCGCCATAGATGTGGAACCCGAGCCAGCGGCCGTCCGGCAGCCGCAGGCCGTGGCCCTTGACCTGGTCGGCAGCTGTCATGGCCGGGCCAGCTCCCGTTCGAACAGCAGGACTGTGGGCTCTGAGCGGCTGGCGCCGGTCTCTGAGCGGCTGACGCCGGTCTCGGGGCGGCTGACGCCGGTCTCGGGGCGGCTGACGCCGGTCTCGGGGCGGCTGATGCCGGTCTGGCCAAAGCCGAGGGAACGGTAGAGCGCTTGCGCCTCGGACATGCCGGGCAGTGTGTCGAGGCACATCCGGGCGTAGCCCAGCCGGCGCGCCTCCTCCATTATCGCCAGGGCCAGGGCGCGGCCAAGGCCGAGGGCGCGCGCCGACGGGCTCACGTACAGTCGTTTCATCTCGCACAGATCCGGGGCGCCGGGGACGGAGCGCAGCGCCACGAGGCCGATCAGCCGGCCGTCGTCGGGGGCGCGCGCCAGCAGCATCTGCCCGCGCGGGGGCGCGTAGGCGCCGGGCAGGCCCGCCAGCTCGGCTTCGAAGCCCTGGAAGCAGAGGGAGACACCGAGCCCGGCCTCGTACTGCCGCAACAGGGCCACGATGGCACCACCGTCCCGCTCGCTGAAGCCCGGCTCGATGATGAATTGAGGCATGCGTCTTAACCTTGAGCGGGAAAGGGCCATCTGGCAAGATCGCCCTGACTCTTGCAGCCGACAGGGCACATGAACGTCATCTCCCTCGACCGGGCCCGCGATCGCCTCCGTGGCGCCCGCCTGCGTGGGCCGCGGCGCATCGAACCGCCGTCGGCGCTCGCCGTGCGGCCGGCCCGCCCGCTGCAGGACACCGATGCCGACGAGGATCGGCTGCGCATGCGCCAGAACGTGGCCGCCTTTCTCGTAATCGTGGCCATCGTGGGGATCGGCAGCTGGCTCATGGCCAGCCTGCACTACTATTCGCGCCTGCAGACCTGCATCGAGGCCGGGCACCGCAACTGCCTGCCGCTGGAGAGCAAGTACCTGGTGTCGCCATATTGGCGATAGGGGCTCTGATACGTTCTTACGGCCGATAGCCGAAATGCGGCCGGCCCGGCTGGCGCAGCGGCGCGGCGAGGTTCGCAAAGCGGCACAGGTAGGAGCGGGTCTGGCGCGGGTCGATGATCTCCTCCACGCCGAAAGCCTCCGCCGTGCGCAGCGGCGACTGCAGGGCCTCCAGTCCCGCCTCGATCCCGGCGCGCTTGGCGGCCGGGTCGGAGGCGGCCTCGATCTGGGCGCGGTAGGCGGCTTCCACGCCGCCGGCGATGGGCAGCGAGCCCCACTGGGCCGACGGCCAGGCGTAGCGCAGGAACGCCGGCGAACCGTTGCGCTGCGTGAGCCCCGCCATGCCGAAGGCCTTGCGCACCATGATGGCGCACCACGGCACAGTGGAGCTCCGCACCGCCGCCAGCGCCTGGGTGCCGTGGCGCATCACACCCGAAGCCTCGGCCTCCTTGCCGATCAGGAAGCCCGGGATATCGACGAGGTGCACCACCGGAAGCTGGAAGGTCTGCGCCAGGTCGACCATGCGGATGGCCTTGCGGCTGGCATCGGCGGTCCAGGCGCCGCCGTAGTGGTAGGGGTCGCTGGCGAGGATCGCCACCGGCCAGCCGTCGAGCCGGGCGAGGCCGGTGATGACCGACTTGCCCCAGGCCTTGCCGACCTCGAAGAAGGAGCCGGCGTCCACCACCGCCTCGACGATGGGGCGCATTTTGTAGACCTTGCGCGCGTCGCGGGGCACCACCGACAGCAGCTCCTCCGCCATCCGGTCCGGCGCATCGCTGCACGCCTGCCGCAGAGCCAGCTCGTGCACCGAGGCAGGGAGATAGGAGAGGAAGCGGCGGGCGCGGGCGAAGGCCTCCGCCTCGCTCTCCGCCTCGTCGTCGATGGTGCCGTTCCTGGCGTGGATGGTGGAGCCGCCCAGCTCCTCCTTGGTGAGGATCTGGCCGGTGCGGGCGACCACCGGCGGGCCGGCAGCGAACAACTGCGAGGTGCCACGCACCATCACCGAGTAGTGGGACGCGCACACCCGCGCCGCGCCCATGCCGGCCACCGAGCCGAGGCCGAGGGCCACGATGGGCACCTCGCAGAGGGCGTCCAGCACCTCCGTGAAGACCGGCACGTCGGGCAGGTAGGTGCGCCCCAGCGTCTCCAGGTGCTTGACCGAGCCGCCGCCACCGGTGCCGTCGACGAGGCGCACCAGCGGCACGCGCCAGCGCCGCGCGAAGGTCTCGGCGTAGGCGAACTTATCGCGCAAGCCCCCGTCGTTGGCACCGCCGCGCACGGTGAAGTCGTCGCCGGTGACGAACACGGCGCGGCCGTCGATGCGGGCGCGGCCGCAGATCACGTTGGCCGGTGTCAGGCCCGTCAGGTTGCCCTCGGCGTCGTAGTCGGGAAAGCCGGCGATGGAGCCGATCTCGTCGAAGGAGCCCTCGTCCACCAGGCCGGCGATGCGCTCACGCACGGTGAGCTTGCCCTGGCCCTTGTGGCGGGCGACCTTGTCGGCGCCGCCCAGCTCCAGCGCGAGGCGGCGACGGCGCTCCAGCTCGTCGAGCTCCGGCTTCCAGCTCATGGGTCTGCTCCCGGCGCCTCAGTCTTCCAGGACGAGCAGCGCCTCGCCCTCGGCGATGGTGCTCTTCTCGGCCACCAGCCAGCGGGCGACGCGACCGGCCTGCTCGGCGCTCACCGGGATGTGCATCTTCATGGATTCGACGATGGCGACCTCGGTGTCGGCCGCCACCGTGGCGCCCTCCTGCACGAGCCGGGCGATCAGCTGCCCCGCCGGCGGAGAGGTGATGTTGCGCGCCATGCCCGGTGCCCCGTTAACCGTCCTGCCGTCAACAGCAGCACGCCCGCGCGCGCGGTGCAAGCGATGCAACGGCCCTCGCGTGCTAGAAGGGGACGGCCTGCCGCCTCCAGGCGAGGCCGATCCGAGGTTGGGCGACGAGGATGCCGCGTGGCGCCGCTCCACGGCTGCTGACATTCCTGCTCTGGCTGGCGCTGAGCGCCGTTGCCGGGGCGCCAATGCGCGCCGAGGAGCAGGCGCCGAAGGCTCCCGAATACGTGCCGCGCGAGGAGATGATCGACAACATCATCCATTTCGCGCTCCTGGGGGACTGCCAGGTGCGCCGGAATATTCTCGGTTCCGCTTTCGCTCCCACATGTCAGGCGCCGGATACGGATGGCGGCGAGCCCATCAGGATGATGAGCTTTCTCGACGCCCTCACGGACAACGCGCTGATCGAAATCTGCCACCGGAACAAAATCGCCGGCTGCGAGAAGCCGAGGGAGGTTTCAAAGGGACGCTCCATTCTGACGCTGCAATCGGTTTTCGACATCGAGTTCAATTCCCCCAACGCCACATGGAGCCCCGACGGCAGCCTACTCCTGCTCGACAGCCTTAATCTGCCGTCGGGCGAGGTGCGCATTCTGGACGTGGCGGCGGGGCAGCTCCTCGATCCGCCCCTCTACGCCGGTCCTCTCATCAGCGATGCCGCCTGGAGCCCGGACGGGCAATTCATTGCGCTGAGCGAGCGCACGCGCGTCTTTGCGGAGCGGGACCCTGCACTCGCGACGGTCCGGCTCTATGCCGCAGCCACGCGCCGGGAGCTGGCGCGGACTTCTGCCGCGGACGCAGGGTGCAGCGCGGGCTTCGCGGAGGGGATGGCCTTCACGGCGGACTCCAAGGCGCTGTGGGTCCTCTGCAGCCACCAGACCAAGGAGGCGAAAGCCGTCAGGCTGAAGGTGCCGAGCCTGGAGGTCGAGGACAGTTTTGTACCGGCAGCCCCGATGCCCGGATGGTCCGAGAGCTACTGGGAGGAGGGGCTGCTGCACATCCCGGGCGACCTGATCATGACGGTCAGGTTTGCCCCACCAAAGCCGGGGAAGGGTCCGCGTTCCGCAGTACAGGCGTTCCTCTTGTCGACGCGGCAACCGCTGTATCCGCCGATGTACGTGGGCGGCTCGCGCCTGGCGGACGACCTGTCCGGGCTCTACGTCGGCGATGAGCTGTGGAGCACGCAGACAGGCCAGCGCGTTGCGACTGGCGTGAAGCCGGACGGCCGCTACCTGGGCGCGCCCAACCGCCTGCCGGGCCTGGGGATGCATATCGAGGCGAGGGCGCCGGCCAAGTCGCTATACGGCGCGCTGGCCGTGATCGACAGCGCGACGGGTGCGGTGGTTCAGGAGATCGGGCCGATCCCCAAGGTTGTGACGGCCGTTGTGTCGCCCGACGGCTCGCGTGTGGCCATCGCTGGATTTCGCGGCATCCGGTTCTATCGGGTGAGCCGCTGAAGCGGCGCGCCGCCGGAGCCACAGAACGCCCCCTCATGCTACAAACGGATGGCCAACATGTCCTCACGAGGGGAGTTGAGATGACACGCTGCGCGCCCCTTCGGCCAGGTGTCCTGATGGTTGCGCTTTCATTAGCGCTTGTTTTCGGCTCCAGCTCAACGACACGCGCACAGGAAACGGCAGTCAAGTCAGCGCCACGCACCGAGATGATCGCTGCGATCATGAACTACGCGGGCTCGGGAGGCTGCGATACTCTTCGTAACGTCTTTGGCGCGCTCTTGGAGGAGACCTGCCGCACGCCTGGGTCAGGCACCGCCGTCTACATGCTCGCCCTTGCTGCGCTTCACAGCCAGCCAGACCAAGCGCTGATCGAGATCTGCAACAGAAATAAGCTCCTGGATTGCGAGCCGCGGCTGGAAGTATCGACAGGCAAACCGGTCCTGGCGTTCGATACCTCGTTTAGCGTGCACGCCCTTGATGCGGTCGGAGCGTGGAGCCCGGACGGCCGCCGGCTGGTGATCTATGCGATAGGCCAGCCCAACGGGCAGACGCGCCTCATCGATGTCGAGCGGCTGCAATTCGGCCCTGTCGTCGCCGAGGGTGCCCCGCCAACTGCCGTGGCGTGGAGCCCCGATGGGAAATACATTGCACTTAACGGTCTCAGGCTTGGACCTATGGCGACCAGCCCCTTGGGTATCCGCCTCTTTGCCTCTGACAGCTTTGAAGAAGAGGGGATCATCGCGTCAACGAAGGAGCATCAGTGTGGCTTCGCGACGTCGAAGCACATGGCGTTTACAGCGGATTCGAAAGCGCTCTGGGTGAACTGCGCCGATAGGAGTGGCGCTCCCATCGCTATCAAGCTCAGGGTACCTGGTCTTGAGGTCGAGGGCCAGTTGTCTCCCGCACCACCTGCACCGGATACGCAATACACTTTCCAGACCTATGCAATTTCGCGCAACGATGATCTCGCTCTAACGGGAATTCTTAAGCCAGCTCGCACAGTGCCACCAGACTACAAGCAGCAAATGGCGGTGCAATCTTTCAGCTTGCAAACGAAGACAGCGCTGCATCCGCCGATCCTCATGAACCTCTACTATGGGGACGGGGACGGGGAAGCTTCTGGCGAAAGAACCGCTATGAGCCTCCACTTCAGACGTGACCTGTCGGCCGTCCTCATCCAGTTCCCAGGAGCAAGCTTCAGCCCTCCTGGCCGCACTTGCCCGGCGGTGGCCGAGCTCTGGAGCACGGAGGGTCGAGGGCGGCTCGATACCGGGTCTCTAGTCACAATGATCGAGCGGTACCTGCAGCCGAACCCCATCGGCAGGTCCGGCTTGCACCTGAGCCTGCGATACCGCGCCAACTCCGCGCGACTGACTCTGGCGGTGATCGACAGTCGAAGCGGCGATACCGTTCAGGAGATTGGACCTGTTCCACCGGTTATGAACACTCTCGTCTCTCCGGATGGATCGCGGGTCGCCCTCATCGGGACGCGCGATATTCGCTTCTACCGCGTAGACCTCAACGAAGCTACCGCGGCAGCCGGCCGCGATCCGTAGCTGAGGTGGCACGTCATCGGCGGAATACGGCCTAACGCCCTATTCCGCCCTACGACCCTAGGTCCTGCCATGGGGTCAGACCCGCAGGGTCTGACCCCTATGCCGCGACGTTATTCGCGTTGTTGGGGTCGCGCAGGACGTAGCCGCGGCCCCACACCGTCTCGATGTAGTGCTGGCCGCCGGTGGCCGCCTGCAGCTTCTTGCGCAGCTTGCAGATGAATACGTCGATGATCTTGAGCTCGGGCTCGTCCATGCCGCCATAGAGATGGTTGAGGAACATCTCCTTCGTCAGCGTCGTGCCCTTGCGCAGCGAGAGCAGCTCCAGCATCTGGTATTCCTTGCTGGTGAGATGCACGCGCTGGCCGTTCACTTCCACCGTCTTGGTGTCGAGGTTGACCCGCAGGTTGCCGGTCTCGATCACCGACTGGGCGTGGCCCTTGGAGCGGCGCACGATGGCGTGGATGCGGGCGATCAGCTCGTCCTTGTGGAACGGCTTCGTCATGTAGTCGTCGGCGCCGAAGCCCAGCCCACGGACCTTGTCCTCGATGCCGGCAAGACCCGAGAGAATGAGGATGGGGGTGGAGACCTTGCTGACCCGGAGCGTCTTGAGCACCTCGTAGCCGCTCATGTCGGGCAGGTTCAGGTCGAGAAGGATGATGTCGTAGTCGTAGATCTTGCCAATATCCACACCCTCCTCGCCGGTCTCGGTGATGTAGACATTGAAGCCTTCGGATTGAAGCATCAGCTCGATGCTCTGCGCGGTGGCGCTGTCGTCTTCGATCAGAAGGACCCGCATGTTGTTCCTCTCTTCCTTGACCCTGTAGAGTCCCACTGCCCACGCACGAAGGAGACGCATGGTCTAGGTCAAGCCAGATTGCAACCTAGACGCTACAAGTTAACGAAAGCTAATTTTGCATTACGCCCTTGCGCCGCTTTGCACAACCGCCTCGTGCCTTAATGGCGGCCATGCAAGCTTAGCGCGTACGCTACCGACGCAGAAAATCGCCACAAAACCCGATTTCCCCAGGGCCGGCGCCCGAGGGAAAGGAAGCACCCCAAGGTCTGCAATTCAGCCCCCACAGGTCAGCCCAGCGAAACGGCCCCCGGACACGATTTGGACCAATTCCCGACGACCGCGCGCGAACCTAACTGATTTGCGGAGGAGCCCCTAGAGGGGTACAAGCAAAAAAATTCCACTTGCGCGGCGAGGCCGAATGGGGCTGAGCTAGCGTTGCTTTACCGCAACTTAAACGCTCCCGCGTAAGCGTTCGCCGGAGCGTAACGAGAGCCCAGCCAGGCTGCATTCCAGAACCGCACGCCGGGTTGCAGGGATGACTCCCTCGGGTTCTCGGGGCTCTTACGGAGCTCCGCCAGTTGCAGGATCAGCACGCAGCGCCAGCGCCGACGTGCGGAGCCACATGCGGGAAGCGGTCGAACACTGGGGTGTTGGGGTACGCGATGAAGCCACGTGATTCCGCAGTGCGCACGAAGCGGTTCGAGGTCGCCGAGAATGCGCGCAAGGTCGCTTCGCTCGAAGGCACGATCCGGGATTTCGAGAGCATGGCTTCCGATCTGGCCCGCCAGGTCGCCAACGAGGAGGACCGCACGGGCATCCGCGACCAGGCCCATTTCGCCTATTCCACCTTCGCCAAGGCGGCAGCCCAGCGGCGCACCAATCTTCTCACCTCGGTCGATGACCTCAAGGCGAAGCTCGAGGCTGCCCGGCGCGACCACGAGGAGGCTCTGCTGGCGCTGAAGCGGCTGGAGCCGACCGAGGAGCACGGCCGCGCCCAGCACAAGGCCGACCCGCGTGCCGTCGCCGGCGGCTAGCGCGACGGTCTCGCGTACGCTCGCGACTCGCGCCAAAACCCGCCCATGAGCCACTCCATACCCGGACCCAGCAAGGCTGCGGTCGGCCTCGCTCTCGCGGCCCTCGCCGGTGGCTGCTCGGCAAACGGCATGCCGACGCTGCAGTCGCTGCTGCCGCCGCCCATCGAGACGAACAGCACCGCTGCCGCGGCGGCCGCGCCATCCGCTCCCACGGAAACGTCTCTGTCGGTGCCGGGCACGCCCACGAACGTCTTCGCCCAGGTGGCTCAGGGAATGCTGGGTTGCTGGTTCGGCAGCGGTCCGCTCAAGGCCAGCCACGTCTACCGTGCCGAGGCCGAGCCGCCCACCAAGGGCGGGGAGGCCGAGATCGTCATCCACGAGCGCGACCTCACGCTGCGCGACCAGCGTGGGACCAGGGCCTACAAAGTCATGTTCGCCGGAGAGGGCTCCGGCGTGCGCGTGACGATCATGCCGCTGAAGATCGAGGCGAAACTTGCCGAGGCGATGGCGCGCGACGTGGAGACGTGGGCCAAGGAGGGCGTCAAGCCGGGCGCCGCGTGCCAGCTGCGCGCGCTGTTCCCGCCTCCTCCTCCGCCGACGGCGATGGCCAAAGCGACCAAGCCGGCTAAGGGGGCCGCTGCAAAGAACGCAGCTGCGAAGAGCGCGCCGGCCCGGAGCAGCCCTACCCAGAGCAGCCCTGCCAAGAAGCCCTGACCTTGAAAGTGCCTCGACTGGAGACCCTGCTTGGGGGCTTGGCGCAAGCCGCCGCGGCGCGCCGCTCGGAACGCCGTCCGGAGCTCAGTCGCGGTAGTCCTGGACGCGGGTGGCGCGCAGGCCCGGCAGGCCGTGGCGTTCGATGGAGCGCTGCCACGACAGGAACTCGTCGATGGTGAGCTTGTAGCGCTCGCAGGCCTCCTCAAGGCTCAGGAGGCCGCCGCGCACGGCCGCCACCACTTCCGCCTTGCGTCTGATCACCCAGCGCTTGGTATCCTTGGGCGGAAGATCGGCGATGGTCAGCGGGCTTCCATCCGGCCCGATGACATAGCGCACCCGCGCCCTGTATTGTTGTTCGGTCATGATGCTCGCTACACTTGTCTGACCTGTGAAGACGCTAGAGGAATGCGATTAAAATCGAGCTACCTGAATGGGTAAATACTTGCAGAAGCTTTGGGCCATATTAGGTGCCGCAATGGTTAATCACGGCCGCTTCATGGTTAAATTTGGGACGTGTCGCGAAAGCGCACGGACCGTTTCTGTCCATTCGCCGATGCGCTGTCCCTTCACATCTGTCCGCGATTGCGTTAGATTGTCCTTGGAAGGTTGATCAGGCACGTGCACGCAGCGCTCAGCGAATTGCCGCCGACTATGACGGTCGCCGAGTTTCTCGCTTGGCCGGGCGACGGCACCGGCCGCAAGTTCCAGCTTGTCGATGGCGAGCTGCGGGCCATGTCTCCGGGCAGCGCGACGCACGGGACGATTCAATCGAACCTCAGCCGATTGATCGGCAACTTGCTCGTTGCGTCAAACTCGGCGTCAAACTCGGGGTGCCGCATCGTTACGGAGCCCGGCGTGATCACCCGCATCCGCTCGGATGTGAACATGCGGGTCCCGGACCTGGGGGTCAGCTGCACGGCCGACGCACCAGGCCAGCAGGCGCTGCCCGACCCCATCCTGCTGATCGAGGTCCTGTCACCCAGCAATACCAGGGAGACATGGGACAACGTGTGGTCCTACGCGACGATACCCAGTGTGCGCGAGATTGCGGTGGTGCATTCGACGCGCGTGCTGGTCGAAATGCTGCGGCGCGGAACCGATGGTCATTGGCCCGAGGGGCCGGAGGAAGTCGGACCCGGCGGCAGTCTGCGGCTGGAGAGTATCGGCTTCACCTGCCGGCTGCCGGATGTCTACGCCCAGACGTACCTCGCTTGATCGCCCGGCGACACGCGACCGCAGGGCACACGGCGGCCACCATGACCGGGCACCGGCGCGAGCTTGAGCTGGGAAAGCTGCGCAACGCCGCGGCTCTCCACGACATCCCGGGCCGATCCCGGCCGCTCCGCACGTCTTGATTGCGACAGACAGGACGGCCATATTCGATGCGGTCACGCTGACGTGAAGGTTGGTCTCCTCGCTGATGGGAGGGCCAGTCCACGGTCATTCGCACGGCCAACGGAACGGCTCATGTCTCGCGGCTGCTAACCTCGAAGAACGGCGTCGATGGCCTCCACCCCGCCCACCGGG
>Ga0068862_100000158_pt1 | contig 75829 bp, 57 predicted proteins | sample KBSSwiS52_FD_66598 | JGI IMG/M metagenome (GOLD analysis project Ga0068862, IMG submission 66598) | Switchgrass rhizosphere microbial communities from Kellogg Biological Station, Michigan, USA - KBS Switchgrass S5-2 | ecosystem: Host-associated > Plants > Roots > Rhizosphere > Soil ...
GAAAAATCCACAAACCCGCCCGCGGTTTTGCCCCTATTACCAGCATGGATGCGTACGGTGAATTACATGCGCAGGGTGCATTACGACACCCTTTCCCACCCCAGATGATCTAAATTTGCTTGAAATCGTGAGGATCGAGAGCCCTCCTCGCTACAGCGATATTGCGGACTACAGCGATACTGCGAATGCTGTTTCGTTTCAACCCGCATTATTTTAGGTGAGGATTGTCGCAGATTGGGCCGACTTCTGCCGCTCGATCCATATCTATAGGGATGACGCCGGCCAAAGCATCGAAGCCAATGGTCGGAGAGATTCGGGCTGATTTGGGTTGATCTGCAAGCCCGAATCCGGTAGAGAAGATGTGTCCTGGGGGCGATCGAAATTCCCGAGAAACCGGTTAGATACAGCCATTTATGGGCAGCATTGATGCGTACGGTGAATTACGTGCGCAGGGTGAATTATGCAGGCCCACCCTTCCCGCCGACCGATATCAGCGGGGATTTTCTCGCTATAAATCCCGCGATACAGGCGATGAATCGTCAGTGTCTACGGACGTTTGCCGGATCGCGGGTTCATCTCAATTCACGCAGATAGCCGCTCGACATTTTTCCCTATCCCGCCATCCTCTCGCAACACAATACGAAGGCAAGCGCGGCGAGGCGGATATCGATCCTTATGAAGTCCGCAACTCCGTCCTCGCGCACGACCTGATAATCGTCGCGCAGTGACGATCCGCGTGTGTCCGTATCGCCGCCGCCAGCCGCGCGAGGCGCCATGATCAAGGCGCGCTCGGTCGGTTCGATCCGATCGATCCTCAAAAACGGTCTCGATCGCGCCTTCCTCGAACCCGAAGCCGAAGACTTGCCCCTGGAGCACGGCAACCTCCGCGGCCGCGCCTACTTCCACTGACCCTCTGATAACAGGAGATAAAAATGCTCGTACATCCCACCCATGAGCGCCTCGTCGCGCTCGGTCTGCCCGGCATGGCCAAGGCGTTCGAGGAGCAGCGCGGTTCCCCGGACCTGGGCGCATTATCGTTCGAGGAGCGGGTCGGCATCATGGCCGACCGCGAGGCCGCCGAGCGTGAGACGAGGCGGCTGGCGACGCGGCTCAAGTTCGCGTCGCTGCGGCAGAACGCCTGTGTCGAGGATATCGACCTGCAGACGCCTCGCGGCATCGACCGCATGCTGATCGCCCGGCTGGTCGCCGGCGACTGGATCGATCGCCACAACAATCTGGCGATCGTCGGCCCGACCGGGGTGGGCAAGAGCTGGCTCGCCTGCGCGCTCGGCCACAAGGCCTGCCGTGACGGCCGGTCCGTGTTCTACCAGCGCGTCCCCCGCATGTTCGAGGCGCTCGCACTCGCCCGCGGCGACGGGCGGCTCGCGCGCATGATCAAGAGCCTCGGCAAGGTCGACCTGCTGATCCTCGACGACTGGGGCCTGTCGACCCTCACCCAGAGCCAGCGCATCGATCTCCTCGAGATCCTCGAGGAGCGCCACGGGCGGGGATCGACCATCGTCACCAGCCAAATCCCGGTCGAGCAATGGCACGAGGTGGTCGGTGCGCCCACGCTCGCCGACGCCATCATGGATCGTCTCGTCCACAACGCCCACCGCCTCACCATGACCGGCGAAAGCATGCGTCGCCGAAATGCAAAACGCGCGCTTGACGCCGACAAGAAAGACTGACTCAATCGTCGCCGTCGGTCAGCCTCCAAACTGCCCGTGATCGCGTGGAATCACTGCCCACGATCGCCTGGAACGAGCGCCCACCATCGCGTGGAATGAATGCCCATCATGCCTGGAATGCGCACTCCTCACCGAGGAAGGTTCAGCCAGCACGAGCCCCCCGCCCTGGGAGTTTACCGCGAGCATCCTTCGGCACAGGCACGGACATCCGGTCTGCAGCCCAAAAGCCACGAGTGGCTAACTATAGTCCTGTGCCTCAGCCCCCGAGAAGCTCGAGGTAAATTCTGGTATCGCACTGGTATCGCAAACGGCGCTTCATATCCTCAGGATGGCTGCAGGGGATGTGGCGCACACCCTCCAGAACGGCAGAAAACCGCCATTTCCAGCTGTGCGAACTTGGCGGATCGCTGCCCTCCTAAGGCAGAGGTCCGTGGTGTTGTCAATTTCCTCGCAGCTCAATTTGCTCCTGCGATACCGAAAGCCCACCGCTCCCTTCAATTTGACTCCGCAAGACCTCGATCGCTGGGGGCGCATTGGGGTTATCAGGGAGCAAAGACGCGTTTTCCGAATCGCCGCCTTATTTGCCCGTCCACGCGAAGCGCATAGGTCCGCCGGCGCCAGGAAGTCGGACTGTGATATACGCCGACCGCCCTCCAATAATCACGCGATGCAGCGATCTCTGACAGAAATATCCAGCGTGCAGCAAATACATTGAAACAGGCGTCGTGCTGCAGCCAGAGGCGGACAAGCGCTGGCGAACGCTTTGTCACTGCAGCGATGCGCGGAATCCACCAACTGTTGATCTGCATGGGTCCCAGGTCGTGGCTGCCATCGGTGTTTGCGGTTTCGGCGCCGACCCAACCTCCCTCCTGGTCCCTCAGTCCCCAGAGCGTGCGCTCAAGCCATAGCCGACCTTTGGCAGCCTTCGCGATGCATTCGCCGATCAATTGCTCCTCGTGTGGCCGATCGACCTTGGCCAAGGCTGGAGCAGCAGCCAACACAACCAGGATTGCGACAGCATGTGTGACGATGCGTCGCTCTGACAGAGCCCATCGGGCCATCTTTATGCTCCATCATTCAATGGTCGAGGCCGGCCGGCCGCTCCGGCAGATGTGGTGAAATGGCTGGATCATGGTCGCGGCCTGGTTGCGCCACGACACCGACCTGCCCGCGCGAAAGGACCTGCTCAAGATATTGATCGAGGGTCTGAAAGACCGTCTGCGCGCGCCCCGCGAGACCACGTGCGATGGATTCGAGGGGGCCGCGCGGTGACTGTGGCGGCTGCGCTTCTCGCACCATGCGCTCGCGGCGCGCTTCACGATCCTCGCGCTGCCGGGCACGCAATTGCTCCCACCGTTCGCCATGACGCGGTAGCCGACCGCGATGACTATCGCGATCCAGGCGCCCCAGCCCTTCGAGCGATGACGTTTTCTCGCCGGACCTGCGCTCGAGCTTCTCGACCAGCCGCTTTGGATCCTCCGTCCACAGCTTCACGCCATATCTCGCCCTGGTAATGGCGGTGTAGTAGTTCTGGCCGGTGACCAGCGCCGAGTTCACCGGCGCCAGGACATAGGCACGCGCATAGGTCTTCGACTGGGCGGAATAGACCGTCTCGGCATAGCCGTGATCCCAATTCTTGTGCTTGCCGAGGTCGATCGTCTGCACGCGCCCGTCGCGATCCCAGCGGATGGTGGCAAGCGGACCATCCAGCTTGTCGACCGTGCCGCGCTCGGCATTTTTCAGTCCGAGCTCATGGTTCACGAGCCGCCACTGGATACGGTCGCCCGTTGAGAGGTCGCGCTCTTCGCTGCGGAATATGTTGACATGCGATGCCCGACCCAGTCGCGGATCCCAATCGATCGTGCGCCCGTTTTCATCGGCCAGTTGGACAAGCTGGCGTCCGTTCCGGCCACGGACGACGCCGATAACCCGATACTCCGCATCGCGCGCGATCCCGAGATCGACATTGTCGCGGGAGAAGATCACGACCTGCTTGGGCTCATAGAAGCGAGCGAACTTCTTCTCCTGGTCGGTCATCCCGGCCGGCGTCAGCACCGACAGCCGTATATCCTCTGCAGCGAGGCCGCCCTCGGTCTTGAGCGCCCCCCTGATCTTGCTGTTGACGACCAGACGGGTGGCGTTCTCCAGGACGAGGATGTTGGTGGTCGCGCGGTTCTCGGGTTTCAGCCGCGTCCATTCGCCGACCAACTGCTTGGACAAGCCTTCGGCATCGGCACCGCTCACCACCTTGTCGAGATTGTCGAGCGAGGCGGCATAGTTGCCGAGTCGCGCCTGGGTGACCGCGGCTTTCATCTGGCGAGTCTCCTGCCGAACGGACTCGGTGAGTTGCGCGGTCGGTAGTCCGAGCCGCTGGAGCAGCCAGAAGGCTTTCCCCTGCTCGATCGCGCCGGTCTGCTTGTTGTCGCCGAGCAGGATCAGCCGCGCGCCGGTCAGGCGGCTGATCTCCAGCACTTTGAGTGCCTGGCGATTGCCGAGTTGGCCGGCCTCGTCGAGCACGAGCACATCCCTGTCGGTCAACGTCCTGCCGCCGGTTGCGACCAGGCTCGCCACGGTTCTGGCTTCGATCCGTGCGGACGTGCCGAGATTGTCGGCGGCGGACGATGTCGGAGCCAGCGCGATGATCCTGATATCCGGTCCGGCCGCCTCCACGAGGGCAGCGACCAATGTCGATTTGCCGGCACCAGCGACGCCGTGGATCCCCACCATGCGATCGGCGCTGGTGCCGACGTGCAGAAGCGCCGCTTCCTGCGCCGGGTTGAGGCCCGACGCGGCGATGACCGCCTTCAAGCGATCGACCGTCGTGATCGGCGTCGCATCATCGAGGGCGAGCGACAAATGTTCCGACAGCGCCAGTTCGAGTCGCGCGGTCCGTCGGGTGGTCCGGCCACGCGTCAGCACAGCGTTTCCCGTTTCATGTCGGGTCGTCAGAAGCTTGGCGCGTTCCTGATGCTGTTCGGCCAGCGGACGAATGTCGGCCAGCCGGACCTCGCCGACATGCGACGCGAGTCCATGGCGAAGCATGCGGCCGAGATTGTTGACGGCTTCGCCGACTTCCGCCTGACGTATGCCGAACAGCATCGCACGCGCCGACAGCCGGGCATCTGGCGCGAGATCGCCGGGTACATGTGCAGCGGCGCGATCGCGCGTTTCGGCCAGCGCCTTGGCGAATGGTGCTGATCGCGTCGTCCAGCCATGATGGAGCGCCTCGAGGCTGACCTTGTCCTTGGAACGCCTGGTTTCATAGAAGGACTTCCGACGAGCAGCCTGACCGGTCAGGCCATGTTCCCTGGCGTGTGCATCGATCTGCTCGGCCCGTTGCGACATCGCCGCGATCAGATCGCGCGGCACGCCGGCGATCTCGAACAGACCCTTGCGGGGATCGAAATCGATCTCATAGCCGACCTCGCGCAAATGGTGCGCGAGTTCGTTGCGATAGACCTGACCCGCAGTCATTTGCTCAGCGAACATCGCGCGCGTTTCGAGGCTGGCCATCGGGTCGCCATCCCGAGGGTTGGTGATGTTCATGACGACGACGTGAGTGTGGAGATGCGGATCGAGTTCGCGCGAGGCATGCTCGGTGAAGCGCGCGAAGACCAGCCGGCCGGTGGTCTCATGGACGACCTCGCCATCATTGCGGTAACGCCGCTCGGCATGCTCCTCGAGATAATCGAGCGCGACGCCGACCGCCTTCTCATGGGCGGCCAGGATGCGCTGATCACCGGCGACCAGCGCCATGATCGACACCGACTTCGGGGCATTGACGGCAAAATCCCACCCCGGATGATGCTCGATCATCCCATCCTTGCGGTGCCGTCCGAGTTGCTGGTCGCCGACCTTGCCGGCGAGCAGATCCTTAAAGACAGCCGAATCCACCCTGCCCTCCAGGCCCAGCTCGGCGGCGATCCTGCCGCCCCATTCGGAATGCTCGTCGGCACCCTTGGTGTAGTAATCGCCCACGGTATAATAGCGCGCGACATTGGTGGCGGTGCCCTTGAGGCGGCGGGGATGGATCATGCCGGCATCCGAGCAGCGCATTCGATGGGGCCAACGAGATCGGCGCCATATGCAAACCGCATACTGGACATGCGCGCCTGCTCAATGCTGCGACCGCAGAGCGGGTCGTTGATGCGGCCTGAAATGCGATTCACCGGTCGGATCCTGTCCGAAACGTGTGATCGCGTGATGAAGCGATGCCTTCATATCGTAGCTCCGCGGCGATCTCAACAAGCTTTGGAACTCAGGAGCGCGCTGAACACTGCCGATCGTTGCTGAGCGCTGTGTTGGCAAAGGCCGTCCTGGGCCCACCCGCCAGAACGCTGCAACGTCCGCTGATATGATTATTTATGGCTATATCGACGAGACGCGGCAAAAAAGTACCAAGCGGCTGGTACCATGCACCATCACGTCTGACATCGGGTCCGCTGTCCTCGCTCACCCGAACTTAAGGCGGCCAACCTCCACCACCCGTTCGCGCTCGATCGTTACGCGCCTGCCTATTGCACCATCCTCAAAATGTCGGGCACAGGGTTTGTCGTGATATGGGGGATTTGGATTTACGGGATTGTCGCGCTGCTGTTCGGCGGACGCAGCTACATTCGTGTCAACGACCCGGTCATGCGCACGCTGATCGCCCGACAATATCCGACGGATCGCCGCATCCCACCGCTTATCGCCGCAATGCTCGCCGGGCTCGGTTGGCCTTGGTTCATGCTGACCCGGGGCCGCCGCAAATGAGTCGGTCGCACCGCTAGCCTCCATCCCGCACGATTCCGATGCCGAAAGCGCGCCTCGCGATTGCGACGTTCACCCATTATCCGGGGGTTATCTGGCGATTTTAGCAATTTCCTCGAGCAAATCGACCAAAACGCGAATTTCCTCGAGATTCATCGCAATAGCTGTGCAGAGGTCGGGCATGTTCTGCGAATCTATCGCAATTTTTACGGGACGGACAACGGGCGAGCACGGCGTTGAAGGCACGGGACCGTAGCCGAGGCTTCGGTATGGAGCTACTGTCGCCACAAACCGGGCGACACATGTCAATCAAAATGGCTTCGCAGCAGTGAGGCTCGCAGCGTTGTCAGGCGTATACGGCAGTGGAGAAAACCTTTGCCAGAGCCAAAAACAGTTCGCGTTAAGAGGCGGAGATAGACCGTTCGCTGCCCTGACCAGAATCCGTGAAATTGGCTCGCCCGATGCAGGAGCGGAGCCAGTACTCATGCGTGCAGTGCGCTGCTTCGGAATCGTCGTCGGGATCGTCCAGATCGTACCTTCGATCTCGTCGTGCTGAGCGCCGATCACCTCGCTCGTGCGGTTAGGGCGGTGTCAGCGCCATCCCGCTTCGTGCGTGATCGGCAAGGCTCACGTCTGGATAACTTCCGACGCAGCTTGTCGGCCACGCGGGTGAACCCGGCCATTACTTCCCGCGGCCGGCTGGCGAAGCGGCGCTACGTCCGCCCCCTTACGCAGCGTGTCCAGATGATCGGACCACCATTGCGCCATCACAACACGCTCCGCCCAGTGCGCGCCGCGATGATAGGCTGCGCGCACAGCATCGCCGTCCTTGTGTGCCAACGCGCGTTCGATGGCGTCGGGGTGCCACCTGCCCGATTCGTTGAGCAGCGTGCTCGCCATTGCGCGAAAGCCGTGAGCGGTCATTTCGTCGCCCGTGAAGCCAAGCCGGCGGAGCGCGGCGTTGATTGTGTTTTCCGACATCGGCTCACGCGGCGTTCGGAGAGAAGGGAAGACATAACGGCCATCGCCGGACAGTGCGCGTGCCGAGTTCAACAAGTCGATCGCCTGCAGCGACAAAGGCACACTATGCTGTTGCCGTGACTTCATTTTCTCCGCCGGGATTTTCCAGACCGCCGCTTCCAGATCGAATTCCGACCATTCGGCGCGGCGCATCTCGCCAGGCCGGACGAAAACATGCGGCGCGAATTTCAAGGCAAGCTGGGTGATCGGCTGGCCGGTATAGCCGTCAATCGCGCGCATCAGTTCGCCAACGCTCCTCGGATCGAGCAACGCGCCATGATGCTTGCGAACCGGCGCAGTCAACGCTCCCTGCAACGGCGCGGCCGGATCGATGGTTGCGCGACCCGTGGCGACAGCATAGCGAAAGACGCGGCTCGCAAACGACCGCATACGGCGCGCAGTTTCTAGATTGCCGCGTGCTTCAAGTCGTTGCAGCACCACGAGCAGATCGGGCGGCGTGATGTCCGCTATCGGCTGCGTCCCAAGCGCACCGTCCATCAGCGACAAAATCCAGCGCGACTTGTCCACCGTGGCGACAGCCCGCCCCTCCCGTTCGGTCTTGTCGATATACTCCGTGGCTACGGCCTTGAAGGTGTTCGACGCATTGAGCGCCGCCGCTGCCTTCGCCCGTCTGCGCTCCGTTGACGGATCGACACCGTCAGCGATCTTTCGCCGCGCATCCTCACAGCGCGCCCGCGCGAGTTTCAGCCCGACGTCGGGGTAGCGCCCCAACGCCAACTTCATTTCCTTGTCACCGAAGCGATATTTCATCCGCCACAGCTTGCCGCCCGATTGCGACACCAGAAGAAAAAGTCCCTTGTCGTCCGCCAACTTGTACGGCTTATCACGCGGCTTGGCGTTGCGGATCGCGGTATCGGTCAAAGCCATTTGGGGGCCCTTTTCCCAGAGGTTCCAGCAAGGCCCCCAAAAAGGCCCCCATGATCATCCGAATGCCGGCGAACAGAGGTGAACAGCGACGGGCAGCCACGCCCTCTTTTTGGCAGATCTCCGCCATTTTTACAATAAGCGACGTAGGAGATTTGGTGCCCCGAGAGAGACTCGAACTCCCGACCTGCGGTTTAGGAAACCGTTGCTCTGTCCTGCTGAGCTATCGGGGCACGCCGTTCCCGTTATGCGCCGCGGCGCCCGCGGTCAATTCTGCTTCTCGGGCGGGGTGACCGGCAGCGGCAGCGGGGCGACGCCGATGCCGTCTTCGATCAGCGACTTGACCTCGGCGTGGCTGGCCTCGCCGTGGATGCTGCGGCGGTCGCTTTCGCCGTCGTGGATGGCGCGCGCCTCGCGGGCGAAGTCGCGGCCGACCCAGTCGGAGCTTTCGAGCACCTTGGCCTGCAGCCGCGCCAGTTCGGCCAGCATTTCCTTGGCCTTGCCGACATCCGCGCCGGCCGGCAGCGTGGCCGGCAGCGTCGTCCGAGCCGGCGCCGCGCCGGCGTCGGCGTCGGCGCTCTTGCGGTTGCCCTTGGCGGCGATGTTGGGCGCCATCACCGCTTTCTCGACCGACTCGTCGCCGCAGATCGGACAGGACAGCAGTCCGCGCGCCTTCTGGCTGCCGAAATCGTCCGACGAGCCGAACCACGCTTCGAACACATGGCCGCCGCCGCAGCGCAGGTCGAAGACGATCATGACGACACCATGACGTCACCGATCGCGCGGCGGTGATCGCGGACGGGCACGCGGGCGTGGATCGCGGCGCGGCCGGCGATGTCGAGGTCGGCGAAACCGAGGCCGGCGGGTTCGCCCATGTCGAGCAATATCTCGCCCCATGGATCGATGACCAGCGAATGGCCATAGGTCGCGCGGCCGTCCTCATGGGTTCCGGTCTGCGCGGCGGCGATCAGGAAGGCGGCATTCTCGATCGCGCGGGCGCGCAGCAGCGTGTGCCAGTGGGCCTTGCCGGTCGGGACGGTGAAGGCGGCGGGCACGGTCAGCAGATCGGCCCCTGCCCCGCTCAGCGCGCCGTAGAGCGCGGGGAAGCGCAGGTCGTAGCAGACCGAGAGACCGATCGCGCCCCACGGCGTCGCGGCCAGTACCGGACCGGCGCCGGGCGCATAAGCGGCGGATTCGCGCCAGCTCTCGCCGGTCGCCAGATCGACGTCGAACAGATGCATCTTGTCGTAGCGCGCGCGGATCGCGCCCTGGTCGTCGATGACGAGGCCGCGATTGACGAGCCGGCCGTCGTCGCGCTCGCCCGCCAGCGCGAGCGAGCCGAGATGGACCCAGATGCCGGCGGCGCGGGCGGCTTCGCGGACGGCGGCGAGGACCGGGTCAGTCGCTTCACCGGTGAGGTGGCCGGCGGCGCGCTTGCGGTCGCGATCGAGCAGGCCCGACATTTCGGGCGTGAACATCATGTCGGCGCCGCCGGCCTTCGCGGCGTGGACGGCATCGACCAGGGTGCGGGCGTTGGCCGCGGGGTCGATCCCGCTCGTCATCTGCAGTATCGCGGCGCGCATCGGGGTCAGCCGGCGAGCAGCGGGTCGAGACCGCCGCGCGCGTCGAGCGCGGCGAGGTCGTCCGATCCGCCGATATGCTTTCCGTCGATGAAGATCTGCGGCACGCTGGTGCGGCCGGCGCGCGCGATCATCTCGGCGCGGCGCGGACCGCCCATGCTGATGTCGATCTCCTCATAATCCGCGCCCTTGGCGCCGAGCAGCGCCTTGGCGCGCGTGCAATAGGGACACATGAAACTGGTATAGATTTCGACACTGGCCATGGGAAAAAGCTGGTGCGGTGGGGCGCGAATGTCAATGGAGGGATGCGCCCCATCACCCGCTTTCCTGCAGCACCCTCGCCCAGCACAGCATCACCACGCGCCGTGCGCCAGCGCGCTTGAGCACCGCGGCGCAGGCGTTGGCGGTGGCGCCGCTGGTGTGGACGTCGTCGATCAGCAGCACCGCCCTGCCCGCCAGCGTCTGGCGGTCGACGCCACGGCCCGGCGCGATCGCGCCGGCGAGCGTGCGGGCGCGGGCGGCGCGGCCGAGGCCCTTCATCATCGGGGTCGCGCGCTTGCGGTGGAGCAGGTCGAGCGCGACCGCATGGCCGGTCGCCTTGCCGAGCGCCTGCGCGATCAAGGCCGACTGGTTGAAACCGCGCGACCAGATCCGCCAGCGGTGGAGCGGCACGGGGACGAGCAGCCAGTCCTCGCCGGGTGGCACCAGCCGCTGCGCGAGGCCGGCGATCAGCCGCGCCAGCCCGATCTTGCGGCCATGTTTGAGCTTGACCGCGATGCCCTGCGCGACATCGCCATAAGCGACGACCGCGCGCACGCCGTCATGACGCGGCGGCTGCTCGAGGCAGCGGCCGCACAGGCTGCCCTCGGGCTGCGCGTCGGCGAAGGGCGTGCCGCAGCCGGCGCAACCGGCATCGGGCGCGAGGAAATCGAGCCGGCTCCAGCAATCGAGGCAGAGCCGGAGCGTGCCGGTGACGATCACGCCGCACGCCGGGCAGCGCGTCGGCAGCGCGAAATCGACGATCGCGCGCAATGGCGTCGTCACCAGGGGTGCCAGTGCGGGCATCAACGCCTCTTGTTCCGTGGAAATCCGTGCCGCACAAGCCGCGGCGTGACCACCGACCCCGAGATCTTCGACCGCGCGCGCTGGCGCCGCCGCCGCGACCGCGCCTTGCCGGGCTTTGCCTCCTGCGATTTCCTGTTCGAGTGGATGGCGGACGACATCGCCGACCGGCTCGATCTGGTGAAGCGCGACTTCGCGCTGGCGCTGGATATCGGCGCGGCGGCGGGCGGGCTGGTGCGGCGGCTGCAGGCGCGCGGCATCCGGACGATCGCCTGCGATCCCGGATTCGCCGCGACGCGGGCCTTGGGCGGCGTCCAGTGCGACGCCGATCGGCTGCCGTTCGCCGATGGCAGCTTCGACCTGATCGTGTCGGCAGGCCTGCTCGACGGGATCAACGATCTGCCCGGCGCGCTGGCGCTGGCGCGGCGGGCGTTGAAACCCGACGGACTGTTCCTCGCCGCCTTCTGCGGCGCCGGATCGCTGGCCACTTTGCGCGGCGCGCTGCTGGCGGGCGACGGCGACCGGCCGGTGGCGCGGATCCATCCGCAGATCGACGTCCGCGCTGCCGGCGACCTGCTGGCGCGCGCGGGTTTCGCGATGCCGGTCACCGATGTCGAGAGCGTCACCGTCCGCTATGGTTCGCCGATCGCGCTGATGCACGATCTGCGCGGGATGGCGGCGACGAGCCGGATGAAGGGGGCACCGGCGCCACTGACCCGCGCGTCGCTGGCGCGGTCGTTCGAGCATGTCGCGGCGCGTGCCGATGCCGACGGGCGCTTCTCCGAGCGGTTCGAGATCATCCATCTCTCGGGCTGGGCACCGGCGCCGTCACAGCCGAAGCCCGCGCGGCGCGGCAGCGCGACGGCATCGCTGGCGGATGCGCTGAAGCGGCGCGACGGACCGGCCTAGCGATCGGTCGACGTCAGCATGTGCTGGAGTTCGGATGCTGCTGCGCTGCCATCGCAGCCGCCCGGCCGGACATGGACGCAGACCCTGAGCTGTGGAAAGCGCGCGTCGCCATCGTAGCACATTGCACGGCTGTAGCCGGTCGGAATCGGTGTCGGCGCGGTGCGCGAAGCGAGAATCGCGTTATAGCCGCCCGCCCCCGGCGGCAGCGGAAACTGGTCCAGCGGCGCTTCAGCGATGTAGAGCGGCACGTTGCGGTGGAGATAGGCATAGCCGCCGATCTCCGTCCACTGGATCCCGTCCAGCGCGATACCACAAAGACCGGGACGCTGGCGCAGCCACGCGAGCGCTTCGAGATTGGGGGTGATGGCGGCCCAGCGGAAGGCGACGTTCGGCGACCGCGCGATACCGGCGGAGACGACCAGCCAGACGATCGCCGCCACCGGCAACAGCAGCCGCAGATCCGGCCGCCGGCGCTGGACCGCGCGGACGGCATCGACGCTGCCGATCGCCGCCAGTACGACGATCACCAGCGCCGACAACAGGATGAAGCGATATTCCTTGTGCGCGATCGCGCTGTGGATCGCGATGTTGGCGATCGCCATCCCCAGCAGCGCCGGAAAATGCCGCGCGCCGACCAGCGCGAGCGCGAGGATCGGCAGCATCAGCAGGCCCCAGGCCGCCGCCATGGCGGCCGGATAGAAGCCCGGCCCCGAGACGCCGTAGCCGTGCGACTTCGCCTCGACGATATTCTGGCGCACATTCTCGATCATCCAGCCGAACGGCATCTGACCGACCGCCAGATCGACCGCGCCGGCCGCGACCAATACCGCCGCCGCGCCGGTCACGATCCAGCGCCATGCCGTCAGATCCGCCCGGCAGCGCAGCAGCACGAAAACCGCGATCGATGGCGCATATTGGAAGCGCAAGACGGCGGCAAGCGCCAGCAGCGCCCCCGCAGCGGCGAATGCGGCCGGCGCCTTGCGTTCGTTGCCATACAGCAATGCCGCGCCGGCCAGCACCAGCGGCGCCGCGATCGCCTCGGTCAGCGCCTGCGTACCGAACAGGGCTAACTCCACCCAGGTCGCGGCGACCAGCGCCGCCATCAGTCCGTGTGCCGGCGACAACCGCCGGCCGAGCGCCGCCGTCGCCGGCACCGCGATCAGCGAAATCAGCACCAGCATCAACTTGGGCAGCATCAGATAGAGTCCGCTGTCCGGCGCGAGCCAGCCGCCGAGCGCCATCGGCACGGACAGCAGCAGCGGCACCAGCCAGCTGCGGATGCCATAGCGATATTCCCAGGTGACGACGCCGTTGCCGAACACCAGCCGGTGCGCGGGTTCGAGATACTGGAAGATCTCGTCGGGGAAATAAGCTCGCGGCGTGGCCAGCAACATCAGCCGCAGCGCGAACGCGAGCAGCAGGATCGCGGCGAGCATGTGACGATAGCCGAGGCGGCGCGGCGCGAAGTGGACCGGATCCTGGGTCGCGACGATCGGCTGCTGTGGGACGAATGTCATCACCGCGGGCCTAATGGCCGAGATTTAAGGATCGATTAACCACGGCCGGCGCCGGCCCTTTGCACGCGGCCGGCCGGTTGCTTACCGAACCTTAAGCATAGTTGGTCAAGACGGGTTTCGACGGCGCGACATGCGCCGTCGAGCAAGGAGCGCAGATGTTTCGACCGATGATCGCGATGGAGGCGTTTCCGCCGCACGAGGATGCGCCGCTGGAGCTCGCCGTCGTCATCCCGACCTATAATGAAGCCGCCAATGTCGAGGCGCTGCTCGCTTTGCTCGACAAGGCGCTGCTGGGAATCGTCTGGGAGGCGGTGTTCGTCGACGATAATTCGGGTGACGGCACGGCGGACCTGATCCGCGCGATCGCGCTGCGCAACGGCCGCGTGCGTGTGCTGCAGCGCCTCGGGCGGCGCGGGCTCGCCTCGGCGGTGATCGAGGGCATGATGGCGACCGCGGCGCCGGTGCTGGCGGTGATCGATGCCGATCTGCAGCATGACGAGACCATCCTGCGCCACCTCTACGCCGCGGTGCGCGACGGCGCCGACCTCGCGGTCGGATCGCGCTACACCGGCACTGGCGGCGTCGGCGCATGGGATATCCGCCGCCATCGCGCCAGCCGCGGCGCCACATTGCTCGCGCAGCGCATCCTCAAGAGCACGCTCAGCGACCCGATGAGCGGTTTCTTCTCGATCTCGCGCGACGCACTGACCGCCTCGCTGCCGCGCCTGTCGGGCGGCGGCTTCAAGGTGCTGCTCGACATCGTCGCTTCCGCGCCGCGGCCGCTGACCGTGGTCGAACTGCCTTATGTCTTCCGCACCCGCAGCGCCGGCGAGAGCAAGCTCGACCTGATGGTGACCGCCGAATATCTGAAACTGATCGCGGAGAAGGCGATCGGCCATATCGTGCCGATCCGGCTGCTCCTGTTCATGATCGTCGGCGCGATCGGCGTCGGCATCCATCTCGCCATCCTCGGCACCTTGCTCGCGACCGGCGTCGTCGATTTCGCGATCGCGCAGGCGGCCGCCGTCCTGGGCGCGATGACCTGCAATTTCGTGCTCAACAACATCTTCACCTACAGCGACCGCCGCCTGCGCGGCCGTCGCCTGATCGTGGGGCTGCTGAGCTTCTATCTCGTCTGCCTGTTCGGCGCGGCCGCCAATGTCGGTGTCGGGACCATCATCCACGGCTCCCACCACAGCTGGTGGTTCGCCGGCATCGCCGGCGCGCTGGTCGGCGCGGTCTGGAATTTCGCGGCATCGTCGTCGATCACTTGGAGGCGCTGACATGGGAGGCGCTGACATGGGAGGCGCTGACGGGACCGGCAGGACGAAACCCACGATCTACGCGGCCTGGACCGCATGGCAGGCGCGCCTGGCGCTCGTTCTGTTGGCCCTGCTCTGCATGTCGGGTGTCGTGGCCAGCATCAATCGGTCCGCGCCGACGACACTGGCGACTCCGTTCAATCCCGAATTGACCGACGTCGGGCTCTATCGTGCGGTCGCGCTGCGCGTCGGGCGGGGCGATGATTATTACAGCGCGGTGGTCATCGAACAGCGCGCGCGCCACTTTCCGCTGAAGCCTTTCGTGACCATCCGCCTGCCCACTCTCGCGTGGCTGACCGGAAGCCTCGGCGAGCGCGGAGCCTGGATGCTGCTGGTGCTGCTCGCCGCCGCCGCGACGATCGGAACGAGCCTGCGCCTGCGCGCGGTCACCGGCGTGCCCGATCCATGGGTGGCCGCGACGATGCTGATCATCGCGAGCGCTGCGCCGCTCGTGATGCCGGTGGTGGTCTGGTGGCACGACGCCTGGGCCGGCCTGCTGATCGCCTTGTCGCTGGCCTGCCGGATGCCGGGACGCTGGCGCGCCAGCGTGGCGATCGGATTGGTCGCGCTGCTCATCCGCGAACTGGCCCTGCCCTATCTCTGCCTGATGGCGGCACTGGCCTGGTGGGAAGGACAGCGGCGCGAAGCGATCGCGTGGGCCGGCGCGATCCTGATCTTCCTCGCAGCGCTCGCAACGCACGCCACCCTGCTCGCGCCGTACGTCACGGGCGCGGACGCGACGTCGGCCGGCTGGTCGAGTGCCGGAGGACTGCCGTTCGTGCTGAGCCTCGTCCGCAGCTGCACGATCATGACGCTCCTGCCGCTACCCGCAATCGCGATCACAATGCCGCTCGCGCTGCTGGGGTGGTCGGGCCTCAAAGGCGATTTCGGCCGACGCGTCGCCCTGTTGCTCGGCGGCTATCTCTTCGCTTTCCTGTCGTTCGGCAGACCGGACAATTTCTACTGGGGCCTGACGATCGCGCCGCTGCTGGCGACCGGGTTGGCTTTCGCACCCTATGCGGTCCGCGACCTCGTCGGTGTGGCGCTCGGCCCTGCCGGAACCAGGATACGCCCGGTGGCGTAGGCTTCGTCGTGGACATCAAGCCGGACAACTTCAGTTCACGGGGCAGGCCAGCGCGTTTCGCGCTGCGCCCTCGAGGGGCCGGCCTTTCAAAGCAGGGCGTCGAGCAGCCCGATCAGCGGTCTGTCGGCCGGAGGCATTTCGAGGCCGTGCAGTTCGACCACCCGCACCCAGCGCAGCGCGGTCGCCTCGACCGGCTTCGGCGTGCCGTGCCATTTTCGGCAGACATAGAGCAGCAACACGAGATGCCGGTCTCCCAGCGGCTCGCTGGCGAAGCAGGCCGGCGCCAGGCACGCCTGTTCGACCGAGATCGCCAGTTCCTCGGCGAGCTCGCGAATCAAGGCGGCCTCGGGCGTCTCACCGGCCGCGACCTTGCCGCCCGGAAACTCCCAGAGTCCCGCCATGGGACGATTCGGCGGCCGGCGCTGGACCAGCACGCGCCCGTCGCCGTCGATCAGCGCCGCCGCGACGACGAAAAGTGGCGCCGGACGGTGAGCGACGGCGGCGTCAGTGGTTTCGATCATAAAGCTTTCTTAAGGCGAAAAATCGTAAAATCGAGGGAGGAGCACGCCATCGGAACCGGGAAAGCAGGCCATGTTCAAGCGATTGAAGGGAATTTTGGCAGATAGCCACGGCGCCACCGTCGTCGAATATGGCCTGATCTGTTCGCTTGTGGTGCTCGCGATGCTCGCGGCGCTGATCGGTCTCGCCGACACCACGACCGGCATCTGGAACAATGTCACGGCCAAAGTCGTCAGCGCGCAATAGCGCAACAGCGCAACAGGCGGCCACGAACGTTCCGATAAAAAATTGGTTCCGCAATTAACGTATTAAAAACTTCCTCCTCGTAGAGATTTCATTGCTGCCCCCGCTCAGCGGGACAGCCGGGTACTGAAGCATCGAACCGACTGGAGACCATATCATGAAGACTTTCCGCAAGCTTTTCGCCAACACCAAGGGCGCCACCGCGATCGAATACGGCCTGATTGCGGCGCTGATCGCCGTCGCCGCGATCACCGCGATGTCGAGCCTGGGTTCGCAGCTGACCAAGACGTTCAGCAACGTCACGTCGAACATGAAGGCTTCGTAAGAGCCTCCATTCGCTTTCGGGCAGACAGTTGCGGGCGGCGGAACCTAGTTCCGCCGCCCGCTTCCATTCGCCTGCATTGCGGCGAATTTTCGCGACCCGCCGCAATGGATTGTTTGCGCGCCCTTCAGCCGTAAACGACGATCTTCACGCGCTGGCCGGGCTTCAACCTGCTGGCGCTGCTCAGCGCATTGAGCGTCAGGAAGCGATCGACCTGGCTGGTCGGATAGGCCATCCGCTGCGCCAGCCGCGCAACGGTATCGCCCGGCTTCACCGTCACCACCGAAATCTTGCGCGGCCGGATCGCCGCGACCTCGGCTTCGTTCGGATTTTGCGGGTGGCGGAACGGGATTTCGTCGCCCGTTTCCTTTCGTGCCCGCAACTGATGACCTCGCTCCGCGACGACATTTAATATCATCTTGATGAATCCGGTTTAATTTCGATAGCGTAACGTCTCTTGATGTTACCGGACATGAAAGAGAATAAGATGGATCGGTTCCGGAAATATCTGGCCGATACGAAGGGGGCGACCGCGATCGAATATGGGCTGATTGCAGCACTGATTGCCGTTGCGGCAATTGCCGCGATGCAGAGTCTTGGTGGCCAGCTCACCAAGACGTTCGAAAACGTGACGTCAAACATGAAGGCGAGTTGAAGAGCGTTTTTGCAATGGCCGAACGGCGGGACGGCGGGTCGATCCGATCCGCCGTCCCTTTTTTGCCTGCGGTCGGTGCGGTCAGCCGTAGACGACGATCTTCACGCGCTGGCCCGGTTTCAGCTTACTGGCGCTGGTGAGAGCGTTGAGGACCATGAAGCGATCGACCTGACTGATCGGATAGGCCATCCGCTGCGCCAGCCGCGCGACGGTATCGCCCGGCTTCACCGTCACCACCGAAATCTTGCGCGGCCGGATCGCCGCGACCTCGGCATCGTTCAGCCGACGCACGCTCTGGAACATCGCGTTGAACGGATTGGCGGCGCCGGCCGGCGTCAATGTCGCAAAATGATACGCCGATTTCGGTCCGAACACATAAGCGAAGATGGTGACGTCCACCTGCCCCGACTGGGTGTTGGCGCGCGCGGTGGAATAGGCCGCGGTCAGGCCGTTGACGGTCGTCCGCTGGGGCCGCCCATAGTCGATCCTTGCGCTGCCCCCCGCCAGATCCTGGAAGGCAGCGGCGATATAGGAATCGAGATCGCCCGAAAAGGCGCCGGTGCCGAATTGCCCCTGCCCGCCCGAACCGCTGATCGTGACCGCGCGCGTGCCGTTCGACATGCCATAGCCCTGCGGGATGGTGAACATCAGCCGCAGGTCGGGATGGCGGAAACTGTTGCCCTCGGTGACGCCCTGATGCGGATCGTCGTCATAGAGGATGCCGTTGATCGCGGTCAGGAAGGCGTCGCGATTGAGCAGCGTCGCACGCGAACCCGTCGCCTGCGCCTTCGCGAGCGCGCGCTGGACGCGCGATGCGGGATCGGGATGCGTGCTGGCCCAGGTCGGCACCGATCGCGCCGGCGTGCGACCGACGCGCGTGTCGAGCGCGCTCTGCGCCGCCAGCGACGTCAGCATCGTCGACAGCGCGCGCGGATCATAGCCGGCCGAGGCGAGATAGCGGACGCCGAGATCGTCGGCTTCATATTCCTGGCTGCGCGAATAGCCGAGCACCCACAATTGCGCGCCGGTGCCGAGCACCTTCTGCGCCAGCTGCGCGATCTCCTGCGATCCGGTCAGCAGCCCGGCGCCGATCGCGCCGAGCAGCGTGCCGAGCGAGCCCAGCGTCGATTGCTGGCTGCGCTTGGCGGCATGACGGGCGGCGACATGGCCGACCTCATGGCCCAGCACCGAGGCGAGTTCGGCCTCGTCGTTCATCAGGCCGACCAATTGGCGGGTGACGTAGACATAGCCGCCGGGGATCGCGAAGGCGTTGTTGACCGGCGAATTGAGCAAGGTGATCGTGAAATCGCTCTGGCTGTTCGACAGACCCGACTGGACGGCGATCCTGCGCCCGACCTGTGTGACATAGGCCGCCTGCGGCGCCTTGTAGGCGCCGCCGAACTCGGCGAGCAGCTTCGGATGTTCCTGCGCGCCGGTCTGCTTGTCGGCCTGCGAGATCGACATCGACCGGCTCGACTGGGCGCCGGCCGGCGCCAATTCCGTCGAGAGGAGTCCCGCCGCCACGAGCGCTGCCGTCAGCTTTGCTTTCGCCATCCTCATCATCGTCTGCTCCCGGCTTTTGCCGATCATGAGCGATAAGCGGCCATGACGGCAAGCCCCGTCGCGCCGGGCGCGTCAGGCGCCGCCGATGTCCAGATATTTCTTGCGGCGCTGCGACCGCAATGCCGACGGCTCGAGCGCGGCGAGCGCATCGAGTTCGCTGCCCAGCGCCTTGCCGAGCGACGCGATCGCGACCGCGGGATCACGATGCGCGCCGCCCATCGGCTCGGGCACGATCACGTCGATCACGCCCAGCGCCTTGAGATCGGCGGCGGTGACCCGCATCGCCTCGGCGGCATCGGCGGCGCGATCCGCCGTGCGCCACAGGATCGAGGCGCAGCCTTCGGGCGAGATCACCGAATAGACCGCATGTTCGAACATCAGCACGCGATTGGCCGCCGCCAGCGCGACCGCGCCGCCCGAACCGCCCTCGCCCACCACCGCCGCGACCAGCGGCACGCCCAGCTTCAGGCATGTCTCGGTCGAGCGGGCGATCGCCTCGGCCTGCCCGCGCTCCTCGGCCTGGACGCCGGGAAAAGCGCCCGACGTATCGACGAGGGTCACTACGGGCAAGCCGAAGCGGTCGGCCAGCTCCATCAGCCGGATCGCCTTGCGATAGCCTTCGGGTTTGCCCATGCCGAAATTGTGCCGCAGCCGCGTCGCGGTGTCGTCGCCCTTCTCATGGCCGATCAGCATGACGCGGCGGCCGCCCAGGCGACCGAGCCCGCCGATGATCGCCTGATCGTCGGCAAAGGCGCGATCGCCGGCGAGCGGCATGAAATCCGCGACGAGGCCGGCGACATAATGTTTGAAGTGCGGCCGCTCGGGATGGCGCGCGACCTGGGTCTTCTGCCACGGCGTGAGTCTGGCATAGGTATCGCGCAACAGCCGGTCGGACTTGGCCTGCAGCTTGTCGACCTCGCTCTCGATATCGAGCGATCCGGCCTGTGCCGTCTCGCGCAATTCGGCGACACGCGCCTGCAATTCGGCGACCGGTTTTTCGAAGTCGAGAAAGCTGGGCATGGCGGCGGCAGTTAGGCGGACACGGGGGTCGCGTCAACGCGCGAGCGATGCCGGCTTGGAAACCGCCCCGGGATTTTTCTATAGCGCGTGATCATCGCGCAACGGAGCGACCATGTCCGCAATCGGTACCGACCTGCTCGCCATTCTCGCAACGGTGGATCGACCGGGCGACTTCTGCGTCGGCGGCGTGAAACCGGCCTTTCTGCCGACCATCACCGTCGCGGGTATCGGCCCGATCGCCTTTCCGATCCTGCCCGCCCAGGCGCAGCAGCTGATCGCCGCCGCGGAGACCGCGCCTTACGGACGCGGCACGGAGACGCTGATCGATCGCGACGTCCGCCGGACATGGCAGATCGGCCCGGACCATGTGGAGATCGGCGGGCGCCATTGGCGGAGCACGCTCGATGCGCTGGCCGCCGAGGCCGCCGCCGGACTCGGCGTAACCGGGCCGGTTGCTGCCGATTTCTACAAGCTGCTGGTCTATGACCCGGGCAGTTTCTTCGTCGATCACCGCGATACCGAAAAAGCACCCGGCATGTTCGCGACCTTGGTGATCGTACTGCCCTCACCGCATGAGGGCGGAGCGCTGGTCGTCCGCCATCTCGGCCACGAGGTCGTGCTGGATGCGCAGCCCGAGGAGTCATCGGAGATCGGCTGGGGCGCTTTCTATGCCGATTGCATCCACGAGATCCGGCCGATCCTGACGGGCCACCGCGTGACGTTGATCTACAATCTGCGGTTCCAGGATGGCCGAACGGCGCCGGCGGCGCCCGACCACCGCACCGAGCGCGCGCAGATCAGCGCGCTGCTGCGCCGCTGGCCGGACGAGATTCCCGATTTCGCCGTCATAGGCGACGACGCCGATCTCGACGAAGACGGCGATCTCGACGAAGACGGCAGGGAGATCGAGGATTTCGGCCCACCGGACCGGCTGATCCTACCGCTCGATCACGCCTATACGCAGGCGGAATTGTCGTTCGATGCGCTCAAGGGTCGCGATGCGGCGATTGCTTCGGTCCTCGTCGAAGCTGCGGCCGATGGCGAGTGCGACATCCACCTCGCGCTCGTTTCGATCGAGGAGAGCGGCAGCGCCGAATATGACGGCTATGGCGGGCGCTGGAACGACGACGATTTGACGGCGGGCGAGGTCGATGACCGGATCATGACCCTCAGCGACTGGCGCGGCTTGGATGGCGACGCCGGATTCGGCACCGTCGGCTTCAGCGAAGACGAACTCTGTCCGTCCGATGCGTTCGAGGATCTGACGCCGGATGAGGAGCATTTCCAGGAAGCAACCGGGAATGGCGGCGCCACGTTCGAACGCACCTATCGCCGCGCCGGCCTGATCCTTTGGCCGCGCGCGCACCGGTTCACGATCGTGACCCGTGCCGGACGCGAGACGAGTCTGCCGTATCTCGAAAGTCTTGCGAGCGCATGGGAAGCCGGCGGCGACCCGGCGATGCTGACCGACGCCGCCGCGCTTGCGGACCTGATGATGCAGAGCTGGCCGCGTTCGCCCGGCTGGCCGCGCGACGAGGTGAGCAATGGGCGCATGCTCGATCTCCTGGTCAGATGCGACCATGACGTCGGTATCGATCGCTTCCTCGACGAGATTTCGGCGGGCGGCAATTATGACAAGGCCGACAATGGTGCGATCCTGCGCGCCGCCGCGCGGCTCGGCCGACCGCGCGCGACTGCGTTGCTGATCCGGATCGTCGCGCACAATCTGCCGGGACATGTGGGCGGCTGCACCGATCTCGTGCGACGCTGCGCGACAGCGGACGTCGTCGATGATCTCCCGCTGCTGGCGGCGACTTTGGTCAACGGCCTGCCCGGCGACCCGGCCAAGCGTCCGCAGCGCGATTCATGGAATCCCGTCGAGCCGGTGACGCCGGACGTCGCCGTCGATCTGCTGGCCGGCCTGCGCGCGATCGATCCGATGTTCGGCCAGCTGGCGGTCGATCATATGCTGGCCTGGCCGAAGGTCTGGCAGCCAGACGCGATCCTGGTGCCCGCCGCGCTCAAGCTGGCGGATCACGGCGTCGATTCGGCGGCGATCGAGCGGCTCGGCGACGTCTGCCGCGATCATCTGCGCAAGCGGATCGCGCTGCCGCTCGCGCCGCCGCCAACGTGGCAACGGGCGAATCCGGTCACCTGCAAGTGCGACGATTGCCGCGCATTGGGTGCATTTCTGGTCGATCCCGCCACGCGGCAGTGGCGGCTGAAGGCGATCCAGCACCGGCGGACTCATGTCGAACAGGAAATCGGGCGCCATCCGTGCGACGTGGATCTCGCGACCGAGCGGCGCGGCAGCCCGCACTGCCTGGTCGTCACGAAAAATCAGGCGAGCTACGAGCGGCGCGTCGTGCAGCGTGAACAGGATCTGCGGCATCAGGCGGCGCTGGGAGGATGAAAGGCCGATCGCGATGACTCCGAAGAACCGCAAGGCGCTGTCGGAACGGGTGACGAGAGCGGCCGAGGCGGCGCTCGTCGCACGGCAAGTCGTAACCGCGATCGACGTCATGACGGGCATCGGCTGGCTCGATCCCGTCGCGGTCCAGCGCTGGCGGCTGGGGCAGGTCACCTATCTGGAGGCGGCGATCATCGCTAATCTGTCGCGTATTTCGGAAGCGATGTCGCTGTTCCGCAAATGGGCGGTCGCGCGCGGGCTGAAGCCGAGCGAAACCGCCTATGCCTCACGCCATGTCCAGAGCCGTGTCCTGCGGTTCAGCAAGAGCGGCCATCCCGGCATCGAGCTGCACTATCGGACGCACTGGATCTCGCCGAAACTGTCCGAGCAGAAGCGCGAGCGACTGGCGGAAAAGGCCGACAAGCCGCCCGCGCTGGCCGCGATCGTGCCGCCGAACGGCGATTGGACCTGCCATCGCTGCGGCGCCGCCGGTGAACTGCAGATGATGGAGGAAGCCGGTCCCGCCTGCCTGAGCTGCGCGGGGCTTGGCGACCTCGACTATCTGCCCGCCATCGACAAACTGCTGACGCGCCGGGCGAAGGCGAAGAGCGCGCGGCACGCGGTGGTCGTGCGCTTCAGCCCGTCGCGCGGACGTTATGAGCGGCTGGGGCTGTTGGTCGAGCCGGAGGCGTTGGCGGCGGCGCGGCAGTCGCTGGAGGACTGAGCAGGGGGCCGGCGGTTCGATCGGTATGCTCCGATGTATTTTGCGTTGAGCGCAACCGCTGGTAGTGGCCGTCGCCCAGCCGCAGAGCAGATCATGACCAAACACAGAGTCCAACTGACGCGCGCCGAGAGCAAGCCCTTCGCCGATACGAAGCCGATCGCCTTTCACATCGATGCACTCAGGACCCCCGCCACGCTGCCGGAGCGCTCGATCGCCGCATGCGTGGCGCGGATCGCGGAGGCGGGGCCGCTGCTCCGCGCGGCGATCTCAGCGGCCGCGGAGGGCGGCGAAATCTCGGATGGCGAATCGATGCTCATCTTCCGGAGCCTCCCAATCCTGGCGGCGGCGCGCGATCGCGACTCGTTCCAGCCGTTCCTCCGCATGATGCGCAGCCGCAGCCACGAACCGCTGGAACTGTTCGGCGACATGATGGAAGACATGGGGCGCTATATCGCGAGCCTGTTCGACGACGACGTGGAGAGCCTGTTCGCGGCGATCAGCGACCGTGCGATCGACGAATATTTCCGCTACCCGTTGTTCGGCGCGGCGACCTTCCTGACCTGGGACGGCCGTATCGCGCGCGAACGGATGCGCGCGTTTCTCGTCCACTTCGACGAGGCACGTCTTGCCGATCCAGAGGATTATGGCTGGATCGGCTGGCAGGAGAGCATCACCATGCTCGGCTTCGGCGATCTGGCACCGCGCTTCGAGCGCGCATGGGACGACGGCCGCATTGCCCGCTACGTGATGGGGGCCGAACATTTCAGGCAGGATCTCGCGAGGACAGAGGCATCGCCGCCCGACATCGCGCGCTTCGAAGCCGCCCATCTCGGCTATGTCGACGATGCCGTCGAAGACCTCGCATGGACGCGGCCCAAGCCGAAGAAGGCCGTGCGGCCGACCGGCATATCGACGACGGTGACCAACAAGATGCGCCATGTCGGGCGCAACGATCCCTGCCCCTGCGGCAGCGGGAAGAAGGCGAAGAAGTGCTGCCTGGCGGTCTGATCGTCAGCCGCCGCCGCGCAGTCCCGCCGCATCGAGCCGCTCGATGAACCGGCCCTTCTGCGCGTGGCGCTCGCGGATCGCAGCAAGGCGCCGGTCGAACGCCGGCATCGCGTCACGCTCCCCGGCGATGGCCCGCATATCGCCGATCAATTCGACCGCGCGCGCATATCCCGGGCCGTTGCGGCGACCGATCTCCTCTTCGATCTCGTGCCAGACCGCATCACCGCGTTTGATCAAGGCCACGAGATGAAGATGACGGATGCGTGCGGCCTCTTCGGCCTCGCGCTTCTGCCTGGCCGCTTCGGCGGCAGCCGCCTCGCGTTCGCGCGCCTCGCACAGCGCTGCGGCACGGGCGCGCAGCGTGCCGGCCGTGCGTGGTCCAGGACCCGACGGCGGTGACGCGATCGACATGCGCTGCCGGACGAGGCTCTGGAGTTCGGCCGCCACATGGGGATCGCCCGTCGCCACGCGCGCGAGGAGGGCGTCCTTTTCTGCTGCCGGCAATGGTCCGAACAGGGCCGCGACCTCTTCGGCAGCCGGCGGCGCCGCCGACGCGCTGCCGAGTTCGGCGGCAGCGGCGACGAGATCGCTGTCGATCTCGAAGAAGTTCGCGAATGCGGCGAGCGCGTCGGTCACGGGTCCGAGACCGGGCATCGGCTCGGGCTCGTCCGCTTCGACGATGTCGAACCCGACCGCCATCAGCCAGATCAGGTAGAGCAGCCGCAGGTCCCCGCCGAGCATGTCGGCGCGAAGAGGCGCGATCGCATTCAGCCAGCCCGAATCGCCATCCTCTTCATCCTCGTCACCGTTGTACCAGTCCGGCTCGAGCACCATCTCCTCGCACGTGATCGAGAGGACGAGCCTGTCATCGTTCGTCGCGATCTCGGCGCAGTCGTTCGCCGCGATCAATCGGCGGATTCGGTCTTCATCGATCAGCCGGCGCGGGAAGGCGATCATGACGACGCGTGTCCCCCAGTTCGACGTGTAGAGATGGAGATCGAACCAGCGCAGCATCATCGCGGCCGGATCGCCCTTGAAGCTGCCCCAATGATAGGTGTTGGTGAAGCTGGTCGCGGTGATCTTCGCACGCGTCGACAGGTCGCGCAAAGCCTGGCGATCCGCCGCGTCGAGGCGACGGTCGATCGCCTGGAACTCGTAATATTGATATTCGCTCAATGCTGCCTCCGTCGCGACGCGGAACCGATAATCGCGACGGCCCGAGTGCGAAAGATCGAAGGCGATCGAACGCAACGCGGCCGGCTTATTCCACCCAGGCCGGCTGCTCGCCCATTGCGACCCTGGTCGAATTGCCGAGCAGGAAATCGCCGAGCACATCGGCGCTGCCGGGAAACGCCTGCTTCACCCGCGCCGCCAGATCGGCCGAATTGCGCGACGCCGCGACCAGGCCTGGGCAGACCGCGATGTAGCGGCGGCTGAAAGCGAGGCCGGTCGCGTCGTTCGGCGTGCCGGGCCTGGAATGACCCGCGACGACGATTTCAGGCTTGAGCGCAGCGAGTTGCTCCAGCGTCCGGCCCCAGCCGGCGATCGCCGCCGGATCATGTTCGCCGAACCACAGATGCACCTGGTTGAAGACGAGATCGCCGGGGAACAGCGCCTTGATGTCGGGCGCCCAAAGCGCGGTTGCGTGGACATGATCGCCTTGCATCGGACCGATCACCTTCAGCGCATGTCCCTCGAGCAGGATCGTGTCGCCCGTCAGCGCGGCCGGCGCGCTCGGGTGGCGCGGACCGTTGGCGCCGAGCATCGGACTCCAGCGCTTCACCTTGAACGGCAGCGAGCGCCAGATGTCGGCGACCACCGTCGGGTGCGCGTCGATTTTCGCGTCGGGGAAGGCATCGGCGATCACCTCCATCGCGAAGAAATGGTCGGGATGGTCGTGGGTGACGAAGATCGTCTCGAGCGCCTTGCCGCTGTCGAGGATCATCGCGACCACGCGGTGGGCATCGGCGATCATTTCAGCATGATGATCTCCTCAATGTGCGGTCTGGCCGCCGTCGATGACGAACAAGGCGCCGTTGATGAAGCTGGCCGCGTCCGAACAGAGATGGAGCACGGTGCCCGCCACCTCCTCGGGCCGGGTGCGCCGAGCGGCCGTACCGCGGCGTGAACGGGACGACGGACAAATCGTGCGGCAAATCCTCGCTCATCGTGGTGCCTCTCCCCGCAACGCTTCTTACCGGCTTGCGGTCGGCACCTTGCACCGATGGGCTGCCACACGCAGCGCCCTGAATGACCATCGAATTTCGCTGCGTGAAATCGCGTCGATCACCAGCGCAGCAGCCGCGGGCCGACCAGCGCGCCGACCGCGGCGGAGAGCAATATGCCCAGCGTGTACCAGGTCAGCACGAACAACGCCGATACTTCGGCGCAATTGAGTCCGTAGAGCGTCGCCGAGCAGGCGCCGGCGGCAAGTCCCGCCGCCGCTCCCGCCGCGCGCAGCCGCGTGGGCGCGAACTGCCGGAACGACCACAACAGGCCGATGAAGATCGGCGCCGCCAGCGCCAGCACGAACCAGGGACAATGAGTCCAGCTGTGGCCCAGCCACATCGCCAGCCATTCGGCCGACGGTGCCTGCGCCATCTCCTTGATGCCCATCCCGGCCAGCGACGCGAACGGCACGACCACCAGCCACAGCCAGCGCAGCCGCACGGTGTCCGGACGCGCCAGCGCCGCGACCAGGATCATCGCGCAGATGCCGAGCGAGATCGTGTAGCCCCACTTCAGCCAGAACGGGAAACCGTTCATCGCCGGACCGAGATCCGGCCGGATGCCGAGCCAGAACCAGATCAGCCCGAAGGTGATCGCGCCGCCGATGCCGATGCCGAGCGCCAGCCGCTGCCCGACCGCATGGCGCGACACCGGGCGGGCCTCGGCCGCGAGCTGGCGGATCAAGGCGTCGGTGTTCATCGGCGGTCCCCCAGGATCCGCGCGGCCAGCGTCTTGAGGCCACGGTGGATCGAGACCTTGACGTCGGATTCGCCGAGCCCCGCGCCGGCCGCCACGTCGGCGATGCTGAGACCGTCGATCCTGGTTTCGCGGATCGCCCGCGCCTGCTTGGGCGGCAGATCGCCGAGCAGCCGTTCCATGTCCATCCGCGCGTTGCTGGCGTCCTCGAAGCCTTCGGCAACCAATATGTCCTCGAGACCCTCGATCGGGCGGGTCACGCGGGCCTTCCTGAAATGATCGATCATCTTGTAACGCGCGATCGCGAACAGCCACGCCGTGAACGGACGTTCGCGGTCATAGGTGGCGCGGCGGGTGTGAACTGCGATCAGCGCTTCCTGCACGAGGTCCTCGATATCGTCGCCGCCATCGCGCATCCGCCGGCGGAAGAAAGCACGGAGCAACGGCACGAGCGCCGCGAGCAAGGCAGCATGCGACGCGGCGTCGCCATCGAGGCCGCCGATCATCAACGCTTTCAGCTGATCCTCGCCGGCCGGCATTCAGGCTCCTGATGATCTATTCGCGCAGTCGCCACCGATCGTTACAATGTGGCACGAAAATGCGACACCGGGATTTTCGGGCAGACCGACGCGCCTCCACCCGGCCGACTGGTCACAACACCCACGTACCCGTCAGCGCCGTGACGTCGCCCGTGAACAGGATCGAGAAATCGGCCGCGCCGTCGCCATTGACGTCGGCCAGCAAGGTGGTCGTGCCGCCGCTGAACGCCAGCGTGTACTGGCCGGCGGCATTGCTGAACGCCGCGACCTGGACGAACGCATCGTCGACGCCGACGGTGTTGGCGTTGGCGTCGATCGCCGACAGATCGAGGATGTCGCCGGCGGCGAGGTCGGTGATGCGATCGGCATTGGCGCCGACCGTGCTGTCGCCGGTCGCCCGATAGATGAAGCGGTCATGGCCTGCCCCGCCCGCCAGAATGTCCTTGCCGACGCCGCCGGTCAGGATGTTCGCCACCGCCGACCCGGTCAGCGTATCGCCGAAGGCCGAGCCGAGGATGTTCTCGACGTTGACGATCGTGTCGGTGCCCTGTCCGCCGCCGACCGCCTGCGCGGTGGCGAGGCCGAGATTGACCGTCACCGCATTGCCGGCCGCGACATAGCTGACCGTATCGAGATTGACGCCGCCGTCGATGCTGTCGTTGCCGGTGCCCCCGGTGATCAGGTCGTCGCCGGTGCTGCCCTTGAGCGTATCGTCATTGCCGCCGCCGTCGATGATGTCGCCGCCGCTGCCGCCATCGATCAGATCGTTGCCGTTGCCGCCCGCGATCGTGTTGACCTGCGCGCTGCCGGACAGCGTGTCGGCCTGCGCCGAGCCGATCAGATTCTCGATCGACATGAAGGTGTCGGTGCCGGCGCCGATCGTGTTCTGCGCGGCCGTCAGCCCCAAATTGGCGGTCACGCTCGCGGTCGCGGTCGCATAGCTCGACGTGTCGATGCCGGCCCCGCCATTGAGCGTGTCGTTGCCGAGGCCGCCGACGAGCAGGTCGCTGCCGGCATTGCCGGTCAGCACATTGTTGGCGCCGTCGCCGGTGAACTGGTCGTCGAAACCCGTGCCATTGAGATTCTCGATCCCCGTCAGCGTGTCGCTGCCGGCGCCGAGCGTCGACTGGACGGTGAGGATGGTCAGATTGACCTTCACCGCGGCGCTCGCGGTCGCATAATTCGCGGTGTCGGTGCCGGCACCGCCGGCCAGCGTGTCGTTGCCGAGATTGCCGGCGAGCGCATCGTCGCCATTGCCGCCGGTCAGGACATTGCCGAACTCGTTACCGGTGATCGTGTCGTTGAACGCGCTGCCGATGACGTTCTCGACGCCGCGCACCGTATCGCTGCCGGCCGCGCCGGTGTTCTGCGCCGACTGGCTGATCAGGTTGAGCGTGATGCCGGCGGTGGCCGCGGAATAATCGACCGTGTCGAGGCCCGAGCCGCCGTCGAGCAAATCGTTGCCGAGACCGCCCACGAGCAGATCATTGCCGTTGCCGCCGAGCAGATTATTGGCACCGCCATCGCCGGTCAGCGTATCGTTGAACGCCGATCCGGTCAGGCTCTCGATCGCGGTCAGCGTGTCGCTGCCGGCCCCGCCGGTCGCCTGCGGACCCGCGATCGCCAGGCTGACGGTCACGGCGGTCGCAGCGGCCGCATAGCTGGCGATATCGACGCCATCGCCACCGTCGAGCATGTCGTCGCCAAGCCCGCCGACCAGCGTGTCGGCTCCGGCCAGACCCTGCAGCCTGTTCGCACCGCCGTCGCCGGTCAGCGTGTCGCCGAACGCGGAGCCGGTCAGGTTTTCGATCGCCGTCAGCGTATCGACGCCGGCGCCGAGCGTGTTCTGCGCGGCCGCGATGGCGAGGCTGACGACCACACGCTGCGTTGCGGCGGCATAGCTCGCGGCGTCGGTGCCGCTGCCGCCGTCGAGCCCGTCATTGCCGAGTCCGCCGGTCAGGACATCGTCACCGTCGCCACCCTGGAGAGTGTCGTTGCCGCTGCCGCCATCGAGCGTGTCGCCGCCGGCGCGGCCCATCAGCACATCGGTGCCGCCATTGCCGGTCAGCAGGTTCACCGCGGCATTGCCGACGATCGTGTCGCCGCCGCTGCCGCCGGTCGCATTCTCGATCACCACGCCATTGGCGATGGTGAAACCGCCGAAGATGCCGTCGACATAGGACACCACGCCGCCGCCGGTCGGCGAATAATCGAGCGTCGCGGCGGTCAGGTCGATCAAGGCCGCGACATTGCCGGCCTGGACGATCGTATCGGTACCGCCCGCGTCCCAGATCGCGGTCCAGAAGGTGCCGGCGATGTTCTGGGTCGGCAGCGTGTAGGTGGTGTTGCCGGCGTTGCGCCCGGTGTCGGGACCATATTTCTGCTGCATCAGCGCGATGTCGAGCGCGCCGGGTCCGCCCTGATAGCCATAGTTCAACGGGAAGCCGGGCGGCAGGCCATCGACCGCATCCGGGTGTGCGGCGAAGCCGTCATTATAGGACATCGTCGTATAGACGCCCTGGTTGAGATCGAATTGGCCCAATGACCCGAACGGCCCGGTCACGCCGATCAGGATGTCCGATCCGCCGCCGGCGTCGTGCGGGTGCGCCATCCCCAGGCCATGGCCGAATTCGTGGACCAAAGTGATGAAACCATAGCCGCCGCGTTCGAGGCCGCCGGTATCGTCCCAGCCGGTGCCGTTGGTCGCGAACACGCCGACGCCTTCATTGGTCTCGCCCGGCGGGTAGAAATAGCCGAGAAACTGATCCGACTCGGTGGTGACCAGCTTGAACGTCGCGGCGTTCGGATCGTTGGTGACGGTGAAGCTCAGGTCGGTGACGTCGGCATAGGTCTGGAGCGCGGCCATCGCGCGCCCGATCTCGTAGGGCGTCCAGCCAAGCGACGACACGCCGTCATAGACTTCGCCGACGCCGGCGAAATAGACGGTGACGGCATTCGACGCCACGCGCGAACCCCAGTCGATCGCAGCGAGTGGCGTCGTCGTTTCGGCGTTCAACGAATAGCCGCCGGTCTGCCCGTAGGATTCGACCTGGACATAATAGGTCCCGCCCGTTTCGGCATAGAAATTCGTGCGCGAGCCGATGTCGCCGGCCTCGAGGCTGATATCGTCGCTGGTCGCGACGACATTGCCCAGCCCGTCATAGATCGTCAGGATCGTGTCGAGTTCGCCGGGCGGCAGCGCACCGGGATCGGACAGATAGTCGGCGCCGCCCGACAGTTCGATCGCATAGGCCGTACCCGCGGTCGCAGTGAAGGCGAACATGTCGATGTCGCTGCCGGTCTCGATGAAATTATAGGTCGGCGTGCCGAGCGCGAGCGTCGCGGTGGTCGTGAAGTTCGCCGGCACATTGTCGGTCCCGCGCTGACGGACGTCGACGGTATATTGCCCGGTGTCGCTGTCGTCGAACGCGCCGGCATCGATCTGGTAGGTGCCGGTCGTCGCTGCGGTGAATGTCACCAGCGACTCGAATTGCCGGCCGCCATCATCGTCGAGCGCAACCAGCGCCGCGGATGGGTTGGTCACGGTGATGAAGGAATCGAACAACGGCGTCGCGCCCGATCCCTGCAGCGCGATCAGATAGGTCTGACCGGCGACGAGATTGACGTTGATCAGGTCATGATCGCCGAGCGTGTCGATGACGGCGGTGACCGATCCGCCGACCGTGACCGACAATATGCCCTCGTCTGCGATCTCGCTGCGCGGACCCGGCTGCGCCGGCCGGGTGAATGTCGCGTCCGGATCGGACCGGTCCGAACCGATCGCGTGCGTCGATGCCGATTTCCCAACCATCATCTTCCTCCCGCCAACACCTGGATATCTGGTGCCATGATCGCGCCGTAGTGACGAAAATTCGACTGAAATAGTTGCAGATCCGCGAAGAAAATCAGCGTTCGATCGACGTCCGATCGGAGCGAGCGCTTCCTCGACCCCGTTCGCCGGGGAACCGGATTCGTGTGCGCTCCCGCGCTATCGCTCCAGCGGCATCACAGCACCCAGTTCGCAGTCTGCGCTGTCACGTCACCGGTGAACAGGATCGAGAAATCAGCCGTGCCGTTGCCATCGGTGTCCGCCAGCAGGGTCGTCGTGCCGCCGCTGAACGCCAGCGTGAATTGCCCCGCGACATTGGTGAAGGCGGAAACCCTGGTGAACGCTTCGTCGATCCCCGCAGTGTTGATGTTGGCGTCGATCGCAGACAGGTCGAGAATGTCTTCGAGCGCGAGATCGGCAATCCGATCGCTCCCGGCCCCAACGACGCTGTCGCCGATGGCGAGGTAGACGAAACGGTCCGCACCACCGCCACCCGCAAGCACGTCGGCACCGCCGCCGCCGGTCAGCACATTGGCCGAGACCGATCCGGTCAGCGTGTCGGTGAAGGCCGAGCCGACGAGGTTCTCGACATTGACGAAGCTATCGCTGCCCTGGCCGCCGCCGACCGCCTGCGCACTCGTCAGCCCGAGGCTCGCCGTCACGCCGGCGCCGGCGGCCGCATAGCTCGCCGCGTCCAGTCCCGCCCCGCCGTCGATACTATCATTGCCGCTGCCGCCCGTCAGCACATCGTCGCCATTCGCGCCCTTGAGGATGTCGTTGCCGATGCCGCCATCGACGATGTCATGGTCGCTGCCGGCATCGATCACGTCGTTGCCGCTGCCGCCGGCGATCACATTGGCCCGTGCCGAACCGTTCAGACTATCGTCGAATGCCGAGCCGACCAGGTTTTCGATCGAGACCAACGTATCGACGCCGGCGCCGATCGTGATCTGGGCGGTGGTCAGCGCGAGATTGACCGTGACCCGCCCGGTGGCGTCGGCATAGCTCGCCGTATCGGTCCCGTTGCCGCCGGACAGCAGATCATTGCCCGCACCGCCGACGAGGCGATCGTCGCCGGCATTGCCGACCAGCGCGTTGGCGCCGGCGCCCCCGGTCAACTGGTCGTCGAACGCGCTGCCGGTGAGATTCTCGATTCCGCGCAATATGTCCGAACCGGCCGAGAGCGTCGATTGCACCTCGGTCGTCGCGAGGGTGACGCGGACGCCGCCGGCGGCGGTGTCGTAGCTGGCGGTATCGACCCCAGCACCGCCGGTCAGCGTGTCGTTGCCGAGACCGCCCGTCAGCACATCGTCGCCGTCGCCACCCGTCAGCAGATTGGCGAATTCATTGCCGCCGAGCACGTCGTTATATGCGCCGCCGATCACATTCTCGATGCCGCGCACGGTGTCGATGCCGGCGCCGCCGGTGTCCTGCGCCGACAAATTGGTCAGGCTCAGCCGCACGCCGCCGCCAGCATCGGCATAAGTCGCGAGGTCCACGCCGGAGCCGCCGTTGAGCACGTCGTTGCCGGCACCGCCCGCCAGTTCGTCGTCGCCGACGCCGCCGGTCAGGGCGTTCGCACCCCCGTCGCCCGTCAGCGTGTCGTTGAACGCCGATCCGGTCAGCCCTTCGATGCCGCTGAGCGTATCGGTCCCGGCGCCGCGCGTGTTCTGCGCACCCGCGACGGCAACGCCGACGGTCACGCCGCTGGTTGCCGTTGCGTAGCTGGCGATGTCGATGCCGGCGCCGCCGTCGATCGCATCGTCGCCGGTGCCGCCCTCGATCACATCGGCGCCATCGCCGCCGGACAGGCCGTCATTGCCGCCGGCACCGGCAATCACGTCGCTGCCGAGGCCGCCGGCGATGATGTTGGCGCGGGCGTCGCCGGTCAATTTGTCGTTGAAGGCGCTGCCGGTCAGATTCTCGAAACCGGACACGGTGTCATTGCCCGATCCGACGGTGGACTGTGCCGTCGTCAGGTTCAGGTTCATCGATACGCGTGCGGCCGCATTGGCATAGCTCAAAGTATCGGTGCCGACTCCACCGGCCAGATTGTCCGATCCGAAGCCGCTGCCGCCATCGATCAGGTCGTCGCCGGCGCCGCCGTCGATGACCGAATTGCCTGCGCTCCCGGTCAGCACATCGTTGAACGCCGACCCGACGAGATTTTCGATGCCCGTCAGCGTATCGCTGCCGCTGCCGCCGGTCGCCTGCGCCGTGAGACTCGCGAGGTTCACCGTCACACCCCCGCCTGCGGCAGCATAGGTGGCGGTATCCACGCCGGCGCCGCCATCGAGCCGGTCGTCTCCCGCGCCACCGGCGAGCAGGTCGTTGCCATTGGCGCCGGACAACGTGTTCGCACCGCCGTCACCGGTCAGCGTGTCGGCAAAGCCGGAGCCGATCAGCGTCTCGATCGAAACCAGCACGTCACTGCCGCCACCACCGCTCGCCAGGCCGGTCGCGAGGCTTGCGACGACCGCGGACGTCGCCGTGTCGAAGCGCGCGGTGTCGATGCCGTCGCCCCCGTCGAGACGATCATTGCCGGCACCACCGAACAGCAGATCGTTGCCCGCGCCGCCGGTCAGGATATTGGCGCCCGTCGTGCCGGTCAGGCTGTCGTCGAACCCGCTGCCGGTCACATTCTCGAAGCCGAGGATGATGTCGTTGCCGCCACCGCCGGTCGTCTGCGTCGAGGTTCGGGTGAGATCGATCGTCACCCGCGCGGCGGCGTTGGCATAGGTCAAAGTATCGATGCCGCTACCGCCGGACAAAGTGTCGGCGCCGGTGCCGGTCCCGCCATCGATCAGGTCGTCGCCGCCGCCGCCGTCGAGACTGTTGGTCGCGGCATTGCCGATCAACACGTCGGCAAACGCCGATCCGGTCAGGTTTTCGAAGCCGGTCAGCGTATCGGTGCCCCCGCCCCCGGTCGACTGGGCGCCGAGGATGGCCAGACTCGCCGTCACCGCGGACGTTGCGGAAGCGAAGCTGGCGGTGTCGATCCCGGCACCGCCGTCGAGCAGATCGTCGCCGGCGCCGCCATCGATCACGTCATTGCCGTTGCCGCCGGTGAGCATATTGCTCGCCGCGTCGCCGGTCAGCATGTCGGCGAAGGCCGAACCCAGCACCACCTCGATCGCGACCAAAGTGTCGTTGCCCGCGCTCCCGCTCGCGCTGCCGGTCGCCAGATTGACGACGACCGCCGCGGTCGCTGCACCATAGCTGGCGGTGTCCCGGCCCGCGCCGCCATCGAGACCGTCATTGCCGACGCCGCCCGCCAGCACATCGTCGCCGATCCCGCCGACGAGAAAATTCGCGCCGCCATTGCCGGTCAGCATATCGTCGAAACCGGAACCGATCAGGCCCTCGATATTGCTCAACGTGTCGGAACCGACGGCCCCGGTCGCCTGGGCGGTTCCGACCGCGATACTGACCGTCACGGCGGAACCGGCGCCCGCGTAGACGGCGAAATCGACACCGTCGCCACCATTGATCGCGTCATTGCCGAGACCGCCCTCGATCCGGTTCGCCCCGGCATTGCCGACCAGTTGATCGTTGAACGCGGATCCGAGCAGAGTCTCGATGTCGACCAGCGTGTCCGAACCCTCGCTGCCCGACGACAGGCCGGTCGCCAGATTGACGTTCACCGCCGCGGCCGCGGCGCTGTAATCGGCAAGATCGATGCCGCTGCCGCCGGCCAACGCGTCGTTGCCCGCACCGCCCACCAGCACATCGTCGCCGTCATTGCCGTTCAGCGCATCGGCGCCGATACCGCCGAACAGCATGTCCAGCCCGGCGCCGCCCGAAAGGATGTCGTTGCCGTCCTCGCCCTGCAGCAGATCGTCAGCGGCCTCGCCGTTCAGCCGGTCGTCGCCGTCGCCACCACGCGCCGTGTCGGCGCCATCGCCGGCGTTGATCAGATCATTGCCGCCGCCGCCGAAAATCGCATTGCTGGCGGCATCGCCGGTCAGCGTATCGCCGAACGCCGAACCGCGCAGATTCTCGAAGCCGATCAGCTTGTCGCTGCCGGCGCCGATCGTCTCCTGATTATTGCCCTGCAGCGCGAGGCTGACGGTCACCGCCGCCGTCGCGCCCGCATAGGAGGCGGTGTCGACCCCGGCCATGGCGTTCAGCACGTCGGCGCCCGCGCCGCCTTCGATGACATTGTCGCCGGCATCGCCGGTCAGCCCGTCGTTGAACGCGCCGCCGGTCAGATGCTCGATGCCGGTCAGCGTATCGACGCCGGCACTTCCCGAGACCACCCCGGTCGTGAGGTTGACGGTAACGCCCGAGAGCGCCGTGCGATAGCTCGCCGTATCGCTGCCGGTGCCGCCATCGATCTGGTCGTTGCCGGCACCGCCGCCGAGAACGTCGTCGCCATTGCCGCCCGTGATCAGATCGACTTCGGCCCCGCCGGTGATGACGTCGTTGCCGTCGCCGCCACCGATCTGGAGCGCATTGCCGCTCGACAGCGCCGCGGCGGTCAGGCCCGAGAGATCGACGCGGTCGTCGCCGGTCGTGCCGGACAGCACGCTGCCGGCGGCGATCGATTCGAAACCGCCGAAGCTGGCACCGGCCGATGCGCCATCGAAAATGACATTTTCGAATGCCAGCACGTCGTTGACTCCGGCACCGCCCTGCACCGATCCGCCGAGCGTGGCGGTCGACGTCAGCCGCACTTGATCGTCACCAGCACCGCCATCGATGCCGTCGCCGGCACCCGTGCTGACGATGACGTCGTTGCCGTCACCGCCGGCCAGACCGTTGGTGCCCGCGCCGCCGGCGAGCGTATCGCTGCCTGCCCCGCCCGACAGCGTGTCGTTGCCGCCGTCGCCGGCGATCTCGTCGCGCTCCGCACCGCCGGTCACGACGTCGTTGCCGTCACCGGCGGAAATCTCGAGGACATTGCCGGTCGAAAGCGAAATCGCCGTCATCGCCGCGAACGAGAGGCTGTCATTGCCCGACGAACCGACGATGAAGCTGCCCGCGATGATCGCCTCGAAGCCGCTGAAACTCGCACTGCCGAAGGTCGCGCCGGCGAAGTACAGCGAATCGCTCGCCCCCGCGCCGCCCTGCGACGATCCGCCGAGAACCGCGCCGCCGTTGAACTGGACCAGGTCGTCGCCATCACCGGCGTCGATGGTGTCGCCGACGCCATCGCTGTAGATGCTGTCGCTGCCGGCACCGCCGTTGAGGGTGTTGGTGCCGGCGCCGCCGTAAAGACTGTCATCGCCGCCGCCGCCGGACAGGGTGTCGTTGCCGCCTTCGCCTTGGACGCTGTCGCGCTCGGCGCCGCCGATCACATTATCGTCGCCGTCGCCGGTGCCGATCTGGAGAACAGAGCTGGCAGCGAGCGACGCGGCAATCATGCCTGACAGATCGAGGCTGTTATTGCCGGCAGACCCCACGATCGCGCTGCCCGCGGCAATCGCCTCGAACCCGCTTATGCTGGCGCTGCCGAAGACCGCACCGCCAAAGTACAGCGTGTCGCCGGTGCCGTCGCCGCCCAGCACCGTTCCGCCAAGAATGGCAGCGGCGTTGAACTGGACGGAGTCGTCGCCCGCCCCGCCGTCGACCCTGTCGCCGACGCCGTCACTGACGATTGTGTCGTTGCCGGCACCGCCGTTCAGGACGTTGGTTCCGGTGCCGCCATAAAGCGTGTCGTCGGCGACTCCGCCGGAGAGCGTATCGTCGCCACCATCGCCGCTGATGCTGTCCCGCTCGGCGCCGCCAGTGACCGTGTCGTTGCCGTCGCCGGCGCCGATCTGGAGCACGTTGCCGGTCGAAAGCGCGCTGTCGGCAAGGCCCGAGAGATTGAGCGTGTCGCCCCCCGACGTACCGGTGATCGAACTGAACGCACCAATGGCTTCGAACCCGCCGAAACTGGCGCTCGCCGAGGCGCCGTCGAACACGGCGTCGTCGAAGTACAGCACGTCGCCAGCACCCGTGCCGCCCTGAACCGATCCTCCGAGCAGCGCACCGGCATTGACCTGGACATAATCATCGCCGGTGCCGCCATCGACGGCATCGGCCGTGCCGTCGCTGTAGATCGCGTCGTTGCCGTCGCCGCCGGTCAGCATGTTGGTGCCGACGCCGCCATGGAGGCTGTCGTCGGCGGCCCCGCCCGACAGCGTGTCGTTGCCGCCGTCGCCGCTGATGGCGTCCTGTTCGGCCCCGCCGCTGACGCTGTCGTCGCCGTCGCCGGTGGCGATCTGCAGCACATAGCTGGTGGACAGTGACGTCGCGACCATTCCGAGCAGGTCGAGACTGTCGTTGCCGGCGGATCCCGAAATCATACTGCCGGACGCGATCGCCTCGAACCCGCCGATACTGGCGGTGCCGAAGATCGCGCCGCCGGAATAGAAAATGTCGCCGGCTCCCGCGCCACCCGCGATCGAGCTGCCGAGCGTCGCACCGGAACCGAGCTGGACAGTATCGTCGCCCGCGCCACCGTCGATCGTGTCGCCAAATCCGTCGCTATCGATCGTGTCGTTGCCGTCGCCACCGGTCAGGGTGTTGGTGCCGGTTCCGCCATACAGCGAATCGTCGCCGGCGCCGCCAGCCAGCATGTCGTCGCCGCCGTCGCCGCCGATGCTGTCGCGTTCGGTGCCGCCGGTCACGCTGTCATTGCCGTCGCCGGCCGTGATTCCGAGGTCATTGCCGGTCGATAGTTCGACCGCGGTCAATCCCGAAAGATCGAGGCTGTCGTTTCCGGACGTGCCATTAATCGTGCTGCCCGATGCGATCGCTTCGAACCCGCCGAAAGTGGCGCTGCCCGACGTGCCGTCGAAGCTGGCCCCGCCCGAATAGAAGGTGTCGATGCCGGCACCGCCCTGGATCGATCCGCCGAAAATGGCACCGGAATTGACCTGGACATAATCGTCGCCATTGCCGCCATCGATCCCGTCGCCGCTGCCGTCGCTGTAGATCGTATCGCTGTCGTCACCGCCCGACAGGCCGTTCGTGCCGGCCCCGCCATAGAGCGTGTCGCTGCCGACGCCACCGGACAGCGTGTCGTTGCCGCCGTCGCCGGTGACGAGGTCCTGTTCGGCGCCGCCCTTCACTGTATCGTTGCCGTCACCGGTCGCGATCTGCAGCACGTTGCTGGTCGACAGAGCGGTCGCGATCATGCCGAGCAGATCGAGCGTGTCATTGCCGGCCGAACCGGCGATCGTGCTCCCGGACGCGATCGCCTCGAAGCCGCCGATCGTGGCGCTGCCGAAGATCGCGCCGCCGGCATAGAGCGTGTCGTTGGTTCCCGCTCCGCCGGCGATCGATCCGCCGAGCACCGCGACCGCGTTGAGCTGGACATAGTCGTCGCCCGCGCCGCCATCGATCGTGTCGCCGCTGCCGTCGCTGGTGATCGCGTCGTTGCCGTCGCCGCCGCCCAGCGTGTTGGTCCCTGCGTCGCCGGACAGATTGTCGTTGCCGCCACCGCCGGCGAGCAGATCATTGCCTTCGCCGCCAATGACGACGTCCTGCTCCGCACCGCCCGTCACGCTGTCGGCCCCGTCTCCGGCGGTGATCTGCAGGATGTTGCTGGTCGACAGCGCCGTCGCGCTCAGGCCCGCGAGATTGAGAGTGTCATTGCCCGACGTGCCGACGATCGTGCTGCCCGCGGCGATCGCCTCGAATCCGCCGAAGCTGGCACTGCCCGACGTGCCGTCGAAGATAGAGTTGTCGAAATACAGATTGTCGTTGGTGCCGACCCCGCCCTGCACGACTCCGCCGATGATCGCCGTCGTCCCGAACTGGACGAGATCGTCGCCGGCACCGCCATCGAGATTGTCGTCGACGCCGTCGCTGATGATCGAATCATCGCCATCGCCGCCGGTCAGCGAATTGGTGCCGGCCCCGCCATAGAGCGCGTCGTTGCCGATGCCGCCGAACAGCGAGTCGTTGCCGCCAAGACCGCTCAGCGAGTCGTCGCCGCCAAGACCGTTGATCGTGTCCGCTGCGATGCCGTTCTGATCTCCGATGATATTATCGGCATCAGGCGTACCATTATAGGTTGGCATGTCTCGAACTCCCCCAGCAACACGAACTGTCGGTGGACAGGCGCCGTCGCGAAGAGGAAGTCAATCGGCAAGCGGCAGCTTGCGATTGACAACTTTGCACTTGGATCGGTTCGCTCGTGCAATCACCGGCGTTTCAAGCGCATTTCCGCAAATGTTGCCGAAAAGTCGACGAATTGAAATCGATATCATAGCATTATTGTGCCCGTGCGATCCGACACGCCACCAGCATAGCACGCGCTAAACGCGCGGCCGCCGGAACGGATACAGGAATTGCGCGACATAGCCCTGCGGCACCCGTTCGGGCACGCCATAGCCGTTCGGCCAACGGCCCTTGGGGAAATGAAAGGTGCCGAACACTTTGTCCCATAGCGGAAAGTGGATGGCGAAGTTCACGTCGACGGCTTCCGGTTCGAGACCATGATGCCAATGGTGGAAGCGCGGCGTGGCCATGACATGGCCGAGCCGGTCGAAATCGCCGCGCAGATTGGCGTGGAGCAGCGACGAATAGACATAGACGATGCCGATATAGATCTGCAGCGCGGTGGGCGTGAACCCCAGCGTCATCATCGGGATCGCAGTCACCCCGCGCAACGCCACGATCTCGAAGAAATGCATCCGCGCGCCGGCCAGCCAGTCCATCGCCTTCGCCGAATGATGGACCGCATGGAAGCCCCACAGGAACGGCACGCGATGGAAGGCGCGGTGGAACCAGTATTGGACGAAGTCGGTCAGCAGCATGATCTCGATCACCTGCAGCACCAGCGGCTGCCCGCCGACGAGCGCGCGGAACCCCTCGAACCCGCCGCTTTGGCCGAGCACCACCTTCGACGGCGCGAAGGCGAGGAAGGTCAGCGCCTGCACCATCATCGAGCTGATCAGATAATAGAACAGATCCTCGCGCCACTCGGTCCGGAACAGCCTTTGCCTGGCGTTGTGCGGCAGCAGCCGCTCGATCGGCGCGAACAGCAGACCGGTCAGCACCAGATTGAGCACGAAGAAATCGACGCCGAAGAAAATGCCCCAGCTGCGCACCTCCTGCGCTTCCGCGCCCGCGCCGCCGAGCAGGCCCGCCCCTAGCGCCAGTGCCAGCGCGGCAAAGCCGAGCGCCTTGCGCGGCCGCAGCAGCAGGCTGACGATCGCCAGGCCATAAGCGCCGAGGATCAGCACGTGGATCAGCGGCCGGAAGCCGTTCCAGTCGCGCACCGCCATCAGTTCGGGCGTGCCCAGCCAGCCCGGATAGCGCAAGACCAGCACCATCCCGAACCCGGCGCCCGCGAGCAGCAGTGCGAAGAAGCCGGCGAACCAGCCGGTACCGAACCCGCGCGCCTCGATCGGCGCCTCGAGATCTTTTTTGAGTGACTTCAGAAAACCCGGCATGTCCGCAACCCCCGATCCGACAGTGGCACCGGCATAGCATCGCAGCCAAAGCGACGCGACCCGAACCGGACACGAAGAAAGCGCGCCAACCCCGGAGGGTCGACGCGCTTTCGAGCAGCTCCCGATTGCGGCCGCCACGTGGGGGACGACGGCTGCGTCCAGAAGCGGCTTACAGGATGAAGTCGGTCGCGGTCAGCGGCGCAGCACTCGTCACCATGATGCCGAAGTCGGCGGCGCCATCGCCGTTGACGTCGCCCTGGACCAGAAAGCCGCTGCCCGACGCCGTCGAGATCAGTTGCCCGGCGGCGTGGGTGAACGCCGCGACCAGAGTGAAGCTGTTGTCGCCGCCGCCGGCGATCGCGTCGATCCCCGCCAGGTCGATCCGGTCTCCGGCCGCGCCGCTGAAGTCGGCAACGCGATCCGCCTGGAGGACGCTCGCCGCCGTATCCTGCACGGTCTCGAAGACGAACCGGTCGGCGCCGGCGCCACCCGACATCGTATCCCGGCCGGTGCCGCCGACGATGATATCGGCACCGGCATTGCCGTAGAGCGCGTCGATGCCGCCGCCGCCGCGCAGCGTATCGGCACCGCCTTTGCCGTTCAGGCGATTGTCGAACATGTTGCCGATCAGCGTCAGGCCGGTATCCACCTGTGCGGTGACCTGTTCGATCGCCATGCTGTCGGACAAGGTGTAGTTGCCGGAAGTGACGATCGTGTCGGAACCCGACGCCCCACCGAAGGCCTCGACGATCGTGTCGATCGGACCCTCGACATAATAGGTATCATTGCCGTCACCGCCCTTCAGCGTGTCGCTGCCGGGACCGCCGGTCAGCTGATCGTTGCCGAGGCCACCGTCGAGCGTGTCGTTGCCGACCCCGCCGTCGAGCTTGTCGTCGCCGTCATTGCCGAACAGCATGTCGTCGCCATTGTCGCCGCGGACGATGTCGTTGCTGGCACCGCCCTCCATCGTGTCGTTGCCGTTGCCGCCGGACAGCGAGTCGACGCCATCGAGTCCGCGGATCGTGTCGTTGCCGCCACCGCCGGTGATGCCGTTGTCGAGTTCGTTGCCGATCAGCACGGCACCGGTGTTCGAGATGTCGGTCAGCAGCTCGACATAGACGCCGGCCGCGAGCGTATAATTGCCGCGTGCCTGGACTGTATCGATACCTTCGCCGTCGACTTCCTGGATGATGTCGCCGAAGTCGACGACATAGGTATCGTTACCGGCGCCGCCGCGCAGCGTATCGAGGCCGGCCTCACCGTCGAGACGGTCGTCGCCGGCACCGGCGATCAGCAAATCGGCACCGTTTCCACCGCGCAAACTGTCGTTGGCGGCGCCACCATCGAGCGTATCGTCACCATCGTCGCCCCAGAGCTGGTCGGCATCGGCACCTCCCTCCAGGCTGTCGCTCCCGGCCCCGCCATGGATCGCATCGGTGCCGCCAAGGCCGCGCAGGATGTCGTTGCCACCGGCACCGTAGATCTGGTTGCCCAGCGAATTGCCGGTCAGCGTCAGGCCGGTGTTCACATTGGCCCGGAGGATTTCGGTAAAGACGCCCTCGGACAATGTGTAATTGCCGTTGGCGAGCACCGTATCGATACCGGCCCCGGCGGCTTCTCGATCGTATCGGCCTGGCTTTCGACGACATAGATGTCGTTGCCCGCGCCGCCGCGCAGGAGGTCGCTGCCGTTCTGGCCTTCGAGGCGATCGTCTCCGGCCTCGCCGATCAGGATATCGTTGCCGTCGCCGCCATAGATCAGATCGCCGCTGTCGCCACCGTAGATCGTGTCGATGCCGCCACCGCCGGCCAGCGTATCGGCGCCGCCCAGGCCATAGATCGTATCGTCGCCCGCGCCGCCATCGATACGATTGTCGAACTGATTGCCGGTCAGCGTGACCCCGGTCGCCGAGATCGAGGCGAGCCGCTCGACCGAGATGGTGTCCGCCAGCGTGTAGCTGATCCGCGTCTGGATCTGGTCGTAGCCCTGGCCGTCGGCCTCGACCACCAGATCGCCGACATTGTCGACGATATAGACGTCGTCGCCGATCCCGCCGGTCAGCGTGTCGGCGCCGGTGCCGCCATCGAGCCGGTCGGCGCCGTCCTCGCCATACAGCGTGTCGTTGCCCGATCCGCCCAACACGACATCGTCGTTCGCACCGCCATAGATGATGTCGGCGCCGGCGCCGCCGTTGAGCGCGTCGTTGCCGGCCAGGCCATGGATGGTGTCGTTGCCGACATTGCCGGTGATCGTGTTGTCGAACTGGTTGCCGATCAGCGTCAGACCGCTGGTCGTGTTGGCAACCAGCCGCTCGACATGGACATCATCGCCCAGCGTATAGTCGACGCTCGTCTGGATCGTGTCGTTGCCGCCATTATTGCCTTCGACCACGACGTCGCCGGCACTGTCGACATAATAAATGTCGTCACCCAGGCCACCCGTCATCGTGTCGTTGCCGGTTCCGCCGTTGATCAGGTCGTTGCCGTCGCCGCCGAGAAGAGTGTCGTTGCCGGCACCACCCAGCAGCGTGTCGTCACCGGCGAGGCCGGAGATCGTGTCGGCACCCGCGCCGCCGGTGATGCCGTTGTTGAGCTCATTGCCGGTCAGCGACAGGCCGGCGCCGGATCCGGCGGTCAAATTCTCGACATTGCCACCGGCAGCCAGCGTGTAATCGATGCTCGAGACGACGGTATCGTTGCCGCCGCCTGCCAGTTCGGTGACCGTGTCGCCCGCGTTGTCGACATAATAAATGTCGTTGCCCGCGCCGCCGGTCATCGCATCGGCGCCGGTGCCGCCGTCGATGATGTCATTGCCCGTACCGCCATCGATACTGTCGTCGCCGGCACCGCCCGACAGCGTATCGTCGCCGCCCAGACCCGAAATCATATCGGCGCCGCCACCGCCGATGATGACGTTGTCGAAGGCGTTGCCGGTCAGCGACAGGCCGGCATTGGTGCCGGCGCGCAATGTCTCGACATTGGCGTCGTCGGCCAGCGTATAGTCGATCGCCGCGACGATCGTGTCGGCGCCTTCGCCGCTCGCTTCGTTCACCACGTCGCCGGCGTCATCGACATAATAGGTGTCGTTGCCGGTGCCGCCGCTCATCGTGTCGGCACCGGTGCCGCCATCGATGCTGTCGTCGCCGGCGCCGCCGAGAATGACGTCGTCGCCCGCGCCGCCGACCAGCGTGTCGTTGCCGGCGAGACCCGAGATCGTGTCGTCGCCGCCGGCCCCGGTGATCACATTGTCGAAGCCATTGCCGGTGAGCGAAAGATCGTCATCGGAGCCGGCGCCGAGATTCTCGACATTGCCGCCGTCCGACAGCGTATAGTCGATCGTCGAGACGATCGTGTCGTTACCGCCACCCGCGCCTTCGTCGACCACGTCGCCGGCGCTGTCGACATGATAGATGTCGTCGCCGGTGCCACCCGTCATATCGTCATCACCGGCGCCACCGTCGAGCACATCGTCGCCCGCGCCGCCGACCAGGATGTCGTTGCCGGTGCCGCCGTCGACGTCATCGTTGCCGGTGCCGCCGTCGATCGTGTCGTCGCCCGCGCCACCGACCAGCGTGTCGTTGCCGCCGAGGCCCGAGATCGTGTCGTCGCCGCCGGCCCCGGTGATCACATTGTCGAAGGCATTGCCGGTCAGCGTGAGATCGTCGTCGGAGCCCGCGCCGAGATTCTCGACCTCGCCACCGTCGGACAGTGTATAATCGATCGTCGAGACGATCGTGTCGTTACCGCCGCCCGCGCCTTCGTCGACCACGTCGCCCGCGCTGTCGACATAGTAAGTATCGTTGCCCGCGCCGCCGGTCATCATGTCGTCGCCGGCACCGCCGTCGAGGACATCGTCGCCGGGGCCGCCGAACAATATGTCGTTGCCGTCGCCGCCGTCGATATTGTCGTTGCCGGTGCCGCCGTCGATCGTGTCGACGCCGGCGCCGCCGGTCAGCGTGTCGTCGCCGCCGAGACCGGAGATCGTGTCGTCACCGCCGGCACCGGCGATGATGTTGTCGAAACTGTTACCGGTCAGCGTCAGATCGTCGTCGGAGCCGGCGGTCAGATTCTCGATATTGCCGTTTTCGGTCAGCGTGGTGTCGAACGGGGTGACGATCGTGTCGTTACCGCCGTTCGGCTGTTCGATGACGACGTCGCCGGGACTGTCGACGATGAATATATCGTCGCCGTCGCCGCCGGTCATGACATCGTCGCCGGCACCGCCGTCTAGCACGTCGTTACCACCATTGCCGTTGACGACGTCATTGCCGTCGCCGCCGTCGAGCGTGTCGTCGCCCTCGCCGCCTGAGAGCGTATCGGTGCCGGTGCCACCGTCGAGAACGTCGTTGCCGCCATTGCCGTTGATCGTGTCGTTGCCGCCCATGCCGGACAGTGTATCGTCGCCCTCGCCGCCGTTGAGCGTGTCGTTGCCGCCGGCTCCCGTCAGCGTGTCGTCGCCGTCGCCGCCGTTGATCGTGGTGGTATCGTCCGATGGCGCGGTGATGACGTCGTCACCCGGCGTGCCGTCGATGACGGGGAATTCATCGACGTTGGTCAGGTTGATCGTGATCGTCTTGTCGAGGAACTGACCGCCGGAATCGGTCGCGCGGACGGTGATCGAATAGCTCGCCTGGGTCTCGAAATCGAGTCCCGCACCCGCCAGCACGGTAATCGCGCCGGTCGCGGCATCGACCGCGAAGCGGCCGCCCGCATTGGCGGTCAGCGCATAGGTGAAGGGTCCCCCGCCGGCATCGACCGCGGTCACTGTGCCGACCAGCGTGCCGGCACCGGAATTCTCCGGAACGTTGGAATCGTCGATGGTGATATCGGTCGGCGCCGCATCGAGGATCAATTTCTGCGAAACGATCGCGAGATTGCCCGTGATCGGCGTCTCCCACGACACCACGATCGACCCGTCGGCCTGCACCGCGACCGTCGGGTGGAGTTGCGAACTGGTCGTTCCCGTGTTGATGCGGACATCGTCACCCACCTTGTTGCCGGCGGCGTCGAACGACTGGGCGACGATCGCCGTACCGCTGACGTCGCCGAACGCGCCGCTCGCATCCTCGAACACGACGATGAAGCCGCCATCGCCGAGATCGGCGATCGCCGGCCGGGTCTGCGCGCCGAAGGGTTCGGTGTTGACGAGGAATTCGCCGCCGACCGCGACGCCCGCCGCGGTGTAGATCTGCCCCCTGATCGCCGTGCCGCTGGTGTCGCCGCCCGAAGCGCTCGCGTCGCTCCAGGTCACGACGAAATTGCCGTTCGACAAGGTCGTGACGCTCGAATCGAGCTGGTTGCCCGCGATCGTGCTGTTGACGCGGAATTCGCCGCCGACCTGCGTGCCGCTGGCATCATAGATCTGTGCGTGGACCGCGAAGCCGTCCGATCCGCCCTCGCCGAGCGTGTGGCTGCTGTCTTCCCAGGTCACGACGAAACCGCCGTTGGCGAGCGCCGTGATCGCCGAGTCCTGCTGGGCATTGGCGGTCTGGGTGTTGACCTGGAACTGATCGCCCACCTTGGCACCGCCGGCGGTGAAGACCTGGGCATCGACGCTCGAGCCATTACCCGACCCGTCGGTCCAGCTGACGACGAAGCCACCGCCGGCCAGTGCGGTGACCGCTGATTCATGCTGCTGGCCGAGCAGCTGGTTGAGCAGGCCACCATTGGCGATGAACTCGCCGCCGACCGCCACGCCGGCGGCGGTGAAGAGCTGTCCGTGGATATTGTCGCCGAGGAGCAGGACGGTGGGATCGGTCCAGGTGACCAGCAGATTACCGTTGGTGAGCGTGGTGATGACAGGCTCGACCTGACTGCCAAGTAATGTCGTATTGACGAGGATCTCGCCGCTCGTCGCCGTGCCATTTTCGTCGTAAATCCGTAATTTTATGCCGGATCCAGACACATCTACCAATGACCCGCTATAGTCTGTCCATGTGACGGCATAGCCACCGCTGTTGAGCGCTGTAATCGACGGCTGCGCCTGATCGTCGCTGTTACTGCTACGAATGGTCTGTTGGCTTCCAACAAGAATCAATAGCGGCATGATAACTTCTCCTGAACCCGGTTGGTCGACATGTTATCGCGCGTTTTCCAGTCAACAGATTCCTACCGGATCTGGTTAACATCAGCCGATGCGTCCGAAATGGGTTTATCTCCCGTCTGCCTGGTTCGGCCGCTCGGCCCGATCGGCGCATGACAGTCCCGCTGCGCTGTGCGACACATATGACCGGCGACACGGGAGGACATCATGATCTGGCTGCTGGCGCTGGCGATCGGGATCATCGCCGGCCTGCGCGTGTTCACGGCACTGGCGGCGATCGCCTGGGCCGGCAGTCTCGGCCGGCTCGACCTCACCGGCAGCTGGCTGGCCTTCCTCGGCTGGCGCTTCACGCCGTGGATCGTGACGCTGTTGGCGCTGGCCGAACTGGTGACCGACCAGTTGCCGTCCACGCCCAGCCGCAAGGTGCCGGCCCAGTTCGGCGCGCGCCTGATCGCGGGCGCGCTGTGCGGTGCTGCGATCGGCCTGCCGATGGGCATCGCACCGGGCGGCGCGGTTGCCGGCATCGTCGGCGCCTTGATCGGCACTTATGGCGGCGCCTGGGCGCGCGGACGCCTGGCGACTGCGTTCGGCAGCGACCGCCCCGCCGCGCTGATCGAGGATGCCGTCGCGATCGGCGGCGCGCTGGCGATCCTGGCCGCGCTGTGACCCGCGCATTCGACGCGATCGTCGTCGGCGCCGGCCAGGCCGGCCCCGCACTGGCCGGCCGGCTGACCGATGCGGGCATGACGGTCGCGCTGGTCGAGCGCCATCTGGTCGGCGGGACCTGCGTCAACACCGGCTGCATGCCTACCAAGGCACTGGTCGCGAGCGCCTATGCCGCCCATCTCGCGCGCCGCGCATCGGATTTCGGCGTGACGATCGGCGGCCCCGTCTCGGTCGACATGAAGGCGGTCGCGGCGCGGGCGCACAAGGTGACGACCGACGCGCGTGGCCGCAACGAAGCCTGGCTGCAATCGATGGCGCGGCTTACCTTCATCCGCGGCCATGCCCGCTTCGAGGCGCCCGACGTGCTGAGCGTCGGCGACGAGCGGCTGACCGCGCCCCGGATATTCCTCAACGTCGGCGGCCGCGCGGCGATTCCGGACATGCCGGGCGTCGGTGACGTGCCGGTGCTGACCAACGCGTCGATCGTCGCACGCGATACGCTGCCCGAGCATCTGATCGTGGTCGGCGGCAGCTATATCGGCCTCGAATTCGCCCAGATGTATCGCCGCTTCGGTGCCGCGGTGACGATCGTGGAGAAGGGACCGCGCCTCGTCGGCCGCGAGGATCCCGACATCTCGGCGGCGATCCGCGACATATTGGAGGCCGAAGGCATCATCATCCGCACCGATGCGGAATGCATCGGCTTCGCCCCTCATCAACACGGCGTCGCCGTCGGCGTCAGTTGCTCATCGGGAGAGCCCGAAGCGATCGGCAGTCATGTCCTGCTTGCGGTCGGCCGGCGCCCGAACACCGACGATCTGGGCCTCGACAAGGCCGGCGTCGAGACCGACACGCGCGGCTATATCAAGGTCGACGATCACCTTGCGACCAATGTCGCCGGCATCTGGGCGCTCGGCGACTGCAACGGCCGCGGCGCCTTCACCCACACCGCGTGGAACGATTATGAGATCGTCGCCGCCAATCTGCTCGACGGCGAGGACCGCAAGCTCAGCGACCGGATCCTCGGTTATGCGCTCTACATCGATCCGCCGCTCGGCCGCGTCGGCATGACCGAGACCGAAGCGCGCAAGTCCGGCCGCCCGCTGACCGTGGCGAAGCGGCCGATGACGCGCGTCGGCCGCGCGGTCGAGAAAGGCGAGACGCAGGGTTTCATGAAACTGGTCGCCGATGCGGAAACGAAGCAGATCCTCGGCGCGACGATCCTCGGCACCGGCGGCGACGAGGCGATCCACGGCGTCCTCGACATGATGAACGCCGCCCAGCCGCACGAGGTGCTGCGCTGGGCGGTGCCGATCCATCCGACGGTGTCGGAACTGATCCCGACCTTGATCGGGGATTTGGTGCCCGTTTCGAAACAGTGAATCCTTATCCCTCTACCGCTTGCGAGAGAGGGAAAGACGCCGAAGGCGGCGAGGGTGAGGGCGCGAAGGGCGAGACCCGCACGGGCCCTCACCCTGGCCCGCTGCGCGTGCCTGTCCCTCTCCCGCAAGCGGTAGAGGGCCTTTTTTCAGAACGAGAGCTTGATCGTGCCGCCCCAGGTCCGCTCGTCGCCCGGCGTGCCGGCGATCAGGCCGACATTGCCGGGTGCCACCTGCAGCAGTTCGATATAGTTGACGTCGAAGGCGTTGCGCACCCAGCCGAAGACGTCGAAATTGTCGCCGCGGAAGCCCGCACGGAAATTGGTCAGCGCATAGCCCTTCACCTCGGTGTAGATCGACGGCGATGCGTTCGAGTTCCAGTGCGAACGGTAATTGCCATCGACGCCGACATAGACCTGGCCTTCCTTGTCGAGCAAAGTGAGCGGCTGGTTGACTTCGGCGCCATAGGAGAACGCCCATTTCGACACGCCGGGCAGTTGCTGGCCGGAGATGTCGCACTGCCGCGGGCTGGCCGTATTGGGGACGCCGGCGTTCGAATAATCGGCCGGCACGTCCTTCGGCTGGAGCGTACCACCGGAAAGCTCGGGCGGGCACGGCGCGTTGGTGAACTTCTTGTACTTGGCGTCGGTGTAGGCAGCGTTGGCATAAGCGGTGAAGCGATCGCTGGTGCGGATCTTGAAGTCCGCCTCGACGCCCTGCGAAACGACCTTCTGCGCGTTGGCGAGATAGCCGCGCACCGTACCGAACTGGCCGCCGTTCACCGTCGCCTGGAAATTCTTGATCTCGGTGCGGAAGGCCGTGAGGTTGAAGGTCGCCCGGCGATCCCAGAACGAGGTCTTGAGACCGACCTCGAAATGATTGACCGATTCCGGTTTCACCGTGCTCGCGGAGAGGTCCGGAACGTTTTCCGTGGTGAGCGGCAGGCCGTTCTGGTTGATGCCGACGGTCTTGAAGCTCTTCGCATAGGTCGCGTAGGCGAGGATATCCGGCGTGAGCTTGTAGTTCACGTTGAAGTCGTAGCTGAAGTTCCAGTCGCTGACCGAGGGACTGGTGGTCTGCGGCTGATAGATGCCGCACTGCGCCGCCAGCGCGCCGGTCAAGCCGCCCACCGGCGGAATGCAACTGATCACCTGACCGGCGCCGTTGGTCACTACGCGATCATAGAAGCCGGACTTCTTGTCATAGTTGATGCGGATGCCCGGCTGAATGGTCAGTTCGGGCGTGACCTTCCAGGCCACCTGGCCGTACAGCGCGCCGCTGGTGGATTTGAGGAACTGGGTGTTCGTCGCAGTCAGCCCGTTGAGGGCGCCATTCGACGCCTGAGTACCGGTCAGGCTCCAGCGGCTGGCGTCGGAACCCTGCTGCTCGACGCCCTGCGTGTCGATCCGCTGCTTGAAGCCGAACAGGCCGGCGACGAAGTCGATCTTCTCGCTCTCGTAATTGTAGCGGAATTCCTGACTGTACTGGTCCTGCTGCGAGGGGTTCTGCGAGCGCGCGACGATCGACAGGCCGGTGAAGTCCCGGTCGTTCTTGGGCTTCCAGTCCCAGAAGCGCCAGGCGGTGATCGACGTGAACGTACCCGGACCGACGTCCCATTTGATCTTCGCCGAAACGCCGCCGATCTTGTTGCCTGCGTTGAGTTCGCTGTCGAGATCGGTCAGGCGATCATAGACGTTGCGGCTGGGGACCGCATAGTTGCGCCCGGGGTTGGCCAGGTTGGCCGCCGCGACCAGCGCATCATATTGGCGGGTCAGCACGCGCTGCGTGGTGCCGACGCGGACGAAGGCGGTGCCGCAGCACTCGGGATCTTGCCGGCTGAAGTCGCCCGACAGCGTGACGCTGAGATCGTCGTTGGGCTGGAACAGCAGCTGGCCCCGGATGCCGAGATTGTCCTGCTCGTTGATCCAGCGCTGGCTGGTGACGTTGTAGAGCGTGCCGCGGCGGCTGGTCGTGGCGACGGCGATGCGCGCGGCGACGGTGTCCGACAGCGGACCGGATACGGCGGCCTTGCCCTGCTTGAGATTGAGGTTGCCGGCCGTGAGCTCGGCGCGGGCTTCGAAGTCGAAGGTCGGCTGGTTGGTGGTGATGTTGATCGCACCGGCGGTGGTGTTCTTGCCGTAGAGCGTGCCCTGCGGACCGCGCAGCACTTCGACCTGGGCGACGTCGAGGAAGTCGAAGGTCGCGGCGGCGACGCGTGAGTTGTAGACGTCGTCGACATAGATGCCGACGCCCTGTTCGAAGCCGTCGCTGGTCAGGCCGAACGGCACGCCGAGACCGCGGATGTTGACCGAGGTGTTGCGCGGGTTCGAGGTGTAGACCTGCAAGGTCGGCGCAAGCTGCTGCAGCTTGACGATGTTGAAGTTGCCGGTGGCCTCGATGCTGTCACCCCGGATCACCGAGATCGCCAACGGCACGTCCTGCGCCGTTTCCTTGCGTCGGCGGGCGGTGACGATGATCACATCGCCGCGGCTCTGCGTATCACCCTCGGCGGCAGCATCGGCAGGCGCGGCAGCATCGGCCGGCGCAGCGGTATCGGCCGGCGCCGGAGCGACCTCGGCGAAAGCGGGCGTCGCCGCGAACGCGGCGGACAGCAGCAGCAAGGGCTTCAAGCGACGGATCATATAGTTTCCCCTGGACGACGGACGTGCCGACACGACCGCCCCTCCTCATTCTCGAGTAGTCGGCTGGGGATCCTGCTAGTAGGCTAGTTCCCTAGTGTGGAGATAGTTTTTGTTGCCCGGTGGCAAGCCCTTCCCGCCCGGCCGCACGCGCGCACGAAAAAGGGGCCGGAAGCGATGCTCCCGACCCCTGTTGCGAAGCCTGCGGGCCGCGACGGCGTCACTTGCCCTTGAGGGTCAGACCACCGAAGCGCTTGTTGAAGCGCGCGACCTGGCCACCCTGATCGAGCAGACGCTGGTTGCCGCCGGTCCATGCCGGATGGACGGTGGGATCGATGTCGAGCTGCAGCGTGTCGCCTTCCTTGCCCCAGGTGGAGCGGGTTTCGTACACGGTGCCATCGGTCATCTGCACCTTGATCATGTGGTAGTCGGGGTGGATATTCTTCTTCACGTCAAATGGCTCCTGATTGGCCGGTTTCCGACCGGCCGTGGATGCGAACGCGGCCCCTTAGCGGCAGCGGCCGCAAAGGGCAAGTAAACTCCCTCTACCGCTTGCGGGAGAGGGCAGTCAGGCCGGCGGGTCGGCGATCATCGCGGTGAAATTCGCCTGCGCCGCCACCTTGCCGTCGACCAGCGCCTTGCCGGCGAACTTGCACACGCTCGAGCGCTTCTGGACGAATTCGACCTCGAGCCGCAGCAGCACGCCGGGTTCCACCGGCACGCGGAACTTGGCCTCGTCGATCGCCATGAAATAGACGAGCTTGCCCGAACCGGCGAGGCCGAGCGATTCGACCGCGAGGATGCCGGCGGCTTGCGCCAGCGCTTCGACGATCAGCACCCCAGGCATGATCGGACGGCCCGGGAAATGCCCCTGGAAGAAGCTCTCGTTGAAGCTGACCGCCTTGATCGCCGCGATCGACCGGTCGAGGATGATCTCCTCGACGCGGTCGACCAGCAGCATCGGATAGCGGTGCGGCAGCGCTGCGAGGACCCGCTTGATGTCGAGCGGGCCGATCGTCTTCGCTGCCGTCTCGCCGGTCTCGCTCACCGGCCCTGCGGCGCCGGCTTCGCGGGCGTCGCCGGCGCACCCGCACGGGCCTGCGCCGCGCGCGCCGCCAGCTGCTGGATCTGCTGCTGCAGGCCCACCGTCTGACGCGTGGGATTCCAGCCGGCCGGCACGGTCGTGCTGACCGACGGCAGCACGCGATCGAGCTCGGCGGTGATCGCCGGCGTGACGTCGACGGCGTCGGGCGCGTAGATGAACGATTCCGGGGTCAGGATGATCTGGATCTTCCTGTCCGCGATCACCTTGTTCATCGCATCATTATATTTCTGCGTGATCGCCTCGATCGCAAAGCCCTGCGCCTTGAGCGCCGGTTCGGTCAGCCCGTTGATCTCGCGGTCGAGCGTCTGGATCTGGGCGATCGCCGGGGCCTTCGACGCCTGCGCCTTCTGGACCTCGTCCTCCGAGACCTGGCCATCCTTGTTGGTGTCGAGCTGCACGATCAGGCCCTGGCGGGTCTTCTCCTTCGCATCGACCTGATCCATGCTCGGCTTGTAGGTGGTCGCGATCTGCTGGCTGGCGGCAGTGAACGCCTTCGAGCGCGCGATCGCGATCGTCGGGTTGGCGGTAGCGATGCCGGCGACCTGGGCCTGGGCGGCCCCTGCGGCGCCGACCGCGGCGGCGGTGCCGATCGCGAGTTTGAAGATGGTCTTCATCAGAATTGTGTTCCTACATTGAAAGTGAAGAGTTTCGTATCGTCCCCTGGTTCCTTGAGCAGCGCCTTGGCGACGTCGATCCGGAACGGGCCGAACGGCGAATTCCAGTTGACGCCAAAGCCGACCGACAGGCGCGGTTTCCACGTATCGCCGACGAAGCGCTCGAAAAACGGGTTGACCAGATTGCGCGCAGCCGTGTTGGTCTGATCGCCGACGCAGACAGTCTGGCCGCTCGGGATCTGGCCGGTCATGCAGGTCGTCAGCGTGCCGCCGTTCACCTGATCCGCCGGGATCGTGTAGAGCAGATCGCCGGCCGCATTCTTGACCTGGCCGCGATCGATCGGATCCGGCACGCCGTCGCCGTTGGTGTCGGGGAACACCACGAGGTTCGGCGTCTTGACGCCGAACACCGACCCGACCACCGCGAAGATCGACGGCCGCAGGCCAAGCTCGCGCGCGCCGGAACCGAGCGGGATCTCGACCTCGATCCGGCCGAGATAATAGAAGCGGCCGCCGAGCGAATCGTCGACGATGTTGCTCTTGCCCTCGAGCAGATCGTTGGGATCGGCGGTCGTCGTGTCATATTGCAGGCGCTGGACGCGTGGACCGATGCCGCGGATGTCGAAGCCCGGGAATTGCGGCTCGCCGAGGAAGAAGCGGTCGGTGAGGCGGACGGCATCGACGCCGGCGGAACTGCTCTGGAACGGGATGATCGCGCCGCCCTCGAAGCTGACCGAGCCGACGAAGCCGGCGCCCAGGCCCCAATATTTGTCGGCGTCGATCCGGCTCTTCAGATATTTGACGCTGCCGCCGAGGCCGGCGAAATCCTGGCTGAAGACGACGCGCTGGCCCTTGGTCGGCCGGATGCGGTTGTTGAGATTGTCATAGACCAGGCTGTAGCCGATCGACGAGGTCGTCCGTTTGCCGATCGCGTCGCACAGATAACGACCGGCGACGATCGGGTCGCACTCGCCATTGGTGTAATAGGTATCCTTGTCGAGTGTGACGTCGTCGAAGCTCAGGCCATAGCGCGTCGCCAGCGAGATATATTCGGTGATCGGCACGCCCGCGCGCAGCTGGAAGCCGGTCGTGGTCTGCTTGTAGGTCGTGTTGCGATCATTGTTGTTGATGTAATTGAACGAGCTGTAGTCGCGCCGGAAGATATCGCCACCGACCGCGATCGTGCGATCGAACAGATAGGGCTCGGTGAAGCCCAGTTCGACCGACTTCGAATAGCTCGAATAGTTGACGCTCGCGCGCAGTTCCTGGCCCTTGCCGCGGAAATTGCGCTGGCGGATCGAGGCGGCGACGATGAAGCGCTCGAGCGACGAGAAGCCCGCCGAGAGCTGGAGTTCGCCGGTCGACTTTTCCTCGACATTGGCTTCGAGGATGATGCGGTCGGGCGCCGAACCCTGCTTCTGCTCGATCTCCAGTTTCTCCTGGAAGAAGCCGAGCGATTTGATGCGGTCGGCCGAGCGCTTGACGAGGAAGCTGTTGAACGCGTCGCCTTCGGCCAGGCGGAATTCGCGGCGGACCACCTTGTCCTGCGTCAGCGTGTTGCCGTTGATGTCGATGCGCTCGACATAGACGCGCGGCGCCTCGGCGATGCGGAAGGTGATCCCCATCGTCAGCGTGTCCTTGTCACGCTGGAATTCGGGTCCGACTTCGGCGAACGCATAGCCGAACAGGCCGGCCGATTCGGTCAGCGATTCGACCGTGTCCTCGACCTGCTTGGCGTTGTACCAGTCGCCCTTCTTCATCGGCACCGAGCCGACCGACGACGGCTTGAAGTCGCGGATGTCGCTCTCGACCTTGACGTCGCCGAACTTGTAGCGCTTGCCCTCTTCGACGACGTAGGTGACGATGAAGTCGCGCTTGTCGGGCGTCAGTTCGGCGACGCCCGAAACCACGCGGAAATCGGCATAGCCCTTGGTCAGATAGAATTGGCGCAGCTTGGCCTGGTCATAGGCCAGCCGGTCGGGATCATAGCTGTCGCTCGAGCTGAAGAAGCGGAAGAAGCGCGACTGCTTGGTCACCATCTCGGAGCGCAGCTCGCCGTCGCTGAACTCCTGATTGCCGATGATGTTGATCTGGCGGACCTTGGACTTGTCGCCCTCGGTGATCTCGAAAATGATGTCGACGCGATTCTGGTCGAGCGAGACCATCTTCGGTTCGACGGTGGCGGCGAAACGGCCCTGCCGGCGATAGAGTTCGATGATCCGCGCAACGTCGGCGCGGACCTTCGAACGCGTGAAGATCTGCCGCGGCGCGAGCCGGATCTCGGGGCGGATCTTCTCTTCCTTGAGGCGCTTGTTGCCCTCCAGCACGATGCGGTTGATCACCGGATTCTCGCGGACCTGGATCACGATGTCGCCGGTGTCGCCGCCGGCGATCGTCACGTCGGCGAACAGCTCGGTCGCGAACAGGTCCTTCAGCGCCTGGTCGAGCGTTTCGGTGGTGTAGACCTGGCCCGCGCGGAGCTGGATATAGGAGCGGACGGTTTCGGGTTCGAGCCGCTGATTGCCGGACACGCCGATCGAGCGGATCGTGCGGACGACGGCTGGCGGTGCCGCGACAGGCGCGACCGCTGGGGCCGGGGCGGCGGTCGCCGGCGAAGTCGGGGCCGCCGGCGGTGGCGCAGGCTGGGCCGGCGCAGGCTGGGCCGCTTGCGCGAGCAGCGGTGCCGGAATGCCGGCGCACATCGTGCCGACGAGCAGCGCAGCCGCTCGTCGTTTACCGTACCGTTGCTTTTCAGTGACTGTCACGCGTCCCTACCCTTGATTCGAGGCCCTGCCCGATGGAATTCCAGCATATCGCCTCCCCAGACGATCGCTGCCCTGCCCCACTAAACTCAACCGATCAACCCGCCGAGCTTCTCCCAGAGGCCAAAAGACGTCAGATCGTTGAACGTCACCAGCAGCATCAGCGAAGCGAGCAGCGCGAAGCCGCCGCGATAGGCCCATTCCTGCGCCTCGACCGGCACCGGCTTCCGCCGGATCGCCTCGATCGCATAGAAGAAGAGATGCCCGCCATCCAGCATGGGAACTGGCAACAGGTTGATGAATCCGAGGTTAATGGAGACCAGCGCGATCAGGAAGATCACGCTCTCCCAGCCCAGCGACGCCGCCTCGCCGGAGACCTGGGCGATCTTGAGCGGTCCGCCCAGTTCCTTGACCGAGCGGCGGCCGCTGATGACCTGGCCCAGCATGTCGACCATCTGGGTGACGATGCCCCAGGTGCGCTTGACGCCCACGACCGGGGCCTCGATCAGGCTCACCGGCTCGCGCACCGCCGGCGGTGGACGAATGCCGAGCTGGCCCAGCCGATACTCGTTTCCGAAGCGGTCGCGCTCGATCAGCACGGTCGGCATCGCCTGCAGCGACACCCGGCTGCCGGCGCGTTCGACCTCGATCGGCATCGCCGCGATCGGGCGGAAGCGGACGATCCGAAAGACGTCGTCGAACGTATCGACCGACGTGCCCGCGATCGAAACGATGCGATCGCCGACAAGAAGACCGGCGCGGTCGGCCGCGGTTCCCTGCTGGACCTCGGCGACGGTCGGCGGCGTACGCGACTGCCCCTGCACGAAGGCGAAGCAGGAGAGGATCAGGATGGCGAACAGGAAATTCACGATCGCGCCGGCCGCGACGATGATCGCGCGCTGCCACAAGGGCTTGGACTGGAAGGTCTTGGCGCGCTCTTCGGCCGGCAGCGCCAGCCATTCCGCACTGGGCTGGCTCGTGGCGCCCATGTCGCCGGCGAAGCGGACATAGCCGCCCAGCGGCATCCAGCCGAGCTTCCATTGCGTGCCGCGCTTGTCGATCCAGCGGGCGACGCTGTGGCCGAAACCGATCGAGAAGACCTCGGCTTTCACGCCGAAGAGGCGACCGGCGAGATAATGTCCCATTTCGTGGACGAACACGAGTGGACCGATCACGAGGACGAAGGCGAATATCGTCAGCAGGATACCGGGGTTTTCGGTCACGCAGCACTCACTTTCATAACCCCCGCCGCCACGTCCCGCGCGCATCCGTCGATCTCGAACACGTCGTCGAGCGTCACCGGAGCAGGCGGGTCATAGCGTTCGAGTGTCTCGCGCACAATTGCGGCGATTTCGAGGAAGCCGCAGCGCCCGCCCAGAAATGCCGCGACCGCGACCTCGTTGGCGGCGTTCATGATCGCCGGCCGCGCGCCGCCGGCTTCCAGCGCCGACCGCGCGATCGCGAGCGACGGGAAGCGGATCGGATCGGGCGCCTCGAAATCGAGCCGCCCGACGCGGACGAGATCGAGCCGCTGCGCCGGCGTCGGCATCCGGTCGGGCCAGGCCAGCGCATGCGCGATCGGCGTGCGCATGTCGGGCGTGCCGAGCTGCGCCAGCACCGATCCGTCGACATATTCGACCATCGAATGCACCACCGACTGGGGGTGCACGAGGATCTCGATCCGGTCGAGACCGACCGGAAACAGATGGAAGGCCTCGATCAGCTCGAGGCCCTTGTTCATCATCGTCGCCGAATCGACCGAGATCTTGGCACCCATCGACCAGTTCGGATGCTTGACCGCCTGCGCCGGCGTGACGCCGGCCATGCGCTCGCGCGACCACTCGCGAAACGGCCCGCCGCTTGCGGTCAGGATGATCTTCGCGACGCGTTCGGGGGCATCATGGTCGAAGCACTGGAACACCGCATTATGTTCCGAATCGACCGGTAGCAGCGTCGCGCCGGCGCGCCGGGCGACATCGGTCATCAGCGAGCCGGCGCTGACCAGCGCCTCCTTGTTGGCGAGCGCAACCGCGCCGCCCTGTTCCAGCGCGGCCAGCACCGGCGGCAGGCCGGCGCAGCCGACGATCGACGCCATCGTCCAGTCGGCGCCCATCTTCGCGGCCTCGACGATCGCTTCGGCACCGGCGGCCACCTTGATACCGGAGCCGGCGAGCCGCTCGCGCAGCGCGCCATAGCTGGCGGGATCGCCGATCACCGCCAGTCGCGCGCCCGTCGCCCGCGCCGCCCGCGCGAGGCCGTCGACGTCGCGATACGCGGTCAGCGCGACCACCTCGAACCGGTCGGGCGCGCTCGCCAGCAGATCGAGCGTCGACGCGCCCACCGAGCCGGTGGCGCCAAGGATCGTCACGCTCTTCATGGTGGCCGTCATACGGTAATCCCGGCGGCCAGCACCAGCGCGACCAGCACGCTGACCGGCACGAGTCCGTCGAGCCGGTCGAGCACGCCGCCATGACCGGGCAGGATCGTGCCGCTGTCCTTGACGCCGGCATTGCGCTTGAGCGCGCTCTCGAAGAAGTCGCCGGCCTGCGCGAGCACCGCCAGCGGCGCGCTCGCCAGCGCCAGGCCGATCGTCAGGCCGCCCCACAGGTGAAAGGCGAAGCCGGTGGCGAGCGCGGCAAGCATGCCGCCGCCCAACCCGGCCCAGGTCTTGTTCGGGCTGACCGACGGCGCGATCTTGGGGCCGCCGATCAGGCGGCCGGCGAAATAGGCGCCGATGTCGGTCGCCCAGACCACGGCCAGCGTCCAGAACGCCAGCATCAGACCGGACGGCGCGGCGCGGATGAACAGCAGAGCCAGCGCGGGCAGGCCGACATAGAGCGCGCCGAATGCAAGCTGGACGTTGCGCGTGAGCAGGCCGATCACGGCGCCGGCCGCGACGAAGATCGCGCAGGCGACCCAGCCGGGGCCCGCCAGCGCAGGCACCAGCGCGACCAGCGGCACCGCGACCGCGGCCAGCGCGATCCATCGCTCCGCACCGCCGGCATCCGCCAGCATCGCCCATTCGGTCATCATCAGCAGCGCGAACACCGAGACCAGCACCCACAGCGCGTAGCTGCCGATGACGAGCCCGGCGAGCGCGACCGCCACGAGAATCGCCGCGACCAAGGCCTTGCGTGGCAGATCGGCGACCCAGTTCGCCTTGACCGGCGACGTCATAATCCGCCGAAACGCCGCTCGCGCGTCGCGAACTGGTCGATCGCGGCAGCAAGCTCGTCATGGCCGAAATCGGGCCACAGGGTGTCGACGAACATCAATTCGGCATAGGCCGCCTGCCACAGCAGGAAATTGGACAGGCGCTTCTCGCCCGAGGTGCGGATCAGCAGATCGAGCGGCGGCAGGCCGGCGGTGTCGAGCCGCGATTCGAACGCGCTCGCGTCGATCCGATCGGGATCGAGCGTGCCGTCACGTGTCTCGCGCGCCATCTGCCGCGCGACCCGGACCATCTCGTCCTGCGAGCCATAGTTGAGCGCGACCACCAATGTCCGGGTGGTGTTGCCGGCGGTGCGCGCCATCGCATCGTCGAGCATGCCGACGATATCGCCTTCCAGCGCGCGCCAGTCGCCCAGCACGATCAGGCGGATGCCGTTGCCGGCGATCTCGTCGAGGTCGGACTGGATGAAGCGCCGGAGCATGCCCATCAGGTCGCCGATCTCGGCAGCCGGCCGGCGCCAGTTCTCCGACGAGAAGGCAAACAAGGTCAGAACATCGATGCCGAGCGTGCCGGCGGCGCGCACCGTCCGCCGGACCGCCTCGATCCCCTGACGGTGACCGGCGACGCGCGGCAGCAGGCGCTTTTTCGCCCAGCGGCCATTGCCGTCCATGATGATCGCGACATGACGCGGGACGGACCCCGCCCCGCCGGCCTGCGGCGTATTCGAACCGGCCTGGATCCGCGACAGGCTCACTTGCCGAGGATTTCCTTTTCCTTGGCGGCGGCCGACGCGTCGATCTCGGCGATGGTCGCGTCGGTCAGCTTCTGGACCTCGGTCTCGTGACGCTTGCGCTCGTCCTCGCTGATGACGTTCTTCTTTTCGTCGATCTTGAGCGAATCATTGCCGTCGCGGCGCACGTTGCGCGCGGCGATCCGGGCCTTCTCGGCATATTGGCCGGCAAGCTTGGCGAGTTCCTTGCGGCGTTCCTCGGTGAGATCGGGGATCGGCAGCCGCAGGGTCTGGCCATCGACGATCGGATTGAGACCAAGTCCCGCCGAACGAATCGCCTTGTCGACCGGGCCGACATTGGTCTTGTCCCACACCTGCACCGAGAGCAGCCGCGGCTCGGGGACCGAGACGGTCGCGAGCTGGTTGATCGGCATGTGCGATCCATAGACCTCGACCGAGACCGGATCGAGCAGGGACGTCGAGGCCCGGCCCGTGCGCAGGCCGGTCAGATCGTGTCGCAGCGATTCGACCGCGCCCGCCATGCGGCGTTCGAGATCGGCCTTGTCATAGGCTGGCATCGGTCAACTCTCCCTTGATCTGCATATTTTCGTTCTGGACGATCGTCGCCGTGCCATGGCCTTCAAGCACCAGCGCCAGATTGCCCTGCTCGCGGATGTTGAACACCACGATCGGTATGTCGTTGTCGCGGCACAGCGACACCGCGCTGGCGTCCATCACCTTGAGATCGGCCGCGAGGACATGGTTGAAACTGACTGAATCGTAACGCTTTGCGGTCTTCACCTTCTTCGGATCGGCATCATAGACGCCGTCGACCGAGGTGCCCTTGAACAAGGCGTCGCAATTCATCTCGGCGGCGCGCAGCGCGGCGGCACTGTCGGTCGTGAAATAGGGATTGCCGGTGCCGGCGGCGAAGATGACGATCCGGCCCTTTTCCATATGGCGCTCGGCGCGGCGCTTGATGAACGGCTCGCAGACGGTGTTCATCGGGATCGCCGACTGCACGCGGGTGTCGACGCCGATCTGCTCGAGCGCGTTCTGTACCGCCAGCGCGTTCATCACCGTGGCGAGCATGCCCATATAATCGGCGCTGGTGCGCTCGAAGCCCTTGGCCGCCGCGGCGAGACCGCGGAAGATATTGCCGCCGCCGACGACGATGCAGAGCTCGTGCCCGGCCTCCTTGGCGGCCTTGATCTCGTCGGCGACGCGCGCGACGGTATCGGGATCGATGCCGAACGGGCTTCCGCCCATCAGCACCTCGCCCGACAGCTTCAGCAGGATACGGTTGAAGCGGGGACGCTGCATCGAGGCGATATTCCTGAGGCTTGGATAGGGGCGGCGCGCACCTTAGTGGCGCGGATGCGCGGTGCCAACACCCCTCTCCCGCTTGGCGGAGAGGGAAAGACGCCGCAGGCGGCGAGGGTGAGGGCCTGTCCGGGTCTCGCCCATCGCGGGCCCTCACCCTGACTCGCTTCGCGAGTCTGTCCCTCTCCCGCAAGCGGGAGAGGGCAGTGACCTCACGCGTTCGCGGGCTCGTCCTTCTTGACGCCGGCCGCGGCCGCGACCTCGGCGGCGAAGTCGCTCTCTTCCTTCGCAATGCCCTCGCCTAGCTGGAAGCGGACAAACGCCTTGAGCACGATCGGGGCGCCGGCATCCTTGGCGGCGGCGGCAACGACGTCCGACACCTTCGACTTGCCGTCGATCACGAAGATCTGGCTGACCAGCGCGTTCTCCTTGCGGAACTTCGCGATCGAACCCTGCACCATCTTCTCGATGATCTCGGCGGGCTTGCCCGATTCGGCGGCCTTTTCGGCAGCGATCGCGCGCTCGCGCTCGATCAGGTCGGCCGGCAGATCGGCCTCGTTCAGCGCGGACGGATTGGCGGCGGCGACATGCATCGCCAGCTGCTTGGCCAGGCTCTCGAGCTTGTCGGCCGGCGCCGCGCTCTCGAGCGCAACGAGCACGCCGATCTTGCCGAGGCCGGTGGCGACGGCATTGTGGATGTAGGAGACGACGACGCCTTCGCCGACTTCGAGCACGGCGGCGCGGCGCAGCGTCTGGTTTTCGCCGATGGTCGCGACGTTCGCGGTCAGCTTCTCGGAGACGGTGCCGCCCTCGGGCCAGGCCGACGCGGCCAGTGCGGCGATGTCGTCGCCCTTGTCGAGCGCGATGCCGGCGACGGTCCTGACGAACTGCTGGAAGGTCTCGTTCTTGGCGACGAAGTCGGTCTCGCTGTTGACCTCGACGACCGCGCCGCGCTTGGCCGAAACGGCAGCGCCGACCAGGCCCTCGGCGGCGGTGCGGCCGGCCTTCTTGGCGGCGGTGGCAAGACCCTTGGTGCGCAGCCAGTCGATGCCGGCCTCCATGTCGCCGCCAGTCTCGGCCAGCGCCTTCTTGCAATCCATCATGCCGGCGCCTGAGCGCTCACGCAGTTCCTTCACCAGGGCGGCGGTGATCTCGGCCATGTCCTGTTTCCTTATCTGTGTCGAAAAATCGTCATGTTCAAAAAGCAACGGGGCGGACGCCGTTCAGCGCCCTGCCCCGCCTGCATGACGGCACGGTGACAACCGCGCCGTGATGTCACCGTGCAGCGACGCCTCAGGCGTCGGTCTGCACCTCGGCTTCGGCAGCGGCCTCGGCCGGGATCTGCTCGTCTTCCGTAACCGCCAGGGCCTCTTCGGCCGGCGGCTCGATCATCGCACCCAGATCGACGCCGCGCGCAGCGGCCCCGCCCTGCGAACCGCGGGTCGCGGCGGTGGCGATCGCGTCGCAATAGAGCCGGATCGCGCGGCTGGCGTCGTCGTTCGCCGGAACCGGGAAGGCGATGCCGTCCGGGCTGACGTTCGAATCGAGGATCGCCACGACCGGGATACCCAGCGTGTTGGCTTCCTTGATCGCCAGCTCTTCCTTGTTGGCGTCGATCACGAACATCACGTCGGGAATGCCGCCCATGTCGCGGATGCCGCCCAGCGAAAGCTCGAACTTGTCGCGCTCACGGGTCAGCTGCAGCACTTCCTTCTTGGTCAGGCCGTGGGTATCGCCCGCCAGCTGCTCCTCGAGCGCCTTGAAGCGCTTGATCGACTGCGAGATCGTCTTCCAGTTGGTGAGCATGCCGCCCAGCCAGCGATGGTTGACATAATGCTGTCCCGAACGGCGCGCCGCCTCGGCGATCGGCTCCTGCGCCTGGCGCTTGGTGCCGACGAACAACACCTTGCCGCCATGCGCGACGCTCTGCGACACGAAGTCGAGCGCCCGGGCGAACAAGGGCACGGTCTGCGAGAGATCGAGGATGTGGACGCCGTTGCGGTCGCCGAAGATGTAAGGTTTCATCTTCGGGTTCCAGCGGTGAGTTTGGTGTCCGAAATGCGCGCCAGCCTCGATGAGCTGGTGCAGGGTGACGGTGGGCGCCGCCATAGGTCTTTCTCCTTCCGGTTGAACCTCTGGGAAGCTGTGACCGCAGCGGAGCCGCGGCACCGGTCTATGTGCTTCCCATGTGGGATGGACGCGGCCCCTAGTCGAAAGAGCGCGGAAGATCAACCGCAAAACAGCGCTTGACACCCGAACAAAACAAGAACATGGAACGGATGTCGCCCGTTTATGGTTAACGGAATCGCGACGGGGGTCTGGAGGTCGTCATGGTCCATTTGTTCGCAGGCACTGTTTTCGTGAGCGCATTGGTCGGTGGTATCGCGTTGACAGGGTTCATGATCGCATCGCGGCTCGATGCGATCGTCGCCGCGCTCGATCCGCTGCCGGAAACGACGCGGATACTGTTCATCCGCCCGGCAATCCTGCATCCGGGGCGTCGCGCCGTCCGCCGCAGTGCCATGCTCAGGACGGGGATGCTTCGCCGGCCGCTGCGCCTGAAGGCCCAGGAACAGCCGACGCGGCGCGCTGCCGCTTGATCCGCGCATAGGATCGGATGCTGAACGGCATGCTGATCAGATAGAGGATCGAAATCGCCGTAAGCGTATACCACGGCACCGAGAAGAGCGCGCCGACGATCACCGCCAGGCCGATCAGCAGTTCGAGCCTGATATGGCGACGCAGCCTCAGCGACGACCAGCTGTAGGTCGCGATGCTCGAGGTCATCAAAAACGTAACGAATGCCATCCACAACGCCATCCATGGCGCCAATAGCGCGCCATCGCCGGCCATGGCCGCAGCCCGGTCCGCGGCCGGCACGATATGACCGTGCCATATGAGGCAGACATAGAGCGGAAGCATCGCCAGCCCGGCCGCGGTCGGTGCGGGTACGCCGGTGAGAAAGCCCGCCGATTTGTGCGGCTGCTCGATCGCGTCGATCTGCGCATTGAAGCGGGCCAGCCGCAATGCGCAACCGGCAGCGTGCGCCAGCGCGAAAATCCAGCCGAATCGCTGTCCCTCGTCGCCGAGATGCTGGAGCGACCACAGATAGAGGATGATCGCCGGCGACACGCCGAAAGCGATCACGTCCGACAGCGAATCGAGTTCGGCGCCGAATCGGCTCTCGCCCTTCAGCAACCGGGCGATTCTGCCGTCGAGCCCGTCGAGCACGCCGGCGGTGATCACCGCCGCGACCGCCATGCCCCAATCCTGCGCGATGGCGAACAGGATGCCGGTCAGCCCCGAACACAGCGCAAGCGTGGTCACCGCGTTGGGTGCGAGCGCCCGCAGCGGGATCCCGCGCCGTGTGCGCCCGGCGGCGCGATCGCTCATCGGAACCGGCTCATATCGGGATCCCGATCGCCGGCATCGCATTGCCGGTCACCGCGAGGATCGTCTCGCCCGCGATCGTGCGCTGGCCCAGCGCGACGCGCGGTGCGGAGCCGGCGGGCAGGAAAATATCGACCCGGCTGCCGAAGCGGATCAGCCCGAAGCGCTGGCCGGCCGCGAGGATGTCGCCGGGCTTGACGAACGGCATGATCCGCCGCGCCACCAGTCCGGCGATCTGGGTGAAGCCGATGCGCTGGCCGTCATGGCCCTCGATCAGCAGATATTGCCGCTCATTCTCTTCGCTCGCCTTGTCGAGATCGGCGTTGAGGAATTTGCCGGCAATATAGATCACCGCCTTGACGGTGCCGCCGATCGGCGCCCGGTTGATGTGCACGTCGAACACCGACATGAAGATCGAGACGCGGGTCAGGGGCTGGTCGCCCAGCGCATGATCGCCGGCCAGCTCGCGCGGTACGGCCACGGTCTCGATCAGGGTGACGAGGCCGTCGGCGGGCGCCACGATCAGCCCCTCCCCCTGCGGCACCGTCCGCACCGGATCGCGGAAGAAGGCGGCGACCCACAGGGTGATGAAGGCCATCGGCCAGGCAAGCGTCTCCCACGCCATCCAGGCGAGGAAAAGGGTGATCGCGGCGGCGATCAGCACGAATTTGCGACCCTCGGGATGGACCGCGGGAAACCGCCACTTCACGGTGGATGTGCCCACCGCCGGCTTTTCGAGCGAAGTCATCCGATCCGTGTAGTCCGCGCATGGCACAGTGACAATCGCAAGCGTGGGCAGTCATGCTGTTGATCCGCGGCGCGCCTGCCCTTAGAGCCGAGCGCGACATCCTCCCCGGGAGAAAACAGCACATGGCGAAGATCAAGGTTAAGACCCCCGTTGTCGAGATCGACGGCGACGAGATGACGCGGATCATATGGGAATGGATCCGTGAGCGGCTGATCAAGCCCTACCTTGATATCGATCTGAAATATTACGATCTTGCCGTCGAAGTCCGCGACGAGACCAACGACCAGATCACCGTCGATTCGGCCAAGGCGATCCAGAAATATGGCGTCGGCATCAAATGCGCGACGATCACCCCCGACGAGCAGCGAGTCGAGGAATTCAAGCTCAAGAAGATGTGGAAATCGCCCAACGGCACGATCCGCAACATCCTGGGCGGCGTGGTGTTCCGCGAACCGATCGTGATCAAGAACGTGCCCAGGCTGATTCCGGGCTGGACCGATCCGATCGTCGTCGGCCGCCATGCGTTCGGCGACCAGTATCGCGCCACCGACTTCAAGGTGCCCGGCCCCGGCAAGCTCAGGATGATCTGGGAGGGCGAGGACGGCCAGCGCATCGAGGAGGAGGTGTTCGATTATCCCTCCGCCGGCGTCGCGATGGGCATGTATAATCTCGACGATTCGATCCGCGATTTCGGCCGCGCCAGCATGAACTATGCGCTCGACCGCGGCTGGCCGCTCTATCTCTCGACCAAGAACACCATCCTCAAGGCCTATGACGGCCGCTTCAAGGATCTGTTCCAGGAGGTGTTCGACGCCGAGTTCAAGGACAAATACAAGGCGCGCGGCATCGTCTACGAGCATCGCCTGATCGACGACATGGTCGCCTCGGCGCTCAAGTGGAGCGGCAAGTTCGTCTGGGCCTGCAAGAATTACGACGGCGACGTCCAGTCCGATCAGGTCGCGCAGGGCTTCGGCTCGCTCGGCCTGATGACCTCGGTGCTGATGACGCCCGACGGCAAGACGATCGAGGCGGAGGCCGCGCACGGCACCGTCACCCGCCATTATCGCATGCACCAGCAGGGCAAGGCGACCTCGACCAACCCGATCGCGTCGATCTTCGCCTGGACCGGCGGCCTCAAGTTCCGCGGCAAGTTCGACGACACGCCCGACGTGATCCGCTTCGCCGAGACGCTGGAAGCGGTCTGCATTCGCACCGTCGAGGAAGGCGGCATGACCAAGGACCTCGCGATCCTGATCGGCCCCGACCAGGCGTGGATGACGACCGAGCAGTTCTTCGAAGCGATCCGCCTGAACCTCGAAAGGGAAATGGCCGCCTGGGTTTGAGGAGTCTTTCTCCCCTCCCCTTCAGGGGAGGGGCCGGGGGTGGGGGAAGCGAACGGGCCGGCTCGATGGCGGCTCGGGCGCTGTTTTGCCGCTAACGCGGCAAGCTCGGCTCCGCCTCGCACCCACCCCGAGCCCCTCCCTTGAAAGGGAGGGGAGCAGATGGAACGATCCCCACCCCCCTCCGTTACGCTTGCTCAACATTCGTAACGGGGACCATTCATGCCCAGCAGCAGTCGCGCGCGGCTCGAGGTTCGTAATGCCGTGCCGGCCGATGCCCGCGCGATCGTCGCGCTGGTCGATCGCGCTTACGACCATATGTCAGGCTACACCGCCGGCATGGTCCGCGGTCAGATCAACAATTTTCCGCAGGGCCAGTTCGTCGCGCTCTACGACGGCAAGATCGTCGGCTATTGCGCGTCGATGCGGCTGTCGGCCGGGATCGCGCTGAAGCCGCACGACTGGGAGGAGATCAGCGGCGGCGGCTTCGGCTCGCGCCACGATCCGATCGGCGAGTGGCTCTACGGCTATGAGATGTGCGTCGATCCCGGCCAGCGCGGGCTGCGGATCGGCCAGCGCCTCTACGACGCACGCAAGACGCTGGCCGAACGGCTCGAACTGCTCGGCATCGTGTTCGGGGCCCGCATGCCCGGCTTCGAGCGCGCCAGGCGCAAGGTCGGCACGCCCGACGCCTATCTGCGGCTCGTTTCCGAGGGCAAGCTGCGCGACCCGGTGATCGGCTTCCAGCTCAAGAACGGCTTCGAGGCGATCGGCGTGCTGCCGGCCTATCTGCCCGAGGACAAGGCGTCGGGCGGCAATGCCGCGCACATGGTGTGGCGCAACCCCTATGCCGAAGGCGATGTCGCGCCGAAATTCCGCGTGCCGCGCGACGTGGAGAGCGTCCGCATCGCCACCGTCCAGATGCAGGCACGCGCGGTCGCGAACTTCGAGGAGTTCGTCCGCAACGTCGAATATTTTGTCGATGTCGCCGCCGATTATCGCGCAGATTTCGTTGTTTTTCCAGAACTCTACACGCTTCAGCTCCTATCCTATGAGAAACGCGAGCTGACGCCGATGGAGGCGATCGACCGGCTCACCGACCATACCGCCCGGCTGATCGCGGCGCTGACGCGGATGGCGATGGAATATAATATCAACATCATCGGCGGATCGCACCCGACCCGCACCGAAGACGGCGACATCCAGAACGTCGCCTATGTCGCGCTGCGCGACGGATCGATCCACGCCCAGGAGAAGATCCACCCCACGCCCAACGAACGCTATTGGTGGAACATCAAGGGCGGCGATTCGATCGACGTGATCCAGACCGACTGCGGGCCGATCGGCGTGCTGATCTGCTACGACAGCGAATTCCCCGAACTCGCGCGCCGGCTGGTCGATGAGGGCGCGCGGATCATCTTCGTGCCGTTCTGCACCGACAGCCGGCAGGCCTATCTGCGCGTCCGCTATTGCGGCCAGGCGCGCGCGATCGAGAATCAGTGCTTCGTCGTGCTCTCGGGCAATGTCGGCAATCTGCCCAATGTCGACAATATGGACATCCAATATGCCCAGAGCTGCATCCTGACGCCCTGCGACTTCCCGTTCGCGCGCGACGGCATCGCCGCCGAGGCGACCGAGAATGTCGAGACGCTGACGATCAGCGACGTCAACCTCGCCGACCTCACCTGGGCCCGCGCCGAAGGCACCGTCCGCAACCTCGCCGACCGCCGCTTCGATCTCTACCGGATCGCCTGGGGCAAGCGCCAGGGCACGAAGCAGTCGCCGCAGGTCAAGGTACCGGTGGGTCCGGCCACGCCGGGTGGGGGTTAGGCCCGCACGCTCTGGTCGATCGCGGTCCGCTCCTGCCGCGACCAGCGTTCGCGGCCGGTCAGGAACGCGATCCAGCCCCAGACCGCGCCGGCGTGGCGCAGCAGCTGGAAGCCGAACGGCTCGGTGATCGAGGCGAGGATCGCAGGCGCCAGTTCGAGGCCGCGGCTCTGGCCGGTCCAGCGCTTGTAGATGCCCAGCGACCAGAGATGGAAGCTGAGGTCGAGGACGATCTTGGCAATCATGATGATCAGGATCGGCAGCGCGATCACATACCGGCCGGTCGCCACGAAGCCGACCAGGATCGCGAAGGCGACGAGACCATAGACCGGCTGCAGCGTGTCGAGCACCTTCACCGGCAGCATCGCCGTGCCGAGCCGGCCGAAGCGCGGGCTGCCGACCATGTCGCGGTTCCAGTGCTGGGTCTGCAGGAAACCGCCGAACCAGCGTCGCCGCTGGCGCAGGAACCCAAGCGTGCTGGCGGGCGCGTCGGTGCTGGCGAGCGCCTTGCCGATCACGCGAACGCGCCAGTCGCGGCCGGTATCGGCGGCAAAGCGGTGGAGGCGATGGATCAGCTCATAATCCTCGACCATGCAGCGTTCGTCGAACCCGCCGACCGCAACGATCGCGTCGCGGCGGAACGCAGCGAACGCACCGGAGATCAGCAGCAGGCTGTCGAGTTGCATCCAGGCATAGCGCGACAGGAAATTGCGGACATATTCATAGCTCTGGAACCACTGGAATATCCGGCCCTTGAGATGCGGGCCGCAGATCGGCGCCAGCACGCCGGTCGCCGCGACCAGTTCGGGTTCGGCGGCGAAGGCATCATGGATCGCCGCCATCGCGCCCGGTGCCAGCAACGTGTCGGCATCGACGGTCAGCAGCAATTCGCTGTCGACGCGCAGGATCGCCTGGTTCAGCGCATGCGCCTTGCCGCCATGCGGCAGACGCAGCCATCTGAGGCTCGGCAGGCCCGGCGCGGGCGCGCTCATTTCCCCCAGCGGCGGCGGTTCGAGACCGTAGAGCCGGCGCAGCACCTCCGCGCTGTCGTCGGTCGATCCGTCGTCGGCAAGGATGATCCGATCGGGGGCATCGCTCTGCCCGGCGAGCGTGTCGATCGTGATGCCGAGCGCCGACGCCTCGTTGTACGCCGCGACGATCACCGCCAGCGTCGGCCGCGGCCCCGGCGCGGCGGGCGCGGGAACGGCACGGCGGAGCGGCAGGATCTGCCACGCGGTGAAGGCCAGCAGCGCCGTGTCATACGCAACATAGGCGATCCCGACCGACCATTGAAGCAGCCCGCGGGCCAGGAAGGCCTGCGACAGGAAGATCGCGAACAGCAGGATCGCTCCGGCGCTGATCGCCGTGCTGACGAGCGGCACGCGCCGGGGCGACAGGCGCGGCGACTGCTGCGCAAAGGCTGAGGAAAGCGAGGTCATTGCGCGAAGGTCACCATTTTTCTGTCAACTGCGGCAGAACGCCATGCCGGTTGGGGACTGGCATGCAGCCATCCGGCAGACGGTTCTTGTTGGGGCTGGATGAACAGAGGCTGATCGGCCAATGGACAATTCGGCGAATCCCGGCTTCCTGTCGACCAACACACGACACCGCGATAAGCGGTCCGGACATATTTGCAGAGGTGGTGATGAATTTTCAGCGTTACACCGGTCCAGCGATCGCGTTTCACTGGCTGATCGCGGTCGCGATCATCGCCAATGTCGCACTGGCGTGGCTCTGGCCGAACCTCCCCGACGCCGGCGTGCGGCCGGCGATCGATGCGCACAAGTCGATCGGCATCACCGTGCTCGGCCTCGCGATCATGCGCTTGCTGTGGCGCTTCGCGCACACGCCGCCGGCGCTGCCGACGCGCTATCAGCGCTGGGAAGTCACCGCCTCGCACGTCACCCACATCCTGCTTTACGTGCTGATCTTCGCGATGCCGCTGACCGGATGGATCATGGATTCGGCGTGGAAGGACGCCGCGACGCATCCGATGTCCTGGTTCGGCCTGTTCGAATGGCCGCGCATCGGCTTCATGCAGTCGCTCGAACCCGGCCTGCGCGAGCGGATGCACGACCTGTTCGGCGCGTTTCACGAATATTTCTCCTGGGCACTCTACGCATTGTTCGTCGCGCATGTCGCGGGCGCGCTCAAGCATCAGTGGCTGGACGGCGAGAAGGAATTGCAGCGGATGTGGCCGGGCCGGAAGCCCTAGCTCAGGTCGTAACGGGGGCGTTTCGAGGGTATATATAATTCGGTTTCTGCCGTGTGGTGCGCTGACAAACGCCGAATGTTCGCGTTAAGACCGGCACATGGCGGGTGAACTTCATACATTGACCGGGCTGAGCGATGCACTGGTGATACTGGGCGCGGCGGGAATCGTGATCCCCACGTTCGCGCGTTTCCGGGTCAGTCCGGTGATCGGTTTCATCCTCGTCGGCATGCTGGTCGGCCCGCATGGCCTGGGATCGCTCACCGCGCAGGTCCCGTGGCTCTATCACGTGACGATCACCAATCCGGACGCGATCCAGCCCTTCGCCGAATTCGGCATCGTGCTGCTGCTGTTCTCGATCGGGCTCGAACTGTCGTTCAAGCGCCTGATCGCGATGCGCAAGCTGGTGTTCGGGGTCGGCGCCGCCGAACTGGTGCTGTCAGCCATCATCATCGGCACTGCATTGTGGCTGATGGGTCAGGGCTGGGCCGGCGCGATGGGCCTCGGCCTCGCGCTCGCTCTGTCGTCGACCGCGCTGGTGCTGCAGATGGTCGGTACCAGCGGCCCGGTCGGCCGGCCGGCTTTCGCGATGCTGCTGTTCGAGGATCTGGCGCTGGTGCCGATCATCTTCGTCCTCGGCGCGCTCAGCCCGCACGCGCAGGATGCCGGGTGGGACGGCATCTTGCGGACCTTGTGGATCGGCGGCCTCACCGTGGGGGTGTTGCTGGTGGCGGGGCGTTATGTGTTGCCCAGCCTGTTCGCGCAGGCGGCGCGCACCAAGAGCCCCGAGCTCTTCCTCGCGGTCAGCCTGCTCACCGTGATCCTCGCCAGCCTCGCCACCACCGCCGCCGGCCTGTCGCCGATCGTCGGCGCGCTGCTCGCCGGGCTGCTGATCGCCGAGACCGAATATCATGGCGAGGTCGAGGTCATGACGGCGCCGTTCAAGGGACTCGCGCTTGGCGTGTTCCTGCTGACCGTCGGCATGAGCCTCGATTTCCGCATGATCGCCGAAAACGGGTTCAGCCTCGCGCTGGCGGTGGCGGGCGTCGTCATCGTCAAGACGCTGGTCACCGCCGGCATGCTGCGGATCATCGGCCTGCGCCCCGGCACCGCCGCCGAAACCGGGCTGCTGATGGCCTCGCCGTCCGAAACGACGCTGATCGTGCTGGCGACGGCGACCACCGCGCAACTGATCATGCCCTCGACCGCCTTGTTCTGGCAGATCGTGACCGCGATCGGCCTCACGATCACGCCGATCCTCGCCAGGATCGGCCATGACATCGCGCGCCGGATCGAGATGCGCGACGATCCCGAGGCGATCCTGCCCAGCGACAGCGGCGAGGCGCCGGGGGCGGTGATCATCGGCTTCGGCCGTGTCGGCCGGCTGGTCGCCGACATGCTCGAAGTCCACGGCAAGCCCTATATCGCGGTCGAAGCCAATATCGACGCGGTCTCGGCGGCGCGGCGCGAAGGCTATCCGGTGATCTTCGGCGACGTCGCCCGCTCCGAGCTGGTCGACAAGCTCAACCTCGGCCGCGCCAGCGCGCTGATCCTGACGATGGACGATCCGGTGCTGACCGTCCGGCTCACCCGCCGCGTGCGCAACTGGGTGCCCGACATCGCGATCGTCGCCCGCGCCCGCGACCCCGAACATGCCGCCGAACTCTACAAGGCGGGCGCGACCGAGGCCGTCCCCGAAACGCTCGAAAGCTCGCTCCAGCTCTCCGAAGCGGTGCTGGTCGAACTCGGCGTCGCAATGGGCCCGGTGATCGTCTCGATCCACGACAAAAGGGCGGAATTCCGCCAGCAGATCATGGAACAGGGCGAACTCGATCGCGAGCCGAGGCTCGCGCGGGCGAAGCTGGAGGATGTGAAGGACGCAGGATGAGCGATACGGGCGCAGTCGGAAGAACGCTTGCTCCTCCCCTCTACCGCTTGCGGGAGAGGGAAAGACGCCGAAGGCGGCGAGGGTGAGGGCATGAGGTGCGGGCCACGCTCAGGCCCTCACCCTGGTTTGCTGTGCAAACCTGTCCCTCTCCCGCAAGCGGTAGAGGGAAAGAAACGTCACGCCACCGCCAGTTCCGCCAGCGCCTCGCGCACTGCCGCAACCGCCGCATCGGCATGATCGCCATCGGGCCCGCCCCCTTGCGCCATGTCCGGCCGGCCGCCGCCGCCCTGCCCGCCCAGCGCCGCGACCGCCGCCTTGACCAGATCGACCGCGCTGACTGCCTTGACCAGGTCCGCCGTCACGCCGACCGCCACCGATGCGCGCCCATCATTGACCGCGACCAGCACCGCGATGCCCGATCCCAGCCGGGTCTTCATCTCGTCGACCGCACCGCGCAATCCCTTGGGATCGAGGCCCTGGACCACCTGCGCGAGCAGGGCATGGCCGCCGACCTCCTCCGGTCCCGCCGCCTCGGCCTTGCCGCCGCCCATCGCCAGCGCCTTCTTCGCCTCGGCCAGTTCGCGCTCGAGCCGGCGGCGATCCTCCACCAGTGCCTGTACGCGCGCGGGCACCTCTTCCGGCGACGCCTTGAGCGCGGCGGCGGCTTCCTTCAGCCGATCGTCGCGCGCGACCAGCCACAGCCGTGCGGCCTCGCCCGTCAGCGCCTCGATCCGGCGGATGCCGCTGGAGACGGCGCTTTCGGATATGATCTTGAAGATGGCGATATCGCCGAGCGCGTTGACATGGGTGCCGCCGCACAATTCGACCGAATATGTCGCGTCGGCGCTGCGGCCCATCGACAGCACGCGCACCTCGTCGCCATATTTCTCGCCGAACAGCGCGAGCGCGCCGGCGGCGACGGCATCGTCGGGCGTCATCAGCCGCGTCGTCACCCCGTCATTGCTGCGGATCTGGGCGTTCACATCGGCCTCGATCGCGGCGATATCGGCCGGCGTCAGCGCCGACGGGTGCGAGAAATCGAAGCGCAGCCGGTCGGGCGCGACGAGGCTGCCCTTCTGCGAGACATGCCCGCCCAGCCGCGCGCGCAACGCCGCGTGCATCAAATGGGTGGCGCTGTGATTGGCGCGAAGCTGCGCGCGGCGATCGGCGTCGATCACCAGCCGCACGCTGTCGCCGATCGCGACCGCGCCCTCCTGGATCAGCGTCCGATGCGCGTGCAGCCGGCCGAGCGGCTTCGACGTATCCTCGACCAGCCCCTTGAAGCCGCCATCATTGCCGACGAGTCCGGCATCGCCCATCTGCCCGCCGCTCTCCGCATAGAAGGGGGTCTGGTTGGTGACGATCTGGACGTGCTCGCCGACGCCGGCCGAATCGACCCGCACGCCGTCTTTCACGATCGCGACCACCTGCCCTTCGCCCTCGCTGGCGGTGTAGCCGGTGAATTCGGTGCCGCCGGCTTCCTCGGCGATGTCGAACCAGATATCGTCGGACGCCTTGTCGCCTGAGCCCTTCCAGGCCGCCCGCGCCGCCGCCTTCTGCTCGGCCATCGCGACGTCGAAACCGGCGCGGTCGACCGCAAGGCCCTGCGCGCGCAACGCGTCCTCGGTCAGGTCATAGGGGAAGCCGAACGTATCGTAGAGCTTGAACGCGGTCGCACCGGGCAAGGTCGCGCCCTCGGCCATGCCGGCGGTCGCCTCGTCGAGCAGCCGCAGGCCGTTTGCCAGCGTCTGGCGGAAGCGCGTCTCCTCCTGCTGCAAGGTCGCCTCGATCAATGGCTGCGCGCGCAGCAGTTCGGGATAGGCAGCGCCCATCTCGGCCACCAGCGCCGGCACCAGCCGATGCATCAGCGGCTCGCTGGCCCCCAGCAGATGGGCATGGCGCATCGCGCGGCGCATGATCCGCCGCAGCACATAGCCCCTGCCCTCGTTCGCCGGCAGCACGCCGTCGGCCACGAGGAAGCCGGACGCGCGCAGATGATCGGCGATCACGCGATGGCTTGCCTTGTTGGCGCCGGTGGTCGCGGTCTTCGTCAGCTCGCCCGAGGCGCCGATCAGCGCGGTAAAGGTGTCGGTGTCGTAATTGTCATGGACACCCTGGAGCACGGCCGCGATCCGCTCGAGTCCCATGCCGGTGTCGATCGACGGCCGCGGCAGCGGCGTGCGCGTGCCGTCGACCGCCTGGTCGAACTGCATGAACACCAGGTTCCAGATCTCAACGAAGCGATCGCCATCCTCGTCGGGCGATCCCGGCGGGCCGCCGGGGATATGGTCGCCATGGTCGAAGAAAATCTCCGAACAGGGTCCACACGGGCCGGTATCGCCCATCGACCAGAAATTGTCGCTGGTCGGGATGCGGATGATGCGCTCCTCGGGCAGCCCGGCGATCTTGCGCCAGAGATCGAACGCCTCGTCGTCGGTATGATAGACGGTGGTCGTCAGCCGATCGGGCGAGACCCCCCATTCCCTGGTGATCAGCGTCCACGCATGGTGGATCGCCTGCTCCTTGAAATAATCGCCGAACGAGAAATTTCCGAGCATTTCGAAGAAGGTATGATGCCGCGCGGTATAGCCGACATTGTCGAGATCATTATGCTTGCCGCCGGCGCGCACGCATTTCTGGCTCGACGTCGCGGTCGAATAAGGCCGGCTTTCGAGGCCGGTGAAGACATTCTTGAACGGCACCATCCCGGCGTTGATGAACATCAACGTCGGATCGTTGTGCGGCACCAGCGGCGCCGACGGAACGCGGGCATGGCCCTGCCCCTCGAAATAGTCGAGGAAGGACCGGCGGATGTCGTTGGTCGATGTCATGAAATGCGACTTAGGCGAGGGTTTCGGTGCGTACAAGAAGGAGGCGCTGCAACAAGATCCTCCCCGGAACGGGGCTACCATGTTCACACATCTCTGTTGACCGCCGATTCTCGTTATGATTCGAGGCTCCTGTCGTGTTGCGAGGAGTGATCGGATGGTGCCGGGTATCGTACTGGGCAAATTTGGTGAC